>ERZ1645192.4321-NODE-4321-length-11275-cov-10.707754_pt1 | contig 11275 bp, 13 predicted proteins | sample MGYA00575354_ERZ1645192 | MGnify/ENA primary metagenome ERZ1645192 (study PRJEB40844, sample SAMN11349763) | freshwater sediment metagenome | isolation source: river sediment | host: Sediment | place: India: Faizupur Khadar , New Delhi | collected 2017-02-21 ... | reverse complement strand
ACAAATAAAACAATCCTTTGAAAAGGAAGAATATACACTTATATCTACTGAATATGTTAATGCTCACCAAAAATTAAAATTTATTTGTCCTAATGGTCATAAACATGAAATTAGATGGAACAATTGGTTACTTGGTCGTCGTTGCGGCCGATGTTGTGGTAATTTAAAAATTACATATGAACAAATAAAACAATCCTTTGAAAAGGAAGAATATACACTTATATCTACTGAATATATAAACGCAAAATCTTATATAGAATATATTTGTCAACATGGACATAATCATAAAATAATAGGAAGTGCATGGCAACAAGGTCAAAGATGCCCCGAATGTTCTTTTATTGATGGTTCATCAAAAACAGAAAAAGAAGTAAGAGAATATGTTATAAAAAATTATACAGGTATTATACTATCGAATGATAGAACATTAATATTAAATCCAAAGACCGGTAAATTTTTAGAACTTGATATTTGGTTACCTGAAATAAAAAAAGCTATAGAATATGGAGCTGAATGGTATCATAGAACAAAATACCAAAAATGGAAAGATTTATATAAACAAAAATGGTGTAAAGATAATGGAATTGAATTATTAGTAATAGATGAAAAAGAATGGAAGAATAATAGAGATGAAATTTGTAATAAAATCAGAAGGTTAATATGTTAAATTAATGCTTAACATTTTGCTTGCCAAAACATGAAAAAATATAGTATAATGATCTAAATAATATGAGTATATACTAAATTTGGAGAATTAAAATGAAACTTGATAAATATTTAAATGAAGGTATAAGATTTGATAGGAAAAATTTGTCCAAACAAACCAAAAAATATATAGAACAATTGGAAAATGAAGGTGATAATGCTAATAGAATTTCTGTTATAATTAATGACCTTGTTCAAAGTGCATATCAAGATGGATATGAAAATGGTTATGATAAAGGCTATGATGAAGGCTATGATGAAGGTCAAGAAGGTTAGGGAGAATTAAAATAATGAGACTTTTAAATTATATTAACGAGACATTAGCACAAGAAAAGGAAATTAGAGCACGTTACAAAGATACACCTGTTAAGGATATTCCTATAGAACATTTATGGGTATCGATGATGCAGGGTAATACAAAACTTGACAAGTCAATTAAAACTTTTAATTTACCAGCAGTTCAATCATGTCCTAATAGTAAATCGTGTGCAAAAAATTGTTACGCACTTAAAGCTGAAAAAGGAAGGTTTGGTAAAGTTGTTAGACCTAGTAGAGAAAGAAATTTTAGATTAGCAAAAGAAAATCTACAAATGTTAAAAAGACTAATCAATAAACAATTGAAGAAGGGTGATATAGTCCGTATACATGAATCAGGTGATATGTTTTCACAAGAATATCTTGATATGTGGACAGAGTTAATCAAAGAAAGACCAGATGTTTTGTTCTATACATACACCAAAACAGAACAACTGCTGAATTGGTCTAAAATTAAAAGACTTCCAAATTTTAACCTAGTAAGTTCGATGATAGGAGGAAGAAAGAATTTTGGACCTGAAGATGAAATTACTATTATGGCAAAAGAATTGGGTGCATTTATTTGTCCATGTAGGAAAGGAAATAAAGTTCGATGTGGGGTTGACTGTAATATCTGCATGACACCAGGCAATTCAAATGTGGTCTTTGTCCAACACTAATAATTTAAAAATTAAAGGAAAATATTTGTGAGTAAGCAACATACAATAATGTTTGTTAAACAATCCTTTGAATCCGAAGGGTATCAATTATTATCAACTGAATATAAAAATGCACATCAATATTTACATTATATTTGCCCCAATGGACATGAACATAAAATAAAATTATATACATGGATTCGAGGCCAACGGTGCGGTAAATGTCATTATATAACATATGAACAAGTAAGACAATCATTTGAAGATGAAGGATATCAATTATTATCAACAGAATATAAAAACAATAAACAATTATTAGATTTTATTTGCTCTAATGGGCATTATCATAAGATTAGATTTGATGATTGGAACCGGGGTAGTAGATGTGGGAAATGTAATAAAACACAATATGATTATGTTAAAAAATCTTTTATACAAGAGGGATATAAACTATTATCTACGGAATTTATAGATTCACATACATACCTTGATTATATTTGCCCTAATGGTCATCAACATAAAATAATTTGGGCTAATTGGCAACAAGGTGTGAGATGTGGATTATGCCATCATAAATGGTCTAAAGCAGAAAAAGAAATATTAAAATATATTGAAAACATTTATACAGGAACAATTATACCAAATGATAGAACCCTTATAATGAATCCAAAAACCAACCAATTTCTTGAATTGGATATTTGGTTACCTGAAATAAGAAAGGCAATCGAATATAATGGAATATATTGGCATGATAATAAATACCAAAAATATAAGGATAATTATAAACAAAAGTGGTGTAAAGAAAATGGTATTGAGTTATTGGTTATAGACCATAGAAACTGGATAACCAATAAAGACTTTAATATTATTAATAATTTTATTAAAAATTAACCAGTTTACATTTCATATAAATAATGTTATACTATTAAAGTGTGGAGGTAGTTTATGCTTGACAGAGAATCGTTAGCAGACGAATTTAATATGGAAGCGGAAGAGATAATCCAAAGCCTTCAACAGGCAACAGGTAGTGCTACAATAGATAATCCTAACCAGTATATTGAAGATAATATAGTAAAAGCTAATAAACTATTAGACATGGTATTACATGAATCCGAAGCAGGAAATTTTTCTCCTAGAATGGCAGAAGTTGGTAGTTTATTAATTAATTCAATAACTATTGCTTATGAAAAAATATTATCTAAAAAAATGGGAGAATCTAGTTTACATATTAAGCAACGTATGTTATCCTTAAAAGAAAGAGAATTAGATTTAAAAGAGAAGGCATTGGAACGGCCGATGAATCAGAATAATAATATTATTGTAGCTGATAGAGAGGCTGTTCTGCGATTATTAAATGGTGATAGAGAACGATTATTAGAAAATAATATAATTGATATTAAGGAGGAAGAAAAAGATGGTGTCAGCTGATGTTAACGATTTTCGGGATGTGATTCTAACTCAAAGAAAGGAAAATGTACTACCAACTTGGCAAGGAACATGCCTTGATTATTTGCATATGGTAAAAGCACGGCCGGAAATTGCAAATTTTTCTCCGGGTCGTATTTACAATATGATTAATAATTATGGTACTTCTCCTGTGGATGACTCCTTGAAATCAAGGGGTTATGAAGATTTGGTTAAGTACAAATTTTTTGATGGTAAAATTTTTGGAACGTTGGAAGCTATTCATGATATTATGCGTTTCTTGAAAGCGGCCGCAAGAAGGACTGAAACGGGTAAACGTATCCTTATTATGGTTGGTCCTGTTAGTTCAGGTAAATCTACCATCGCGACATTAATTAAACGTGGCCTTGAGAATGATAAGATACCGAAATATTCCATTAAGGATTGTCCTATCCATGAGGAACCTTTACACCTTATTCCTTTGGTAGATAGACCTGTTTGGGAAGAAAAATTGGGTGTTAAAATCGAGGGTGAACTTTGTCCTGTGTGTGCTCAAATGATTGAAAATCCTGAATATCGGGGTGAAGATGGCCATATTAAATGGGAAGATGTTCCTATTGAAGAAATTAAATTTTCGGAACAGAAAAGGATTGGTATTGGTACATTCCAGCCTAGTGATGTTAAGTCACAGGATATTTCTGAATTAATTGGCCGTATTAATATGGCTAAAATGACCCGTTATGGTGAAACGGACCCACGTGCATATCAGTTTAACGGTGAGTTACAAGTTGCTAATGGCGGTCTTATTGAATATATCGAAATTTTAAAGGCTGATATTAAGTTCCATTATGTTCTTATTACAGCTGCACAGGAACAAAAGATTAAAGCTCCTGGTTTTCCACAGATGCATATTGATACTCTTATTTTGGCACATACAAACCAAACAGAGTTTGATACATTTAAATTCGATAAGAAAAACGAAGCACTCCATGACCGTATGTACCCTATTATGGTTCCTTGGAACCTTAGAGTTGATGATGAAATTAAAATCTATAAAAAGATGATTGCAGAATCAGAGTTTAAAAATATTCATATTTCACCAAATACTTTAAGGGTAGCAGCTCAGTTTGCCATCTTGTCACGGTTGACCCCTTCAACCAAAATTAATTCGTTGGTTGAAAAAATGAAGATTTATAACGGCGATATTTCTGAAGAGTTGAGAAAACAGAATATCGATGTTAAAACCCTCCGTGAAGAAGGTCGCCAGAAGGGTGAAGGTATGACAGGTATTTCACCTAGATTTATTATCAATGCCTTGAATGTGGCTTTAGCACAAAAGGAAGATAAAAATTGTATTAATCCTATTGATATTATCAGAGCGTTAAGGATTAATTTTGACCACCACATTGGTATTACGGAAGAAGATAAACAGAAATATTTGAACCTGTTAATTGGTGAAAAAGAATCTGTTAGTTCTGAATATAAATTTATTGCTAAGAAAGAAGTTAATATGGCTTTCTTGTCGGCATATGAAGAACAAGCACAAACCTTGTTTGAAAATTATATTATGAACGCTACAGCCTTTTGTAAGAAAGAAAAGGTTAAAGATTCTATTACTGGTGAATACAGTGATAGTGATGAAAAATTAATGAGGCAGATTGAGGAATATATTGGTATTCCTGAAAATTCCAAATCTGAATTTCGTAACGGTATTTTCGTATATAAATCTTCCCGTTTGGAAAATGGTGGAACATTTACATTTAAGGATTATGAACCACTTAAAACGGCTATTGAGAAAAAACTTATGTCAGACTTAAAGAACATTGTAAGTCTGACAATTGCTGACCGTTCAGCCAATGATGAAAAAACCAAAAAGCGTAGGCAGTCAGCCATCGATAAATTGGTAAAACGTGGTTATTGTGCCACATGTGCCAATGTGTTGTTATCATTCGTGGCCGAAATACTTAGAAAAGAGAGTTAAATCAATAACTTAATACATAAAATTTCAAAAACAAATTAGGTATATAAATACCTCCTAGAAAAATTTAGGAGGTATTTTATTTTATGAAGATGCGAGATGGTTTATTACAGTTAAGATATAATCTAAAAACTGGTAAATGGTATAAAGATAAACCTACAAAAGAAAAACCATATCAAATGACAGTCTATTTTTTAAGTGATAATGTTTGTCCAATATGTAAGGATAGATTTTTTTATTGTAGTGGCAATCCCGGAAAATATTGTTCGGAATCCTGTAGTACAACACAAAGGAATTATAATAACGGTATTAGTGAAGAAACCGCTAAAAAAATAAGTAAGTCAAATATAGGTATAAAGAGAAATATACCATTAGAAACACAAAAACGATTATCTGAATATAGAAGAATACGGATGTTAGGTAAAAAAAATCCGGCTTGGATAGATGGTAGGTCAGCAACAAATGGAAACATTTATCGAAGTAAAAGATATAAATCTTGGCGAAAAGATGTTTTTGAAAGAGATAATTATACTTGTGTTTTATGTAAGTCCAGAGGTGGAAAATTAGAGGCCCATCATATAAAAAAGTTTTCTGAATATCCGGAATTGAGATTTGATATTAATAACGGTGTAACTTTATGTTACAATTGCCATCATACAGAAGTTCATTGTAATGAAGATGATTATTTATTTGAATTTAACTATTATATCAAGAACTTAACTAATGGATAATTAGTTTACATTTATGCTCGGATATGTTATAATAATATAAAGGTGAATGAATGGAATACTATATAGGAAATATAACCCCTAATAAAAATGTAGTTTTTGTATTTGGTAGTAATCCCGAAGGAAGACATGGTAAAGGAGCTGCCTATATAGCAAAAAGATATTTTGGTGCTAAGTATGGTCAAGGTGAAGGGTTGCAGGGAAACTCATATGCCTTACCAACTAAAGATTTGAGAGTTAAAAAGAATGGTGGTTTTAAATCTATTTCACCATCAAATATAGTAGAAAGTATTAAGAAACTATATGAAGTGGCCAGGAGCAATCCTGATAAGAAATTTATGATTGCCTATAGAAATACTAAAGAGAAGTCACTTAATGGTTATACTGGATATGAAATGATAAATATGTTTTGTAAAGCTGGTAAAATACCAGAAAATATTATTATTAGTAAAGAATGGTATGATACTAAATTAATGGAAAACAAATAATGTTAGACGCTGAAGAAATAGCCTTTATTGAATTGGTAGAAAAATGTAATGAATGTGAAATGTTAAATATGCATTGTGGCACATATATGTGGTGTGATGAGTATAACAAGTTATGTGCTGATGTTAAAAATTGTACAGGTAAAAATGGAAAAGTAAGGCCAAAATGGTGGCCTTAATTAGTGTTATATAAAGGAGAATAAAATGTCAATAGTTGTTCATGATGATTGGGAGCTATCCGGCCGCGGCCGCAAAGATAGTGCTAGGCATAGAGATAAAATTGATGATTATATCCGCAAATCAATTCGTGATGTAATTGGTGAAGAATCAATTATTACTAAGAAAAATAGTAAAACGGTTAAAATTCCTGTACGTGGTTTAAAGGATTATCGTTTTGTTCACGGTATTGACGATGATAAACGTGGTGGCATTGGTCAGGGGTCAGGAAAACCGGGTGATATTATTGGTAGAAAAAATATTAGACCGGATGGTAAGAGTAAACCTGGTGACCAAAAGGGTGAAGATTTCCTTGAAACGGAAGTTGATATTGATTATTTAATTAAAATTATGTTTGATGACCTTGGTCTTCCTTATATTGAAGAAAAAACCAAAACGGAACAATTGGTTCCTTCTGGATGGAAATTTGATACTATTTCTAAAGTTGGTACATTTCCTAGAATACACAAAAAAAGAACATTAAAAGAGACTATTAAACGTTCAGCTGGATTAGCACAAGAGATTGTATCAGAAACTAAATGTGAAGTTGATGATGCTTTTATAGCATTAGCACAGGCAAATGGTGATATTAATGATGCAATTGATATTATTAAAGCCGGAACATTGGATAGAACGAATGATATTAATCAATTCTTTATTGATGATGAAGATTTGAGATATAAACAAATTGAACAGGATTATGAAAATCAAAGTAATGCTGTTGTTATAGCCATGATGGATGTATCAGGTTCTATGGATGCTGAAAAGAAATATATTGCACGTTCATTTTTATTTTGGATGTCAGAGTTTCTTAAAAAAACTTATACAAACGTTAAGATTAAATTTATTGTTCATACAACCGAAGCACAGGAAGTAGATGAAGATTCTTTCTTTAGAAAAGGTATTAGTGGTGGTACTTATTGTCATACAGCATTTGACCTCGCTTGTAAAGTAGTAGAGTCTGAATATCCTGTAGAATCATGGAATGTTTATGGTATATATTTGTCAGATGGTGAAGATTGGGATACCAGTGTTACGATTAAATCAATAGATAGATTATTGAAGATGAATATAAATATGCTTGGATATTGTGAAATCATGCCAGAAGGTAACAGTAGTTATGGTTTATTAGATGCAATTCGGAATAAATGGGAATTTTCTATATCTTCTGAAAAAGGTACAAATTTTTATAAAAATGAAGAAAAAAGATTTTTAGCATGTACAATTAAAAATAAGGAACATGTTTACCCTGCTTTAAAACATTTCTTATTTAAGAAGGCGGAAAAATAATGGAAATAAAACTTTACCATGATGATAATATTTTTTCTATCATAGATAAAATAAATGATGCATTAAAAGAATTAGATGTAGAATTTACATTTGATGATAATGACCATGAAGGATTTGAAATTCTATATCTAAAAAATAAAGGCAGTAAGGGGTTTTTATTAGAAACATTATTAACAATATTCCTTGAAGGAGGTTTAATAAGTAGAGGTGTATATGCCGACCTGTTGAAAATTGACCGTTGTGATATTGATGATAAAATAAAAGAGGTTAAGGAAAGGATAGATATACAAGATAATATAAATGGAAATTTATAAACTAACAAATATAATAAATGGTAAATGTTATATTGGAAAAACAGAAAGAACGTTAGATATAAGATGGAAAAGTCATGTATATGATTCTCTAAAACGTAATTATAAATCGTTAATTAATTATGCAATTAGAAAGTATGGTCCGGAGTCATTTAATAAACATGTTTTATATGTATGTAAATCAAAAAATATACTTGATAATATGGAAATATTAATGATTAAGGAACATCATTCACATGTAAGTGAAGGTGGATATAATATGACATATGGAGGTGAAGGTGGTGATACATTTACTAATAATCCAAATAAGGAAGAAATTAGAAAAAGAAATAGTCAATCAAAAATAGGAAGAAAAAGACCTGAAATATCTGGTGAAAAAAATCCCATGAAAAGACCGGAAGTAAGATTAAAATCATCAAAAAATCATAAAGGTATTAAAAGAAATGATATTTTAGGTGATAAGAATCCAGCTAAAAGAGAAGATGTTAGATTAAAAATAAGCAATGCGTTGTTTGGACATGGTGTTTCAGAAAAGACAAGAAATAAAATAAGTAAAACAAAAAGAATGAAAGGAAATTTAAAATGACCAAAATGGAATTACGGCGATTAATAAAAATAGAGGACAGGGTTCAAAGAATTATTAAAGAAGATTTAGGCCTGAAAATCTGTAATATTGAATGGGATGTTGTGCCTGCACAAAAGATGTTAGAAATCATGGCTTACAATATACCCACGAATATTTCAAACTGGAAGTTCGGCCGAGATTATGAACGGTTAAGAACAATTTATGATAATATCGACCCATCTTTACCTTATGAAGTTGTGATACATGATAATCCAGCCAGAGCATATTTAATGTCATCCAATGTTTTTGCTGTACAGGTATTAGTTCTTTCACATGTGTATGGTCATGTTAATTTCTTTACTGAAAGTAAATGGTTCCAGAAATCAAGGCAGGATATTGTTGAGTTAATGTCAGAAGCTCAGGCCCGTTTCAATGAATATGAGAGAATTTATGGTATTGATGCAGTAGAACAAATCGTTGATGCAGGACACGCTTTACAATGGCATTCAAATCCTTTTGAAACAGAAACAGAAAATGACCGTAGAAAAAGAATGTTTGAACAGAAAAAAATGGTAAACTCTCCTGATTTATCAGAGTTTAATGATTTGGTTCAAAGGACTAAACCTGTTAATGATGCTGCAAATTATAATATTGAATTATGGAAATCATTAAAAATGAAAACACCGGTTGAACCGGTTGAGGACATTTTAAGATATGTTATTGATAATTCCAGAATTTTAGAAGATTGGCAGAAAGATATTTTAGAAATCATTAGAACAAATGGTCAATATTACTGGCCTATTATTCGTACAAAGTACATGAATGAAGGTTATGCAACACTTATACATGAACATATTTGTGATAAATTGTTTAATGAGGGTTTATTAAATGCTGCAGAGCATGGCCAGTTTAATTATAGTAATGCCCTTGTTAAAGCGAAACATACATTTTCAATGAATCCCTATCATATTGGTTCTGAAATTTGGAAAGATGTTAAAAATAGGTGGGATAAAGGACAATACGGTTCAGAATGGATGGAGTGTGAAAATATCATTGAAAAAGAAAAATGGGATACAGGTGATATGAAAGGATGGGATAAAGTTAAAGAAGTTATGCGTACATACACCGATTGGTTTTTCTTACAAGATTTTTTAACAAATAAACTTGTTGAAGATATGGAATTATATATCTATGTGCAGCAACAAACAAGTCCTGTGACAATAGATGCTATCATTACTGATTTTAATTCTGATGAAGTAAGACAAATGATTGTAAATAGTTTTGCTCATAGTGGTATTCCTAAAATTGATGTTATGGATGGAAATTATCTAAATAATGGTTCCATATTATTGTCACACCGGTGGGCCGGTTTGCCTTTAGATAAATATTATACAATTAATACAATGAAACACATTTATACCATCTGGGGCAGACCGGTTTATATTGACAGTAAAACTATGAAAGGTAAAAATGTTCAGTATAAAGTTCCGTTAAAAGATGATTCACCAGATTCGACAGCGGATTTTCCACCGCCAGGTCGACCTATAAATAATCCATTAGAATCAAATATTACTTTGGTTATAAAGTAAATTTAATCTAAATAATATCGAGATTAAGAAGTTTCTAAAATGGAGGATATTATAAATGAACATCGATAAATATTTAACAGAAGGTAAAATAATTAGAATAAATGGTATCTATGAGGACTTAATGAGAAAGGCGAGTATAGCAGCCACAAACTTATTAAAGTCTAAAATAAAAAGCCATCTTATTAAAGTGACAAGGTCCATGGAAAAATCTCCATATTGGAAAGAAGTGACAATCATTGTTAATGATGTTGTTTGGGATATAGATGATGTTGACGGCCCAATAATAACAGATGAAAAAGGTGATAAGTTTTATATTCATCCTGATAATGGTATAGAGATAATATCATAATTTAATATAAAATATTTAAAAACCTCAGGTTTCCTGAGGTTTTTTATGCTTATTTTATAATAAATATGGATATACTATAATATCAGGAGAAAATATGTCTGTAAAATATGATGATGTTTATATTAAAAAACCGCTGGGTATTGTTGAATACACACCGGAAATGTTGTTAGAATTAAAACGTTGTTCCGAAGATATTCAATATTTTTTGAAGTATGTAAAAATTGTACATCCGGATAGGGGTCGTATTCAATTTGAACCATATGATTTTCAAAAACAAATATTACAAACGGTAAAAGATAATAGATTTAGTGTTATTTTATGTGCCAGACAGGCAGGCAAGAGTACCGTTATTGCCACATATGCTTTATGGTATTCTATATTCCATCCTGATAAAACAATAGGTATTGTTTCTAATAAAGCATTATCTGCCATAGATATTATGGCTAGAATTAAAATAACATATGAAGAATTACCACCATGGTTAAAACCCGGCGTTAGAGAATATTCAAAAACATTTACAACGTTTGATAACGAATCAAAAATACTTGTATCAGCAACATCGGCCGATGCTTTCCGTGGTAGAACATTAAACTTATTAGTAGCAGATGAGTTTGCATTTGTCCGTAAGAACATAGCAGAGGATTTCTGGTCAGCTAACTATCCAACCATTTCATCATCACAAGATGCAAAAATTATTATTAT
>ERZ1645192.4318-NODE-4318-length-11277-cov-6.045625_pt1 | contig 11277 bp, 10 predicted proteins | sample MGYA00575354_ERZ1645192 | MGnify/ENA primary metagenome ERZ1645192 (study PRJEB40844, sample SAMN11349763) | freshwater sediment metagenome | isolation source: river sediment | host: Sediment | place: India: Faizupur Khadar , New Delhi | collected 2017-02-21 ... | reverse complement strand
CACTTCCCGCCAATTGACACCCGTCCTGTTTGTGGTATCCTTAATGCGCCCCCGGGCGGGTCCGGCGCGGCGGAAATCTCCAAACCCCGTCAGGTCCGAGAGGAAGCAGCGGTAAGGGGTCCCTTCCGGGTGCCGCCGGGAACCCTGCCCGGGTGCACTTTATACTGCATCCGTGGAATAACATGCCAGATACCCCTCCAATCTGTGATTACGAAGGCTCGGATTACCAGACTTCCTTCTGGGAACAGGGCAACCGGGCTTATGAAGATGCTGCTGAAGCCGTTGCCATCCGCCGGTTGATGCCCGCCCAGGGCAGGCTGCTGCTGGAACTGGGCGCAGGCGCCGGGCGCAACACGTCCCGCTACCCGGGCTATGAACAGATTGTCCTGGTGGATTATTCCCGCACCCAGCTGGAGCAGGCGCAGGCGCGTCTGGGCACCGGCGCACGCTACCGCTACGTTGCCGCCGACATCTACCATCTGCCATTTGTGCCGGGGCTGTTTGACGGCGCCACAATGATTCGCACCCTGCACCACCTGGCGGAACCCCGCCAGGCGCTGGAGGGTGTGCGGCGGGTGGTACAGCCGCGCGGCACCTTCCTGCTGGAATTTGCCAACAAGCGCAACCTGAAGGCGATCCTGCGGTACATCTTTCGCCGCCAGGGCTGGAATCCCTTCACGCCCGAGCCGGTGGAATTTGCCCCGCTGAACTACGATTTTCATCCCGCCACCATCCGCACCTGGCTGAAGCTGAGCGGGTTTGCCGTGGAGCGGCAGCTCACCGTCTCGCACTTCCGGGCAGGGTTCTTCAAAAAGGTTCTGCCGCTCAAACTGCTGGTCTGGATGGACAGCCTGGCGCAACGGACGGGCGACCTGTGGCAGCTTTCGCCGAGCGTGTTTGTGCGCACCCGCGCCCTGGGGGATTCCCCCGCACCGGCAGCCGAAGGAGCATTCTTCCGCTGCCCCGCCTGCGGGTATGGTCCGCTGGCGGATACACCGCCGGAAATCCGCTGCCCGGCGTGCAACTGGGTTTTCCCGGTCGTGGACGGCATCTACGATTTCCGCCTGCAGGAATAACCGGCAGGGCTTTCCTGCCTTTTGTACTTCGATCCTGCTTGCTAAATGCCGGATTAGAGAATCTTAAACCCGGCAGGTGGAATATGGATTCATTTGGTAAAATTAGCCAAATCTTGATCTTTTCCCCCATTCCTTTATTAATCGAGGTGTCCTGATGGAGATCACCAAATCACAGACGCAGAGCAAGGCGGTTGCCAGGAAAAAGCGCATCCCCATTGAAAAACGCGAACGCCGGGCGTGGTACCTGTATGACTTTGGCAACTCCGCCTATGCAGCGGTTGTGCTGCTGGCGGTTTATTCGGCTTACTTCAAGGGCACCGTGGTGGGCGGTGCGGAAGGCTCCCGGCTGTGGGGGCTATCCGTCGGCATTGCCATGCTCATTGTGGGGCTGACTTCGCCCATCCTGGGCGCGCTGGCAGATTCCTCGCAGACCAAGAAGCGCATCCTGCTGGTGTTCACTGTCATGGCAAGCTTCTTCACTGCCATGCTCTTCTTCGTCGGACCCGGCGACATTGCCAAAGGAATGATCTTCTTCATCCTGGCGGAAATTGGCTACCGCAATGGGCAGGTGTTTTACAATGCCCTCCTGCCGGACATTGCCGAGCCGGAAGAGATGAGCCGGGTTTCCGGCAACGGCTGGGCGATCGGTTCGGCGGGCGGCATCGTCTGCCTGCTGATTGTGCTGGCGCTGATTCTGGGGATTGGCGGGCAGACCGTCATCCGGGTGGCGTTCCTGATCACGGCGGTTTTCTATGCCGCCTCCACGGCGCCGCTCTTCTTCCTCGTCAAGGAGCGGACGGAACCCAAGCCGCTGCCCCGCGGGGAAAACTACTTCTCCATCTCCATCAAGCGGTTGTGGGAAACCTTCAAAGCCGCCCGCAAGTACCAGTCCTTTGCCCGCTTCCTGGGCGCCTTCCTGGTCTTCAATAACGGCATCATGATCACGCTTGATTTTGCCGCCATCATCGGCGCAACCCTCTTTGGGCTCGACCAGACCCAGTTGATTGTGTTCATGATCATTGTGCAGGTCACCAGCGTGATTGGTGCGTTTGTGTTCGGCAGGGCTGCCGGAAGGTGGGGCAGCAAGGCAATCCTGGTGGTGGCGTTGATTCTCATGACGCTCACCGTCTCGCTGCTTTACTTCACCCACTCGCTGACCATGTTCAACATTGTAGGCGCGCTGGCGGGCTTTGCGCTGACGGGTGTGCAGTCGGTCAGCCGCACCGCGGTGGGGCAGATTGCCCCCGAGGAGAAAGCCGCCGAGTTCTACGGGCTGTTCTCCCTGGCAAGCCAGCTTTCCAACTTCATTGGACCCACCCTCTTCGGTTTGTTGATTGTCTGGTTCACCAACTTCTACGCCGGGAAAGGCATGGAAGTGCTGCCTGCCGAACAATCCGGTCTGATGCTGGCGATTGCGTCCATCCTGGTCTTCCTGGTGGCGGGCATGGCGCTGCTGTTCACCGTGCGGGTTTGGCACCGCGTCGACGAAGAGGCGTAACCGATGGCTGCGGAAGCTGCCGCCATCCGCTATCCCCGCCGGCAGGGCATCCGTGCGCTGCTGAAGCTGGGCATCCGCGCGGCGTTTGGCTTGCTGGCGGATGTACAGGTGGAAGGACGGGAAAACCTGCCCAAAACCGGTCCGGCGCTGCTGGTGGGCAACCATTTCAGTTTCCTCGACCCGGTGATTTTCATCGGCGTGCTGCCCTACCCGCTGGAATTCATCGGCGGGGTCCAGGCGCCCAACGCCCCCCGCTGGACGGACATCTTCCGCAGGCTGTACGGGGTGGTTGCCATCCGCCGCGGGTCTTCCTCGCGGGATGGGTTGAACCTGGCGCAGGAAATCCTGAATCAGAAAGGCATCCTGGCGATCTTTCCCGAGGGCGGAAGCTGGGCGGACGTGCTGCGCCCGCCGCGCCCCGGGGCGGCGCTGCTGGCTGCACGGTCCGGCGCGCCGATTGTGCCCATCGGGTTGGATGGATTCACCCGGATCTTCCCCAATCTTGGCAAAAAGCGCACCAGGGCAACCGTCCGGATTGGCAAGCCGTTTGGACCTTTCAAGATGGACGTGCGCGACCGCTCCAGCCGCCAGCAGATGGATGTACTGGGGCACGAGATGATGCGCCGCATTGCCGAGTTGATTCCGCCGGAGCGCCGGGGGTTTTACTCGGATGACCCCGCCATCCGGGAAGCCGCCAGGGGCACCGAGGTCTATCCCTGGGAGGGCATCCAGGAAGCCTGAATGGGGATTGCCAATTGAAATTTTTACGGTATAATACGTGTGCAGGGGCGGTTAGCTCAGTTGGTTAGAGCGTCGCGTTGACATCGCGGAGGCCGTAGGTTCGAGCCCTATACCGCCCACCACCACCCGCCGGAGAAATCCGGCGGTTTTGTTTTGCCAATATCCCTCTTTCGGGTGATGCCGGGCGGCGGCTGCGGGTGTATCCTGTTGGCAGGAGATATCCCATGAAACCATTCCAACCGTACAACAAGTTCTATCTCTATCTCTACCTTGCCCTGGTGCTGGCGGTCGTCAGCCTGGAAGTGGTGGTCGGCACACTGGTCTTTGGAAGCCCCCTGGGGAGCCTGCTGATCGGCATCCTGCTGGGCTTGCTGGCGCTGCTGCCCATCACCAATGCCCTGGAGCGGACGAGCCGCGCCCTCGACCGGCTTGCCATGGGGCAGGCATCCGGCATTGCGGAGATTCGCGATTTCTGGAACCCGCTGGCGGGGCTGCTGCGGCAGGTGCGGCGGCTGGGATCGGCGGGGGGAAAATCCGCCGGGGTGCAGGCAACCCTGGCAGAGCAGAACGCCGCCCAGCAGGAACGCAACCGGCTGGCGCGCGAGCTGCACGATTCGATCAAGCAGCAAATTTTCAGCATTCAAATGAGCGCCGCCGCGGCGCAGGCACGCTGGGAGGCGGATCCGCCGGGCGCCCGGGCAGCACTGGATGACGTGCTGCAAAGCGCCCAGGCAGCTCTGGCGGAGATGAACGCCCTCCTGCAGCAGCTTGCCCCCGCCCCGCTGGAACGGGTGGGACTGGCGCAGGCATTGCGCGACCAGTGCGAAGCGCTGGCGTACCGCACCGGTGCCCGGGTTGCCTGCGAGGTGGGCGAACTGCCCCCCGAAGACTGGCTGCCCGGCAGTGCTTTTGAATGTCTCTTCCGGGTGGCGCAGGAAGCGCTCAGCAATATTGCCCGGCACGCCCGCGCTGGAAATGTCCGCCTGAACCTGGCGCAGGACCCCGCCCGCAACCGCCTGGTGCTGACCATCTCGGATGACGGCGCCGGGTTTGACCCGGTGGAAACCACCCCCGGCGGTGGATTGTCCTCCATGCAGGCGCGGGTGGAGATGCTGGAAGGCGAGTTCAACCTGCTCAGCAAGCCCGGCAACGGCGTCACCCTCACAGCGGCGCTGCCCATGCGCGCCCCCGAGAATGAGGAGGTGCTGGTTCCGGTAAAAGCCGACCCGGTGCTCAACCGGGCGGCGCTGGCTGGGCTGGCGGGCGGCTTGCTGGCAGGCATCCTGCTGCTTTACCCGGCGTATGTCTTCTCCTGGTCACAGTTCCTCACCGGTCTGCCCATCAGCCGGGGCGGCGGGATTGTGCTTGCAGTTCTCGCACTGGCAGTTTTCCTGCTGGCAGGCGGGTTGGCGGCGCGCTGGATGAAACCCGCCAGCCGCACCGGGGCTGCCGTGGGGGGCGGGCTGGCGGGAGCGGTTGCCGGGCTGGTTGCGTTTGGGCTTGCCGGTGCGGGTTTTGGGGTAACACAGGGCGCTGGCGACCTGCTTCGCCATGGATTGACAATCACCAGCCAGGCGGATACCACCATCCTGCTGAACAGTTCGGCAACCGGGCAGTTCCAGTGGATTCACGCGGTATTCCTGATCCTCCTGCTGGCAGGTGCCGGGCTGGGCGCACTGGGTGGATTCCTTGCCTCCGCCCGGCTGCAGCCTGGCAGGGAGGGCATCCCGTGGGCGCCCCCGGCGGCACTGGTTTGCACAATGACCGCCCTGGGCGCAGCCGTGGCGCTGATTGCCGGTTCCCCGGCAATGATGGTGGCGGAATACACCCTGGTCCAGGAAATGCAAAAGCACGTCAACTCCGCCTACACCAGTTCCCCGTGGACCCCGCTGGTGGTGCTGGGTATGCCCGCCCTGTTTTTCCTGGCGGCAGTGATCAGCCGCTACGGGTTGCTGCGGCGCGAGCTGGAATCCGCCAGCGGTGCTGCGCTTTACCACTCCCATTGGACGGCATTCCAGTGGGGAATGCTGAACCTGGTGACTGCCGCCGGGATGGGTGCCACAATTCCACTGGTGTTCCAGGTACGCTTCCCTCTTGCCGCCACCAGCCTGGTGATTGGCTTGATGGTGCTGTGGGTTGTTGCCGCCCTGCCCTTCTTCTGGCTGGCGGTGGAAGCCCGCCAGCGGCTGGCGCCCGCCCTCATCCAGCCGCCCTCCGCCTGGCGGTATATCATCACCGGGCTCAGCTTCCTCATGCCGGTGGTGGTCCTCTTTTCGCTGCTGGCATGGGTGAACAACTGGCTCTTCCCCGTCAGCCTGCTGCTCTCGCTCATCCTGGTTCCCCTGGCATTCCTGCTGCGAAGCCGCTCCAGGCTGCCCCGGCAGGTCGGGCAGTACCAGTCGCTGGTCGCGCAAATCCGCGCCGGCTGGCTGGGGGCGGCGTTTGCCCTGATCCTGCCCATGCTGGCGATGGTCTCCAGCGGGGTTGGCATCAGTTCGTTGACGGCAAGCCTGGTGGGCACCCTGGACACCATGCGGTTCTCGGGTATGGACATTCCCCATTCAAGCATCCATTCCGTGGTGCAGCTTGCCCTTGCCCTGCAATGGGTGGACCTGGCGGTGCTGCTGACGCTGGCAATTGCAGCCGTCAGCACATACCTGCTGGTGCTTGCCATTCGAATCGGTGCTGCCAAAAAGCGGCTATAATCTGGAAGAGGACTGCCCATGAACCCGAATTCACCCCATCCGGTTCGCATTCTGCTGGTGGACGATCATGCCATTGTGCGGCGCGGGCTGCGCGTGTACCTGGAATCCTTCCCCGATTTGACGATTGCCGGTGAGGCTGCCAGCGCCGAGGAGGCGCTGCGCATCCTGCCGGATTGCCGCCCGGATGTGGTGGTGCTGGACCTGCTCCTGCCCGGCGGAATGGACGGGATTGAAGCCACCCGCCGCATCTGCGCCACCCCCAACCCGCCCCGGGTGATTATCCTGACTGCCTATACAGATGATGCCCGCCTGGTGGGGGCACTGCGCAGCGGCGCGGTGGGCTATGTGCGCAAGGACGCCCGCCCCGAGCACCTGCTGGAAGCAGTCCGCACCGCGGCGCGGGGGGAATATTACCTCGACCCCGAGTCCGCTGCGGCGCTGGAATCAGCGGAGGGGGAGCCGGTGGCGCTGACCGAACGGGAACGGGAAGTGCTGCTGTTGGTGGCGCGCGGCAAAACCAACCGCGAGATTGCCGCCGGGCTGGTCATCAGCGAGGAAACGGTCAAGACCCACGTGGGCAGTATTCTCTCCAAGCTGGGGCTGCCCAACCGCGCCCAGGCAGCGCTGGTGGCATTGCGGCGCGGCTGGGTGGATGTGGAGGACCTGTAGGACAGGGGTAAGTCCTTGCAAGACGGAAAATTCCCCTGCAGCCATCCCCCCAATGGAACAACCCCCGGGGCAGGATTTCTTCCTGCCCCGGTTTGTTGTGACAGGGTCCCGGCAAGCCAGCCCCCACCTTGCAATCCTGTCAGGTTTGCCAATTTGCGCAACTTCCCTGGTATGATGGGGTTTCCATTCACATGCAGCAAAAACCAGGTCATAATGACCCCCTCCCTTCATCCGTGACCCGTCACACGGTGCGGATATGCCCGGCGGCGGATTGCCCCTGCAGTCTCCTGCCGGTACACTATGCCTCAGAATGATCTTCAACCCATCCTCTACCCCCTTACAGGAACTTATATGAAACGACTGATGTACTGGTTTTCGCGCCCGGTTGTCCGGACGTACACCGGAACGATGTTAAAAATGAACGTGCTTCAGCACGCGGCGTTCCCCGAGGGCGCCAAAATTATTGCAGCCAATCACCCCAGCACCACCGATCCCTTCTACGTGGCATCAGTGGTGGGAAAACAATCCTTCATTATGATTCGCGACCTGCTCTTCAAGGTGCCGGTGCTGGGGGAATACCTGCGCCGCTCCGGGCATATCCCGGTGGAGGCAGGCAAGGGGCAGGAGGCAATTGATGCCGCCCTGCAGTATTTATCCGAAGGAAAAACGGTGATCATCTTCCCCGAAGGTCACCTCAGCCCGCTGGAAGGCGGATTTTACCCGGTGCGGACGGGCGTGGCGCGGCTGGCGCTTGCCAGCGGTGCGCCGGTCATCCCGGTGGGCATCCACCTGGAGCGCAGCCGTATTCACGCCATCAAGTCCACCGTGCGCGGGCAGGTGGAATATGGCATGTGGTACCTGCGCGGTCCCTACAACGTCACCATTGGAAACCCCCTGCGGTTCACCGGCGACGTGGAGGATCATTCCCATGTCCGGTCGGTTGCCCAGACGGTGATGCACCACATTATTGAACTGGCGCGCGAGAGTGAAATCCGCATGGGACCCACACCCACGCTGCTGCCAACCTTCCCCGAGCGGCTCTAAAACCTGCCAACAAGAAAAGCCGGGCGGGGCAAGCCCCACCCGGTTTCAACCTCTTACAGCCAGCCCTTGCCCTTGCAATTGCCGCAAGGTTCCCCTTCGGTTTTCCCAAAGAGTTTTTCCAGGAAACCCAGGGGCAGATAGCCTTTTCCTTCGCACTTGGCGCAGGCGGCTCCGTTAATCTCTTTGGCTCCCTTGCATTCGGGGTAGCGCTTGTGACCTTCGGGAACTCCGGCATAGGGGATTTTGCCCGTCCCACCGCAATACTTGCACTTTGGCATGGTTCCTCCTTGTATGAATGTGGAAAAATGAAATGAATGGATGAACAGGTGAAAGCTAATAAAAATTATACCATTGGATGAATTTTTTTCCACCAATTCCCGGGGAAATGTTAAATTTCCAGCGGGGAAACGCCGGGTTTAACGCACCGGTCGGGGGTGCAGCGCCAGGGTTGCCTGTCCATCCGCCAGCCCGCCTGCCAGGGGGCGTGCAGGCAGGTCCATGACGGCACCATTGGCAAAGTAATCAAAGGTGAAGGTGGTGGCATCACCGGCTTTTTTGCCGGGGATGGGCATCAGCCGGGCGGTGAGCGGCTTGTTCAACCGCAGGGAGAGCGCCGCCACGTCCAGGAGCAGGGGCTGCAACTCCCCGGCAGTCACATCCCCGGGCAGCGGAACCGTATCCAGCCCGGCGCCGCAGACAGCCGAGAAGAGCAGCAGGTCGCGCACGGTCAGCGTACCTTCGGCAGCCCGGCGCGCCAGCACGGCATCCTCCAGCACGGGCAGCATCAACCCGTTAAAGCCCGTCCGGCGCCAGCGTCCCCGGTCGAGTGTATCCGCCAGCAGGGCGGCGGCAGCCAGCGAGCCCATTTGCCCCAGCGGGGCGGCGCCCATGGCTTCCAACGCTGCGCCCAGCGAGCAAGCCGGGGCGGGGTGGGGAGCGGGGGAGAAATCGTAGCCCAGGAAATCAAACCCGGTTTCGCCTGCCAGGGGCAGGAGGACGGCATCCAGGGCGCGGGCGTGTTCCTCCAGCGTGGCAACCAGCACCCGGCGTCCCTCCTCCAGGGTGGGTGCCAGGCGGAAGGCGGCGAGCGCAACATCAGCGCACTCCATCGCCAGGGCAAAGGCGGGCGGCATACCCGGCTGGTGATACGCCGCCGGGAAGAAGGGCGAGCCGGAAGGCACGTTGCCCAGCGCAGCAAACCGCAGGTTGGCAAACCCATCCGGTTCCAGGCTGGCAGCTTCGGCAATCACCCGGGCACAGGCATCCACCGCAGGAAGCGAAATACCCGCCTCCGGGCTTGCCATCACACCGCTGCAGAACAGGTTGGGCGCTGCCGCCAGGATGGCGGGAATCAACGGGTAGGAGCCGGGTTCATCCGGCAGGGCAGGACCCACCGAGACGTAATCAAAGCCAAGCCCGGCACCCGCCTGCCCCAGCGACTGTGCCAGCTGCACCAGGCTGTCGTTGCAGCAGGTGGGCACCATCCGCGGGAAGGGGATGGTTGCCAGCCGCAGGGTCTGCACAACATACCCGGCGGATTCCAGGCGCTGGCGGGCGGTGTTTGCCAGCGCACCCAGCCGGGAGAGAGTCTGGGGGGCATGGCGCGCCCCGGGATCGTAAAAACACGTGATGGAGCGGATTTTCATGCGTTCCTCTGTCGAACCACTTCAAACAGGATGATGGCTGCCGCCACCGCGGCATTGAGCGATTCAAACCTGCCCGGCATGGGAATGGTGATGCGGTCGTCCAGGGCGGCAATTGCCTGGGGACTGGCACCCTCCGCCTCGCCGCCAATCACCAGCGCCACCGGCTGGTGCAGGTCGGTATGCCAGAGCGGCGTCCCGCCGGAGGCATCCGCCAGCAGGATGTTCAGCGGACGGGGCGGGAGCGTGCGGCAGTGGCTGTGAATTGCCTGCCAGTCCACCTGCCGGATGGGCAGGCGGAAATGGGCACCCATCCCTGCCCGCAGCACCTTGGGCGAGAAAGGATCCACCGTACCGGGCGCCAGCAGCACCGCCTGGACGCCTGCCGCGGCGCAGGTGCGCAGCAGCGCGCCCAGGTTGCCGGGGTCGCGGATGCCGTCCGCCACCACCAGGAAATCGGGGGCGGGCGGCAGCGGCAGATCGCGCCGTTCCAACACCGCCAGGATGCCCTGGGGGGATTCCGTGCCGGAAAGCGAATCCAGCAGGCGCGGCTCCACCTCCAGCAGGTCGGCGCCGCGGGCGGCAAACCCGGCGGCAGCCTGCCTGCCGCGCTCCGAAAGCTGGGCGGAGGTGAGCACCAGGCGGGCGGTCCAGCCGCCTGCCAGCGCCTCCTCTGCCAGGCGCACCCCCTCCACCACGAAGGCGGAGCGGGCATCGCGCTCGGCGCGGCGGTTCAGCAGCGCCCGGACGGCTTGCAGCCTGGGGTTTTGGGCGGATGTAATCATCGGCATGGGTTGATTCTACCCCAAATCCGCCCGTGCAGCCGCGGTGCTATTCGCTGATTTCGGCGGGGATGGGCGCTGTGGAAGGTGTTCTCCGGCGCGCCAGCAGGTTTTCCACCGAGAACAACACCAGTGCCAGCCAGATGATCATGAAGCCAATCAACCGTGACTGGTCAAACGGCTCGTGAAAGACCAGCACACCCAGCAGGAATTGCAGCGTGGGGGCGATGTATTGCAGCAGCCCGATGGTCGTCAGCGGGATGCGGCGGGCTCCGGTGGCGAACAGGAGCAGCGGAATGGCAGTTACCGGTCCACTCAGCACCAACAGGAAGTCCAGCAGGGGGGTGGAATGACCAAACGTGCCGGTGCCATTGGCATTGACGATGAACAGGTACGCCAGGCTGGGGATGGTCAGCACCGCCGTCTCCAGCGTGATTCCGTGCAGTGCGCCGAGCGGGGCAATCTTCTTGAGCAGCCCGTAGAACCCGAAGGTGACCGCCAGCAGGAGGGAAATCCACGGCAGCTGCCCGAAGGTGATCGTCAGGTACACCACCCCGGCAGTCACCATGGCAATTGCCACCCATTGAAAGGTGCGCAGGCGTTCCCGCAGGAAAATCACCCCCAGCAGGACACTCACAATCGGGTTGATGAAGTAGCCCAGGCTGGATTCGACCACGTGGTTGGTGATGACCGCCCAGACGTAGGTGAACCAGTTGATTCCCAGCACCACCGATGCCCCGGCGTAGATGAGAAACGTGCGCCGGTTGAAGACCGAAGCCCGGAATTCCTTCCACTGCCGCAGCACCAGCACCACCGCCAGCGTGAACACAAATCCCCAGGCAATGCGGTGCGCCAGGATTTGCAGGGCGGACACCTGCTGGATGGCTTTGAAGTAGAGCGGGAAGAACCCCCACAGGATGTATGCAGCCAGGGCAAACAAAACGCCTTTATTTTTCACAAATTCAATCCATTTTGATCAGAATCACAACGCCCCATTATACCCCCACCGGGCGTGATGTTAACAAGGAAAGTCCCGGCGTATTGATACGGATTGCCGTTTTCGGCGCGTGGGGGCAGCGTACCGCGTTGCATGCCTGGGTGTAGGGGCGAGGCTGAACT
>ERZ1645192.4316-NODE-4316-length-11280-cov-5.406503_pt1 | contig 11280 bp, 11 predicted proteins | sample MGYA00575354_ERZ1645192 | MGnify/ENA primary metagenome ERZ1645192 (study PRJEB40844, sample SAMN11349763) | freshwater sediment metagenome | isolation source: river sediment | host: Sediment | place: India: Faizupur Khadar , New Delhi | collected 2017-02-21 ... | reverse complement strand
AATTTTATAGTCTTTGTGTGGTATGCGTAGCTTATCGTAAAGAGCATCAGTAAATCCTATTATAAATCTTGTACCGACACCACCATAATCATCTACTAATCTTTCCCACTTGTATTCTTTTATACTCGCATGATTCCAAAGATTCGTTCCGGCTACAATGGTATCATTTTCAAAGTAAATATCTCCGTCAAGGCACAATTCTATTTCATCCATCAAGATATAATTATCCATTTTTTTTGGTACAGAGGTAGCATAACAAGAAGGCAGTAAGGGATTATTTTTTAAAAAACCGTATTCATGCTCAAAGATGCAATTAATAGCAAAAAACAATCTGTCTTTCATCGTATCTTTGGCACTGATAAAGTTCATGTCATCATCATTAGCTCCCGGATTGGTGAGTTTTCTTGCCTCAAATTCAATGCTTTTAATTAGAAAATGTTCTGTTGAAAAACAACTAATCAGTATAGACAGTATACATCCAATAGATAAAATCATTACTACTTTTTGTTTCATTTGTCAAATATTATTGTTTATACTAAATTTTTTGCAAATATAAACAAAATATAATAACAAAGACGGTATAGGAATTCTGTCATTATTTTTACTATTTAAACGGATTCTTTATTTAGCTTACTATAAATTTAGTACTTTTGCACCTAAATTTATAGTATTACAAACCAAGATATGAAATATATACATTGCTTTGTTTTCTTTTTGTTTTTAGCGAGTTTCACTGCTAAGGCTCAAACTACTATCAGCATACAGGGGGTAGTAGTCGATAGTATTAGCAAGGAAGGATTATTTTATAGTCATATCGTTTTGTTGAATTCTACAGACAGTTCCTTAGTCATGGGGGTTGTTGCTGACGAAAAGGGGAAGTTTGAACTAAAAGGAGTGAAAGCAGGAACTTATATTTTCAGGGTTTCTGCAGTGGGTTATATCAATTATTACCTTCCTTTAGAATGTAATAGTTCTGTGCGGCAATTACACTTAGATACCATCCGCATGCAATCGGCTGTTGCGACTTTGGGCGGGGTGGAGATAGTGGATAAAAAGCCTGTTTATGAGTACGATGGGGAAAAAATGATTTACAATGTATCGGAAGATGCCGGTATACAAACCGGTACACTCTCTGATGCTCTTCAAAATGCTCCGGGTATTGAAGTAGATATTGAAGGAAATGTAAGTTTACGCGGAGTAACAAGTGTTGAAATATGGATCAATGACAAACCCTCTAAACTCACGGCAGAGAATCTGAAAACCTATATTCAACAATTACCCGCCAATACATTGGAACGTATAGAAGTCATTACCAATCCATCGGCTAAATATGCCGCCGAAGGAACCGGTGGCATTATCAATATTGTTACTTCTTCGAGAATACTTAAGAACAGCTTTATCAGTTTCGGCTTATTTGCATCAACACGACCGCTCTATAGCCCTTGGCTATCGTTTATGTGGGCAAATGAGAAATTTTCTATGAATATCTACCTTAATGGCAGCTATATGACTTATTCTTCTCAAGGAAATGGCTATCAATTAATGTTTAACGACCAAAAAGACACATCCTCCTATCAACGCTATGAAAACCAAAACAAATACAATTCGTATTCCGGCAATATGTACGTAAATCTCTCTTATACTTTCGATACCATGAATACTCTTTCCTTTTGGGGAAGCTGTTACGGTGGCTATTCCAATGGCATAAACCATAGCAGCAATTATCGAAAAGAGTATTTCCCCATAGAAAGCAGGTATGAATATACTACTGACAACAACAATACAAATCAATACATCAACGGATACGGTAATCTACACTATCAACATAAATTCAACAACAAAGGTCATTATATTAAATGTAGTCTGGGAGGAAATCTATCGGATAACACATCACGAAATGAATATCTAAGAGACGATAAAACACAACAACTATTCGATAAAAACAAAAAAACAAGTTATGATAATTTTGATTACGGACTCAATGCTCAACTGGATTATTCCATCCCTTACGGAAAAGGAGGAGAAGTATCCCTCGGTTTGTCGGAGAATGTGAATCATACAACTTCTTTATCCTGCGAGGATACTTTGCTACCCGGGACTACTACTTATGTATTAGACTCTATACGTTTTAAAGACAATGTTTCCTTTGCTAATTCCTTGGAAGCTTATGTTAGTGTTCGACAGAGCTTTGGTAATTTCACCCTCAATGTAGGCTGTCGCTTTCAATACAAATTTATAGATTATCAAGTTATAAATTCTCCTTCCGATAACGTAAAGATTAACTATCCCGGTTTTTTCCCTTCCTTGCACCTGACGTATCGCACCAAGAGTATGCATAATTTTCGCTTAAGTTACACCCGTCGCATTGCCTATCCGAGTGCTTCTCAATTAAGCACATTTATGGATTACGATGAAGAAAGTTATTCCTTCGGCAATCCGTTGCTTGAACCCACCTATACCCATTCTGTTGATGGTGGATGGTCGAAGTATTTCAATAAGATTGGAGATATAGGCCTGTCGGGTTATTTTAAATATAGCAAAAACGAAATCAATTCCTTGAGTGATGTTATCTATAGTGATTTCTATGGACGTATCGTGAGTTTTTCTATGCCCGTCAATGCCGGTAGCGGCTATCAGGCAGGAGGGGAATTTCGTTTCAATTACCGCTTAAAATCGTTTATGAGTCTACGTTTTTACGCCAACGTATACCAGTCGCATGCCGAAACAAATTTCGATTATGAACCCACTTCCTTACGAAATGACACACTTATTGTTACCGAAAGTTTCACCTACAGCTTTCGTTTGAATTATTGGGCAAAAGTATTTAAGTTTCTCGAAATAAATGCTTCGGCTAACTATCGTTCTCCAACTAAATCATTGTTCGTTGAAAACAAAGCTACGTACTCCATCGATTGCGGATTGCGGGCTGATTTCTTCAAACGAAAACTTTCGGTTTTTGTGAATGTAAGAGATATTTTTAATTGGAACAAATATGAATACAACAGAGAAAGCCCTTACTTTAAAGCCTTCAGTACCACTAAATACGACAGCCGCTTTATCAGTGCAGGCTTTACCCTGCGTTTTGGAAAAATAGAAATGGAAAACCGCGCCCGTGAAGGTCAATTGCCGGAATAATGCCTTTATGAATCATAAAAAAGCAGCCATTACCTATTAATTAATCTAAAACTATACACAACAATTTATCAAAAAATGAGTTATTAGAACATACGTGTATATATGAAAAAGAAAGAAGTCAGCGATTTTTGCATACAGAAGATAGAACACTATCGGGATAATGATTTTTTGTTGTTTGTAAAACCCATTGACCGCAAACTTATTACAGGCAAAGCCGGTCAATTTGTAAACATTCTCGTTCCCGATGCACCGACTACTTTCCTTCGTCGTCCGATTTCTATTTGTGATGTCAACAGTGAGACAGACACTATGTTACTCTATGTAAAACAAGTAGGGGATGGCACCCGTAAATTGGCACGCATGCAGGCGGGAGATATACTAAACATGATTTATCCCTTGGGAAACGGTTTTACTGTTGAGAATGTACAACATCCCTTGCTAATCGGTGGTGGTACCGGCATAGCACCCATGTTGTACTTATGCAAAACTTTCCATCGGAAGAACATTACTCCCCATGTGCTTCTCGGAGCACGCACTGCCTCGGCATTGTCGCTGAAAGCTTTGTTTAAAGACATTGCACAGCTTCACATCAGTACTGACGATGGCAGCGAAGGGGAAAAAGGAGTGGTTACCCAACATTCTATCTTTCACAACCTAACTGCTTTTGACCGTTTATATACCTGCGGTCCTTTGGCAATGATGAAAGCAGTGGCTAAAAAAGCTTCCCAAGCCACTATCCCTTGTGAAGTATCTTTAGAAAATGTGATGGCTTGCGGCATAGGAGCTTGTCTCTGTTGTGTAACACCCACCACCACCGGAAATCGCTGCGTATGTACCGAAGGTCCGGTGTTTGTAAGTACGGAATTAATAGATTTTTAACATATAAAAAGATGAACACAATGACATTATGGATTATTTTAGGTATTGTTGCCGTTTTGATTATTTGGATTATTTCCATTTACAACGGTATGGTAAAAATGAGAAACAAAGTAGACAAAGAATGGCGTAATATTGATGTGCAATTAGAACGTCGCTATTCCTTGATACCGAATCTTATTGAAACGGTTAAAGGCTATGCAAAGCATGAACAGGGAACCTTCGAAAAGATTACCGAATTTCGTTCCCAAGCCATGAATGCACGCAGTGTAGGCGAAAAAGCTCAGGCAAACAGCCAATTATCAAGTGCTTTAGCAGGCTTAACGGTGCAAATGGAAGCGTATCCTGAATTGAAAGCCAACACCAATTTCTTGAATTTGCAAGAAGAATTGGCATCAACCGAGAATAAGATTTCATTCTCAAGAAGCATTTACAACGAAGTGGTGATGGATTTCAACAACAAGATTCAAATTTTCCCTAACAACATTTTTGCAGGGATGTTTAATTTCAAAGAAAAAGAATTATTTGAAATCTCAACGGCAGAAGTGAAAGAAGTACCCAAAGTATCTTTTTAATCTTTTCGTACAATGTATGAATTAATACGAAGCAACAGGCGTAAGTCTTGGTTTGTTTTTATCGGTATGGGCTTGCTGTTGATAACCGCAGGGGCAGCCATTGGTTTTTACCTCGACCCTAATCCGGAATCGGGGCAAGGGGCTTTGGGAGGTATTTTTATTGCTATTATTCTGTGGGCTATCCAAGCCTTGATCGCTTTCCTCGGTGGCGATAAAATCATTTTAAACATGTCAAATGCTCATAAAATCAGCAGCAATGACGACAAAGAATTGTTTAATGTCATCGACGAATTGTCTATCGCCAGTGGTTTGCCTATGCCCGACATTTATGTGATTGATACACCGGCAATGAATGCTTTTGCTACCGGCACCAATCCCAAAAAGAGTGTGGTTGCCATCACTTCCGGTTTGCGTTCCCGCTTATCGCGTCAGGAAATGCAGGCGGTAATGGCACACGAAATGTCGCATATCTACAACCGCGATGTGAAATACATGACCTTTGCCAGCATTATGCTGTGTACCATTGTTATTCTCTCTGAAATATTATTACGTACTTTCCTTTTCAGCGGAGGAGGACGTAAAAATTCATCAAATAAAGGAGGGGGTAACGGAGCAGCACAACTCATTATCATTGTTGCGGTTATTGCATTAGCCATTTTAGCACCCATCCTGGCACGTATGTTTTATTTCTCATTATCGCGTAAAAGAGAATACCTTGCCGATGCTACTGCCGTAAATTTCACCAGAGATCCTAACAGTTTAGCCAATGCTTTGGAAAAAATCGCCGGCGACAACACTGTCTTTGACCCGGGTAAAATGGCAGCTGCCATGTGTATCAACAAACCACGATTGAAAGAACATAAAGAAAACCTTTCGTCAACGCATCCACCTATACAAAAACGTATCGCTATATTGAGAGCCTTATCCATGGGTACCGATTACGACACCTACACTAAGGTATATGCTTCTGTGGTTGGGAAAAGCGACCTTCCCAAGAGTAAAAAAAGCAAGAGTTAAGTGGCCGTTTATCAATTACCGGAAGAGATTGTTTTCCCCAAACCCGAACTCGCTGAGCCCGATGGCTTGCTCGCAATAGGAGGGGATTTAAGTCCTTTACGTTTGTTAACAGCCTATTCAGTGGGTATTTTCCCCTGGTATAATCCGGGCGATCCTATCTTGTGGTGGTCTTTAAATCCTCGCTTAGTACTTTTTCCGGAGGAAGCCGTTTTTTCTAAATCCTTACTGGCAAGAATAAAACGCAAGGAATTTGATATCCGTGTTGATAGCAATTGTAAGGAAGTAATTAGACAATGTGCGTTGCAAAAGCGTAAAAATCAAAAAGGCACCTGGATAACGGAGGAAATGGCGACAGCCTATGGGTGTCTTCACGATTTGGGTTTTGTCCATTCCTTCGAAACCTATAAGGACAATCAATTGGTAGGAGGGCTTTACGGCCTTTCCATCGGGGGAATGTTTACCGGTGAATCCATGTTTCACAGTTGTACCGATGCCTCTAAAGTAGCTTTTTATTACTTACACCGCCATGTAAAGCAAATGGAGTTCGATTTTATTGATTGCCAACAACCGACATCACATCTTATGCGTTTTGGTGCCCGCCCTGTTCCTCGAAAAGACTTCCTGAAACGATTGAAAAAAAGCATGGAAAAAGAGTCATGTGTGGGGAAATGGGAACTGAGCCCTCTCTAATAAAGAAAACTATTAGGATCTTCTGCGTTTGTGAATATCGGAGGAATCCCACGATTGAAACAGTAAAATGTCATGTATAGTGCGTATTAATAAGATAAACACACGCAAATCATTATCAGCAAACCATTTAATAGCTTCGTCCTCTTTGCGGCAAGCAGCAGCAAAGAGCGACATAAAGTGTAAATTATGCTTCTGTAACCATGCAATGGCGATGGGTTCGTTGTCAATGGCATTGCTCAAAACCGCAAATTCAGGATAACCGTTATTCAACAACCAATCCAAGGCATCGGTATCGGAATGTATGGCTGCCGATAATGCCGCCAGCTCCGGAAAGCCGTTTTTCATAAAAAAATCGCTGAATTTCTTATCGCCTTTTAAACTTTCGTTAAAAGCTACCAATAACTTTACATCATAATCGCTTAAACAGTGCATGATTGGTTTTTTATTTCCTTAATAACGTAGGAGGGAGGCGGTATTATTGCACAAGCGATAAAAAAAATGTAAAACTTTCTCGTTGACGGTTTATTCCGTTCTATTTTTTAGTGTATTTTTGCACACCTTGAAAATATATCGTATAAAAGAATGCAAAATATTAGAAATGTAGCGATTATCGCTCATGTAGACCATGGAAAAACTACTCTCGTAGACCGTATACTCTACCAATCGAAGTTATTTAGAGAAAACCAGGATGTCCCTGACTTGATATTAGACAGCAATGATTTAGAAAGAGAACGTGGAATTACTATCTTATCTAAAAACGTTTCCGTAAGGTATAAAGATTATAAAATCAACATCATCGACACTCCCGGGCATAGCGATTTCGGGGGTGAAGTAGAACGGGTGTTGAATATGGCTGATGGGGTTCTCCTTATTGTCGATGCCTTTGAAGGTCCTATGCCTCAAACACGCTTTGTACTGCAAAAAGCAGTGGAATTACATTTGAAACCCATAGTTGTTGTTAATAAAGTAGACAAGCCCAACTGCGATCCCGAAAAGACCCAAGAGGATGTTTTTGATTTAATGTTTAGTTTAGGTGCCAGCGAAGAACAACTTGATTTCCCGACAGTATTCGGTTCTTCAAAACTCGGATGGATGGGTCCGGACTGGAAGACACCAACCGAAGACATCAGCTATCTGTTAGACCAAATCATTGAACATATTCCCGCCCATACCTATCAGGAAGGCAATGCACAAATGATAATTTCTTCCCTGGATTATTCTTCCTATGTAGGACGTATCGCCGTAGGTAAATTACATCGTGGCAGCCTCATTTGGGGTCAGAACGTCTCGCTGGTAAAAAGAGATGGCAGCATTACCAAATCGAAAATTAAAGAATTGTATGTCTTTGAAGGATTGGGTAAAGAAAAAACAAAAAACCCTGTATATCCGGGAGAAATATGTGCTATCCTCGGCATCGACGATTTTGAAATTGGCGATACAATTGCCGATTATGAAAATCCCGAAGCTTTGCCCATTATTAATGTTGACGAACCTACCATGAGTATGTTGTTTACCATTAACAATTCTCCTTTTTATGGTCAAGACGGTAAATATGTAACCTCCCGCCATTTACGCGATCGTTTATACAAAGAATTGGAAAAAAATCTGGCTTTGCGTTTAGAAGAAACTGCTTCGCCCGATGCTCATATTGTGTATGGCAGAGGCATCTTGCATCTTTCCATACTGATAGAAACCATGCGTAGAGAGGGCTATGAACTACAGGTGGGGCAGCCGAAAGTGATAATCAAAGAAATAGACGGACAAAAATGTGAGCCGGTGGAAGAACTAATCGTGCTGGTGCCCGAAGAGTTTTCGAGCCGTGTTATCGATATGGCAACCCGTCGTAGGGCTGAAATTGTATCTATCGACACTAAAATAGACAGGGTGTGCTTAACCTTTAAAATCCCTTCACGCGGGATTATCGGATTACGGAATCAAATGCTTACCGCTACCGAAGGCGAAGCGGTGATGTCGCATCGTTTGCTGGGGTTCGAACCCTGGAAAGGCGATATCTCTCTCCGTCATGCCGGTTCTCTCATAGCCATGGAAACCGGTACTGCCGTTGCTTATGCTATTGATAAATTACAGGATAGGGGAAACTTCTTTATCGCTCCCATGGAAGCGGTGTACGAAGGACAGGTGGTAGGACAACACATCCGCCAAGACGACTTGGTGATAAACATTACCAAAACAAAGAAACTTAGCAATATGCGTGCTTCCGGTGCCGATGACAAAGCTACACTCTCGCCTCCTTTGAAATTCTCTATGGAAGAATATATGGAATATATCGCCGAAGACGAATACCTCGAAATTACCCCCAAATCCTTACGCTTACGCAAAATCATGCTTAACGAATTAGATCGAAAAAGAGCTGCAAAGTAGTCAATTACGAATAAAAAGTTTGAATTAGTAGATTGCAAAAAAGAAATAATTATGAATATTTTTTCTTCGTTCCATAATCCGAAATCATGAAATAAAAATTTTCCGGTAACTCGGCAAAAATAAATTATAATAAATTAAAACACATGCCTATCTATATACATTTAGCGAATTTAATTATTCCCAAAAAAGTGATAGCAAGCAAATATGAAGGAGGTATTGAAGGCTTTCGTACAGACTTTAATATAGGGGAAGATAATTACAATCAAGAAGATAGTATGTTATTTTCTATTTCCAAAATGAATGTCGATGAATTCGATATTGAATTTTTGGTACAAAAAGGACTGCATTTTGATATTGAAAACCAATTTTCTACCGATTTTGTCATTCTTGTCCGTTACGGATCTTATCTTTGGGATACGCCCTATATACAAGATAATACAATTTTCGCATGGCATATTGACTCACCGCAATCTTCGATTGACAAAGCTATTGCAATTGGTAATCAAAGTATAGAAAGCATTGAAAAACAATTCGAAAAAGGAGAAAACCCTTTTGCAACGATTTGGTGATGTTATGATGTAACCACAATCAATGCACATGTTTTTTGTGCCGTGTGCCGAGAGATTTTTCGTTCCGAAAAAAACTGAAATCTGATATCTGAAAACTTTTTTAACCACAGAGAACGCAAAGAAGTGAAAAGTGAAAAATGAATGGAAAAGAAAGCCAAAGCTCTGAAGACCTGACAGCTTTTAGAAATAATCCGCTTTTATTCGCTGCATCCGTGTTATCAGCGTGCCATTACTTTTCGTGTCTAAAAAAATAAGAAGTTGATTGATGTTTGGGGTTTTAACGGACGGCGGTATGGCCAGTAAGGGATTGCGGGCGATTTCCTATCAAACTACAAGAAAAGTTAAAGCGGGCTAAATACCTTCGCATACCAATGAAACCCTTATTGGCTATACCGTTTGTTGTGCGTTCGTGCATTATTTATCTTTTATTTTATTTACAAATCAATCATGGAATCAATGAATTTACCAGATGAAAGGAATTAGTCTATATTTTACTTCTTTGCAATATTCAGAATATCCAGTCAATTCTTTTTGTAAAGTTGTATCCTCATAGTATGTCCTGATAAAAATTAAAATAATCATAAAAATTAGGGGAATAAATGCAAGTACCGAGCCTAATGCCAAAGGTAATGATATTGAACCTAAAAGCATTCCAAAGTATCCTGGGTGACGCACTATTTTATAGGGACCTGTATTAATTACATTATGATTTTTCTCTTTCTGTATTCGTATAGTACCCTCAAAGAAAGGATTATGAAGCATTGGCCATGCAGAAAATATTGCTGAAAAAACATATAGAATAATACCTATATACAAGTAAAAGAAAGGCAATAACTCAATAAGACTTAATCTTCTATCAATTCCAGCAACAAATGGGGTTATTACAATTGCAAATAAAAAGTAGGTTAGTATAATATATTTATCAAATTGTTTTGTTCCCTCCTGCATCTTTCCTCTGTCATTTAAGAGTTTTGGCGATTTTTTTAAGAGCGTAATCCCTATAATTAGTCCACCAATAACATAAATCCCTATATAAATCCATGCTCTTAAACTGCTAATTTCCCCCGAGGCGAGAAAAAAAACAAGTCCTGTAACAATTATCCAACGAATTGGTGCTAAAAATGCCTTTATCCCTGATTTTGTTAATTTATCTTCCATGATTAAGTCATATTAAAAGTATAGACTACATTATTTTCTGTCATGATTGCACGAATGTCTTTGCATGACGCACAACGTAGGAAGCTACACGCAGGTGCGGATTGCGGGCGGTTTCCTATCAAGCCGAAAAACTGCTTGGGCGGAAAGATACCCACCGAAAACCACGGCTGCCGCACTTGACGGGTAGCTGAAGTTGGCGGTAGTTTTTATTCTATCTTTACAATTGTCGAATCTCTTATTTCCACTCCAGTCACTGTAAATCCTTTAAAATAAAAAGTATAATAATCTCTTAGCTTCAAAATCTTATTATTTAGTCGAATTAAATACTGTGGGCTGTTAAAAAATGCGTCAGTTTCTTTATAGAATAAAATATAGTCAGATATCTTATTTTCATTCATCAGATTTGTTTTAGGTTGAATTGTATCATTCCCTATTACAATTTCTCTATCTGTGTAAAATTCAACAGGCTCAGATTTCAATTCTTCTTCTCCTGTTGCTTCACAAACAAAATACTCTGTCCCGATACCAAAATAAATTGTATCACTTGATACTTGATTTACTTTATCCCAATCGTAAAAAGTTCTTCTAATCGTAGGATATAATTCTGCGTTAAAATGCTTTGTTTTATCTTTGCATTTATCACAAGAGATAAATCCAAATCCACAGAGCAGGCTAATCAATATTTTTATTTTCATTTTAAAAGTTGATTTTAACCAAACAAGAATCAGACACTTCACTCTTATCAGACAGTACAGCTGTGAAATAGAATGTATAGTATCCCATTTCATTTAAAAATGTCTCTGTACTTCTGAAATTGTAACTCTAAGATGGTTTAGGTAATTAGGACAAGTTTATATCTTTTTATAACTAATTATTTT
>ERZ1645192.4315-NODE-4315-length-11280-cov-10.643563_pt1 | contig 11280 bp, 6 predicted proteins | sample MGYA00575354_ERZ1645192 | MGnify/ENA primary metagenome ERZ1645192 (study PRJEB40844, sample SAMN11349763) | freshwater sediment metagenome | isolation source: river sediment | host: Sediment | place: India: Faizupur Khadar , New Delhi | collected 2017-02-21 ... | reverse complement strand
GAAAGTTACGGACGTCACCTAGGCTTGGTTTGGGTCAATCTCGGTGAAACAGGATTGACAATCAATATTGAAGACGATGATAAGAATATTATAAGGACTGAACATTTAAGCGGTTGGATTTTATTGAATTATCAATTGGTTCTAAATGGATTCTCCTACAACTATTATGGAAGTGCGTCAAAACTTGTTTTCGATAACCGTTATTTATATCGCTGGTTCCAGGATGCGCAATTATCAGCCCAAGAGAACGGATACGGAATCCACGGATGAGACTTTTTGGCAGAATTCTATATGCTCTACTGGCCGTTGGATTATTCTTATTGGTATTTACTTATACCCTAGATTTAACGGCTAATAGATATATTGAAGAAGTGTTTGGCGGTTCATTGACTGACGAAGAGTCAGATTTACCAGATTTTTATTATTTTTACACTTCAATACCCGATTATCATAAATCTACCCCAATTATTTCAATTGATCAATTGGAATACCAAATAAGAGGTTATGAAGTTGTGCAAGCGGAAATAAATGAGTCTTCCGAACTTATTGTTGAAGAATACGTTTATATCATCGTCTACAGCGATACCCAAGATTTATCAGTTTTGGATAAATTGGTCCTGACCGGAAGTGACTCTGTGGAAGACAAGGATATTTACCTAATCCGTTTCAAAACACTTAACATTTTGAATGGAGTAAACGACCAAGGATACGTTTATCTGTCTAAAGATTTGTTTTTAGACAATGGGTTTGATACAATAAAGTTGCTTGACGACAACGAAGATACAATATTTGAAAGCGCTTTAAGTTTGGCGGAGACAGATTTTACAGTAAAAGAGAATCTAGAGATTTTCTTTGAACAAGAAGATAAACTACCGACAGAAGAAGACATCGATAAACTAAGAGATGATTTCATCTCTCCAAGAATAATCCATCTTGACGATGAGGTCAGAATGGATCCAAGCCTGTTTATCAAGGGATTATTGATTTATTTCTTGATACTGATTATTTCGACTTACTTGATTTTCTTTAGAAGAAAAAAATACGATTAAAAAATATACATATAGTATTTGGAGGACATATAATTTATGGAATTGAGATTAGAGAATTTAACAAAGGTTTTCACTAATAAAACCGGACAGGAAACAAGAGCGGTCGACAATCTTGACATCACGATAGAGTCAGGAACTCTAGTGGCTTTATTAGGGCCTTCAGGTTGCGGAAAATCTACTACATTATTCATGATTGCCGGTTTGGTTAAACCGACATCGGGAAAAATCTTTTTCGGCGAAGACGATGTAACAAAATTAGCTCCGGAAAAAAGAGGAATTGGTTTGGTTTTCCAAAACTACGCTCTATATCCTCACATGACGGTTTTCAAAAACATCCTTTTCCCATTGGAAAACATGGATGTACCAAGAGATGAAGCTTTCCAAAGAGTTAAGGAAATGGCAAATCTTGTTGGTATCGGTGAATTATTGGACCGTAAACCTTCACAACTTTCCGGTGGCCAGCAACAACGTGTTGCCATCGCCAGAGCTCTGGTAAAAAAGCCAAGAGTATTGCTTTTGGACGAACCGTTATCAAATCTTGACGCAAGATTAAGACTCCAAATGCGTGAAGAAATCAAACGTATTCAAAGAGAAACCGGCATTACCACCATCTTCGTTACTCATGACCAAGAAGAAGCAATGAGTATTTCCGATAAGATGGTTGTTTTGGATTTTGGTAAAGAACAACAATACGACGCACCGCAAGACATGTACAATCAACCTGACAACCTCTTCGTTGCCAGATTCCTTGGAAATCCTCCAATCAACGCTTTTGAAGCGGAAGTTAAAAACAAGAAATTAATCATCAACAACAAACCGTTCATGAACGTCAATGTTCCTGATGGTTTATATGATGTGGGAATGAGACCGGAAAACTTCCGTGTTCATGAAAAAGGTTTCGAAACGGAAATCAAAGATATCTTCCACATCGGTAGAGATACGATGATTCACTTTGAATTCAACGGCAAAAATGTAAGAGCATTGGTAGATTCGGATTCAATGACGGACAACCAAAAAACTGTGCTTTTAACCATTAAACCGGAAAGAGTTTATATCTTTGACAAAGAAACCGGAAAGGTAGTAAACCATGCGTAATCTTATTAAAAACGTCAAGGGGTTTTTAATAAAGATCGGAAACATTATTAAAACCTTCTTTTGGAACGTTAGGAGAATCATTAACAATTTCAAAAGGAAAATCAGTAATTTTCTGGATAAGCATAAAATCAACCCTGCCGGTAAATTCCCCGGCTGGGCTAAAGCGTTATTATACCTATCTCCAGCGCTGATTGTCCTAGCGGTATTCACATTTTGGCCGATTATCAACTCGTTTGCCTTGGTAGTTTATGAAAACTACAATATGACCAACAATACGATTACCGGCTATACCATCTTTGGTAACTTTTTAAGAGTTTTAACCGATGAATCCTTCATCGTACCGGCTTCGCATACAGCTTCAAGTGCGGTCATCAATACCCTGATCATCGTTTTCATCAGCGTACCGATCTCCATTTTCATAGCACTTGGTGTTTCAGTAGCGCTAAATTCAATCAAACCTTTGAAAGGCTTCTTTCAAACCATTTATTTCTTGCCTTATGTAACCAACACAATTGCGATTGGTTTGGTCTTTGCCTATATGTTCAGAACTGACGGCGGTTTGGTAAACCAATTCATTGGGCTTTTCGGTGTCGATACCGCAGGTCTTTCCTGGGTTGAAAGCAACGCGGTTTATTGGCGAAGCATGTTTGTCTTGATTTTCTATAGCATTTGGTCAGCTTTAGCTTTTAAAATCATGGTCTTCTTGACCAGTATTCAAGGAATTGATAAACAATACTATCAAGCGGCAGCGATTGACGCTACACCAAAGGGAAGAATCTTCAGCAAAATCACCGTACCATTGATTTCGCCGATGATTTTCTATATCACGGTTACATCGGTAATTGGCGCATTCAAGATTTATAATGCAATCGTCGCCTTGTTTGGTGTTCAAGGAGCCCCTCCGGGAGTTAACTACAACCTCCAATCAATCGTCATGTACATTTACCAATTCATCGACGGCAGCAAAGAAGGACAGTTGTCCGTTGCAGCCGCAGGTTCTTTGATATTGTTTGCGATTATATTAGTTCTTACTATAGTCCAGATGCAAGTCAGCAAAAAACGCGTTCACTACTAGGAAAGGGGGCTATATATAATGGATAAACAATTATTTATAAAATCTAAAAAAATAGAAAGCATCACCTTTATCTTTGACATCTTGGCAATTATCGCCTATATCGCTCTATTCCTGATGTTATTCAATCTCTTGCAATTACCGGATTTAGATCCAATCAGTGGCAGCATGGATTTGGATAATCTCGAGTTTTTAACTCCTACATATGAATTATTGGGTTCAAATTTGGATAAATGGCAGATGAACAGTATCATTTCCATTTTGGTAATCTTCTTGGTCGTAACTTTTCCGATGTTGTTCATCAATATCAAAAAGAACAAGACAAGAACCATTTATGAAGTTGATTCCTATGCAGTAGGTTCAAAATTCGTTCAAGCATTGATCAACTTGCTGACCTTTAATTTTGTTGGCGCAGGATTAAGAATTTATAACACCTTCATCCTAATTAAATTCGTCAAAGGTTATAGTCCTAAAGAGTTTTTCCAAAGCATAATTCCTGCAATCAAGAAATGGTTCGCGGATAGAAAAGTCAAAAAAGAAAAAATCAATGAAGACACGATTGATGAGTATTCAGCTTCCCTAAAAAGAAGCATTCGTCGCCAAAATACCATTGGTGCTTTACGAATGTTGGGGACTTATCTATTCTTGGTTCTGATGGCTTTAATCATCATTATTCCGTTTTATTGGATGGTGCTGACATCGCTCAAGACTTTTACGGAATCAGTCGCCATAAATCCTAAATTTTTCTTATCTATTTCACGTTGGAATTGGGTAAACTATAAGGTTGTTTTAACGGAACTGAACTTCGGTCTTTATATAAAGAACACAGTTACAGTCGCCATATTCTCAACCCTGGGCACAATTTTAACTACCATATTCGCTGCTTACGCATTCGCTAGAATCGAATTTAAAGGCCGTGAATTATTATTCTCAATCTTGATTATGACCATGATGATTCCCGGCGAATTGTACATCATCACCAACTTCATTACCGTCAGTAAAAACGGTTTGGGATGGATTGGTATGCCAACCGGCGAGAATAAATATTTCTTGGCCATGATTATACCATTCGTCACCAGCATCTCTTACATTTTCTTCTTGAGACAAAACTTCAAGCAAATACCTGAATCTCTATATAAAGCAGCTCGAGTAGACGGCTGTAGCGATTTCAAGTATTTGATGAGAGTTATGGTGCCGATAGCTTCACCAACAATCTTCACAATTACAATCCTTAACGTATTCAGCTCCTGGAACGCCTATATTTGGCCGCGTATCATTACAGGTGTCGGCGATCCGGATGCTAAAAATTATTGGTTGATTTCCAATGCTCTACGCGATTCAACCTTTGTTCAAGACTCTGGGCGTGTTATGTACAACTTGCAAATCGCAGCCAGCGCCTTGGTAACTGTCCCACTATTAATCGTCTTCTTTATGTTCCGTAAATACATCATGAACGGAATCGGACGAAGCGGAACCAAAGGTTAAAAGAGGTGGAAAATATGAAAATCAAAAGAATATTGACTTTAACGCTATTTGTAGTTTTGGCATTTTCCATGATGGGATGTCCGGCAATCATCAACCGTCCACCGGTATTTGTGCAGATGGTTGAAGGCGTACCGCAAAGTATCAACTCAGTCACTTACAATCATGTTAAGGGCACTGAATTTGACCCAACAATTTTAATCAACGATTTGGTAGAAAACCAAAATATTCGCGCCATCGATTATAACCAAACGGAAGTAGTTTGGGGCAAGGATAGAAAATACGAAGATATTTCCGATGCTATTTTCATCACCAATTTCTATGAAAGATGGGAAGATGATTCCGATGCCAATAGAGACGGAGTTGTCGATGAGGCGGACGAAGTGTTATGGGGAACATTGAAAACAGATGAAGAAGGGAAATATGTTCTGGATCAAGGAATAATCTTCTTGATAGAGTTTATAACCCCTATTGGAGGCACTTTCGCTTTCACAATGAGAGTCACAGACTCTGAAGGCGCAAGAGCTGAAATTTCCGGAGTCATAACAATTGTCGCTCCACAAGAGTAGTACATATGGAAAAAATATCATTTATGGTATATAATAAAGTTATTATGAAAGTTTAAATAAGGAGGAATAATATGACAATTATCAAAAAATTTATTGGCCTTTTCATGTTGTTGATGCTGGCAATCGCATTCATTGGATGTGATGGTCAAACAACAACGGGAACACCAACAACCGCTGCACCAACAACCGCTGCACCAACTACGCAAGCACCAACAACGGGAACACCGACTAACGGTGGCACAACTGCTACACCAACGACTGAAGGACCAACTTCAAACGTAACCACTACAGAAGAACCTACGACTAACACCGCACCTCAATTCGTCGGTTTATTTACAAAACAAACAGTATATAAGGGTTCGCAACCTTATGACATTTTAGCCGGAGCAAAAGCTATCGACGCTGAAGACGGCGAATTGAATGTCATGACTGCCGGTGCATTCTCGACTACAAGAGTAGGTACTTATGAAGTTTACGCTTATGCACAAGATTCCGACGGCAACGTCATTTCCGAACTTATTACTTTGACTGTCAAGGAATTATCGGCTTCGGCTTATACAATACCTACAGAACTTACAACGGATCCAATCGCAATTAATTTATGGCATTCGAACGGCGCAACAATCGAAGCGGCTTTAAACCGTTATGCGTTGGAATTCAAGGAGTTATATCCTAACATCACTGTTACCATTACCAAAAATGGCAATAACTATGATGAGTTGAGAGAAAATATGGTCAATGCCATCAGAGGCGGACAAATTCCTAACATCATTCAAAACTATCCTGACCATGTAATGGAATACATCAACAATAACGGTGTTATCTCCTTGACTCCTTATATTTATCACCCGGTTCACGGTTTTAATTCTGCAGTTGAAGAAGAATCTTTCCTCGATATCTTATTATCTTATCGTCGTGAAAATTCCCAATACACCAATGATGGTGAATTCTATTCCTTGCCTTTCAATAAATCAACAGAAGTCATGATTTATAATAAGACAATGTTTGACATTCTTATCGCCAACGGTACAATTGAAGAAGTTCCAAACACTTGGCAAGAATTATTCGCTCTTGGACCAGCTTTGATGGCAATAAAAGATGAAGTTATTGATCAAGTTACAACTAAATTAAATCAATCGACTACACTTTCATTACACAAAACTCCAGAGGAAATTCAAGCTATCAAAGATAATTTTGTACCAATTACTTATGACTCTCCAGCCAACGCTTTCATTACTTTGACAAGACAATGGGGCGGAGAATATACTGGTATTGATGCAGCTAGAAACGGCGTTGTCTTATTCGACAATGCAGAGTCAAGAGCAATGTTAAGTTATTTCTTCGATAACCGCGACAATCCTTTCACCTTACCTGGAAAATGGGGCACAGAATATGCATCAGATGCTTTCAAGGTTGCTCAAACAGCTGTAACCTTCGGCTCAACCGGCGGCGCTAGATATAACACTCCAAGCGTTGTCAACAATGAATTCGTATTTGAATTCGGCGTTATGCCAATGCCTTACAACCAAGATCTCCCTGGCGAAAGAACAGCAATCCAACAAGGAACCAACATGTCAATCACTACCGCTGGTAATGATCAACAAAAATTAGCTTCATGGTTATTCCTCAAATTCTTGACCAGCAAAGAAATTCAATTGGACTTCGCATTGGAAACCGGTTATTCACCAGTAAGAAATTCTGTTTACAGTGAAGAAATCTATAACTTATTCAGAGATGGAAAAGAAATGGTTTATGATACAGTAAACAAAGTTTGGACTGCAACAGCCAACAACGCATCAGGCGAAATGTTGATGAAGTCAGCCGCTGCCAATGCCGCTGCAGAACAAGCAAACTTCTTATTCTACGATCAAGCTTTCGTTGGTTCGTCTACTGCCAGAGCAGAAGTCGAATTAGCTTTTGAAAGAGTAATCCTGGGGTCATTGGAAGGTACGACAAAAGAACAAATCATTGATTCGGCAATCGCTGCGGCAGTTGCCAACACCAATAGAATTCTCGGATAATTAAAAAGAAATTTTAATATAGGGCTAAATTAATAGTTTATATGAAAAGTATTAATTTAACATATAATTACATTATTCTAAAAAGGAGGATAATATGAAATTCAACAAAAAGTTTTTAAGTATTTTCTTCATAGCTTTACTAGCAGTAGTGTTAGTTGCTTGTGGAGGAACTACAACGGCAGCTCCGACGACAGCAGCGCCGACAACGGCCGCACCAACAACGGTGGCTCCTACAACACAAGCTCCGACAACAGTAGCTCCGACGACACAAACTCCAACAACGGTAGCTCCGACAACAGAAGCTCCAACAACAACGGAAGCTCCTATCAACTGGGCAACTATTGAAGCGGCTTTAAGAGCTTATTACAGTGATACTCTTGACAATGATGATTTTGTGGCAACAGCAGATTTGACTTTAATAGCAACAATTTCTGACACGACAATCGAATGGTCAAGCAGCAACACTACTTACCTAGGACATGACGGTACTGTTACTCAACCAGCATTTGCTACAGGTGATCAAACAGTAATCTTGACTGCAACTTTAACAATTGGTGCACAAGATCATGATGTAATGTTCTTCGTAACTATTGACGCTTTAGCAAAAACTGATGCTGAAAGAGCAGCAGAAGCTCTAGCAGCTGTAATGGTTTTCCCATTCAAGGAAAAATGGTCTTCAGCAGATAGCGATTCCTTAGATTTCTTGACAACAGCTCAAGACGCTGACGGTGAATCATACGAAGTTGTATGGACATCAAGTCATCCTGAGTATATCGCAGTTGACGGAACCATCGTTCAACCAATGGATGAAGACATAGTTGTTACTATGACAGCTACCCTGACAATCAATGAAGTTGAATTTTCTCAAACTAAAACTTTCACAGTTTCCAAGATGGAAGAAGGCACTCCTGTAAGTACAATCGCTGAAGCCGTTGCTATGGGCGAAGATTCTTATGTCAAGATTCTTGGCGTAACCGTAATCGCTAAATATGCATCTGGAGACGTATTCTTTACTGATGGTACAGACATCCTTTATATCTATACTCCAACCTTCACATCTGAAGTTGGCGGTGTTTATGACATCACCGGTGTTATGGATTATTACTATAATGCACCGCAATTGACAGGAAATGACACTCATCCATTAAGAGCGGAAGCTTCTACAGAAGCTGTTAAAGCGGCTCCAATCTCAGTAAAAGCAAGTATTCTGGATATTATCGCAGAACAAACTATGCCTACTACGGGAAATCTATTCCAATACAAGGCATACACAGTCACGGCTAAGATTTATGTCAACGCAGCTTGGGGCAACTATTCAGTATTCCTAGTTCCTAGCAACTATGATTTTGAAGCTCCATTGGCAACTGGTGCAACTCAACCTAACGGCGACTCCATCATGATTTATTATAAATCAGACATGAGTGTTCTAGCGGCATTCCACGGACAAGAAGTTAATATTGATATCATTACTCAAGGCTGGAGATCAGACAAGAGCGTATGGTATGCAAACTTCTTCGGAACAGCAACAGACGTTGAAATCAATATTACCGACGACCAAGAAGCAGTTGATACAGTATTAGATGCAATTAGCTTCCCTAATTCAATTATTGAAGACACTACTTTAGCGTTAATAAAATCATTATATGGCGCAACAGTAGCATACTCTTCAACAAATGAAGCGGTTATTAATCCTACTACCGGTGTTGTTACTGTTACAGGTCTAACTGAACAAACTTCAGTTACACTTACAGCAACCGTAACTAGAGGCGAAGCAACCGCTACTGCCGATTTCGTAATCAAAGTTGGACCACTACCAATGAGTGATGTAGCAGATGTCTACACAACTCTTGTGGGAGATTTGATTAAAGTTACAGGTATCCTTACAACAGATATTAAACCAGCTCAATATTTCTTCCAAGATGCAACAGCTGGTATTGCTTTAGACGTTTATAGCATGCAAGCAGCATTTGCAGCTATTCCAATCGGTTCTGAAATAATTATTACAGGACAAGTGGATCTATCTAATGGTTTATATGAAATTAATGTAATGAGTTATGAAGTACAAGCCACAACTCCTGCATTACCTACTCCAACCGATATCAATGCAGTTCCATTTACAAATGAAGCATTGTTGGCTTATCAAGGTCAACTAGTTGCTTTCTCAGGATTTGTATTAAAAGACAATCCGAAAGACGTTGGTTATGGAACATATGAATTAACATTGATGGACATTTTAACTGAAGAACAAATTTTAGTTCGTCTTGATAATCGTTCTTTAGGTTATTCAGATGCTAAAACTGAGTTATTAACCTTAGTACCTGGTGATGAAGTTGTTATTACCGGTGCAGTATTAGGTTGGTACAAAGGCTATCAATTATTAATTTCCGACGCTGATCAATTTGAAAAAGGTACAAATGGATTAACAAATGCACAAAAAATACAATTAGACTTGGCCAAAATGTCTGAAACACTAAGATTAAGCGAAGATTTCGTTTTCGTGACAGGTCTTTATGGTACAACATTCGAAGTTCAAAATGTATATGGATTCGCAGCTAACTACGTAGATTACACAACAACTGTTGGCACATTAGCTGTAACAAATCCTTATGCTTATGACGCTTATGGTTTGTTAGTTGTAATAGCTACAAATGGTTCAGACGAACTTGAAGTAGAATTCGATTTGGTTGTTGAAAGCCTATCGATTAACTCCTTGACTGATGATTTGTTCTTCAGTGAATACGGCGAAGGTTCTTCAAACAACAAATGGCTTGAAATCTATAATGGTACAGGTGCTGATGTTGACTTATCAAATTATTCAATTCAATACTACAACAACGGTGCAACCGCTGTTACTCAAACATTAGTTTTAAGTGGCACACTAGTTGCTGGGGATGTATTAGTGCTTACAACTGATGCTGCAAATCAATTAATTAAAGATGAAGCTGACGGTATTTATGCATATCCAAGCGTTGTTCACTATAATGGTGATGATGCAGTTGCCTTACTTAACGGAACAGCCATCATTGACTTAATTGGTGTTATCGGAGAAGACCCAGGTGCATCTTGGCCAGTAGGTACCGGCGCAACTGCTGAGTTTACTCTAGTAAGAAAACCTGCAATTCTAGCTCCAAACGCAACTTTCACAGCCGATGAATGGTTAGTATATCCTCAAGATACATTTACTTATATCGGTTCTCATGAAGTTGACACTATTGAGTTAACTAATGAAATTAAAGTTTTATCTGACAAAGCTAAACTTGCTGAGTTGGAAGATGTATTTTATGCTGAAACAACAATCAGTTTACCAGTCTTAGGTGATTTAGGATCACAAATTTCTTGGACAATTAAAACTGATGAAGGAACTAATGCTGTTTTGGTTGGTGCAGACTTAACCTTAGCGCAAGTTGCTGATGATACAACAGCACAAGTGGTTATGGAAGCTACATTGACATTAGGTGAAGGCGAAGAAGCTGCCACCTCAACAGTTCTTGTTACATTTATTCTAGTTGGTCAAACTGACGCCGATAAATTGGCGTCAGCAATTGCCGACATAAATACAGGCATTGATGATGATTGTGATGGCTATGAAGTAGTTGTTCTTCCGACTAGCGGACTTTTTGGAACAACAATTACTTGGGCTCTTGTTTCTGGAGAAGCTACATTAGACGGCTCAACAATTACATTTGCCCAAACATCAGCAGTGGGAACAGTTGTTCTAGATGCAACATTTGTAACTGGAACTGCAACCGAAACTGTTAGATACACAATTAATGTTACTCCTGTCGAAATCATAACCGATTTCTCATTGATTCCTGCTATGGCAGATACAACTCCAGTTTTCGTACAAGGTGTTGTTGCTGGTCTTTCATACGACGGCGCTTTCCTTCAAGACGCTAACGGCGTTGGATTCTTCATGTATGGTCCTGGTTCAAAAGCAGAACTTGCAATCGGAGATGAAGTAATTTACAAAGGTAACATCGCTTCCTATAAAG
>ERZ1645192.4313-NODE-4313-length-11284-cov-8.425505_pt1 | contig 11284 bp, 14 predicted proteins | sample MGYA00575354_ERZ1645192 | MGnify/ENA primary metagenome ERZ1645192 (study PRJEB40844, sample SAMN11349763) | freshwater sediment metagenome | isolation source: river sediment | host: Sediment | place: India: Faizupur Khadar , New Delhi | collected 2017-02-21 ... | reverse complement strand
GGCCCTGCTTCGCGCGGCGCGATTGCCGCCGTGATCGGCGAACGACTTGCGACGGAAACAGCGACCACGCCCGATCCGTTCAACTGGCCGCTGTCCCTGGGCGGCGTCTCGGTGTCAATCGATGGTCTACCCTGCCGGTTGCGCTCCGTGTCGCCGACGCGGATCGAATTTCTCGTACCGGATGAAGTGCCGTTCAGCCGCTACACGCTGACGCGCTTCGGCTGGTGGATTTCGCCGCAAGTGCTCCGAGTTTCGGGAGTTATGGCTTACGAATACCGATTCCATTTGACAGACTCCGCGCCGTGGTGGGAACTGTTCAACGGCGCGCCCCTGGGCGTCGTGATGTCCTACACCGGGCCGGTCGATCTGGTGCGCGACGGCGTGATCCCGCACATTCCGAATACCAGCGTCCAACTACGGGCGAGTGGATGCCGATCGTTCCGATCGCCGGAACTTGTGTTTTACCGCGTCTGGTTCTACGTGCCAGGATCGGACGAGATCGACGAGGTTGACGCGACGGTAAGCCGCGACGTTCTATTGCCGGGCGTCGATCTCGTAAAATTCGCGCCGAAACCGGAATGGAAGGGAAAAACCGGACTGCTGTTTCTTCAGACCCCTTCGGCTTTCAGCATCGGCGTGGAGGTGACGTTTCGGTGAAAAAAATAATTTCCCATCGCGCGCGTACAATTCGCGCCGTGAACATGGTTAGACTCCAAATGGTGAACCTCCTGGGAATGGCGCGGCGCGTGTCGCGCCATATTTTTACCTGTAGCCTATGAGCGAATCCGACAAGAATTCACCGGCCTATCATTGCGCGGCCCACGACGAGATGGAGCGTCGCTGGGCCGTGATCGATGCCGTGGCGGGCGGAACGCTGGCGCTCCGTGACGGCGGCGCGCAGTGGTTGCCGATGGAGCCGGCCGAAGACGCGAGCGACTTCGAGATCCGCCGCAAGCGAGCCATTTTCTTCAATGCATTCGAGCGCACCTTGCACGGCCTCGTCGGGATGGTCTTTCGGAAAGATCCGACGCTTGCCGCCGACAATCCGCCCGCGTTGCAAGAATTTTGGGAAAACGTAGACGCTGCCGGAACGCACGGCGCGGTTTTCTCGAAGGAACTCTTCACCCTGGCCTGCAAGTACGGACACGCGGCGATCTTCGTCGATATGCCGCCGCCGTTGCCGGAAGGATCGACGCTGGCCGACGAGCGCGCCACGAATCGCCGCCCCTATTGGGTGGCGTATCATCCGGATCAAATCGTTTCGTGGCGAACGGAACTGATCGGCGGACAACTTACGATGACGCAGATCGTCTTCGAGGAAGAGACGCTTGAACCATCGGGCGCATACGGGGAAGAGAAAGTCTGCCGTTACCGGGTCTTGCGGCCTGGTTCGTGGGAACTGTACCGGGAAATTGAGGATCAGTCAGCCGGTAAAGCCTACGTGCTTGAGTCCTCCGGCGTCACGAGCTTGCCTTATATCCCGGTCGCGCCGATTTACTCACGGAAAACCGGTTATCTCACCAGCAAGCCTCCGCTGCTCGACTTGGCGCTGATTAACTTGGCGCATTACCAGAAATACTCGGATCTTAGCACTTATTTGCACATTGCCAGCCGGCCGATTCTTTGGTTTCGCGGCCGCGACGTGAACAAGAAAGTCGAAGCAATCGGCCCCTACACGTTCTTTGACGTTGACGGCGCAAACGGTGTCGTCGATTTCGCGGAAACGACAGGCGCGGCCCTTGGCGCGGCCAAGCAGGACATCGAGCATCTCGAAAAGCAAATGGCGACGTTGGGATTGTCGATCCTGGCGGGTGACAAACCGACGGCGACGACGGCGACGGAAGAACTGCTCGACGTAGTGCAGGAAGAGTCAGACTTGGCGACGGCCGCGCGCTCGCTCAAAGACGGACTGGAGCTTGCGCTTCAGTTCACGGCGGACTATCTCGGCATCGAATCGGGCAGCGTCGAACTTGGCAGCACGTCAAGCGAACTCACGCTCTCGCCCGAGGAAATGCGCGTGTGGCTCGATTCGGCGGACAAGCTCTTCTCGAAGCAGACCGTTTATGACGTATTCCGGCGCGCTGGAAAATTGCCGGACGACTTCAACCCTGACACAGAGACGATCAACCTGGAAGCGAGCGCGGATCAGGTCGGCGATCGATTGCTGGCGGCATTCGACGCCGGGCGATGATCCGCGCGAAAAAAAATTATTCGTGCGCTTATGCACACTACCACCAACCGCCGGGCGGGATGTCCGGCCATAACCATCCGGGAGGGATGATATGCCACCGATCAATCTGGAATGGGACTCGCAGGACGCGATCCCCGAGCAACTGAAACCCCTGGCCGTCGAGCGCGATGGCAAATGGATCTTTGAAGCGGAAGCGAAGGAAGAGGTCGCCGGACTGAAAGCGGCTTTGAACAACGAGCGCAAGCGCGCGAAGCAGTACGAGCAATTAGCCAAGCAATATGACGGGATTGATCCCGATCGGGCGCGGCAAATTCTCGACGAGGCGAGCAAGGCCGAGGAAGAGAAGGCGAAAGCGGCCGGACAGTGGGAGAACTGGAAGGCGCAGATGCAGCAGCAGCACGAATCCGAAAAAGGCGCGCTGACAAAGCAACTGGAAACGCTCAAGTCCGAGCTTCATCGGCAAATGATCACCGCTAACGCGACGATGGCGATCAGCGCCGCAAAGGGAATTCCGGCGTTGCTCTTGCCGCACATCGGCGCTTCGGTGATTGAGGAAAACGGATCTTACGCGGTGCGCATTATGGACGGCGACAAAGTGCGCTACGGCAAAAATGGCGAACCGATGACGATCGCGGAACGGATCGAGGAGATGAAAGCAGATCCCGTCTTTGGCCGCGCATTTGAGGCGTCGGGCAATGGCGGATCAGGCGCGCCGCCGATGCAGACCGGATCGGGCGCGCGTAATCAAGACTGGATGTCACTCTCGCCGACCGAGCGGCTCAACGCGGCCCGGCAAGCGGGAATAAAACAATAACCGCCCTGTGAGAAGGCAGGGCTTCACAGGAGACAACGATTATGGCTATGACACTCGTGGAAGCCGCAAAAAGCGCCGCCAATCAAGGCGCGGTCTTGCGGTCTTCGATTATCGAAATGTACGCGCGCAATTCGAGCGTGCTCCAGGCCCTGCCATTTGACAGCATCACCGGCAATGCGATGCGGTATAACCGCGAGGAAACGCTGCCGGGCGTCGGCTTTCGTGGCGTCAACGAGGCGTATACGGAAGACGTCGGCGTGATCAATCCCGTCACCGAGCCGCTGGTCATCGCGGGCGGCGACTTGGACGTTGACAAGTTCATCCTGGCGACGATGGGCGACGGACAGCGGAGCGTTCGCGAATCGATGAAAGTCAAGGCGCTCGCTCACCGCTGGACGAAGGCGTTTCTCAAAGGCGACAGTTCGAGCGACCCGCGCGAATTCGACGGGTTGCAGGTGCGCTTGACCGGCAGTCAGAAAATTTCGGCGGGCTCGACATCGGGCGGAACGGCGCTCAGTCTGGCCAAGCTCGACGAACTCATCGACGCGGTGGATGACCCGACGCATCTGATCATGAATCGCACGATGAAGCGGCGTCTCAGCGCGGCCGCGCGACTGTCCACGGTCGGAGGGTATCTCACCTATACGCTCGACGCGTTCGGGCGTCAGGTCACGCGCTACAACGATCTGCCGATTCTGGTTGTCGATCAGGACAACGACGGCGCGGACATTCTGCAATTCAACGAAGTGGCGAGCGCCGGCGGTTCGACGGCCACGTCGATTTACTGCGTCAGCTTGCGCGAGGGAATGCTGACCGGCATTCAGAATGGGGGGATGCAAGTCACCGACCTGGGCGAATTGCAGACGAAGCCGGTTTTCCGCACGCGCGTCGAATGGTATGCGGGCATCGCGCTTTATCACGCGAAGGCTGCGGCCCGTCTCTGGACGATTGGCGATCTGGCCGTCGTTGCCTAGTGAGTAACCGCGCGGTTACTCACCGCGCATTGACAAGGAGAAAGAAACAATGCGTTACACAGCTGCAAAGCATCGGCCGTCGTTCACGTTCGACGCCGATCTCGAATTCAAGGATGCGGGACTCGTCGAAGCCGACGGAGCCGCGCAAGTCAACAGCGCCGCGAAAATCGTCGATCTTGGCGAGGGTCATTTCGTCGGCGCGATGGTGATCGACGTCTCCGCGATCGAGATCGCCAGCAACGATGAAAAGTACGAGATTCAAGTGCAACTCAGCGACTCCGCGACGTTCGCGTCCGGCGTTGTCCAGGGCGCGACGCTCTGCCTGGGCGCTCTGGAAACCCTGATCGGCACGGACACCGACAGCACGACCGGTCGATACGTGCTCTATTTCCACAACGAGCATAACGGCACCTGGTACCGGTATGCTCGCATCTACACGAACGTTACCGGCTCGATTGCGGGCGGTGGCGGCATCAACTTCACGGCATGGGCTTCGCCGCTTCAGGCGTAAGGGGGAATAGATGCCGACAAACGTTTACAAACCCATTCCTGAAAGCGAAATGGCGGCGGCGCTGCGCCAAATCGACCCGACAGCGGGCGGCGAAATCGGAACGGTCGGGACAGCCACGTCCGGATCGATCGGATGCGCGATCGAGCGATACGGGCCGCTGTTCAAGCTGACATTTACCCTGGCGGCGGCTCGTGTTCCGGTCACGGATGGCGCGGCCTCCGGCAGCTTCGGCACGTTGAAAATTTTCACGTTCGCCCAGGCGGGAATCAGCTTCCTGGGCGCGCGTCAGGATTACACGGCGTTTGCCGAAGGCGCGGCGCTGACCGCTGCGGCTGGCGATGCGGCTTTCGAGATCGGCGTCGGGACGACGGCGATTTCAGCGGCGGCTGATGCCACGCTCGGCAATGGCGTCAACGAAAACGTCGGGCAGGCGGTGGCCATCACTCTCAGCGGCGGCACCGGAACCGGAACAGCCGTTGACGGCGCGAAGACGACGGCGCTCAACGGCACGGCGTCGGCGATCACGCTCAATCTCAACTGGTCGGGTTCGGCGGCGACGATTGAGGCGAACTCGACAATTGACGTGACCGGCACGATCACGGTTGTCGGCGCGTTCCTCGGAGACGACTAATGCCCGTCGAAATTATCCCCGCTCCGGTCGAGCCGGACAAGCCGAAACCGGGCGGGCCTATCCAATCAACCAGTGGGCGCGTAATCAGCAATCCGCCGTTGCAGTGGGTTGTCGTGTACGCGCCCGACGGCTCGCCGCATCGATGCTCACCCGTCGATGCGCGCGAGATCCTGGCGGCGGGAAACGGATATACCGTTGCACCGCCGGAGGTGAAAGCCGATGAACCGGAACCAGAACAACAATCAGTCAATGGTGACGTTGCCGAAACCGACGCCTCCGCCCGCGCCTCCGCCGGCGGTGAAGATCGTCCGCACCGTCGCCAAGGTCGCCGCAGGTAAGAAATAGCGATGGCATTAAGCGATTCGACAATCGTGACGACAGTCGGCGGAGCGAGCAGCAATAGCTATGTCTCGCTCTCCGACTTCAACACGTACCGTGATTTGTACCGTGTCAGCGCGGACGGATTCGATCGGGCGGAGCCTGACGCCAAAATCCGCGCGCTGCTCGTGGCTACGCGGCGATTGGAGCGTGAGAACTGGCGCGGCAATCGGGCCAGTTCGACGCAAAATCTAGCGTGGCCCAGGTACGGCGTTCCCAAGCGGGACGGCGCGCTGGTCGGCGGCGCCGATCCAATCCCAGGGGCGGGCGGGCTGCTCGGCTATCGCACCGGGTACGGCATTTATTCGGGCGGCTATTACGGAGAGCTGTGGGAGTCGACGACGATCCCGCAACCGATCAAAGACGCGCAGTGCGAGCTTGCGCTGGCGTACCTGGACGGCTACGAGGATGACACGTCGGGCGGCATCGACTCGTTTCAAGCGGACGGCATCAGCGTCAAAATGGCCGGCGGCGGGCCGCAGGGCGTGCTTCCGTCGGCAGTGGCGCAGTTAATCAGCGGGATGACGCAAGGCCCGCGTCTGGTGCGATCGTGAACACGCTGTTGACCCCGACAATTCTGAACGTGATGCGGAATTCGCTCTACGGGGCGGGCGCATCGCTCACGTTTTACCGCGTGACTCCGACCGCAGGAGCAGCGCAGATCTTCTCAACGACCAGCGGATGGTACGCACAGCGCGATAGCGCGCGGCTCAGCGATGTGAGCGGCTCTATGACAATCTGGATGTCAAAGGACGGCACGAACTTCCCGATTGACGACCAGCTACACGTCGGAGCGAAAGTCATCATCGACGCGAACGGGCGCACACAGGCTTATCGCGTGAACGAAATCAAGTCGATGCAGCAGTTGGGTACAGGTTGGGTACTGCGATGCGAACCGACGCAGAACTCGACGGAACCGGATAACGGATAATGGCGAACGAGATCACTTACACCGTCACGGTTGACGCGGGCGCGCTGCAAGCAGTGGGCGCGCAGTCGAGCGGATTCATTCGCTCGATCGCGTTTGGATTGGTGACGGAGATGCGTCTATCGTTCAGCAAGCAGAAAAGCGGCCGCTTGTATCGGCGCGGGCGCACGGCAATGCATCAAGCGAGCGCGCCCGGCGAAGCGCCCGCCGTGGACACGGGCTTCTTGACGAACTCAATCCAAGTGGCGACGACTGGCCCGCTCACGGCTGAGATTCAGATCCCCGCAGAGTATGCGGCTTATCTGGAATTCGGGACGCGGCGAATGGCCCCGCGCCCATACGTTCAACCGGCCATCGACGCAATTACCGCGAAGAATGCCGGGATATTGTCGAGCGCGAGATGACTTACACCGACGCACAAGTCAGGGCGCAAATCGCCAGCGTGATCAGCGCGGCGGCAAGCAGCGCGGTCGTCTTTCCCTGGTGGGTGCTGGGCGTCAAACAAGATATGTGGCCGGGGATGCTGCGATCGAGTAGCGACAGCAACCGCGTTCACGCTTACGTGTTCACGCGATCGGCGGATCAGGCGACGGAAGAGTCAATGCGATGTGTCCGGCACGATTGGATCTATGACCTGTGGGCGTTCCACTACTACTCAACCGGCACGAGCGCGAGCAACTCGGATTTCACGTTTAACGCGGAACTCGATGCGATTAGCGCGGCATTCGATGATGTGTCATCGTTGCACGCGGCGCTCAAGCGGCGTCAGCCGATAACATGGCGAGTGGATTTGCAAGTGTATGGCGGCGAATTGATGCATTTCGCCGTAGGCCAATTACGGATAGAAGCCTGTTAGGAAAGAGGTGATTGACTATGGCGGATTATTTGATAAATGACGTTGCTCTATACGTCAGCAAACGACCGGAAAGCGCACTGAATACCGGATACACGGCGGGCGCGGACTTTTTGAAGATCCGCACGCAGCAGCCAGCTTTCGTCGTGCCGCAAGTCGAATTTATCAACGACGCGGGCATTCCCGGCAACGGACACGAGTTCATTACCGAGTGGTGCGCGAACTACGTCACCCATCCGGCATTCACGTTTACGGACGATATCAACTTTGGCATCGCTGGCCGTTTGGCGCTGCGGGCGCTCGGCGGGACTGTAACGACGGCCCAGCAAGGCGGCACGACGGCTTACAAGCATTCGTGTTCAATGCTGCCCGTCGCCAGCGGTCGGCAACTGCCAAGCTCGACGATGGTCAGCGAACTCGGCGGCGCGACGTTTCGACTTGACGGGCTGGTCGTCGATCGGTTCCGTCTCTCCCAGAATCGCGCGGATCGGCCGCAGTACAGCGTCGATATGATCGGCACCGGCGACTTCACCACGCCGCACGGCGTAACGTCGCTGCCCGCGACCGTGGCAACGGCAAGCTGTCTGAGCGGCGCTGGTACATCCGTCGCCTGGACGGATCTGGATGGCACGACCACCTTCACCGGCGCGGCCTGCTCTCTGCGAAGCTGGTTTGTCGAGGTTCAGAACAATACGAAACTGAATGATCGTTGCCCGGGCGATTCGACGTTGACGCTCACCTACGACGCCACGACGACGACGCCCGCTTATCCCGGCAAGCTCCGACGCGGAACGCGCGCGGTGACGGCGCAGATCGTGCTTTTGCTTGACTCCACCATCGTTCCCTGGGAACGGTTCGTGACAGGGCAGGCGATCACGGACGTGACCTTCAAGGCGCAATCCACTGTCGAGGCGGGAACCGCGTACAAATACACGGTGAACTACATCATCCCGAAGGCTCGGATTCAGGCGGTGACGCCGGGCGAGAATGACGGTGACGCCACGCTGACAATCGATCTGATCGGCATCTACGATTCAGTGAGCGGCGGCGCGTTGAAGTGCGAAGTCATCAACCAAGAAACGAGCAATTATGACTAAGAAAGCCGATATGGTCGACAAAGAATATGACGGCGCGCTGTTCGACTTCACCGTCGGGCCGGAGGCGATGGATACGCAGACGCGCGAAGCCTATTACCGGCTTCGATACGTCGCCTTGAACCGGAGCGATGAAACGCTATTGCCGGAGGGCCGCGTGATGACATTGGCCGAAGTCGAGACGGCCTTGGGAGTGGAACTTGGCGAGCCTCTTACCCCAAAACCTTGCTGCTAAGGTTGTGTCGTTCGTCCGCGCCGTATGGATGATGCGGCGCGGCGATACGACGATTGCGGCATACGAGGGACGGCAAAAGGCTTGCTTCAACTGCCCGCAACTGGAACGCACCAGGCGCGGGCTTTTCTGTAAATCGTGCGGATGTCCGCAATACCCTTTGTCGGATCTGCGCACGAAATGGCGAATACGCGGGATCAGATGCCCGCTTGAATACTGGTAAGGAGCAACCACGTATGAACATTTATCCATTTGACGAACAGTTAATAGAAGTGCAATTCAATGCGCGGCCAGGCGCGGAGACGCCGCTGGTCGTAGCGCATCGGTTGCGAAAGCCGACGCTGCAGGAGCTACTTGAACGCGAGCAGGGCGTCTCTCTTGAGATCCACGAGGTCAGTAACCGCGAGGATACGATTGTCAGCGACGACGAAGGCGCGAATTGCCGGCTGTGGGACAAGTTGATCTTGCAGGCGCGAGGCTATCGCGGAATGGCGGATTGGACGCCGCTGGACGACAACCAGAAAGCGGAGATGCGGCCGGGCCACAAGAGCACGGCTATTCGCGGGATGTATGCGGGAACGGCGAGCGTCGCCAATGACGACGATGACGGCGTGTCGCTTTCCGGTGACACGTGGGCGATCCGCCACGTTATCGGCGCGGACGCGGAGAATCCGCAATACGAGATCTTGCACGTACTACGGGAGCCGACGGAAGGCGAGCGCTCGAAGTTCAAGCGGGCGGCATCGAGCGCTCATATTGTGCGCGGCGGAAAGAAGTCGAGAACGAAGATCGTCACGAGCCTAAAGGCATTCGTTGAGCTTTACGATGCGCTGGTGATCGATATCACGGGCGGCACGGTCGCGGGCCAATATTTGAGCCACGACAACCGGGCGCAGTTCCTGGCGGCGATTGATCCGACTTGGAAGCGGCTGGTAGTGCAAACGCTCTTGAACGCGATCGAGGCGGCACTGTTGGACTGACAACCGGCCTTGAGGCGTGGTTCGATGGGCGCATCAAGGCCCAACGCTACGCAGGCGGCACGCCCTGCCCGGGCGAGGATGTATGCGCGATTATCGGGCCGATCGCGCGGTTTCCCGATACGCCGATCGAGGATGTCTGCGCCGGTTGCGCGAAGCGGGAGACAAAGCCGGGCAGCGAGCCGCGCGGGTATGCGGACGCAATCGCGGAGGCGCTCACGCTCGATGAGTATCGGGCCATCGGCGCAACGTTCGCTTATCCCGATGCGCTGAGTTCGTATCAATGGGCGTGCTTGCGGGCGCTCGAACGGGCCAGGGAGAAAGAAAAAGAGCGGATTCAGCGAGAATCCACGCCAAGCAATGAGCAGGCGCGAATTGCTGCAAGAGTGGGGCAACCGATGAAGAGGTAAGCGAGATGGCCGGAATTACGATCAAGATCGGGCTGGATGCAAGCGAAGTCAAAGCCGGAGCGCAGAAGGCGGCTGGTGACATCAAGAGCGCCTTGGATCAAGCTGTTCCGCAAGCTCAAGCGGCCGGGCGTCGCATCGGTTCCGCTCTATCGGCTGGACTCTCCGAAAACCTTCGCTCAATCGGCAATGCTCTCTCCGTTGGGCTTTCCTTGCCCTTGGCGGGCGTCGCGGCGGCTGCAATCAAGTCGGCGAAGGACGTTGACCGAGCGCGTCAGACAATCACGGCCCTTACCGGTTCAGTCGACGCGGCGAATAAGAAGCTGGCGGAACTTCGGCAGCTCTCGCAGACCTCGCCAGGCGTCACGGCGTCATTCGCTCAGACGCTCTTTGCTCAGTTCAAGGCGTTGGGCGGAATCGCCGACGAATCCATCAATCGCATCATCAAATCAATCGGGAGACTCAACGCAGTATTTACCTTGCCCGATCCGCAGCAGTTCGCGCGGAATTTACAGCAGATCTTTACCCAGGGCTTCGAGCGGGCCGACATCAAGGAGGCGCTGGGTCAAGTGCCGATTTTCGAGCAGTTGATCGAGCAAGCGTTCGGAACGAAAGACCCCGAAAAGCTGCGGAAGCTCAAGGAAGCGGGCCAGCTTACGATCACGACTTGGCTCGACGGGCTGTCCGGCGCGATCAGCAACGACAAGCGATTCGCCAACGTGACGGAATCCATCGGAACTCGATTCGAGAAATTGAAGGATCAGGTATTGACGGCCCTTGCCCCGCTCGGTGAATCAATCTTACGCACGCTTGCGCCCGTCATTGATAGCGTTGTGCCGAAACTTGTCGGACTGCTGGATGCCTTTGCGAAGCTGCCGGCTGGAGTGCAAGAGGCGATTGTGATTTTCGGCATCTTCGCGACGGCGCTCGGGCCTGTACTGAGCGGACTTAGCTCGTTGATCGGTGTCGTGGCCAGCTTGACGGCTGCTCTTGGAACGGCCGGCGGCGCGGGGCTGGTGGCAACCATTGCCGGGTTGAATCCCATTCTATTGGGCATCGGCGCGCTGCTCGTGGCTGGCGCGGCGACGTGGTACAGCTACAGCCAGGCGGTGAGCAACGCGACGGCGCAGATCGACATTGCCATCCGCAAATCGAAGGAAGCAGCGGGCGAGTTCGTGAATCTTCAAGGCCAGCGCGTGACGCGGCGCGGCAATCTCAATCCCGCATTGCCAGCAGTGCCGTCCGGCACATCGGCGGACGCTCTGATCCGGCAAGGCGTGAATCTGAACGCGGT
>ERZ1645192.4311-NODE-4311-length-11288-cov-5.457224_pt1 | contig 11288 bp, 8 predicted proteins | sample MGYA00575354_ERZ1645192 | MGnify/ENA primary metagenome ERZ1645192 (study PRJEB40844, sample SAMN11349763) | freshwater sediment metagenome | isolation source: river sediment | host: Sediment | place: India: Faizupur Khadar , New Delhi | collected 2017-02-21 ... | reverse complement strand
GAAATTCGTAAAAAACAAAAATGATCTTTCTGAAAGAATCTCCTCTGTTACCGGAGACGATAAAGAAAAATATCTGAAAGAGCTCAAAAAGAAAAACGGGTTCGTGTGGGTCGCGGACGATCTGACCGAGAAAGAGAGACTGCAGGTACTTAACATACTTAATGAAGAAGAAAGCTCAGCTGCATCGTTCAAAGTAACACCCAACAGAGTTTACCCTCAGGGAAAAACCGCCGGTCAGATATTGGGATATATTGATATTGACGGAAAGGGACTAAGCGGAATAGAAAAAGAATATGAAAACCATCTTTCCGGAAAAGACGGATGGGAATACATTTTTAAAGACGGTAAACAAAAAAAATCGTTCGGTACAGAAATTAACAGGCGCGATCCGGTTCCTGGAAACAGCGTCGTGCTGACGATCGATGATAACTATCAGGCGATCGTTGAAGACGAGCTGACTAAAGCTGTTGTTGAATGGAAAGGGCAGAAAGGAGTGGCTATCGTGATGGAACCGAGGTCGGGAGAAGTCCTTGCAATGGCTAGTTACCCGGACTTTGATCCTAACAAACCGGGAGACTATGACCCTTTTGCCAGGAAAAACAAGGCTATCACAGATTTTTACGAACCGGGTTCCACATTTAAAAGCCTGTCGGCCGCGATCCTGTTCGAAGAGGGTCTTGTTAATGAGAACGATATGTTCATGTGCAGCAATAAGGGTTATAAAATAGGAAGATTCACGATAAAAGATTCTCATAAGAATCCTGTGGAAATGATGAGTTTTAAAGATGTGATAGCGAATTCCAGCAATATCGGTACTCTTCAGGCTTTATCAAGATTAGATAAAAACACATATTATGAATATCTCAGGGATTTTGGGTTCGGTAATAAAACAGAGATAGGACTTACCGGAGAGGTCAAGGGTTCTTTAAGAAAAGTAAAATCATGGTCGCAGACAACCATGCCTACGATGAGTTTCGGGCAGGGGATAAGCGCTACTCCTCTTCAGCTTGTTACGGCATATTGCGCAATAGCCAACGGAGGCAATCTTGTTAAGCCGATGATAGTGAAGGGAATTATTGATCAGGAGAATAAGATTGTCGAAAAATTTGAACCTCAGACCGTTAGAAAAGTGATAAGCGCGGGTGCCGCTTCAAGGGTAAGAGAACTTCTTAGATATGTTGTAGAAAAAGGTACAGGTACAAATGCCGATATACCGGGATTGAAGATAGGCGGAAAAACAGGGACATCACAAAAAGTTACCGACGGAAAGTATTCTAAAAGCGCGTATGACGCGAGTTTTATAGGAATGGTGCCTTACGATGATCCGAAACTTGTATGTTATGTGATGATTGACTCGCCTAAAGGCTGCATTTACGGGGGAACTGTATGCGCTCCGGCATTCAGGAATATCGTTCAGCGTATATATGACGATAACCGGTCAAAATCCTATGCTGACAATTCTAAGGGTATAAAAATGATCGAAGTACCTGATCTTACAGGTATGAGAACAGGCGAAGCTGAAAAGGTGTTAAAACAAAAAGGTATATTATTTAGAATTGAAAACGAGGAAGATTCGATAGCTTATCAGTCAAAAGCTCCTTTCAGCCTGATAAAAGAAAAAGAACTTCTGGTTTTATCAGGCACAGGGAAAAACATCAGGAAAGATGAGAAACTCGAACTTACTCCTTCCGCAGTTAATTTGTCGGTAAGAGAAGCTGTAAAACTTCTTCACTCTCTGGATATCGAAACTGTCATAATAGGTAAAGGGAGTGTATATAAACAATCGGATATAATAAAAGATCAGATAACCGGTTCCGAGAGATGCAGCCTTTACTGCAGGCTGCCTGAACAGGAAAAACCTAAAGTACTGGCGGAAAAAAAATAGTATGAAACTCAGCGGAATACTAAACAAGATCAAATATTCAGATCTGAAAAATTATAAAGATAGAGAGATCTCTCATGTAATTTCTGATTCCAGAGAGAAGTTTAAAGATTCTGTTTTTATTGCCGTAAAAGGACTGACGAGCGACGGTGCGGATTTTGCCTCAGACGCGGTAAATTCTGGTGCTGTAGCCGTGATCTATGAAACTGAGATAAAGAAAATGCATCCGGGAATTACATATATAAAGGTTGACAATTCCAGAATAATTCAATCGGCGGTCGCCGGAAGCGTTTATTTAGAACCAGCCCGAAAGCTAAATCTGACCGGAATTACCGGAACGAACGGAAAAACATCAACCGCCTATATTTACAGGCATATTCTTCAGCAGAATAAAATAAGATGCTGTCTCTTGGGCACAACCGAGTATGATCTGGGCAGGAGAAATTTCATTCCCTCAAGAACAACTCCCGATGCTGTATTTCTTCAGAGATACTTCAAAGAGATCGCTGATTCAGGGGTAAAGCACGCGGTAATGGAAGTTTCTTCGCATGCTTTAAGTTTGAACAGAGTAGAAGATATAATGTTCGACAGGGCGGTTTTTACAAATCTCACACAGGACCATCTAGATTTTCACAAGACCATGGACGAATATGCCGAAGCAAAATCGACGCTTTTTTCTAAACATCTGAAGCAGGGCGGTCTTTCGGTCATCAATATTGACGATCCTTATTCAGACATTTTTATAAACGCTGCCGGCTATAAGGTTATGACATTTTCCGCATCGGGAAAAGATGCCGATCTGATGATAAAAAGTGTATCTTATCATAATGAAGGAATGGAAATAGCTTACAGCCGCGGAAACAGAGAATATAAAGTCAAAACAAACTTGAACGGCAGATTTCAGGCATTCAATTCCGCAGCTGCGATCCTCTGCGCTCTAGATCTGGGTCTCAAGGCAGAAGACATTGTTGAAGCATTCAAAACGCCGGTTTACATTCCCGGCAGAATGGAAAAAATATATGATAAGGAATTCCAGATAATAATTGATTACGCCCATACCCCTGACGCGCTTGAAAGAGCTATAAGAACTATAAATGAGTTCAAAAAAGGGAAACTGATAACGGTTTTCGGATGCGGAGGTAACAGAGACAGAGAAAAGCGTCCTGTTATGGGCAGGATATCGTGTGAAAATTCAGACCTGACAATTGTAACAAGCGATAATCCGAGAGACGAAGATCCTGACAGCATAATTAAAGAGATCACAGCAGGTATAATTTCAGGTTCGTTCGAGATCGAAAGCGACAGGAGAACAGCAATAAAAAGAAGCATAGATCATGCGGAAAAAGGGGATATAATACTGATTGCGGGTAAGGGCCATGAAAAATATCAGGAAATAAAAGGCGTAAAGTATCCTTACTCCGATTCAGATGTAATAAAAAACTTAACCGGGATGACAAATGGTTAGATTGTCAGAACTTTTAAATGCGCCCGGAATTGAAAGATTCGAAAATATCAGTAAGGATATTTTTGTAACCGGAGGTAAAACAGATTCAAGGCTGATCACGCCTGGAAACCTATATTTTGCGCTTAAGGGTCAGAACTCGGACGGGCACGATTTTATAATTCAGGCAAATGAAAAGCAGATGTGCGCGGCTGTTGTCTGTTCAGGATATGTGAACAGCAAAAATTTTCCGGTCATTTATAGTAGAAATGTCGAAACGACTCTGGGCGGCATGTCAAAGATATGGAGAAGTAAGCATAAAGCGAAGGTAATCGGAATAACCGGAACAAACGGAAAAACAACTACAAAAGAGATACTGGCAGGAATCCTTTCCGAAAAATTCAGGATAGTTTCTACATTCAAGAATTACAATAATCAGATAGGCGTTCCGCTTACGCTCTTCTCTATTAATGATGAAACAGAGATCGCTATAGTTGAGCTAGGAACGAACCATTTCGGGGAAATAGAATACCTTTGTGATATTTCAGATCCTGATTTAGGTATGATAACCAATATCGGAGAAGGGCATCTGGAATTTTTCGTAGATAAAAAAGGAGTATTTTCTGAAAAAAGTAAACTTTTCGAGTATCTGAATATTAAAGGCGGAAAGATATTCGTAAACACTGACGACGAGTATTTAAAATACTGGAATGAGGGTAAAATCACTTCATTCGGATTTTCAGGCAGACCGGATATTAAATTTGAAGAAATCAAGACAAATGAAAAAGGATTTCCGGAATTCAATTTTAAAGGATACTCGGCAGTTCTAAACATTCCGGGCAGACTGAATCTGAAAAATGCTCTTGCAGCTGCGTCAATAGCTTATGAACTCGGGGTTACTCCGGAAGAGATTTCAATCGCGCTACGTTCATATAAGCCGTCGGATAAAAGGTATGAACTTTCTGAATACGGCAATTCGCAGGTAATACTTGACTGCTATAACGCAAATCCGACATCAATGGAAAATTTTCTTAATGATATTTCTTCGATGGGTAAGGATTTTACCGTAATTCTTGGCGATATGCTCGAACTCGGCGCTACATCCGCGCGATCGCATTTACGCATAGCGGAACTTGCGGAAAGTCTGGGTTTTTCACAAGTTCTTCTTTACGGCATAGAAATGGGATCAGCTTACTCCGCGGGGAAATTCAGCGGATCGGTGCAGTATTTTGACACTTTTGACAAGTTGAAAAAGAGGTTTACGGAGATCTCTGAACAAGGAACGAGAATAGCAGTGAAAGGTTCACGGGGAATGAAACTTGAAAAATTAATGGAAGAGTAGATCATGTTCGCAAAATCAACAATGGAAGAAGGAACGAAATACGATTTTTTTCTCCTTACAACGGTTTTGATACTTCTTGTTTTCGGGTCAATAATGGTAATGAGCGCCGGATCATTCATCGCTGCGGAAAAATTCAATAATGAGAATTATTTCATCACAAGCCAGATCAAGAACGCGCTGATCGCTCTTGTTGCACTAATAGCGGGAATGGTCCTGAATTACAAAATTTATAACAACAAGTATGTTATATATATAGGAATGACCGTTACAGTCCTGTCTCTCGTTTACCTGCTCGTTTCAAACCACGGAGACAGCATAAAAGGCGCTAAAAGATGGATATTCGGGTTCCAGCCGTCTGAAATAGCGAAGAACATGATAGTGTTTTATTTCGCGTTCAGCCTTAATAAGTACAGGTCAGAACTGGAGAAATTTTTAAAAGGATATGTATTTCATCTGGGAATTCTGTGCGCTATAGTCGGGCTTGTATTTCTCCAGCCGGCATTTTCAACATCAATGATGATATTCGCGATCGGATACGCAATGTTCTATATCGGCGGAATGAAAATGAAGCATCTTTTTTCGTCGCTGATACTTCTGATCCCTGCGATAATAATTATCGCTATCATGCAGCCTTATAGAATGGACAGGATCAAAACTTTTTTTGATCCGAGCGTGGATACATCAGGAAAAGGATGGCAGGTCGAACAGTCGCTTCTCGGTTTCGGTAACGGAGGGATCGCTGGGGTCGGTCTGGGAGAATCAAGACAAAAGGAATTCTATCTCCCTGAACCCCACAATGATTTCATCTTCTCTATAATCGGCGATGAGTTGGGGCTTATCGGAACTGTTCTTCTCATTGGCGTTTACATTATAATAATGTTTAGAGGTTTTAGGATCGCATCAAAAGCTCCGGATTACTACGGTTTTATACTGGCATCCGGGATAACGCTCACTATTCTGATATACTCTTTGTTCAATATGTGTATCACTCTCGGCCTTGTGCCGCCTACCGGACTGCCTCTTCCTCTTGTAAGTTACGGCGGCACATCTCTCATTATGACAATGTACAGTATCGGAGTACTGTTAAACATCTCGTATAAAAGTAAACAAGCGGACACGAAAGTTGAGCATTCTTAGAGCAAATATGAAAATACACTTTATCGGAATTGGCGGTGCGGGAATGCTTCCGCTCGCTATTCATTCAAAGCTGAAAGGATTTAAAGTCACTGGTTCGGATCTGAACCCGGAAAATTTTCATATACTTAGAAATGAAGGAATATATCCCGAAAAAGGGCACGGACAGGTGGAAAATGATGTCGATCTTGTAGTTTACAGCTCGGCGGTTAAGGAGGACAACTCTGAATTTGTTTCAGCTAAAAAAAATAATATCCCGTTATTAAAACGGGCAGAATTCCTCGGGCTCATTACAAAAGAAAGTCATGCAGTTCTGGTAAGCGGATCGCACGGAAAAAGCACAACCAGCACCATGCTTGCCGATATGCTTAACAATTATCCGGAAATCAACGCGACGGCTCTGATAGGCGCGGAGACCGTCAGCATGAATTCCAACTACTATAAAGGAACGGGGGATCATATAATTCTAGAAGCTGACGAATACGACAGAAGTTTTCTGAAAATGTATCCGCAGGATCTGATAATTCTGAACATTGATGACGATCATATGGATATTTACGGTGATATCGACGGATTAAAAAGCTGCTTCGGAGAACTCATATCAAAACTTAACGGCAGATCGATCATGGTTTATAACGGGGATGATGAGGCTACGATTCAGACTGTGGGGTCATATGAAGGAAAAAAAGTCAGCTTCGGAATTAAGAACAGATGTGATTACGGAGCATCAAATATAAGATTTATGGATTTTCATACCGAGTTCGACCTGATCAAAAAAGGGCAGATCATAGCGAAATTAAAATATTTTTACTCGGGAATGCTAAATGTTTATAACATGCTCGCTTCCGCAGCCCTTATTTCTGAATACGGAATAGAAGGTGAAAAAATAGCGGAACTTGCCTTGTATTTTAAAGGGGTCAAGAGAAGGCAGGAGATTATTTACACGGATGATGATTATACTCTGATCGATGATTACGGTCATCATCCTTCAGAAGTAAAGAATTCGCTTGAGAATCTGCGTCTGAATCACGCGGGAAGGATGATAGTGCTGTTCCAGCCGCACCTTTATTCAAGAACAAAATATCACTCAAAAGCTTTTGCGGGCAGTTTTCACGATGCTGATATTGTTTTTATATCCCATATCTATCCTGCTAGAGAAAAATTCGATCCTTCAGTTTCGAGCAAGAACATTTATCTTGATATGAATGAAGAAGAGAGGAAGAAAACCACAGTATTCGATAATTTTGAAGATCTTTATCTTGTGCTTGAAAGAGAAATCAGGCCTGGAGATCTTGTTGTAAGCATGGGCGCAGGCGAGATAAATAAAATTCTTTACAGGTTAAAAAAAGAGCTGGTCAAGAATGAAAATAATTGAGGAAATAAAAAAGACGGTAAAAACAGTAATGCTTGAAGAACCGATGAGCATGCACACTTATTATAAGATCGGCGGGCCTGCGCGAATATTCGCTGCCCCTGAGAATATTTTAGAGCTTACGTCACTTATAAGCATATGCGAAACATCCGGTACAGAATATTTTATTCTGGGGAACGGCTCGAACATCCTTGTATCGGATGAGGGGTTTGACGGGTGCGTGATAGATATGTCTGCAAATATGAAAAATATAAGCGTATCCGGAGAATTCATTACAGCTGATGCGGGCTGTACCATGAATAAGATTGCTAAAACCGCGCTTAAAAATTCACTTACCGGGTTTGAAGAACTTGCAGGTGTGCCGGGAACGGTAGGCGGCGCTTTAATTATGAACGCCGGATGTTACGGAAAAGAAATATCGGAATATGTTCATGAAGCAATGATCTTAAAAAACGGTTCAGTCGTGCGTATAGGCCGCGACCGGATGGTTTTCGGCTACAGGCAGTCGAACCTGCGCGGAACGACAGTTGTTTCAGCTGTACTTAAGCTGAGCAAAGGACTAAAATCTGAAATCGAAGATAAGATGAAAGAGATCACTAATAAAAGAAAGCAGACTCAGCCGATCCATCTGCCGTCATGCGGATCGGTTTTCAAAAGACCTAAGGATAATTATGCGGGAAAGCTTATTGAGGAATGCGGACTTAAAGGCAGATCAGTGGGCGGAGCTATGGTGTCCAATATGCATTCCGGGTTCATCGTAAATACGGGAAACGCAACATCAGGTGATGTTCTCGAGCTTATAAAAATTATTAAGAATGAGGTTTACAAAAAGTTTAATATTATGCTTGAGGAAGAAGTGATATTCGTAGGATTTAAAGGGGAAGGGTCAAAATGAATTTTCTGAAAAAGGTATATGTTAAAGTCAGGATCGTAGTTATGTGGATGTTCGCCGTCTCATTTTGCATCTCTGTTATAACGGGCATCATAATCGGGGTTATAAAATACAATCAGACAAATATATTCGACCTTAAAAAGATAATCGTCAGGAACGAAAATCTGCTGGATCCTTCACAGGTCATCGGGATATCTAAGATTAAAAAAGGAACCAGGATAATGGATATAGACAGAGCTTCGGCGGTAAAACTGCTGAACGAATCTCCGTATATCGAATCATCCAGCATCACCCTTGTATATCCGGCTGCTGTTATAATAGATATAAAAGAGACCGAACCGCTTGCTTTCGTGAAAAATGAAGGAGAGCTGTTTTATGTTGACCGCGAAGGTAAAACCCTGTGCAAAGTAAAACCCGAAAGCGGGTATGATCTACCCATTATAAATTCCGGAGTTTCTTCCGAACTTGTTGAGTTCTTAAACATATCGCTTGAAAAAAGCCCTCTTATGTACCATCAGATTTCTGAAGCGGAATACACAGAAAAAGGCATAGAGCTTTATCTCAATAAATCGAGTACCAGGATCATAATCGGAAAAGATGATTTCCGTAAAAAAATAGTTATTCTTGAAAATTTCTTAAAAGAGGAATATAACAGTATTCCGTTCGGAAAAGTTGACTACATAGATCTGAGATTCGACGATCAGGTCGTTTTGAGAGAGTTCAAGCTTGCGGATAAACAATACGGAGAGATGTGATGTACATACTGGGAATAGATCTCGGAAGTAAATATTTAAAAGCGGCATTATGCGTAAAAGACGCGGAAACTGATGAGATCACAGTGCTCAAGTTGTTTAAGCTGCCGCATAAAGCGTCAAAACAGGGTACGGTTATCGATGTTGTGAAAGCAAAAGAAGCTTTCGGAACGCTTATGGATAAACTGAAACTGGAATTTTCGGAACAGATCGATTACTTTGTTCTCTCGATATCGGGAGATAATGTCAATTCGTATTCGGGCACCTCCACCATACCGTTATGGAAGCAGGAGAACGAAGACAGAAGGGTAAAGATAACTAAAAACCATGTGAATGATGTTCTTAAAGCCGCAAAAATGACAGCATATAATAAAGATGATAAAGTCGAACTTCATTCAATACCGCAGGAATATCAGATAGACGATCAGCCTGCCACGCAGAATCCTATAGATATGTACGGCGTGAAGTTAAGAAGCAGCGTTTACGTTATTCAGACAGATAAATCGAACATGGAAAATCTGACAAGTATTCCCGAAAGCTACTCGATAGATAATCACAAGGTGGTTTTCGCGCCTCTTGCGACAGCGGAAGCTGTGCTTGACGAGGAAGATAAAGAGGCGGGTGCTATAGTGATCTCGCTGGGGGATCAGACAACCGAACTGGTTGTATATCTTAACGGAATTTTGAGAATGGCTAAAGTAATCCCTTTCGGCTCCGGTAACATTACAAAGGATCTGAAAATTTTATTAAAAACCGATTACGCTACGGCGAACGCAATAAAAAAAGAAAATGCCAATGCTTTTTCAAAGGATGCGAACCAGGAAAAGATCATCGAAGTGCCGAACTCGTCCGCACAAAAAAATGAATATACCGAGGAGCATATTTCAAAGATCACTGAAGCAAGGTTGAAAGAGATCTATGATTTTGTAACAAGAGAGATCTATAAGGGTTCGTATCAGAGGCAGATACATTCGCCCGTAATAATCACAGGGCCGGGAAGCAGGCTGAACGGAGCGGATAAGCTTTTCTCCGAGATCAACAATTCAAGAACCGTAAAGGGAAAAGTAACGGGAGTTAAAGGTAAAGCCGAAGATTTTACGGAAGACTATTTTACTGCTATCGGGCTTGTAAAATACGCGGTACGGAACGATATATTCGGTGACGGAGAGGATTCTGAGAAAAAGAAAAAGATATGGGACAGACTTAAGAAATTTGTTTCAGACCTGACTTAAAAAATATAATCGGAGGATATATGTCAACTATGGTTTTTGAATTCGACAACGAGATCAAAGGGAGCGCGAAGATCAAAGTCCTCGGTGTCGGCGGGGGAGGCTGCAATGCAGTGGACAGCATGATAGACATGGGACTTAAGGGCGTCGAATTCATAGCTTTGAATACGGACGCGCAGGCTCTTCAGTTGTCCAAAGCCAATACAAAGATACAAATAGTCACTGCGACCACAAAAGGGCTCGGAGCGGGTGCGAATCCCGATATTGGCCGTCAGGCAATGGAAGAGGACAGGGAAAAGATGGTGAACATACTTTCTGATGCCGATATGGTATTTATAGCTGCAGGAATGGGAGGCGGGACCGGAACAGGAGCGGCGGGAGTTTTGTCAGATATAACTGCAGAACTCGGTATTCTGACGGTAGCTATAGTTACAAAACCGTTCAAATTCGAGGGCTTAAAAAGGTATGCTAACGCGGAGAAAGGTATTCAGAAATTAAAAGAGAATGTTGACGCGCTGATAATCGTTCATAATCAGAGGCTCGCTCAGTCAACGACAGATCCTACTACTTCAATTAAAAAAGCGTTCCTTCAGGTGGATGAAGTTCTCTATAAGGCTGTCAGAGGCATAGCCGACCTGATTACCGTCAGAGGTCTGATAAATCTTGATTTCGCCGATATTAAAACGATAATGAAAGGCATGGGCGATGCCATGATGGGCGTCGGGGAAGCCGAAGGCGAGCACGCATGTATCGAAGCTGCCCAGACAGCTATTCAGAGCGCTCTTCTGGAAAATATCGATATAAAAGGCGCAAAAGGGATCCTTGTGAATATATGCGCGAACGAGGAGCTGTCGCTTTTCGAGGTGGACCAGGCTATGGAGCTTATCTATGACGCAGCCGGAACTACGGATGTAAATGTCATTTTCGGGGTGGTTACGGATAATGATATGAGAGATAAAGTAAGAGTGACTGTCATAGCTACAGGTTTTGATTCGGGCATGAAGAAGGATAAGAGAACAGAATACGAAAAAATGGGTTCAATCAAGGATATTAAAGCTGCAGATCCGGAAAATGAACTTGCTGCTGTCATGAAGAACGGAAAATTCCGGCATGACGATTATGAAGTGCCTGCATTTTTAAGAATGAACAAGGATTAGAATGCAAAGTCTTAATGAGAGCGAGATAATTAAAAGGTTTATTGATCATTTTCAATCGAAAGCTGATTCGATTTACGGACTAAATCT
>ERZ1645192.4307-NODE-4307-length-11292-cov-10.756964_pt1 | contig 11292 bp, 9 predicted proteins | sample MGYA00575354_ERZ1645192 | MGnify/ENA primary metagenome ERZ1645192 (study PRJEB40844, sample SAMN11349763) | freshwater sediment metagenome | isolation source: river sediment | host: Sediment | place: India: Faizupur Khadar , New Delhi | collected 2017-02-21 ... | reverse complement strand
CAAAAACATTAAAATATATCGATTATAACGACTTTTTTCATATAAAAACATGGTACTTGCACTTTTTGAAAGAGGGATATATAATAAAGATGCTTATTAACAAACTCGCCCCCTCGAGTATTGCAATAATTAGCGAAATTGCCCGTTAATTAGGTCGGAGTCCCATTAACTCTGATCGCATGAACCCTTCAAAAATGAAAGGGTAATCCAGAGGAGGATTTTATTCATGAATAAGAAGAATAAGATTTTAATTAGTGCCGCCGGTATGCTCATTCTGACAGCTGCTGCCGCATCGGCTTCGACGTTTGCTTGGTTCACCACTGTTCGTAACGCTACAATCAATTATTCGAACGCAGAAGTCTATTCGAGTTCATCTGACTTGACTGTTGCTTGGAAATCCAGTTTACTGACCACGGTTGCTCACGCTTCCGCGAACGAACAAAACATTTCCGTGACTGGCGTCCACAGAATTACCGATATTTCCGGTAATGGAAAAAACTTCTATAAGCCCATTTGGAACTCTTCCGATACGAATTCATCGACCGCCGATAGCGTCACCTCACTTCTTACTACTGGCATTGGTTCTGCCGATGGATACTTTGTTGACTTCACATTGACGATTTCGCAAAGTCCTTTGGCTACTGGTAACATGAACGTTTATGTTGGCGGAGCCACGACGATCGAACCGCTCGTTGCGGATGATCCTCAAGACGAAGCTGCCGTTAATTGCGCCCGCATTGCTATTCTTGGAAACGAAGAAGGCGAATTAGGTGCTGGCGTAGTTACCGACCCCCTCTTCATTTGGACCCCGGATGCTGACGATGGCGCTTTCAACTATGTTTCGACGGTTGCAGATGCTCTTCCTGTGAATAGCGGAACTCCGTGGAAAACCGTTGATGGTTTTACTTCCAATTCTCAAACCGCCATTTTTGATGAAGCTGACGTTTTCCACGCTGGTGCGTTGACCACTTATACCACGACTGCGATTGCCACTGCCGCTCACGTCAACCCGATCGTTACCCTCTATGGTACTGACGCTGGCGCCAATGCCGACTATTCTGATACCATCACCATCCGCGCCTGGATTGAAGGCGAAGATCCTGAATGCGAAAACGTCACTGCCGGAGGCGGAGCCCTCGGTGGAATGTTCAAATTCAGCCTTGACATCTACGGTGTCGCTGCCTAATCGAGCCAAGTAGCACATTTTCACTAAAATTGCTAGGGTTTCACTGGTTTACACAGTTGACACCCTAGTTTTTTTTAGTTATATTGTATGCGATATATTTTCATATAGGAGAATTAAAATGAGTAAAGGATTACTGTCCGGAAAAAATAAGTCACTGTCGACCATTTTGGTGGTCGCCGAAATTGTGGTCATTGTCTTCTTGCTGACGGTCTCCTTGTTTGCCATGTTCGCTACAGACATCATCCCTGCGGATGCCGGTGCCTTCCTAAGGTTCATCTCCTGGTTGCAAGCCTATCCCACTTGGATGTTCATTCTCATCGTTCTCCCGTTAATCACGCTTTTCTTCCTCAACATCTATTTGTTGGTCAAGACGATCTACAGCGAAAACAAAGCAAAAAAGCCGACGCTTTCGAATGAAGAGCTCGTCGCCGAAGCCAAAAGACAAGCCCGCGAAGAGCTTCTTAAAGAAATGGAAGAAGCCAAAGCAAAAGAAGCTAAAAAGTAGTTTCTCGCCTTCTTGTAAGCTTATTGATCACCCATACGACAAAATCCTGTTTGGACCTTTTAGGAGGCTGTAGCAGGCTTTTTTATACCTTCTTTCCCCGCACGCACATAGAGGCATCCGGGCGCCTGATAAACAAGGCTTGTTCATCGCCCGCATGGAGGGTCTAAACCCCCATGAAAAAACTTTCATCAATCGTACGGTCGCTTTCAAAGAACCGACGGAAATATTTCTCAAATTAACTTTTTTTCAAAAAAAATTTTTAGTTATGAAAATTTCTTCAAACCCAATTTATTTTCTTACTATTTTATAAATAAAGGGAGAAATAGCAGAACCATGCCCCTTAGCATTTTCGGTCCTATCTGAGGTTGTGTCAAAGGTGAGAATGTTGACAGAAATGGAAAAACCTTTATAATAGGTGTTGACAATAGCAAAACTAAGGAAACTTAGTGACGCAAAGCTATAGGGCCTAACTCAAACGAGAGATGGTAGCCAGTTGCCAAAAATGGAATGAGAGTAGTACTTCCCAGTTCCGGGCAATGATTGGTTAGCATCTATTTTTATTTCAATAGGGGGTTTCTCGAAACGCCTACCGCGTTCGGGAAATTAGTGAAGGTTCCCCGCTGAGCCGCTTTAATGGGGCGGCCAAGCGAATGGGCATTCACACATTGTCAAAAGTTTCATTTTCAACAACTTCCTTTTCGTGGTTGAAAAACGAAAGGTAAAGACACATGATCTACCCAACTGAGTACGCCCAAACAAGGAAAAGACGAAAAATCGCAGCAATCGTTTCTGCCGCAAGCGCATTAACCATTGCTACTTTCGTCATAATCTCCTACCTGGGGACCAATATCGGTCGGTACACCGTTGAGCTTGAACAGAACCGCGCGTCATTAACCATGTCGACGGACGAGAACTTTACCAAACGAACGAGTTTGCTTCGGGCCTCAAACCTTGAAGCCGCCCGTGCGGAATCAGTTGATTATTTACCCGCGCACGAGATCCTAGACGATGAACATGGTTTAGGCTCGCACAACGGAGATGTTTATGATGAGGATGGCATCCTCTTGTATTCCACCTACTTTGCCTATTCCTTCTTTTTGAAGAATCAAGGCAATGCACCGGTCGATTTTATGGCAACTTTGTCGTTAAATCAAAGCGAAAATATCATCGAGGGTGCCATTCCTATCGAAGAATATGTCCGCGTGCGTCTTTACGAAAATATCGTGGGTGAAACCGTCACACACAATTACCGCACCTTTGCAAAAACCACGAACTACGCGATTTACGATGACAATAACACGCGCATTAATGGCGAGTGTGTCGGAAATGGTTTAAGCGTTCCTCCCTATACCTGCAGCGCTTCAAAGCCTGAGAACAGTGTCCGGGCGGAAGTCTTTGAATCTTCCAACAATATCGTTGACTACACATTCTTGCACCTCGATCCCGATGTCGTCATCCGCTACACGATCGTGATTTGGCTTGAAGGCGACGATCCCGATTGCACGTACTTGCCCCCCGTGGGCGCCAGCATGCAATTCGGTATGGTCATCTCAGCCCTTCTCGACGAAAACAGCCAAGCTTAAAAATCTCTTTTTTAAAGGATTTGATTAATCATGCAAAATAAAAGTAAACTAGCCTTGATGGGGACTTCTTTCATCATATCTGCCCTGGCTGTTACAGCAGGGACTTTTGCATGGTTTGAGGTCATAGACCTCACGGGCGCTACCGTCAGTGGCACTTTGCGTGGTGAAGGCGATACGCTGCAAATGGGATTCCGAGTGAGTGAAATTTTAACCGAAGCCGAACGGAATCGGTACAATTTTACGCCGGACACCCACAATATTCCCGGAGAGGGATATGTTTATTGGACGGATACGGAGATTGAACCCGAAACGTTCGATTTTTTATACGCGCGCGAGGGATACTCCGCCAATCACACCGTTCTTCCCCTTACCAGTGGAGGATTTCAAGAGGGTGACGATCTGACCCTTTATGACCACTCAGCTGCTTCTCCATCGAACAACTCCCGTTTACGCCCCATCAATCAAATCGCCAACCGCTCCAACTATGTGGGCTTCTCTCTTCTGTTTCGGATGGCGCGAGTCAACCAAAACAATCCCGACGATGACTCTCAAGGGGTTGCCGGTTATCACATCTACTTCGATTACGGCATGCGTTTCATCGGATCCAAAAACGTCACCCAAGCGCTACGCATGGGCATTCAAACCGATGAGCTTACCGACATCATCGCTCCGGCTTCCAAAGAAGCGGGCTCCATCGATGTCGGTGGACGGATGGATTTCGATGGTAATGGCATCTACGATCACACGACCAATTGGAATCCGGCTGGAAAATACTACGAAATTGCTTACGGAGAATTCGAAAATGAATTGTCCGACGCCAATTGGGGAACTCCTACAGGGGTTTACACAGAGCCTAATACCGCAAACGAATATTTCTATGACGCAAAAAGCTTCATGTGGGCTTCGCCCCTTGTCAATGCGGTTCCCAAGACCGCCATCTACAATCCCATTTCCAAATACAGTCCGCTCGGTACGCCGTTGGCTACGACCAATGACCTCGGGGTTGCGGAAATCAATGTGACCATTTGGCTTGAAGGTTGGGACCACGCTTGTACGACGCAGATCATTGCCGCTAGTTTCGGTGCCGACCTAAAATTCGTTTCCCAAAAATAACAGAAAGGATTCATCGATGAACTTAAATCGCAGCAAACGAAACCTCATCATCAATTCCGTCATCGGTTTAATCGCTTTAAGCGGTTTGATCACCGGAACTTTTGCTTGGTTTGCGGCTGCTAACGCGGTTTCCATCGATACCTTCAAAGTTACCTACGGTGGAGCGGACGATTTAAAAATCGGTCTTGTCATCCCAGACAACCATCCCGAGCTCGGAAATCCCGGTGACATTCAGTTTTTTGACGCGTTGAGTGAAAAAAATCTGACGGATTTCGGTTACTTAGATCCCGACAGCACCTTTAGCCCAGTTTCTTCAATGTTCCAAAATCGCTGGTTGAATGAAACCACCGATTTATCGGATCCGACGCTATTTCCGGTGCTTCGCGAAGGTTTTACCTCCTATACCAACACCACCGATTCCGACATAGCTAGTTCGGGATTCTTCCAATTTGAATTTTATTTTAAGTCCAACATGGATATGTATCTCTATCTCGATGAGAGTTCCACCCTTCTTCCGGACAGCGAAAAGAACGCTGAAAGTCCTGCCGGAAACGAAGAGGCTTTAAATAATGTTCACAAAAGCATGCGGGTCAGTTTCCTTTCTCCCTATGGTTTCAATATTTGGGAGCCCAACACCGAAACCGCCTCGAACACGCTCTTCGCCGGTCGCCTCGACATCATTGCGCGTGATGGTTTCTACGATTTCAACGGTGAAATCGATGCATACCACGAGATTCTCTTTGGAGAAATGGATGACCCAAGCAAAATCATCTACTCCGAAAACGGTCGAGCCACCGCAGGCGAACCCCTAACCACTTTCAATGCTTCCACATATGCCTCTGTCCTCCCGCTGGACCTTGAGGCGTCACTCGCAAACGGTCTCGTCTTGGGGCGCGAGACAAGCAAAACGACTTTAGAATTGTCCAACCAAGACAATCTCGAAAGCGCTCTAGCTTATCTTCCCGAAAACACTCCTGTTCGCGTCGTCGTCACCGTCTATTCTGAAGGATGGGACCGCGACAATAACGACTTTGTGGAGCGTGCCAACTTCTTATTATCGCTTCAGTTAACCGGCCGCTATCGAGCCCCGAACGAGCCCATAGCCTAAAAAAGTGAGGATAAATGAATGCAAGATTTCTTCAGTTACATTCGCGAATTATTTGAGGCATTCTTAAAAGACTTCGGTCTGTTTTTTAAGGAAACCTTTGGCATTCCTTGGAGCTCTGTTCCCGGCAATTTTCGAAATTACAGCGACATTTTGAATGCCTATATCGATGGATTTGGTTTCTGGGGATGGCTTTTCTTTGTCCTTTTCAATTTGCTTTGGTTGGCTCTTTTAGGGGGCCTGATTTATTTAGCGATCTTTGTCATCAAACGTTTCGTTGCTTACAACAAGGGCCGCATGGACCGTCAAAAATTGGTCAAGCAAGTTCAAGAACTCAACGATCAACTTTACACCGCCGTGATGGAGAAAAATGAAATTCTCAACCTAAAGGTTGGTTCTTTGGGCATTCCCCCCGGACAAGCCAAACCCGAATCCGAGGCCAACTTTACCAACTCTCGCTTTCCCAAACTATCCGCGGTCGATTTCAAATACACGACCTATAATACCCATGTCGAGGTTTTGGAAGCGGACGCCAACATATCGTTGGACCAATTGGTCAACAAATTCCGCAACTTTGCGGCATCGCAAATGAAACTTTATTACGATCAAAAAACACTTCGTACGTTCTTTGCCGGCATGGGCACCTCGAAACTGCTGATCCTCGAAGGTATTTCCGGTACCGGTAAAACTTCTTTGCCTTACGCCTTAGGAAAATTCTTCCAAAATGATACCAAGATCTGCTCGGTTCAACCGTCCTGGCGTGACCGTTCGGAACTGGTTGGTTATTACAACGAATTCTCCAAGAAATTCAATGAAACCGACTTTTTAAAAGCTGTTTATGAGGCTACCTACCGGGAAGACAACAACCTCATCATTCTCGATGAAATGAACTTGGCGCGTATCGAATATTACTTTGCCGAATTCTTGTCCATCATGGAAATGCCCAACGTCGCCGAATGGAAAATCGAAATTTCGAACAAACCCGAAGCGGGCGACCCGAAGCATTTGAACGAAGGAAAACTTTTGATTCCGCAGAACATCTGGTTCATCGGTACCGCGAATAACGATGACTCCACGTTCACCATTACCGATAAAGTCTACGACCGTGCCATGTCCCTCGAATTCTCCGGCAAAGGCGTTGCCTTCGACTGCCCCTTTACCGAATCGATGCCCCTTCCTTTCCAATACCTCGATAAGCTTTTCCAAGAAGCTCGGACCAATTACCCGATGTCGGAAGAAATGTTGAATAAGTTTGCAAAACTCGACGCTTTTATCGTTTCGAAGTTCAATATCGCGTTTGGTAACCGTATTATCAAACAAATGAAATTATTCGTTCCAACCTTCGTTGCCTGCGGAGGAACCGACATTGAAGCCATGGATTATATCTTCTCCAGCAAGATCTTGAAAAAATTCGTAACCTTGAACCTTGCGTTCTTGCACGATGAATTGAACCAATTGATCAACGAGTTGGACAAAATCTTTGGTAAAGGCGCCTTCAAGCAATCGCGCGCTGTGATCGAAAAGTACATTAAGATGAGCTAATCAGGAGTCCTATGGCAACCAAGAAAAACCCCGTCGACAAACTGAAAAAGAAATATCACCGAAGAATCAACACGATCATTTCCAGTGACAAATCTTTTTCGCATATGTTGAAGGAAATCAAGGCTGCTCCAAAAACCCAAATCGGGGGCATCATGCGGAAAGAAAGCAAACGCTTCGATGCCGAGTTTATTACCGAAGTCGAACATTCGCTTCACCCCTTGGAAAGAATCGTCAAAAATCCGCGTCAATTCATCCGTGAAGAATACAGTGTCGTTCCGGTCGAATTGGCCAAAAAAACCGGTTCAAAAGCCATCCAACACCTTTCCCAACATAGTGAACTCGTCAAAGAAATCAACGCCAAAGGCGATGTCATTCCGGATAAAATTCTTGGAACGTTCGTCGAAGAAGAATTGGCCATCTACGAAAACCGTTTCGTGATGACGTTAATCCGCAAACTGGCTTTGTTCGTGGAAATGCGTTATCGCTACATCGATGAACACGGCGATACCACTGACAGCGACATGATGACAATTAAGTCGATTGTTCCCATCGGTGGTGCAAAGTATGAAATTGAAACCAAGATGAAGCTTATTGTGCCTAGCGATGACGAGGGACAAAGAGCTACAAACGACGATTTGTTGGCCCGTCTTAAAACACTGAGACAACGTGTCACGTACTTGGTAAACTCTCCCTTTATGAGAGCGTTAAAAAAAGCCAACCCCGTGTCAGGGAAAATCTCCCAAACAAACATGATCCGAAGCAACCCGGATTATCGCTCCGCCTACCAGTTATGGTTGTTTATTGGCCGCTATGATGCTCTGGGCGTCACCTATTCCATCAAAGAAAGAAAGATGGATTTCAATAACGAGTATCTGAACGGTATTTATGCCTTGATTCTAAGCAACTATCTGACCTTGCAAACCGATAAAGCAAAACTTGATGATAAGAAGTCCTCTAAATACCAAATCTCGCCGCGCTTCATCAAACCTATTTTGGACCGCGATATTGCAGACGACCGCTTCATGGATCGTATGTCCAACAAGCCTGTCGCTTTGCGTAAAATGACCGAAGCTCAACTCGAACGTCAGAAAAAACGTGAGATTGAAAAAGAAAAGGCAAGAATTCGCAAAGAAAAAGAAAAAGAGCGTCAAAAAGCCCTTGCTTTGGAGAAAAAGGAACGCGCTATCCAAAGAGCCTTGGAGAAAAAAGAGCGGGCAAAAGAACAAGCACGCTTGGCCAAAGAAGCCCTTTTGGAAAAGAAACGTCTATTGCAAGAAGAACAAAAACGCAAGCAGAAATTGGAAGCCGAACGCAAAGCCGCCAAAGCTGCTGCCGCCAAACGTATTGCTGAAGAGCAGGCCCGCCTAAAAGCGACCCGTCTGAAGATTAAAAAAGCCGCCGAAACCACAAAGAAGTAAAGGAAAACGATCATGAAAAAGAATGTTGAAAAGGAAGCTCAATCAAAAAAGTCTTTATTCAGTAAAATCCTCACTTGGGTCCTTGGATCTTTTGTCGGGGTTTTACTTGTGGTTCAGGTGACCGGTTTCATCTCGGCACGGAACAACTTCGGCGTAAGCTCATTCATGGGTTACCAATCCTTTGTTGTCCTGACCGACTCCATGGAACCTGAATTGCCGGTCGGCAATGGCGTCATCGTTAAAAAAGTGGATGTTGAAACACTCGTTGCTTCAACGACCCCGGAAGCTAAAGATGGAGACATCATTACGTTTTTCCGTTCAAGTGACGAACTGATCATTACCCACCGAATCATTGAAGTCATCGATGATGGCGACGGAACCTTGACGTTCAAATGTTTGGGAGATAATCTAAACGCACAAACCTGTCCGACGGAAGGTTGCACCATTGCCAATTCCGATTTGGTCCCCGAAGAGTTTGTAATGGGAAAAGTCATCGGGTCGAGTGTGGCCCTTGGTGCCATTTCACGTTTCTTTTCAAGCCCGATTACAACGTTGTTTTTGGTGCTTATTCCTTTAGGAGCCGTATTTGCCAGTTCAATCGTTGATTTTATCAAGGCGGCAAAGATGCGTCCTGAAGAAGAAAAAGAAAATCCAAAAGTTTTATCTGACGAAGAGTTATCCGATGAAGAGTTTGTTAAAATTAAAGAGCAAGAAAAACTTTTAGTCATCAAAGAGATGGAAAAAGAGCGCCTTAGAAAAGAAATGGAAGACGAAATCAAGAAAGGGGAAAGTTCCCTTGAAGAAACTAAGAAAGAATAACTTTTTCGAAGATCCCAAATTTCGCAAAACGACCAATCTGTTGTTCGTAATCTTTTTGGGCGTCTTAACGATTAGTTATATCGTTCTTTTTGTTTTCGGTTTAAGTAGTGGGCACATCTCGCGTTCTTGGGCGACCGTTTTTACCTTTTTGACCAGTCCTCTATTGATCTCTACCTATTTGATGGTCTCTTTTGAAATCGCACGTGCCAAGAAAACCACCGTTGTACGTTTTAACCCCAAGAAATTCTCGACGCTTAAAAATGCTAAATCAGAGCCTCAATTTTTAGAAAACCTTGCAAATATCAGAGATTTTGATATTAACCACGGTGCTGTCGTCAGCTTTTCCATTTATAAAATAAAGAAGGATGCTATCAGCCAATTAGGATACAAGATGGGTGCTGAAATTCCCGGCCTAGTGTTTGGCGTAGTTGAAGAAAACCTGGCCGAGATTCCTGATTCTTTCTACGGTTACGATTTTAACGAAAACTTTTTGCTTTATGTTCGCTACACCCGCGAAGATGATATCAATCCGATTCTTGATCGTATTAAAGAGGACATCAAAAAGTGCCTTGAGAAAAATAGCCTGCAAATCGGCCGCGATTTTGCCTATGGCGTCTATTTTCATACGGAGCCCAATACGAGTCCCGAAGAGATGTTGCGTCGCTCATTGATGGCTTGTGATTACGGCAACTTCAACGAACGCGGAGGCATCATCGTCTACGATAAACAAACGTTGGAAAATGCTGGAACGAATGATTTGCCTCTTTATGAAGAAATCATTCAAGGGATGAAGAACCATGAATTTGAGCTGTTCTATCAGCCCAAATACGATTTGAATTTGGACCGCTTCTTTTCGGCCGAAGCTTTGATCCGTTGGCGACATCCCAAGAAGGGAATTCTATCGCCCGCGGCTTTCATTCCTTTCGCCGAACAATCCGAGTTAATTATCGCCATCGACCGTTATGTTTTTGAAGCGGCTTGCCAAGATATCGCAAACTGGAAAGTTAAAGGCGAACGTTTGCTTCCGATATCCGTCAACTTGTCTCGTAAATCGATATTTAAAACCGACCTCATCGATTTCATGAAAACAACGATTGATAAATACAAAGTCAATCCTCTGCTCCTCGAAATGGAAATCACCGAATCCGCTACTGCAAAAGACAACCTCTTTATTTTGTCTGTTCTCAAACAAATTCAAGGCCTCAACATTCAAGTCGCGATCGATGACTTTGGAACCGGTTATTCATCCATGAGCTCACTCAAACGGATGCCGGTCAACTGCATCAAAATCGATAAATCTTTCCTCGATGATATTGAAGTCGATGCCAAAGCTCGTGAAGTCGTTAAAGCCATTATCAAACTGGCTCACGCGTTGGAAATGAAGGCTGTTGCCGAAGGCATTCAAAGCAAAAAGCAAGTGCAAATTTTGAAGGAGCAATTGGCCTGCGATGCCATTCAGGGTTATTATTACAGCAGACCTCTCCCTAATGATGAATATGTTATTTTTATTAAGAAAAATCGTTTCGAAAGGAAGTCCTTTTAATGATCTTGATCTTGGGTTCAACAGATGACGATATTCTCTATTTCCGGACCAAAATGGACATTTCCTATGTCGATAAAATTGCCGGCAAAACAGAGGTCTTTGTAGGAAAATACTCCGGAAAACAGGTCGCGGTGTCGACCACCGGGCTTTCGAATTCCTTAGCTTCAATGATTACCGGTTTGTGTATTGATCACTACCATCCTTATTTTGTTTTAAATGTCGGTTCTGTTCATGCCTTCGATGAGAATCTGAAACAAGGCGATCTTTATATGGCTGACCGCGTTTATTTGGGTGGCGTTGACTTTACTCCATGGGGTAACGGCATCAAATACGGACAAATCGCCGCCATGCCCCAATTCTTCCTTTCGGAGGATGACTATTTATTGCAAATCGAAACCATCGGCAAAAAAATGACGAACAAGAGTCTTGCCCGTGGGTTTGTGATGTCCACGAACAAGTTTTATACCGACCGCGTCAA
>ERZ1645192.4306-NODE-4306-length-11296-cov-5.926163_pt1 | contig 11296 bp, 10 predicted proteins | sample MGYA00575354_ERZ1645192 | MGnify/ENA primary metagenome ERZ1645192 (study PRJEB40844, sample SAMN11349763) | freshwater sediment metagenome | isolation source: river sediment | host: Sediment | place: India: Faizupur Khadar , New Delhi | collected 2017-02-21 ... | reverse complement strand
CCCGCACAGGCCGGACGCAGCGTGGACGCGTCCACGGTCGTCAAGGCCGCCACCGCAGCCGCCGAAACCCTCACGCCGACGACCGTCGAACTGGTGACCGCAGAAGTGCAGCCTGTGATCAGCACCGAGCAGGCCCAGTCGGTCGCAGACGCCGCCAACGCCTTGGTGGCGCTCGACATCAACATCAGCGGACGCCTCGATTCGCACGCTCCTTCGGCCGTGCAGAAGGCCAACTGGGTGTCGATCCCGGTCTCGGAGGCCGGCCTCGCCCAGCCGGTACTGAACGATGCCGCGATTACCGAGTGGGTGACTTCTGCTGGTCAAGCCACCGAACTGGACGCCGTCAATGGCGTCCGGAACGTCAACTCCAACGGCACCGTGGTGTCGACCGCCAAAGAAGGCACCAAGGGCTACAAGGTCAACAATGCCGCGACGATTGCCGAGGCCGTGGTGGCTGCGCTGCATGCCGGCCAGCCCTACACCGGCACCTTCACCTACGACACCGTCGAACCGACCTACGAGACCCGCGTGATCGCGGCCGGCACCGAAAACCTCGTCTACCAGGCCGCGCCGGGCGAGAAGTGGATCGACTTGAACTTGGGCAACAACACCGTCACTGCCTATCAAGGGGCGACCGTGGCGATGGGGCCGGCCTACATCGTGCCCGGCATGCCGGGGATGGAGACCCCGACCGGAACATTCCACGTCTACCTCAAGTACGCGTCACAGACCATGCGTGGCACAAATCAGGACGGGACGACCTACGTGGCTCCCGACATCCCCTGGGTCAGCTACTTCACCGGGTCGATCGCCTTCCACGGTGCGCCTTGGCGTGACTCGTTCGGTTGGAGCGGTCCGGGCGGCTCGCACGGCTGCGTGAACATGACCTTGGAAGGGTCCAAGTTCATCTACGACTGGGCGCCGATGGGCACCGTGGTGGTCAGCCACTACTGATCGGTCACCCGCGCTCAGTCGCGGGTGACGACCACCGGACAGTGTGAGTCCCGCAGCACCCGCTTGCTGGTGGAACCGAGCAACAGCCCGGTGAAACCGCCGATGCCACGCGAGCCGACCACGACCAGTCCAGCCCCCTTGGATGCCTGAACCAATTCGTGGTGTGGCTTGCCGTGGATGACCCGCACCTCAACCGGCACCTCCGGGTACTCGGCGCGTGCTTCGGTGAGCATGCCATCGACGATGTCGGTGACGCGGGCGACGATCTCTCGGCTGTCGCGATCCTGCCAGGCGTGGATCGCCACCACCGGAACACCCCGTGCGGCCGCTGTCTCGAATGCGAACCACATCGCAGCTCGAGCCTCGGGGGACTCATCGACGCCGAGTACCACCGGTCCGTCGGGAGATGCGTGCTCCTCATCGGGAATGACCGCGATCGGGCCGACTGCGTAGGCCGTCACCTGGTCGGAGACCCCACCGAGCAGGCGCACGGTCACAGGGGCGGATTCACCGCGCGCCCCGACCACCACCAGGGCGGCTTCTTTCGAGGCTTGGGCCAGCACGTGGGCGGCGTTGCCCTCCACGATCTCGCCGGTGACATCCAGGTCGGCGTGCAACTCATGCGCCCGACGCACCACGCGCTCCAGCCGTTCGAGTGCCTCCTCATGGAAGCCCTCTTCGAAGCTGGCCGTCACCGCCGTCAGTGGGGTGCTCGGCGTAGGTCTGCCCGGCACCACGTGAAGGATGAGCAGAGGCAGTCCTAAGGCTGCAGCTCGTCCGGCAGCCCAGTCCACCGCTCGGTCGGCGCGTCGCGAGCCGTCGGTACCAACCACGATGCGGTCCTTGGCTTCGGAAACGACGTTCATGCCTGGCCTCCTCGATCCCTGCTGCGGCCACCTCGCCGTGGCCTGCGCTTCCGGCCAGTCTAGACTCGCGGGTTAGGAGGCCGCGACGATGCCGAGGCAACCGCATTCTGCGGAAGCAGTCACCCGTCCCAACCGACCTCGCAGCGTGCTGGCCGGCGTCCGGTTCCCGGCGCCGGCGTACACCTACCTGGTGATCGCGTTGGTGGGTGCCGGCTTCGCCGTTGGCACGGTAACCCCACCGTTGGTCTGCTCAATGGCGTTCGGGCAGCGCCAGTTTGCGGCCATCTTCGGCGTGCTCGGCACCGCCTACATGATGGGTCTTGCCTTCGGCTCGGTGCTGTGGAGCGAGGGAGGCCGGATCAGTGCCGATCCAGAGCAGCCTTGGCAACTTTATCGCTGGGCCATGAGGTGGTGCTGGGCGCTGTCGGTGTTGGTGGTGGCCGGTTATGCCCTGTCGATCAGCGGTGGCCGCAGACTCCAGGACCGGTTGCACCCCTAGACTCCGCAGGTTCCCGCTCGACTCTGATTCAGCGACAATCGCCTTCCTGGTGGGCAAGAATGGGCTCATGGCCATACCCACGGTTTCTTCAATCAGGAGGTAGGAATGAACACCGAACAGGCCAACCGGATGCGCAACGACAAAGGCTTCATCGCGGCCCTCGACCAGAGCGGTGGCAGCACACCCAAGGCACTGAGGCTGTACGGCATCAGCGAGGACGCCTACAAGACCGACGCCGAGATGTTCGATCTTGTGCACCAAATGCGCACTCGCATCATGACCAGCCCTTCCTTCACAGGCGAGAAGATTCTGGCGGCGATCCTCTTCGAGGACACCATGGACCGGGAAGTCGACGGCCTCGGCACAGCCGAGTATCTGTGGACGAGGAAGCGAATCGTGCCGATCCTCAAGGTCGACAAGGGACTGACCGACGAAGTCGATGGCGCAAAGCTCATGAAACCGATACCGCAGTTGGCTGAGCTGCTTCAGCGCGCGCTGGCCAAGGGCGTCTTCGGCACCAAGATGCGCTCGTTCATCGCGTCGGCCAACCAGACCGGCATCAACGCGGTGGTAGACCAGCAGTTCGAGATCGGACGGCGGATCGTGGACGCCGGGCTGGTGCCGATCATCGAACCCGAGGTCGACATCAAGGCCGTCGACAAGGCCGAGGCCGAGCAGTTGATGCACGACCGAATCCTCGCCCAGCTGGACGCGCTGCCCGAGCCCACCCAGGTGATGCTGAAGTTGACCATACCCAGCCAGGACAACCTGTTCGCCGACCTCATCGCGCACCCACGGGTAATGCGGGTGGTGGCACTGTCCGGCGGCTACAGCCGCGCCGAGGCGAATGCGCTGCTCGCGCGCAACCATGGCCTGATCGCCAGCTTCTCGCGGGCACTCACCGAGGGGCTGACGGCCACGCAGACCGAAGTGGAGTTCGACGCCCTGCTGGCAGAATCCATCGAATCGATCTACCAGGCATCAATCACGTAGTGGGCTTGGCTCGGCCCAGCTATTGCGCCGAGGCAGTAGCCTGACTTCCATGCCTGCACCGAAGCGCCAGTGATCCATGCCGGCGACTTGCGCAATCGGTTCGTCGAGGGCCTACCGGACAAGATGGTGGGCCCTTGGCGTGTTGTCATTCGGGCTGTTCATGGCCAGCCTCGACAACACCATCCTCAACGTGGCGCTGCCGACCCTGGCCCGCGAACTGGGAGCCTCCACCGACGAACTGCAGTGGACAGTGGACGCCTACCAGGTCACCTACGCTGGGCTGCTGCTCGTCGCCGGCGCCTTGGTCGACCGTTGGGGCAAGTCGCGAACCTTCCTGGTCGGCACCGCATGTTTCGGCGGTTTCTCGCTGATGGCGGGCCTTGTCAACACGACCGGGCTGCTGATCGCAGCTCGGGCGCTGATGGGCATCGGGGCGGCGCTGCTCGCCCCGTCCACGCTGGCGCTCGTCTCCATGACGTTCACCAAACGCAAGGAGCGAACCGTCGCCTTCGCGCTCTGGTCGGGGGCCAACGGGGCCGGGGGGGCGGCGGGCCCGCTTCTGTCAGGCATCCTGCTGGAGCACTTCAGGTGGGGAGCAATCTTCCTGATCAACGTGCCCATCGCGGTCGGCATCCTCGTGGTGGGCGTGTTCGTGCTGCCGCACACCCGCCCCAAGCCGATCCCCGGCGGGGTGGATGTGCCCGGCGCGATCCTGTCGACGCTCGCGCTGGCCCTGGTCTGTTGGGCGGTCATCTCGGCCCCCGGGCTGGGCGTGGGCTCCCCGCTGGTCTTGGGCGCGGCCGCCGCAGGCGTTGCGCTGATGGTGGCCTTCATCCGCTGGGAGTCCCACGTCACCAACCCGATCCTGCGGCTGTCGCTGTTCCGGATCCGCCGCTTCAGTGTCGCCGTTGCCGTCTCCGGACTGGTGACCGCCGGTGGGGCAGGAGCATTGTTCGTGTTGACCCAGTATCTGCAGTTCCTGCTGGGCTTCACTCCGCTGGAGACCGGTGTACGGGTACTTCCCATCGCCGCAGCCATGTTGATCGGCGCCTTGGCTGCGCCGCGCCTGATCACGGCCCTGCATCTCAAGCGAACGGTGCTGGTCGGGCTGGCCCAGGTGACGATCGGCTTCGGCTGGATGGCTACCACGACCACCGAATCCACCTTCGCCTACCTGCTGCCCGGCGCCGTGCTGTTCGGCTTGGGTGCCGGAGTCCTGGTGCCCGCCGCCACCCAGGCCGTGATGGACGCGCTTCCCCCGGACGCCATGGGCGCCGGATCGGCCACCAACACTGCAAACATGCAGGTCGGCAGTGCGCTCGGTGTCGCCGTGATCGGATCGATCTTGTCTGCCCGCTATCGGGGCGTCTTGACCTCGAATGAGATCTGGGACCAGTTGGGTCAGTGGCAGGAAACGGCCCTGCAGTCCGTGGCGGGCGCGCTTCAAGCGGCTGGTCAATTGCCGGCCGATCTGGGCGCTCGGCTTGAGGATCTGGCACAGCTCGGCTTCATCAGCGGCATGCAGCTGTCATTGGCGGCAAGTGCCGCGTCGGTCCTGATCGCTCTCATCGCTGTGGCGGTGCTTTACCCTCGCGACCGACTGCTATAGTCGCAGCAAGCAAGAACGTACGTGCCCGGGGTCGGTGTAATTCCGAGCCGGCGGTGACAGTCCGCGACCCACTCGCCACAGCGAATGGTTGAACCGGTGGAATTCCGGTACCGACGGTTAAAGTCCGGATGGGAGGTGCACGTCGCGCTTCGGCGATTCGCTGTCGTTAGGTTGAGGGCGGCTTTCGTCGATTGCGTGCGTCGACCCCGGCAACGACCGGGAAGGACGACGAGCTGATGCCAATGTCACGAAGAGTCGCACCGCTGAGCGTACGCATCATCGCCCCGGTCGTCGCAGGCCTGCTCATCCTCGCCGGATGGGCCGCCCTCGCCCACGGCGGTACCATCCCACGTAACCTGCTGCCCACTCCCGGTGCCGTGCTGGCGCGGCTGGGCACCGAGCTGTCCTCCGGACGGCTGCTCGCCCCGACGCTGGTCACGATCCAGCAGTCGCTGCTCGGCTGCCTGCTCGCCACCGTCGTGGCGTTGCCGATCGCCTATCTGATAGCCCATGGAAAACTGGCCCAGGCCACTCTCGCACCCTACCTGGCAGCCTCACAGGCCATCCCCTCCGTTGCCATCGCTCCGCTGTTGGTGATCTGGGTCGGGTATGGGACTGTCCCGGTGGTGCTGCTCTGCTCGATCATGGTCTTCTTCCCGATGGTGCTGTCCACCGCGCTGGGGCTACGCAGTATCGATCGGGAGGTCCTCGACGCCGCCCGGGTGGACGGCGCCGATCCGCGCCAGCTGGCCCGCTGGATCGAGTGGCCGCTGGCGTTGCCCGCGACCCTCACCGGGATCCGCAACGGCTTCACCTTGTCGATCACCGGATCGGTCGTCGGCGAACTGGTGATGGGTGGTGATGGGCTCGGTCAGCTGTTGGCAGTCCAGTCACAGTCCAGCGACACCACCGGTCTGTTCACCACGCTGATCGTGCTGATGACACTGGCCATCGCCATCTTCCTCGCCATGACCGCCATCGAGTGGCTGGTAAATCCGTTTCGCGTCAAGGCCACGCGGCCTGCTGCGGTTCACCTACCCACCAAACACCTAGGAGAAATCGATGTCGACGTTGACTCGCCGGAGCCTGCTCGGGGCCGCACTGCTGACCGGATTGGCAGCTTGCGCGCCGGCCAACCCGACTTCGTCAGATGGCCAGAGCCCCAGCCCGTCGGGTGAGCTCCCTCGGTTGACGCTCGGGTTGACCTACGTGCCCGACATCCAGTTCGCGCCTGTCTATGTGGCCCACCACTTCGGCTGGTTCGACGAGGAAGGCGTCTCGGTCACCCCCCGTCATCATGGGGCCCAGGAGAAGCTACTGGGCGCACTCCAGACCGGTGACGAGGACGTCGTCTTCGCCGGCGGTGGCGAGATGTTGCAGGGCCGCGCAGAACAGATCCCGGTCCGCAACTTCGGCACTGTCTACCAGACGTATCCGTGCGTGATCGTCGTCCCGTCCGATTCGTCGATCCAGTCCCTGGCCGACCTCCGCGGACACAGCATCGGTCTGCCGGGGGAGTACGGCGAGAACTGGTTCTATCTGCTCGCAGTGCTGGGTGCCGCTGGGCTGACCCGCGACGACGTTGACATTCAGTCGATCGGCTACACGCAACTCGCCGCGTTGACCGGTAACAAGGTCGACTCGGTGGTTGGCTTCGTCAACAACGACGTCATCCGGTTCCAGGAGGCTGACTTCCCGATCCGCACTCTGGCGCTTGACGACCCGCCGCTGGTCAGCGTCGGTTTCGGTGCGCTCGACGCGACCATCTCGGGCCGGCGGGACGACCTGGCCGCCATGCTGCGCGGAGTGAAGCGAGGCGCGGAGCTCTGCGCGTCCGACCCGGAACAGGCAGTCCAGATCGCCGCGGAGTATGTGCCGACGCTGACCGAGGCCGCCCAACAGCAGCATGCCCTGGCGGTGCTGAAGGCGACCACCAGCCTGTTCGGCGACGAATTCGGTCGCCAGGATTCGCAGCGTTGGGAGGCGATGGCGACCTTCTTCGCCAGCCAGGGACTGCTTTCCCAACCGGTGTCGGCCACCGACGCGTACACCACCGACATCACGGCGTGATCAGCCCGCGCTGCGGGCATCGGTTTGGGTAGCCTTGAGCGCAGCCCGAACGGCCCCCTTCGATCGATGGAGCCCCGATGCCCGATAGCCCGAAGTACCAACTCGAGACGCTCGCCGTGCACGCCGGCCAGGAACAGTCCGATCCGGTGACCAAGGCACGTGCCGTGCCGATCTACCAGACGGTCGCCTACACGTTCGACGACACCCAGCACGCCGCCGATCTGTTCGCACTCAAGACGCCCGGAAACATCTACTCACGCCTGATGAACCCGACCCAAGACGTCTACGAACAGCGGATCGCGGCGCTGGAGGGTGGCTTGGCCGCACTGGCGACCTCGACCGGTGCGGCCGCGGTCACCTACGCGGTGCTGAACCTCGCCGGCGCGGGGGACAACATCGTCGCGTTGTCCACGCTGTACGGCGGCACCTTCGCGCTGTTCACCCACACCCTCAAGCAGTTCGCGATCGAGTGCCGGCTGGTAGACCCCGACCGCCCGGAAGACCTGGCCGGTTTGGTTGATGATCGCACCCGGGCGGTCTTCGGCGAGACTATGGCCAACCCCAAGCTGAACATCATCGACATCGGCGCGTGGGCGCAGGCCGCCCACGCCCAAGGTCTGCCCCTGATCCTGGACAACACGGTGCCCACCCCGTACCTGTGCCGACCGATCGAGCAGGGTGCCGACGTCGTGGTGCACTCGACCACCAAGTACATGGGTGGGCACGGCACCACCATGGGCGGGGCGATCGTGGACGCCGGGCGGTTCGACTGGGCGGCCCATGCCGACCGGTTCGCCATGTTGGCGGGCCCGGATGCGTCCTACCACGACACCGTCTGGACCGATGTCGCCGGACCGGCGGCCTACATCACCCGCGTCCGGACGGTCCTGCTACGAAACACCGGTGCGGTCTTGTCGCCGATGAATGCGTGGATCATCCTGCAGGGGATCGAGAGCTTGCACGTGCGCATGCAGCGGCATTGCGAGAACGCCGCCAGGGTTGCCGAGTACCTCAATGGCCACCAGCAGGTGGCGTGGGTGAACTACCCGGGGCTGGCCGACAATCCTTACCACGGGCTTGCCGACAAGGTGCTCACCGGTAAGGGCTACGGAGGCCTGGTCAGCTTCGGGCTCAAGGCCGGACGCGAAGCCGGCGCCACCTGTGTGGAGGCGCTGCAGCTGTTCAGCCACCTCGCCAACATCGGGGACGCGAAGTCGCTGGTGATCCACAACGCGTCCACCACGCACTCGCAGCTGAACGACGAAGAACTGGTAGCGGCCGGGGTCGCCCCCGAGATGGTCCGGTTGTCGATCGGTATCGAGAACGTGGACGACATCATCGCCGACCTCGACCAGGCGCTGGCCCAGACTGTCAAGTGATGGCCGACCTTGGCGACAGTGTGGGCCTGACGACCACCCACTCCGTCCAGCTCTTCGACCCGACGCACCCGCTGGTGCTCGCCAGCGGTGAACGGTTGGACGAGGTGGTGGTCGCCTACGAGACCTACGGGCGGCTGAATGCCGACCGCAGTAATGCCGTCTACATCTGCCACGCCCTGACCGGGGACGCGCACTCGGCGGGCTGGCGCCCCGGCGACCGCCGGCCCGGCTGGTGGGAGACCATGATCGGGCCTGGCAAGGCAATAGACACCAACCGCTGGTTCGTAGTCTCGTCCAACCTGCTGGGCGGTTGTCAGGGCAGCACAGGCCCCAGCTCAACCAACCCAGCCACCGGTGAACCGTGGGGCCTCGACTTCCCGCTGCTCGACATGGCCGACTTCGTGACCGTGCATCGGGCGCTGGTCGCGCACCTCGGGATCACGCAGTTGCACGCGGTGGTCGGCGGGTCGCTCGGCGGCATGCAGGCGTTGCAGTGGGCGCTGACCTACCCGGCGGAGCTCACGAACGCGGTGGTGATCGCCGCGTCCAGTAGGTTGACCGCACAGAACATCGCATTCTCGGCGGTCGGGCGGCAGGCCATCATGCGGGACGAGAACTTCCTGGGCGGCCGCTTCGCGTCCGAGCAGACCAACCCGGACGTGGGTTTGGCGATCGCCCGCATGATGGCGCACATCACCTACACCTCCGAGGAGGGCTTCCAGTCCAAGTTCGGACGCAACCCGCAGCGCGAGGAGTCGTTCCCGGGCTTCGGCGTCGATTTCGCGGTGGAGGGCTACCTGCAGCACCAGGGAGAGACGTTCCTGGCCCGCTTTGATGCGCTGAGCTACCTCTACTTGACCCGCGTGATGGACTACTTCGATCCATTCGCCGCCGAGAACGCCCTGGCTGCGGTGATCGAGGAGCCGGTGCGTTTCTTGGTCGTGAGCTTCGATTCCGATTGGCGGTTCTCCACCGAGCACAGCCGACGGATCGTGCGGCACCTCGCCACCGGGCAACTGCCGGTCACCTTCCGCGACATCCGGTCACCCTGGGGACATGATTCCTTCCTGCTGAAGATAGATCCGTACCTGGACACCGTGCGGGCGTTCCTCGAATCGCGAAGCGACTACCGCGGCACCAGTTGGGAGCGGACATGACCCAGATGACGATCCGCGACGACCTGCGGGTGGTGGCCAGGCACATTCACGCCGGGTCTCGGGTACTTGATCTCGGTTGTGGTGACGGTGAACTTCTGAACTGGCTGATTCGGCGCCGCGAATGCACCGGCAGCGGCGTGGAACGCCAGCCCGACGCGGTGCTGGCCGCGATCGCGCGCGGCGTCCCGTTGATCGAATTGGATATCGACGACGAACTGGACATGTTCGCGCCGGACTCCTACGACGTGGTGGTGCTGAGCCGCACCCTGGAGGCGCTCTTTCGGCCCGATCTCGTCTTGCGTCAACTTCGGGTCATCGCGCCCAGGATCATCCTGACGATGCCGAACTTCGGGCTGTGGCGGCATCGCCTGCGGCTGCTCAGCGGCCACATGCCGCGCTCACGTGACCTGCCCTACAGCTGGTATGAAACCCCGAACCTGCACTTCACGACGCTGGTCGACCTGGAGCCGCTGTTCGCCGAAGTCGGATTGGTAGTCGAGAAGCGGATTCCGCTCACCGCCTCCGGACGGCCGCGGACGTTCGGGCAGTTGGCGGCCAACCTGATGGCAAGTTCGGCGATCTACGTCCTGCAGCGCGGCGCGCCCACCTCGTAGCGCGACGATGATGGGCAGCGATCCGGCTGGACGCTGCACCGAATCGCAGCACCGCCAGATTGCGCGTAGGTGACCTGGTCAGTGAGGAATCTCGCCAAGCACGCTCAGCAAGCGTGTCATCGGCCCGGTCACGTTGTGCCGTTGTGCCAGTTCGTCGCACCGTGCGAGGTCGGCGCGGCCAGGCCGCAGTTCGGCGTCCAACACTGGCAGGTCGAGCTGGGCGGTCGCGACGACCAGGCGTGCCCGCAGCAGATAGTCATCGGCTGCGGTCAATCGCAGCCGTTGCCTCAGGGGCAAGCCGGACGCCGGGTCGGCGGCCGCCGCCAATACGCCGTCCAGGTCGCCGTAGGCGTTCAGCAGGGTGGCCGCAGTCTTCTCGCCGACTCCGGGCACTCCCGGCAGTCCATCGGAGGCGTCCCCACGCAGTGTGGCGAAGTCTGCGTATTGCCGCCCGACGACGCCGTACTTCAGACGCAGCCAGTCATCGTCCACCAGCTCGTGTCGCGCCACGCCCCGGGCGACGTACGCCACCTTCACGTGATCGCCGACCAATTGGAACAGGTCACGGTCGCCCGTCACGACCACCACCTCGCCGCCCGCTGCGGCAGTCGTGCGGGCGAGCGTGCCGATGACGTCGTCCGCCTCATGGTCAGGGGCACCGACCACACAAAGTCCGACAGCCGTCAGGCAGTCGAAGATCCAAGGCACCTGAGCTGCCAGATCGTCCTCGACGACCTCGAGGTCGCAACTGCCACCTTCGGCGACCACCTCGGCGGCTTGGCCTGCGAAGACCTCCGGCGTGGCCACTCGGTGCAGTTTGTAGCTGGGCACCAGTTCGACGCGCCAGGCGGGCCGCCAGTCGTCGTCCCAGGCACAAACCAGCACGGCGGGGGAGTAGGCCCCGATCAGCCGGGTGAGCATTTCCAGCAGGCCGTAGACGGCATTGACCGGACGTCCGGAGTCGTCGACGAGGCTCGCCGAGACGCCGTAATATGCGCGGAAGTAGAGGGACGCGGTATCCACGATGAGGGTCGGCGATCCGGGCATATTCAACATCGTGCCACGATGAGGCCGTCGTACTCACCAGCCAGCAGATCTCCAGGAAGCCCGATGACTCCACAAGAGCCCGCCGCGAAGATGCCGACCGCCGGAGGA
>ERZ1645192.4305-NODE-4305-length-11298-cov-4.811883_pt1 | contig 11298 bp, 14 predicted proteins | sample MGYA00575354_ERZ1645192 | MGnify/ENA primary metagenome ERZ1645192 (study PRJEB40844, sample SAMN11349763) | freshwater sediment metagenome | isolation source: river sediment | host: Sediment | place: India: Faizupur Khadar , New Delhi | collected 2017-02-21 ... | reverse complement strand
ATGGCCTGTCCAGTGTGAATACGCCCGGGAGCGCGTCCGGTGCGCCTTGGCCCTTCCAATCGGGCCGCAAATCGGGTATATTCACAGTTCTTGCACCACTCGCGAGTCCCGACATGGATAGAGACATCAGAAAAGGGTTCCTGTTCGCGTTTCTCTCGGCCATCAGCGGGGCCTACCTGTTCATCTTCGCCAAGTACGTCCTGCAGTCTCTCAACCCGGAGACATTCTGCAGCATCTACTACGTGTTTGCCTCGCTGTATTTTGCCGCCTGGCTCGTCCTGACCGGCCAGTTGCGGTTGCTGCGGCTTCCCGCCGCGAGCATCCGCCTGATCTTCGTGATCGCGGTGCTGGAGAGCGTCAGCGTGATCGCGCTCTTTTCCGCGGTCCGGCTGATGGACCCCACCCTGGTCTCGTTTTTCAACAACGCCCAAACCGTTTTCATCATCCTGCTGAGCGCCGTTTTCCTGAAGGAGCGGTTCACCCAGCCCGAGCTCCTGGGGACGGCCGTGGCGCTGGCCGGCATCCTGCTGATCTCGTTCCGGTCGGCCCGGCCGGTGGTCCTGGGAATGGCCCTGACCCTGCTCTCGGCGGTGTTCTTTTCATGCACCGTCATCCTGGTCAAGAAAAGCATGCTGCTCCTCTCGCCGCTGACCCTGGGCTTTTACCGGGCCGTGGCGCTGATGGTGGTGATGAATGCCTACGCCCTCGCCGGGGGGGCTTTCCAGCCGGTGGAATCTTCGCTGGTCCTGTACATTTCGGCGGGCGCGCTCTTCGGGCCATTTCTGAACATCCTGTTTTATTTCTACTCTCTCAAATATTTTGACGCCTCCAAGACCTCGCTGATCCGGGCCTCCCAACCGCTGTTCGTCCTTCTGAACGCCGCGGTGTTCCTGCAGTTCGTGCCTTCCCCGAAAGAGATCGCCGGGGGGCTGATCATCATCCTGGGCCTCTATATCCTGGTCACCGGGCGGGAGCGGCTGGCCGGGACCCCGCCGGCGCCGTCCCTGCCCGGATCGCCGGGGCAAATCCAGCCGGGCGACAGGACCTGAGCCGGGAAATCAACCGTTTGTGGCTTCGAAATATCGTGCTATAATGCCGGCTATTAGCAACCTCGCTCTCTTCTGGCCGATAACTGATCAAGAAATCAACCCAGGAGGTCGACCGATGGACATTCAGAATATAGGCAAGGTGCTCCAGACCGGCCTGCAGGACATGGAAGTGGCCGAGGCCGGCAAGGAAAAGGGCCCCGGCAAGGTGTCCGAGTTCGAAAAGGTTCGCATCGAACAATTGGAGCAGGAACAGCAGGTCACCGGGCTGAAGGTCGACGAGATCCAGTTCAACGAGAACTCCCTCAGCATGATGGACGTCAAGAAGGTGCAGAATGACTTTCTGAAACAGGTCCAGGCCCGGGGGGAAGGAAAGGAATTGGAGGTGCTCTCCGAGCACATCACCAAGTGCCAGAGCAACGTCGACAGCGCCCGCAAGGCCGTGCCTTCGGTGCAGAAAAGCGAGCTCGGCGGAGCCGTCGAGAACTATTTCCAGGAGACGGAGAGCCGCTTCAACACCATGGATTCCCTGTACAAGGAGATCTCCGTGGGCGACCGTCAGTATTCCATGCAGGATTTGCTGAAAATCCAGGTCCAGTTGCAGAACATCAATCAGAATATCGAGATCTTGAGCCGGGTGGTGGACAAGGTCGTCGACGGCATGAAAACGGTTCTCCGGACCCAAGTCTGAGCAAATTACCTCATTTGGAGTTGGTATGACTTACATGAGCTCTTTGAGAGAGAAAGGAGCCTCCGGCGTTCTCGGGGCGCTCCTCGTTCTGGCTTGCCTGCTGCTGACCGGTTGCGGGGCGGTGGAGCTGGCTTCGGGACTCGCCGAGGACGAGGCGCAAGAAGTCGTCGTGGCCCTGCAGCAGTTCGGCTTGGACGCGGCCAAGGAAAAAATCGGCGAGGGCAAGGAGGCGACCTGGACGATTCTGGTCCCGGCCGAGCAGTCCGCCAGCGCCAACCAGATCCTGAAGCGTTACGAACTGCCGCGGAAAAAGCCGCGCGGGCTCAATGAGGTCTTCAGCGCCGCCGGGCTGATCCCCACCGCCACGGAGGAGAAAGCCATGATGCTGATGGCCCTGCAAGGCGAAATCGCGCAGACCCTCGAGACGATCGACGGCATTGTCTCGGCGCGGGTGCACATCGTCCTGCCGGAGAAGAATCCCCTGGCCGAAACTCCCCAGAGTAAGGCCTCCGGCAGCGTGATGATCAAGTACCGGGAAGGCTCCCTGCCGATCACCCCCGAGGAGATCAAGCAGATCGTCTCCCACTCCGTGGACGGCCTGGAGCCGAACATGGTGGCGGTGGTCATGAAGCCGATCGTCATCGACTTCGCCAAGAAGGTCAAGCCGACCCAGAAAGCCAGCCTGTTCGGCGCCCAGCAGGCTACGCCCATCATCATCGTGCTGGCGGCCGTCTGCCTGATCCTGGCCATCGTGCTGGTGGCGCTGGTCATGAAGCTGCAAAAGGAAAAGAGCCGCTACCTGCAATTGCTGAGCCACGCGAGTCAAAATCGTTAAGGCAGGGTGACACGTGGGCGATTTCACCGCGGAGCTGGATTTTTCAAAATACTTCACCGAGTTGGAGGACCTGTCCACGGTGGAAGTCCGCGGCCGGGTGACCGAACTGGTCGGCCTGATCGTCAAGGCGGCGGTGCCGAACGTCTGGGTGGGGGAACTGTGTTTGATCAAGACGCCCCACACCTCCCAGTACATCAAGGCCGAAGTGGTGGGTTTCCTCGACAACGAGGTCCTGCTGATGCCGCTGGGAGACTTGCGCTACATCGGCATGGGGTGTGAGGTGGTTCCCACCGGCCATGCCCTCACGGTCAAGGTGGGCGACGGGATGCTCGGCCGGGTGCTCAACGGGCTGGGGGAACCGATCGATGCGGATGTCAAGGGCCCCCTGGACTACGACGACGAATACCCCGTCTTCAACGACCCGCCCGACCCGCTCAAAAGGCGGCGCATTCTGGACCACATCACGGTCGGCGTGCGGGCCATCGACGGGCTGATCACCTGCGGCGAGGGGCAGCGGATCGGGCTCTTCGCGGCGGCCGGCGTGGGCAAGAGCACCCTGCTCGGGATGATCGCCCGGAACGCCCTGGCCGAAGTCAACATCATCGCCCTCATCGGTGAACGCGGCCGTGAGGTGCGCGATTTTCTGGAGAAGGACCTGGGCCCCGAGGGTCTGGCCAAGTCGGTCATCGTGGTGGCGACCTCCAACACGCCGGCGCTGGTCCGGCTCAAGGGGGCCTACGTGGGGACGGCCATCGCCGAGTACTTCCGCGACCGCGGCAAGAAGGTCGTGCTGATGATGGACTCGGTGACCCGTTTCGCCCGCGCCCAGCGCGAAGTCGGTCTCGCCTGCGGCGAGCCGCCGGCCAGGGCCGGCTACACGCCCTCGGTCTTCTCGGAGCTGCCGAAGCTCCTGGAGCGGGCCGGCAACTCCGAAAAGGGTTCCATCACCGCCTTCTACACCGTGCTGGTGGAGGGCGACGACATGAACGAGCCGGTCGCCGACGAGGTGCGGTCCATCCTGGACGGCCACATCATCCTGTCCCGGGAGCTGGCCTCGCGGGGTCATTATCCGGCCATCAACGTGGGGCTCAGCGTCAGCCGCGTCATGAACTCAGTCGTCGACGGCGAACACCGCAAGGCGGCCACCAAGCTCCGCGAGGTGCTGGCCACTTATGAAAAAGAGAAGGACCTGATCATGATCGGGGCGTACCAGAAGGGCAGCGATCCCCGGGTGGATTACGCCATCGCCAAGGTCGATCAGGTCAATACCTTCCTGAAGCAGCCAACCGAGGAGAAGGTCGGTTTTGACGAAACCGTGGAAAAGCTCAAGGACCTGTTCAAAACATGAGCCCCCAGCCGAAATACCGCCTGGAACCGGTCCTGGAGCAGAAGGAGCGGGCCAAGAAGGACGCTGAAAAGGCCTTGGCGGCGGCCCGCCAGGCCATGGAAGAGGAGGAGCGCAAGAAAGAGCAACTGGAGAAGGAAAAGGCGGCCCTCAATGAACGGATCGAGGCCACCAAGGTCAAGCGGGACCAGAAAGCCATGGAGGGCAGCCTCTCGGTCAAGGAGTCCCAGCAGTACAAGATATTCATCAACGGCCTGACCGACCAGCGCAAGGAAGTCGATCTCAAGATCTTCAAGCAGTCCAAGGCGGTGGAGCGGGCGGCCGAAGCCGTCGAGAAGGCGAAAACCGAGCTCGTCCGCTGCGCCAAGGAACACGAGGCCATGGCCAAGCACAAGGAGCAGTGGCTCAACCAGTTGAAACTGGAGGAGCAGAAGAAAGAGCAAAAGCTCATGGAAGAGATCGGCATGATCCAATTCATGAGGCGAAAAGGAGAGAACCAATGAGCACCGAAAAAATCTCCTCTTCCCAGGCCGGCCAGCCGTTCGATCCGGTATCCGGCAACTCTTCGGCCGAGCCCTTGGAGCACAAGGAGTCCCCTTCCGCCTTCGACAAGGTCATGGAGAAGATGGACCGTGATTCTGATGACAAGGACTGCAAGAAAGGGGACAAAAAGGATTTCAAGCTCAAGGACGCCCTGCCCAAGACGCAGGAGGATGGCCCGCTCAAGGACCTTTCGGCGTTTCATCAGATGAAGACCCGGACCATGGAACGCTGCGGCGCCACCGGTGAAACCGGGGCGGTCAAGGGCGTCTCCCAGAAGGTGATCGACGAGGTGGTCGAGGCTGTCCGGATCGGCACCAACCGGGCCGGGGACCGGGAAATCCAACTGGACCTGAAATCGACCGTGCTGGACGGGTTGACGATCCGGGTCAGCGTGCACAACGACAAGATCGTCGCCGTCCTGGAGGCGGCGACCCATGACGTGAAATCCAGGCTCGAAAGCCACATGGGCGAATTGATGCACGCCCTGGAGCAGAAGAACCTGAAAGTTGAGAATTTAGAGATCCGATTCAAGGAAGAGCCCCGGCAGCAGCAGGGAGGACAGTCCCAGCGCGATCAGTCTGACCAGGAGCAGGAGGAGCGGGAGGCTTTCGGCGATCTGTTGGATCTCTGAGGCCGGCCGCGGTAAACAAGCATGCCCAAACTACTCACAGTGTTTTCCGATCCCGCCGGAGCGGACGTTCCTTACCTGTTCGAGGACCTGCCCGTGGCCATGGCGCCCGGCGCCGGCACCGCGGAAAAGGTGACCGGCTACTGGGGTCCGCTGCTGGCCGGCCGGGATGTGGCGAAGGTGATGGAGGAGTACTTCCAGTCCCAGTGCAAGGTGTTGGAACCGCAACCGCCGTTGCTGGTCGTCAAGAAGGGAGGCCCGGCCGGACAGGAGATCCCGGTCGACGCCGACCCGTTCACGATCGGACGGAAGAAGGACAATCGCCTCGTCATCGCCGAGGTCGGCACCTCGGGCCTGCACGCCAAGTTGTTCCTGGACGACGACCAGTGGCTGCTCATGGACGCGGGCAGCGTCAATGGCACCTCCCTTAACAGCCGCTGGTTGGAAAAGAACGTTCCCCAGCCGCTCAAGAACGGCGACGTGATCGGGATCATGGAGTCGGAATTTCTGTTCCGGGTGCCCGACAGCCTCTTCCGCGCGCCCGTGGTCGGTTTCTCCTTCCGGGGGTATCAGCCGGCCGCGGCCCTGAAGGACGCCGCCGACCTGACCGGCGCGCGGTTCGCCCTCCACGGCAGTTCCCAGTTCCTGCACCTGGTGGTGTCCAACGACCTGATCCGTCTCTGGTTGGCCTCGCTGGTGGGGATCCGGTACACGGTCAAGGACCTGAACGCGCCCTTGGGCGACGTCGAAAAGGGTCTGTACGAGTACATGCTGCTCAAGCTGCTGCAAATGTTTCAGAAAAAAGTTTGGCCGGAGGCCGGCCCCCAGTGGTGGCTGGCGGGCCTGGATTCGCCCGCCCGCCCGTCCGCCTTCGCCGCCGAGAACGTGGCCGCCTGTTTCCTGACCGCGTTTGAGCGGCAGGAGGGAGACATCTGGGTCGTTTTTCCAGCGTCGGCGATGGATGAGTGGACCGCCTTGGGGAAGGACGGCCTCCCTGGCGCGCCGGCCGGGCGGGAATATTGGCGCCGTTGCACCCGGGGCTGGGAGTGGCTGAAGCTGCCACTGACCGTGCGGCTGGGAGCCATCGAGCTCTCACCCGCGGAGCTCCTTTCGCTGGAACCGGGGGACATCGTGCTGATGCCTCCGGGCGTGCTCCAGGGAAACCCGGAAGAGGGCTTGCGCGGGCCTGTCGCCGTGACGCCGGCAGGCGGCCGGAGGGTCTCCGGGCAGGCGGACCTGGCCGTGGCCGAGGGCCGTTATCAGATCGCGTTCAAGAGTTTTCATCCCATTTCCGAGGAGGTCCAGATGGAACAGAAACAGCCGACTCCTCCTCCCGCCGACACGCCGAATGTCGAGGAACCGGCCGGTGAACTGATGAAGGACGTCTCCCTGTCGCTGGTGGTGGAGTTGGACCGCGTCTCCGTCAACCTGGACCAACTGGTGCAGTTGGCGCCGGGACAGGTGATCGGACTGCAGCGGCCGCCCGGAAGCCCCGTGGATCTCAGCATTAACGGGCGGATCGTGGGGCGGGGCCAGTTGGTGCTCATCAACGGTGAGCTTGGCGTCAAGATCATTACCATCAAGAGATAGGCAAGGTATGCTGAGTCCGAACCTGAAGCGGTATCTGCCATTGGCGGGCCTGTTGGTGATGCTGGGCCTGGGCGCGTGGCTCTTCAACGAGCCGTCTCCGGCCCGGACCGCGCCCGCCACCGCCGAAAACTTCGGCACTTCGGGCGCCGACATGTTCTGGTTGCTGGTGAAGATGGTGTTCATCCTGGCGGCGGTTTGCGGACTGGCCTGGTTGAGCCTCCGGTGGCTGTTGCCCAGGTTGTACGGGACTCCGCCCGGCAGCCCCCGGCATATCCGGGTGCTGGAAACCCACCGGCTGGATCCCCACCGCAGCCTCCTGCTGGTGCGGGTACAGATCTAGGTCTTCCTGCTGGCGGCGGCCGATCGGAGCCTTCAGTTTTTATCCCGGCTGGAACGGGGCCTCCCCGAACCCGCCGAAGATCCCCCCGCCCCGGTGTCTCCGGAAGGGAAACTGCCGTCCGCGTTTGAAGCTTTATTGAGGAAGTGACTTTGATGCGAAATTCATCTATCCCCTGGCGCGCCGGATTGATCTCAACGTTGTGCGGCTTGGGCGCCAGCCCGCTCCTGGCCCAGGCCGGCGGCGGCGGTCAAGTCGCCAGCCCCCTGGTGATGATGGTGGTGTTGGGCGCGCTCTCCCTGGCGCCGTTCGTGCTGATCCTGATCACCTCCTTCACCAAGATCGTGGTCGTGCTGGGATTGCTCAAGAACGCCATGGGCACCCAGCAGGTCCCGCCCAGCCAGGTGATCACGGGCCTGGCCTTCCTGCTGACGTTTTTCATCATGACGCCGGTAGGCCAGGAAGTTTACACGAACGTAAAGGATCTCCCCAGCGGCAACGACATGTTCTCCCAAGGCACGGTCACGTATCTGTTCAGGGCCGCGGACGCGGGCAAGGAACCGGTCCGGACGTTCCTGCTCAAGCACTGCTCCACCAAGGACCGTTCCCTGTTCATGGAACTGGCCCAGAAGTTGGCCAAGGACCCCGAGCAGGCCCGGGCCATCACCTCGCGGGATTTTCAGATCATCATCCCGGCGTTCGTGATCAGCGAGCTGAAGGAGGCGTTTCTCATCGGGTTCCTCATCTTTGTCCCGTTCGTGGTCATCGACATGATCGTGGCCAACATTCTCATGGCCATGGGCATGATGATGCTGTCGCCGACGACCATTTCGCTCCCCTTCAAGCTGCTGCTCTTCGTCCTGGTGGACGGGTGGTACCTGATCGTGCGCGGCCTGGTCCTGAGTTACATGTGAGGTGAGCAATGATCGAACAACTGGTCATCCGCGTCTTCCGCGAAGCCCTGGTGCTGACCATCATCCTGTCCATGGGGCCGATGCTGGTGAGCATGATCGTCGGCCTGATCATCAGCCTGTTCCAGGCCACCACCCAGATTCACGAGCAGACGCTGACTTTCGTTCCCAAGATCCTGGCGGTGTTTCTTTCCCTGGCCTTGCTCGGCCCCTGGCTGATCAGCCAGATGGTCAAGTTCGCCAACTCGGTGTTCGGCCTGATCGGGCAGCTTTCAGTCTAGGAGTGGTATGGGTCCCGAGGTCCTCCTCAAGGAGATGGGCATACTGGACGGGTTCCAGACGTTCGTCCTGGTCCTGGGGCTGATCATGGGCCGAATGGTGCCGATCATGTACCTCAACCCGGCCCTGGGTGGGCAATCCATGCCCGCCAACGCCAAGATGGGGTTCACGGTCATGATCGCGGCCCTGGTTTACAAACCGTTGACCGCCGGTTTCAGCCATCCCATCCCCGAGGACCCGCTCAGTTACGTCGCCCTGCTGCTGAAGGAAATCATGTTCGGGGCGACCATCGGGTACCTGTCCTCGCTGGTGTTTTTCGCCATCCAGACGGGGGGGCGGATCCTCGACCTGGCGCGCGGCGCCTCCATGGCCAACCTCATGGCGCCGCAGACGGGCGACCAGGTGTCGCTCCTGGGTGAACTGCAGTTTCAACTGTCACTGGTCCTGTTCTTCGCCCTCAACGGCCACCATTTCTTTCTGCGGGCGATCTTCAACAGTTTCCAACTGGTTCCCCTGGAAGATTTTCCCGATTTCGTCAAGGTGGCCCAGCCATCGATGCAGTTCCTGGCCTGGTCGTCGGGCCAGTTGTTTGTCACGGCCATGCTGCTGGCGGCGCCGGCCATGGTGGCCACCTTTCTGACCGACCTGGTGTTCGGCATCATCAACCGGGTGTCTCCCCAGGTGAACGTGTTCTTCCTGTCGGCGCCCGTCAAGATGATGGTGGGCTTGGTGGTGGTGTGCCTGTCGATCGGATTTCTGTCGGAGCAGATCGGGCTCTTCTTCACCGGGATGCTCCGGGACGTGAATTACTGGATACGCATGTTTTGAGGTGAGAAATGGCCAAAATCGATGGCATGGGTGCCTCCGGAGCCGGGCCCCTGTATGATCTGGAACGGGCCGAAGGCCCGGAGCAGATGGACGTGATGGCCCTGGCCGCCTCGGTGGCGGACCTGGATCTGGTCCAGGTGGAGACGTTCGAGCGGCTGCTGGGCCTGAAGGAGATCCCGCCCCAGCCTGGCGCGCTGGACCCGCCCCCGGCGGGCGAGTCGTCGCTGGCGACGATCTCCGGGCCGCAGGCCCGGGGCCTGCTGCGCCACCTGAGCGAGAATTGCCGTCTCCAGGCCGACCAGGTCCGCCCGTTGCTCGGCCAGCAGCCGGACCGGCCCGAAGTCCAGGGTCTCCAGACCCGCCTCGGTTACATCAGCGGGATGCTCCAGAAGGTGGATGAAACCATCCGCGATCAGGACGGCATCCTGGCCAAGCTGGTCGCCGAGCAGAAATCCTGACAAGGAGCGCACATGACGGAGCCCGAGCTCGAAAAAAAGCTGATCCTGGTGCTCGAGGGGAAGAAGCAACTCGCCGAACTGCTGGGGCTGGACGCCACTCAAATGCGGCTGCTCGCCGAGCTGGCCTTCCTGTTCTTCGAGGAGGGGCGCTACGATGAGGCCCGGTTGATCTTTGAAGGACTGCTGGCCCTGGACCTCAATAACGATTATTACAGCCGGGCCCTGGGGGCGGTCCACCACCGGCTGGGCAACTACGAGATGGCGGTCCGCTATTACCTGCGGGCGATCAAGATCGACGAGAACGCCCCCGAGGCCCAGGCCAGCCTGGGCGAGGCTTATCTCATGCAGGGCGACCGGGACCGCGCCCTGGCCCAGTTGGAGAAGGCGGAGAAGCTGTTCCGGACCATCCGGCCATGGTCCGGCCAGCGCCAGCGGGTGCAGGCGCTGCTGAAGCTCTTCCGGCGGACGGTTTCCTGATCCGGCGACGAGGTTGAGGCATGTCGGGAGACAAGACCGAACAACCGACTCCGAAAAAGATGCGGGAGGCCCGCAAGAAAGGCCAGGTGGCCAAGAGCAAGGACCTCTCGGCCGGAGTGGTGTTCGTGGCCGGCTTCATCATGGTCGCGATGATCATGCCGTCCTTCTCGGAGCGGATGCGCCAGTTCATGGCCTACTGCTTCCAGTTGGGCGCCCGCGTCGACGGCGGCTCGGGCACGATGGCGTTCGACGTGCTCGCCCGGGGCGGCGCCCTGCTCTTGGAGATCTGCACGCCGATACTTGGGGCCATGTTCATTCTGGCGCTCTTCGTGACTTATATCCAGGTCGGATCTGTCTTCACCTTCGAGCCGATGAAGCCGAACCTCAAGAAGCTCAATCCCGTGGATGGTTTCAAGAACCTGTTCTTCAAGCCGGAACCCTACATCGAGCTGGCCAAGTCGATCCTTAAAATGATTGTGGTGGTGGCCATCGTCTATATCGTCATCGCCGCCAACTTCCGCTACCTGGTCCTGGCGGCCCGGCGCCCGCTGGACGAGACCGCCCAGTTGGCCGGTACCCTGGCGTTCAAGCTCTTCATCCAGGTCGGGGTCTTCTTCCTGATCGTGGCGGCCGCCGACTTCTTCATCCAGAAGAAAATGTTCATGAAGAACATGAAGATGTCCAAGGAGGAGGTGAAACAAGAGCACAAGCAACAGGAAGGCGACCCCCACACCAAGCACGCCCGCAAGCGCATCCACAAGGAGATCAGCATGCACAACACGGTCCAGGACGTGCGGAAGGCCAACGTGGTGGTGGTGAACCCGGAACACATCGCCGTGGCGATCCGCTACGACAAAGAAACCATGGGCGCGCCCCAGATTGCCGCGAAAGGCCGGAACCTGTGGGCGCATCAGATCATCGAAATAGCCAGGCAATACGGAGTACCCATCATGCGAAACGTGCCCCTGGCGCATTCCCTGGAGGAACTGGAGATCGGCGACGAGGTCCCCGAGCGGCTCTACCAGGCCGTGGCGGAGGTGTTGAACTGGGTCTACACGTTGACCAAAAAATGAAATACTTGGCAACAAAATCGGCATGGGCCCGATAAACATCATGAAAATTCAATAGCCCATCAAAGGAGGTAACGATCATGTTTTTAGGTGACATTGTTGGAGGAATCGGAGATTTTCTGGGTGGCGCCATCGGTGGCGTCATGGACGCGCTCAATCCGCTCGGCATGGTGGGCGACCTGGTCGGCGGCGTGCTCGGCGGGGCCATCGGCCCGCTGGGCGACATGCGCGGCGGCGTGGACGGCGGGCTGGCCGACGAG
>ERZ1645192.4303-NODE-4303-length-11298-cov-8.280441_pt1 | contig 11298 bp, 9 predicted proteins | sample MGYA00575354_ERZ1645192 | MGnify/ENA primary metagenome ERZ1645192 (study PRJEB40844, sample SAMN11349763) | freshwater sediment metagenome | isolation source: river sediment | host: Sediment | place: India: Faizupur Khadar , New Delhi | collected 2017-02-21 ... | reverse complement strand
CGATGGCTTCGACATCGGCATTGGTGAGACCGTATTTCCGTCCAATCTCCGAAAGGGCGGTGCCGAGCCGCAGCCGGCCCTCTGGGAGCACAGCGGCCTCCAGAATGGCGCGCATCTCCGCTTCCGTGCTGCGATTGTGCTGCGCCGCGCGGACCTTCAGGGCGCGATGCGCCTCCTCGGAGAGGTTGCGAATAGTGACAGCGGCCATGATAGCGGCCTCCACGGAATGACTGCAACGCTATCAAAATAGATTGGTTGATAGCATTTTTCAAGAGTGATGGCAGCGCTCAGGCGCCGCCGATCCTCCAATCCACCCTGCGTCAGCTCACCGGCCTCTCGTCAGCGCAGGAGAGCGTCGAGCTTCTGCCAGGCGGCCTCGTCCGGGGCGAGAAGCAGGGTCGCCTCGATGATCGCGGGGTCCGGCTTGTAGGCCGCGCCGCTGCCGCGCAAGCGGCTGAAACCGCCCGCTTCGGCGTGAATCAGCACGCCCGCGGCGTGGTCCCACGGCTTTAAGCGCCGATACTGGGCGAAATCGATCCGCGCTGTAGCGAGATCCAGGTACTCGTGCCCCGTACAGCGCTGGCGGTGCAACAGCGCCGGGCACGGCGACAGGCCGGCCTCGCGCGCGCCCTTGAGCCGCTTGGCGCTGCGGTAATCAAGGCAGCCCTTGAGATCCTCCACCGGCTTCCCGCGCACGACCGACAGCGGCTGGCGGCCGGCAGCGCTTTCGAGCCAGGCACCGGCACCGATGCCGGCCCAGACCACGCTGCCCTCGATCGGGTCGAGGATCCAGCCGGCAACGGTGAGCCCGCCCTCACAGAGGCCGATGATCACCGCGAAACGCGCCACGCCGTCGACAAAGTTCTGCGTGCCATCGACCGGATCGATCAGCCAGACGGGATCCTCGCCGCCGAGCAGCGCCAGGAGGCCGGGATCATGCGCTGCGGCCTCCTCGCCCAAGACGCGACTGCCCGGCAGCAGCGCCGCCAGCCCGGCACCAAGCGCCCGCTCCGCTTCGATGTCGGCGACGGTGACGAGGTCGGCCGGGTGATCCTTCTCCCGCACATCGGCAGGCGCCAGCTTGCGGAACCGCGGCAAGATCTCCGCGGCCGCGACCTTTCGCATCAACGCCGTCACGGCGTCATAGTCTATCGCCATTCTCGCTCATCACGGCGTCGTTGCAGCGTGTTCCGGCACGAGCCTGCCGGGGGCATGGGTGCGCGTACTCTCGCCAAGCCCGGCGGCGCAATCAATCGGAATCGGCGCGGACGCAGACGCTGAGCGCGCCGCCGCGCCCCTGCAAGCGCTCCTCCAGCCGGGCGCGCGCCACCGGTGACAGCCGAACCCGCAGCACGACCGTTTCGGCACCATCTTCGCGCGCGACGACCTCGCCGTGGTCATAGAGCCACGCCACGTCTGCCCCCTCGGCATGCGGCAGGGTCACCTCGATCGTCACCCGCGACCGGCCCAGGCACGAATCCAGGAGTTCGAGCAGGGCGGCGCAGCCGTCGCCCGTTTGCGCCGACACCAGCATCCCCGGCGGATCTCCGCGCGACAGCCGGTTGGCCAGCGTCGTGCGGGTATCGGCGTCAAGGAGGTCGGCCTTGTTCATCACCTCGATCAGCGGCTGACCGGCGTCCGGTCCGACCCTCAGGCCTTGCAGCACGCGCTCGACATCCTCCTTTTGCGCGTCCCCGTCCGGATGCGCCGAATCGCGGACATGGAGAATGATATCCGCCTCGATGACTTCCTCCAGTGTCGCTTGAAACGCCTCGACCAGCTCATGCGGCAGATCGGAGATGAAACCGACCGTATCGGACAGGATCGCGCGCTGGCCTGAGGGGAGGTCGAGGCCGCGCATCGTCGGGTCGAGGGTGGCGAACAGCTGATCGCGGACCAGCACCTCAGCGCGCGTCAAACGGTTGAACAGCGTCGATTTGCCGGCGTTGGTATAGCCGACCAGGGCGATGACGGGGTGCGGCACCCGGGAGCGGGCCCGGCGGTGCAGCCCGCGTGTCCTGCGGACCTGCTCCAGTTCGCGCTTGAGGCGCGCGATGCGGTCGGTGATCAAACGCCGGTCCGCCTCCAGCTGCGTTTCGCCGGGACCGCCGAAGAAGCCGAAGCCGCCGCGCTGGCGCTCCAGATGCGTCCAGCTGCGCACGAGGCGGCTGCGCTGATAGCTGAGCGCCGCCAGATCGACCTGCAGCTCGCCCTCCGCCGTGCGCGCCCGCTCGCCGAAGATTTCGAGGATCAGGCCGGTGCGGTCGATCACCTTGGTCGACCAGGCACGTTCGAGATTGCGCTGCTGGACCGGCGTTAAGGGGAAGTCGACGATGACGACGCTGACGCCGGAGCTGGCGGTGATGTCGCAATGAGGCGGCTCTGCCGGTGCCGCAATGACCGCGCGCAGCCGCTCCACGGCGCCGGCGCCGAGCAGCGTTGCCGGCCGCGGTGCGGCCAGCGGCACCACCTCCCGATGCACGACGTCAAGCGCGATCGCTTCCGCCAAGCCCACCGCTTCCGCCAGCCGGGCCTCGGCCGAGCGCACCCGACCGCCACCGCCCGCCCGTACATCAGGATGGAGGACAACACACTTCTCGCGCCCGCGCCCCCGCGCGGCGGGGACGGTCACGGCAAGCGCCGCCGAACGCTCACGCGGTGCCGGCGTCCCGATCGGGCTCGAACAGCTGAATCTGCATCGACGGCATCACCGTCGAAATTGCATGCTTGTAAACCAGCTGCGTATGCCCATCCCGCCGCAACAACACGGAAAACTGATCAAACCACGTGATGATCCCCTGCAGCTTCACGCCGTTGACCAAGAACACGGTCACCGGTGTTTTGTTTTTTCGCACATGGTTCAGGAAAACGTCCTGGACATTCTGCGATTTTTCCGAGGACATGGGTACTATCCCTTTCTTATCTCCCCATCTTTGCGGACCGCGCGGTGGAATCAAGCTCCCCCAATGGTCTGCGCAGTCGCCTCCCGAACCTCGTTGTCCTCTATTGGCTCCCGCCGAAGAGCGGTATGAGGATATCGATCGGCGCCCTTCTCCGTGAAGATTACAGTTTCCGCAGCACGTTTGAAAGCGTCATACAGCCGTCGACATGCAAAACCGGCGTATGACTTTGAAACTCATCCGCGGCGGGCGGTTCTTCGCGCACCAGAACCGGCACACAGCCGGCATTCGCGGCGCATTCGATGTCGATGTCTGCATCGCCGGCAAACCAGACCTGCGTCCCCGGCATGATGCCTGAGCCTTCCAGAGCCAGATGCACGGGTTCTACCGCCGGTTTGTCGCGGCTGGCATCAAAGGCGCCGACCAGCCGGCCGATCCACCGCTCCCAGCCAAGCTTGGCCGCCTCGGCGCGGAGATAGTCCCCTTTCTTGTTGCTGACCACGGCAACATAAAGGCCTGCGGCGTGCAGATCACGGAGCATCTCCGGCACGCCCGGCAGCGGCACCAGGGTTTCCAGGTGGCGTTCCGCGAATCGACGGTAAAAGACCTCGCCCGCTTCCAGCCAGCGGTCGCCGAACAGCTGCGGATAGGTATCGCGCATCGAGCCGCGCACCCGCCTTCGGATCTCCTCCAGCGACCACGGTTCCATCCCGAAGGCGGCAAGGGTGTGGTTCTGGGCATCGTGGATGGCATGCCAGCTGTCGATCAGGGTGTTGTCCCAGTCGAGCAGCAGCGCGACCGGGCGCGAGAGGCCACGCGCGCGCAGGTCATCGATCAGCGCCTCGGCGTCCATCGGCGTCAACTCCCGGTCTGATTGAGATGCTGCAGGTAGAGATCGAGCAGGCGCTCGGTGAACGGCCCGACACCGCCGCTGCCGACCGGCGTGCCGTCGATGGCGACGACCGGCTTCACCAGGGCGGTCGTGCTGGTGAGGAAGGCCTCGGCGGCCGCCTTGGCTTCGCCGACGCTGAACGGACGCTCGACAAAGCGGACCCCATGCTCCCGTGCCAGGGCCAGGACCGCGTGACGGGTGATGCCGCTCAAGATCGCGGCGTCCGGCTGCCGGGTGATGAGCTCGCCGGCGCCGGTCACGATCCAGGCGTTCGATGTCGTTCCCTCGGTGATAAAGCCGGCATCGTCAACCATCCACGCTTCCGACGCGCCGGCCGCGAGCGCCGTCTGCTTGCCGAGCACGTTCGCAACCAGCCCGATCGACTTGATATCGCACCGTTTCCAGCGCTGGTCAGGAACCGTGATCACGCGCACGCCGATGCGCGCGGTGCTGAGCTCGGGCGGCGGCAGGCGGCGGGCCGTGATGACCAGCGAACTGCGCCCAGCCTGAGGGAAGGCATGATTGCGCGGTGCGACGCCGCGGGTCACCTGCAGGTAGACGATGCCGAAACGGTCGATGCGGTTGCGGCGGATCACCTCGCGCATCACCAGCCGCAGCGCCGTAGGCGCAATCGGCCAGGCAATCTGCAGTGCGGCGAGCGAGCGCTCCAGGCGCTGCAGGTGCTCAGGCTCGTCGACCGGGCGGCCATTGGCCACCGCCAACACCTCGTAAACCCCGTCGGCGAACTGATAGCCCCGGTCCTCCACATGAACGCGGGCGTGACGATGAGGCACGTAGCGGCCGTTGACGTAGCTGATGCAACCCATGACCCGCGGTGCCGATCAGAAGTATTCGAGACGGACCGAGAACAGCTTCTCGACCTTGCGCACGGCGTCCGAAGCCGCAAACAAGATGACGCGATCGCGGTGCTGAATGACGGTCGTGCCACGCGGGATGATGACCTTGCCGGCACGAACGATCGCCCCCACCATGACGCCGCTCGGCAGCCGAATGTCCTTGAGCGGCTGGCCGACCAGGTTCGAGGTTTCAAGCGCCTCGGCCTCGATCACCTCGCCGACACCATCGCGCAGCGCATGCACCGCGTGGATGCGGCCGCGGCGGACGTGCTGCAGGATTGTCGATGCCGTCAGGTTGCGCGGACTGACGACAACGTCGATGCCGAGCGGGGTGACAACGCTGTCGTAGGTCTCCTTGTTCAGGAGCGTGATCACCCGGCCGGCGCCGTGGCGCTTGGCGAGGATGGACGAGAGAATGTTGGTTTCGTCGTCATCGGTCAGCGAAACAACGGTATCCGCCGATGCGACCCCCGCCTCCTCGAGAATGTCAGGCGCCAGTACGTCACCGACCAGAACCACGGTGCTGCCGAGCACGCTTGCGACCTGGGCCGCCCGTTCCGACTTCAGCTCGATGATCTTGACGGTGATCGACGGCAGGTCGCGCTCGATCTCCTGCGCCAACAGAAGCGCGATCGTGCCGCCGCCGCAGATCAGCAGCCTGCGCGCGGGATCCTCCTCGTGCCCGAACGCCGCCATGGCGCGGCCGACGACATCGGTCTCGACGACGAAATAGACGTCATCGCCGCACGCCAGCTGGTCATCGCCGGAAAAGTGGAGCGGCTTGTCGCCGCGCACGATGCTGACGATCTGCGCGTTCAAGTCCGGGAACAGCTGCGTCAACTGCTTGATCGGCGTGTTGAGAAGCGGGCACTCCGCTCCGCAATGCACGCCCAGGAGACGCACCTTGTCGTCGGCAAGCGGCATCATCTCGAACGAACCGGGCACCCGCAGGCGGTGAGTGACGGCGCGCGCGACCTCGACCTCCGGCGAGATGATGACGTCGATCGGCAGGTTGTTGCGTGTGAACAGGCCCGACCACGCCGGATCGAGGTAGCTCTGCTCGCGGATGCGGGCGATCTTGACCGGGACCTGGAACAGCGAATGCGCGACCTGGCAGGCGACCATGTTGACTTCGTCGGTGTGCGTCACCGCGATCAGCATGTCGGCCTCGCCGGCGCCGGCACGATCGAGAATGTCGGGCCGCGAGGCGTGACCGACAATCCCCTGCGCGTCCAGGCGGTCGCTCACTCGGCGGATCAACTCCGGCGAGGTATCGACGACGGTGACGTCGTTGTTCTCCCGTGCCAGCTGCCGGGCGATGTTGAACCCGACTTGGCCCGCACCGCAGATGACAATCCTCATCGCTTACTGCCCATCGCCCCAGCCGCCGGCCGCAGCCGCCGCACCGGCGCCTACTCCTGCGAACCGGACACGCGCACCCGCTCGTCGGTCTGAATGCCGAGCGACTTGAGCTTGCGGTGCAGCGCCGAGCGCTCCATTCCGACGAACGCGGCCGTGCGCGAGATGTTGCCGCCGAAACGGGTCACCTGAGCGACGAGATACTCGCGTTCGAACATCTCGCGCGCGTTCTTGAGCGGCAACCCCATGATCTCGCCAGACCGGTCCCCCTGCCGGCCGACGGCGAGTTCGTCGGTGATCTCGGCCGGCAGCATGTCGGCGCGGATCGCCTCCTCCGGCCCACCCGGAGCCATGATCAGAATGCGCTCAATGATATTGCGCAGCTCGCGCACGTTGCCCGGCCAGTTGTAGGTCTGCAGAACCGCGATCGCATCCTCGCTGAGCTCGCGCGGCCGCTGGCCCGCAGTCTCGGCCGCGCGGGCCATGAAATGCCGCGCCAGCAGCGGGATATCCTCCCGGCGTTCGGTCAGCCCCGGCACCTTCAGCGGCACCACTGCCAAGCGGTAGAACAGATCCTCGCGGAAGTGGCCGGCTTGGATCTCGTCGGTCAGGTCCTTGCTGGTGGCGGCGATGACGCGCACGTCGACCTCGACCCGGGTCTGACCGCCGACCCGCATGAAGGTCTGTTCCAGCAGGACGCGGACGATCTTGCTTTGCGTCGGTTGCGGCAGGTCGGCGACCTCGTCCAGAAAGAGCGTGCCGTTGTGGGCCGCCTCGAACAGCCCGACCTTGTGCCCGGCAGCCGCCGCCGTACCCGCAGCCTCGACGCCGAAAAGCTCAACCTCCATCCGGTCGGGCGCCATCGAGGCGCAGCTGACGATCGTAAACGGCCCTTCGGAGCGGCGCGAGCGCGCGTGGATCAGCCGTGCCACCGCCTCCTTGCCGGCGCCGGCCGGACCGCTCAACAGCACGCGGCTGTTGGTCGGTGCGACCCGGTCGATGGCTTGGCGCAGATGAGCGACAACGGACGACGTGCCAATCAGATCGGTAATCGGGCCGGCGCGCAGCCGCAGTTCCTCGTTCTCGCGCTTGAGCCGGGCAGCCTCGATCGCGCGGCGGACGACAAGAATCATCCGGTCCGCCTTGAACGGCTTCTCGATGAAGTCGTAGGCCCCGAGCTTGATCGCCTGAACCGCCGTTTCGATGGTGCCGTGGCCGCTCATCATGACCACCGGCACGCTGGGATGCTCGCGCTTCAAGTGTTCCAGCAGCGCCATGCCGTCCAGTTTGCTGCCCTGCAGCCAGATATCGAGCAGAACGAGGCTGGGGCGCCGCGCGTTCACGGCCGCGATCGTCGCATCGCTGTCCCCGGCCTCGCGGGCGTGAAAGCCTTCGTCGTCAAGGATGCCGGCGACGAGCGCGCGAATATCGGCCTCGTCGTCGACGATCAGGATGTCTTCCGCCGGAAGGCGCGCGTGACTAGACATCAGCCCGCTCCGCCATAGCCGTGGCACCGCTTCGATTGCCGTCGCCGCTCACTTCCTCTGAGGGGGACGCCGGAGCCGCACTGCGCAAAGCAGGCGCAAACCGCAGCATCACCCTCGCCCCCCCTCCCTCTTTATCTTCAAGCACAAGCTCACCACCGTGGTCTTCCATGATCTTCTTGACAATGGCCAGGCCAAGCCCTGTTCCTTTGCTGTGCGTCGTTACGTAAGGTTCCGTCAGCCGGTCCCGATTTTCTTTCGGCAGACCGCGCCCGTTATCCTCGATCGCGATCGTTGCCGCCAGTCCCTTTCCGTCCATATCCTCTTCTCTCAGGCTAACGCCGATCCGCCCGCGCGGTCGAGGGCCGTCCGCGCCCCGCTCCCGGGCAACGATGGCCTCGGCGGCGTTCTTCAAGACATTGGTCAGGGCCTGTGCGACCTGCCGGCCGTCACAGACAACATCGATCCGCGCCTTCGGAAGCGACAGCACGATATCGATTTCGCGGTCGCGGTTCCGCTCCAAGAACACGACCTTCTCGATCAGCTCCCCCAGGTCCTGCGGCTTCAGGTCCGGCCGCGGCATCCGCGCGAAGGCGGAGAATTCATCGACCATGCGGCCGATGTCCTCGACCTGGCGAATGATGGTCTCGGTGCAAGCCGCGAAGGTCGCCGGATCGGTCTTGATTTCGCTCATATACTTGCGGCGCAGGCGCTCCGAGGCGAGCTGAATCGGTGTCAGCGGATTCTTGATCTCGTGCGCGATGCGCCGCGCGACATCGGCCCAGGCCGCCTTTCGCTCGGCCTGCACCAGCGCCGAGATATCGTCGAACGTCACGACGTAGCCCATGACTTCGGCCCCGACCTTCTCGGTCACGATGCGGACGATGAAGGTTAGCGTCCGGTTGCCGCGAACAAGCCTGACCTGGGCCTGCTGCTGATGATCCGGCACCGCAACCGCAGCCGCGATCAGATCCCCCATCTCCGGCACGACCTCGGCCAGCGGCGTCCCGATCACGGTGCGCAGGTCGATGCCCAACAACTGCGAGGCCGATTGATTCGGCAGATTGACGCGCGCTTCGCCGTCAAGGCCGATCACCCCGGCAGAAACACCGCTCAAGACCGCTTCGGTGAAGCGGCGCCGCTGATCGAGGTCCTGATTGGCGAGAATCAACCCCGCCTGCTGGCTCTGCAGCTGCGTCGTCATCCGGTTGAAGGCGCGGCTGAGCGTGCCGATTTCATCGCCCGACGCCGACGGCGGAACCCGCGCTGCGAGATCGCCGTCGCGGACCCGCTCGGAGGCGCCGATGAGCGCGCTGATCGGACGCGTAATCTGCGTCGCCAAGTTGAGCGCAATCCAGACCGCAGCCAACAGCAGCAGCAGTGCCACGACGATAAAAATCATCGCAAACGTGATCAGGATACCGCCGCGGCTCTCCTCCAGATGACGGTACTGGGCGACTGCCATCTCGGTGCGGTGAATGCTCTGCAGCACCGCCGGATCGATGAAGCGGGCGACCAGAAGATAGGCATCGATGAAGCGGTTCAACTTGATTGCGGCGCGCACGCGGTCGTCGTGCTGGTCGGCGAGGACGACGATCTGGCCGCTCTCCGCCTGCTCGAACGCTTCCGCCGGCAAGGGATCGAATTCCAGCGTCAAGCTCAGCGGCGATCCGGCGAGGACCCGGCCGCTCGAGTCGACGATCAACCCCTCCGATAGAAAGCGCATGTTGATCAGTTGCGTCAACCGTTGGTCGAGCGAGTCGAGGTTGCGCATCAGCGCCGGCGCCTGACGATTGAGCTCGTTCGCGATTTCGAACGCATCGGCGCGGATGTTCTGCCGATACTCCTGGAGATACGCACGCGCGATCTCGTTCGACGATTCGATGGCCGTCCGCACGCGCTCACTGAACCACGCCTGCAGGCCGAAATTGAGGAAGATCGCCGAGAACACGGCCACCAGGATGGCAGGCGCAATCGCCACCAGACTGAACAGCACCACCACCCGGACATGCAGGCCCGAACCGGCCAACCCGCGACGCTTGGCCGCCCACAGGGTGACGAAGCGGCGGGTGATAATGGCCGCAAATAACAGAAGGAAGATCGTATCGAGATACAGCAGGACCGCAACCGTCCCCGGATCCGGCCCGAACCCGGTGTTGCCGGTCCAGACGGCGACCGTGACGATGCTCGATGCGATCGCGATCGCGGCAATGCCGAAGGCAAGCGTGCGACCGAGGCGATAGCGACGCGAGAAGCGGCTGGCGAGGACGAACAGGCGTCGCGCAAGCGAGCGCCGGCGTTTCGTCATTCGCGCCCCCCTCCCCGAACGACGGAAATGTTGAGCTCCCGGATCTTTTTGCGCAGCGTGTTGCGATTGAGGCCCAACACCTCGGCAGCCTTGATCTGGTTGCCGCGTGTCGCCTCCAGCGTCAACGAGATCAGCGGCCGCTCGACCTCGCGGACGACGCGGTCGAACAGGCCGGGCGCCGGCAGGGCCCCGCCATGGGCGCCGAAGAAGGCACGGATATGCCGCTCAACCGACTGCGCAAGGCCGTTGTCCTCCGCTTCGGCAACCGGTGTCGAGGCATCCGCAAGCTCGGCTTCGATGATCTCGATGCCGATGACCTCCTCGGAATAGAGCGCCGCCAAGCGGCGCACCAGGTTCTCCAACTCGCGGATGTTGCCGGGCCAACGATAGCCTTTCAGCTTTTCCATCGCCGCCGCGTCGATCATTTTCGCGGGCAGGCCTTCCGCGCCGGCGCGCGCCATGAAATGGCGGACCAGCTCCGGAATGTCGCCGCTCCGCTCGCGCAGCGGCGGCAGGCGGATCGGCACCACATTCAAACGGAAATACAGGTCCTCACGAAACAGCCCCTGGCGGATCAACTGGCGCAGATCGTGGTGGGTGGCGGCGATGATGCGCACGTTGGTGCGGATGGCGGCGCGGCCGCCCACGGTCGTGTACTCGCCCTCCTGCAGGACGCGGAGGAGACGGGTCTGCGCCTCCGGCGGCATATCGCCGATTTCGTCGAGAAACAGGGTGCCGCCCTCGGCCTGCTCGAAACGGCCCGACGAGCGATGGGTGGCGCCGGTAAAGGCGCCCTTCTCGTGCCCGAACAGCTCGCTCTCGATCAACTCGCGCGGGATCGCCGCCATGTTGATCGCGACAAACGGTCCGTTGCGGCGCTTGCCGTAGTCGTGCAGGGCACGCGCAACCAACTCCTTGCCGGTCCCCGATTCCCCTGTGATCATCACCGTCAGATCGGTGCCCATCAGGCGGGCGAGTGTGCGGTAGATCTCCTGCATTGCCGGCGAGCGGCCGATCAGCGGCAGCTGCTCGTCGGGCTCCTCCTCAACAGCCGCAACCGCGACCGCACGGGGCGCCTCGAGCGCACGGCGGACAACGGCGGTGAGCTCGTTCAGGTCGAACGGCTTCGGCAGATACTCGAAGGCGCCACGTTCGGCAGCCTTGACGGCAGTCAACAGCGTGCTTTGCGCGCTCATGGCGATCACACGCAGCTCCGGCCGGATCTTGCGGATTCGGGGGATGAGATCGAGACCGTTTTCATCCGGCATGATCACATCGGTGATGACGACGTCGCCCTGGCCGTCGCTGATCCAGTGCCACAGGGTCGCCGCGTTGGCCGTCGTGCGCACTTCGAAGCCGGCCCGCTCCAGCGCGTGGGTGATCACGGTTCGAATGCCGGCGTCATCATCGGCGACGAGAACAACGGACGCGGTCACTCAGATCTCCTCCGATGGCGGGAAAACCGGCAGCATGACGCGGAAGACGGTCCGCTTCGGCT
>ERZ1645192.4301-NODE-4301-length-11308-cov-5.734471_pt1 | contig 11308 bp, 12 predicted proteins | sample MGYA00575354_ERZ1645192 | MGnify/ENA primary metagenome ERZ1645192 (study PRJEB40844, sample SAMN11349763) | freshwater sediment metagenome | isolation source: river sediment | host: Sediment | place: India: Faizupur Khadar , New Delhi | collected 2017-02-21 ... | reverse complement strand
CGATATTCCACAGGTAACCAGGACTTTGCAGATTTGGATAGAGAATAATTAGTTCTGGGCAAGAGTAATACTCAATATTATATTAATTTCCGCCGAATTTCGGTCCATAAACTCACCAGTGAGAGACTTATCAGATTCAGCGTTGTTGCACTGTACCATAAAATAGCCTCAGTCTGATTCAGATAGACTATCCATCCGGACCATAAGGCAAGACATATGATTGAAAAGGTGATCAGGGTGTCAAATGCAAGGAAAAGGGTTGAAGCATTCAGATATCTTCCTATCTGAGCGAGGGTACAAAATTCAATCTTTGCACCACTACCAATTATATCAAATCCAGCCCTGGTAAGATTCATGAGGAGGTCGGCCCCGGCCCAGATTATCAGAATCCATCCGGCATAGATGAAAAAAGGCTGACTATGGATATCAGCTGCACGAATAAACTGAATTCCAAAGAGAATTTTAAACAAACAGAACGGAACCCCGATAGTAAGTGACAGAAAAGCCGGCCTGGTAAAAAATGAGCTGGTAGAACTCGGTATACTCTCTTCTTCGAAACTCTCACCCATGGCAGACTCCATGCTCTTATGGATATATCCTGCTCATGCTATAAGAAGTAATGAGGGGATTATTCCCCTGATTCTTCATACAACCGGGTAAAGTACCGGGATTCAAAGATGGTGAGTAATGGCCAGAGGAATAATGCAATGATAATGCCAATATACGGAGCTTCCATTACCAGATTGATAAGCATCCCCAGGATAAAGGAGATAACGTAGATGATGATAAGGGCAATGATGTAGGTTCCCCATCCGATCTTTCCGATTGTCTTAATAATCTCACGGAAATTGAAGACCTCTAAAAACCGGTTCATTCGTGCCATTCTGATGATACCGATGGTAAATAACAGGGTAACAATGATCCCAAGGATGATTGCCACGATTACTCCACCAATGACCGGCATCAGGAGTGGGAGAAAGGCTTCAAAATTCAATTCAGCAGTTTCAGAAGTTATCTGGCTGATAAATTCCATAACGACCGGGATAAATGTAATGACAAGAACGATGATCACCGGAATTGAGTATATGAGTCCTGCAACGAGGTACTTGATCCCGTCGATAAACCGTCTGACCCAGTCATTACATTCCAGAGGAACAGTACTCCCACGGAATATATCCATGACATATCCACCGAGAAGTGGGAATATGATAGTCCAGATTGCTAATAATATCCATCGCTTCCAATTTCCCCATACTGTGTCATGGGCAAATTGTGCAGCATCCATGAGGGCATTTTTGTAATCCATGTTGTATCAGGAGAAGGTTGGAACACGTCGCATATAAGGATATCCTACACGATTCTTATGAAAATAATGAAATTCTCATCATTTCTATCAGGAAACCATTTAATAGGACTATGTACAAGTATTATTCACTATCTTGTAATGCAAGATACCTCAAAACAAAAGGAAGCTGTTAATTAACAAATGAATACAGCAAATATCAACTCAAATCATTCGAAACCTGACCGGGGGAGGGAATGAACGCGCAATTCAAGAAAGGTGTTCTGGATATGTGTGTCATGGCATTACTCGGACTTCGTGACCGGTACGGATATGAACTGGTTCATGAAATTTCAGAGCGGTTTGAGATATCAGAAGGGAGTATCTACCCGCTCCTTCGTCGTCTCTTAACCGAAGGATATGTCACCACATATCTCCAGGAATCAGATGAAGGACCTGCACGAAAATACTACTCACTGACCAAGCAGGGAATCATGGCCCGTGATGAATTAATCAGGGAATGGAGAGAATTTTCGGCTGCGGTAAGCGATCTCATCGGAGAAATGACCAATGCAGAAGGATGAATATCTGAAAAAATTAGGTCTGGCACTATCAGGAATTTCAGAGACTGAGCGGCAGGATATCCTTGCAGATTATGCCGAACATTTTGAGATGGGTGCTTTGGACGGGAGGACTGAAGAAGAAATCGCAGAATCACTGGGCGATCCAAAAACAATCGGTCGCGAATATACCGCCGTATCATTAGTGAAACGGGCGGAGCATTCTCCATCAGCCGGGGGTATTGGGAGAGCGATTCTTGCAACGATTGGTCTTGGCCTCTTCAATCTCATCGTTGTATTAATACCGTTCATCTGTATCATCACCATTCTTGCAGTTTTACTGGTAATCGGGTTTTCACTCTGTTGTGCAGGGCCGATTCTCACCGGTGGAGCAGTGCTTGAAATGCTTGGAATTGTTTCGGGAGTGATCTTTTTCTCCGCCCCAGCAGCGATATTTTTAGGCATCGGGCTTACCTGCCTCGGATTATTGATTATCATAGGGGAATTCTGGCTTGCCCGGTTATTATATCGTATCGGTATCAGGTATCTGAAATGGAATATTGCCATTATTCACGGGAGTGAGAGCATATGATAGCATTTCATCTTCCAAACCTGCGACAGGTATTCGGATGGCTCTTTATCATCATGATACTGAGTTTTGGAATCGGGGGTGTCCTTTTAATCCTTGAAACCGATACTCCAAATCCTCCCCGTGAAGGCTATTCAGAGTTTAGTTTCCCCGCACAGGAGATAGAGAAAGCCAGGGTGAATCTGGCCATAGATACCGGGACCATCCGCATTGCCGGAGAGTCAATGGAAGATCTCCTGACCGGAGAGGTGCATGTTGAGACAAAGCACTATCTCCCCCGTCTTACTCATTCGGTTACCAATAAGACGATGAATATTGCAATTGACCGGCCAAGTGATATCTTTCATGAAATTATCGGCGGGGAGGAGAACTGGAATATCAGTGTGCATGACCAGACACCGATAAGTCTCCTGCTCTCTGTAGGAACAGGAGATATTTACATGCAACCAGGCAATGCGCAGATTTCAGAACTGGCTCTTGAATCTGGTGCCGGATCTCTCTTCCTGGATATTCATGACTGGGAGGGGGATAATCTTCCCATCCGGATTGAGAACGGAGCGGGTGATATCACGGTTCTATTTCCGGAGAGATCCCGTGTTTCTGTTGCTCTTGACAGGGCAATCGGAAATTTATTCCTGACCGGGTTTACCGGAGATGACCATGGATATTATCATGAAACAAACAGTCCTGATGCACCAGACATTCATGTCACGATCTCGCAGGGAATTGGAGATGTAACCTTACGGACGGTAGAATGAATGAAGATCATATCTGTTGATGAGAGTTTCTTCCTTATGCCGGACAGAAACTATGGAATAGATGAATGAATAGTACATATCTCACTGAAAGATCATTATGAAGACGAGCAAAAACCACACGAGATCAGAATTGTGCAGGCATGTGATAACATGGACGATAATCCTCCTCGCTCTTGCATGTATGCTTCCCCTGGTGTCAGCCGCACCACAGGTATCAGTCATTGTTGCTGATTACAAAGTCTCACCGGCAGTTCTCCTTCCCGGAGAAGAGGGAACCCTGACGGTCACCTTACAGAGCGTTGCATCTGGCACGACCACCAGTTCAGTATCATATGGACAGGATGTCAGTCAGGTCACCTCCAGTATCACACCATATATTGACAGTGTGGTCCTGAAATCCAAGGATTTTGACATTCTTGGAGGAGACTCAAAGTTTGAAGGTAATATCGGCCCGGACCAGCCGGTTCCGGTTACATTCCTTATTCGTGCACCACAACGAAGCGGGATGTATTTCCCTGAAGTCTGGATACGGGTCCGTGATGGGCAGAGCCTGAAATACCCGGTTCCGGTCAATGTCAACACCCAGTTATCAGTTCTGAGAACTCCTTCTCTGGCACTTGAAAATACCTTCCCTGAATCGGTAAAACCAGGGACCAAGGTTGAGGGTACTATCAGAATTCTGAATGAGGGTTCAACCCAGGCAGATAATATCCGCGTCTTTGTGAATGGCAGTCCGCCCGTCGCTATACCGGCAGGAATCAGCTCATTTATGATCGACCGTCTTGCATCCGGAACATCCAGAGAAAAAAATCTCTCTCTTCTCATTGATAAGAGCACTCCGACTGGTATCATCGAAATTCCTGTCAGAATGACCTATGCCCTGCTTGACGGAACCATCATTGAAGATACCGGATCTATAGGTCTTGATGTCAGAGGGGAATCGGAGATAAGTATTACTTCGGTTGAGACAACGCCATCCAGAGTAAAACCCGATGAGCCATTTGATCTCATCATCAGGGTTCAGAATACCGGAACCGGCGAGGCAAAATCTGTCAGTGCAACGATAGATCTTCCCATCCAGGGGGCAAAAGAGGCATTTATCGGACGTGTCAAATCCGGAAATGATGCTCCGGCAACCTTTGTTCTGGAAGGAACAAAAGCGGGAGAGTACACCTATCACACAACAATTACCTACACCGACGACTGGGGCACTCATACCCTCGATAAGGATCTTGTCCTTACCATTGCAAATGGTGACGATTCAACCGGAATGATGATCCTTATCCTGCTCATTATTGTTGCAGGAGCAGGCGGATTCTGGTACATGAGGCGTAAAAACGAGGATGACTGATGCTTCTTGACCTCAGGGTTTCATTTTTTTTAGCACTCCGGGGGATTCTCAGGGGGAGCAGGGGAAGCCTGTATCTGACGGTCCTGATCATCGCCATGGTCTTTACCAATATGATCTTCATGCCCTCGATTATCCTTGGGTTTATCAAGGTCGCCGAAGACCAGATCATCACCTACCAGACCGGGAATATTCTCATCTCCCCTCATGAGGATGAACTGTATATCGAAGATGTCTTTTCACTCTTGGAAAAAATCAACCGTGTTCCCGGAGTTCTCAGAGCATCAGCCCATTATGGGACCGGGGTGACGCTCCGGTACAAAGGAAACAGCCTGGGATCGACGGTGATTGCGATAAACCCGGATGATGAACGGCTTGTCACTGATGTGTACCGGAAGATGGCAGATGGCGATTACCTGGCAGATGGTGAGAATGACGAGATAATCATCGGTATACAGACATCCGGGCATAAGGATGAGAGTCTTGACATGGGACCCACGCTTGGATATCTGAAAGCAGGTGATGCCGTTACTGTAGAGTACACCAATGGTGTGAGCAAGGTGTACCATGTCAAGGGTATCATCGAGACCGGTTCATATTATGCCGACCAGGGAGCGTATATCACCTGGGATGAGATGGAATCGATCTTTGGCAGGAAACTCGATTATGCAACCGATGTTATCATCAAGACCGACCCTGATTCCTATGAACCAGAGGTGAAAACCCAGATTTACCGGTTCGGTGTCAGGGAGAAAGTTCAGACCTGGCAGGATATTCTTGAAGAGGCAATGGGTCGTGCGGTTCAGAACTTTGCCATGCTTAACTCCATTACCATTGTTGTCTCGCTCATCATTGCCATTGTGGTGCTCTTTATCGTTATTATGATCAAGACATTGAACAGCAGAAGACAGATTGGAGTGTTAAAAGCACTCGGAGTCGAGAAGAGTATTATCATTCATAATTATGTCTTCCAGGTTCTGATTCTGACAACAATCGGTATCATAGTCGGGACGACTCTAGTGGAGTCCATGGTTGCGATACTGACGGTGTATCCATTCCAGTTCCCGGACGGAGAAGTAACTCCAGTGGTTGCTACATCTGATCTCATCAATAACACGATTATGCTCTATATCGCGGCATTTATTGCCGGCTATATTCCGGCCTGGCGGGTGGCTTCTGAAGATATTCTGACCGCAATGAGGAGCTGACAATGATTATCGCAGAAAACCTGACCAGAGTGTATGATATGGGCAAAGTAACCGTTCATGCATTACGGGGAGTTTCCATTACCATCCAGAAGGGTGAATTCGTCGGTATCATGGGTGCGAGTGGGTCAGGAAAATCCACCTTACTCCACCTGCTCGGTCTTCTGGATAAGCCTACCGAAGGGAAGATACTTCTTGGCGGTATTGATGTCAGGACATTAAACGAGCGGCAGAGAACCCGGTTCAGGCTAAAGAGACTAGGGTATGTATTCCAGGATTATGCTCTGGTGCCTGAACTGACCGTCGAAGAGAATGTATTCCTGACTTCGATGATTCGGGGAACCTCAAAGGAAGAGTACCAGGCACAAACGTTACAGATTCTTGACCGGATTGGTCTGTCAGATCGGCTGACTCATAAACACAACGAACTCTCCGGAGGACAGCAGCAGCGGGTTGCCATTGCACGGGCGATGGTAAATAAGCCTGAAATTCTTTTTGCTGATGAACCATGTGCAAACCTTGATTCCGAGAGTTCAAGGAATGTTCTTGACCTCTTTAAGCAGATTAACAAAGAGATGGCCCAGACGATAGTGATGGTCTCCCATGAGGACTGGCATATGGAATATTTTGACCGGGTTATCATCCTTCGTGACGGGCGGATCGTATCTGACGGCCCGCCACCGGAAGAGATTTTAGAAAAAGCGTGTAAATTTAAATGATTACAGGAATTTATCTACAATTCCGGTGATCATTCCCATCTCCTCATTGCCAACTCCCAATGCTGGAAGAGCTGTTTTGATGAGGGACCCGACGGCCTTTTTTCCTTCCGGGGTTCCAACCATCTTCTTGATGGTGTTTATTCCTTCAGGCGATGAGATAAAGTCCATGATCATCTTCTGGCCTTCAGGCGAGGAAAGAAATTGCTTGGCCATATTCTCCATTCCGAACATAAACTGTAGATAGACCGGGTAGGTATTAGTACATTCCGATTTGGATTTCTTCCGGGTTTCATGAAGAATCCTGAACCATAGGGGTAAACCGAAAATTAAACAAGAGATTGTCGTTTCGATCCGGACTGAAAGAAATATATACATACTTTTTCTATTATTCTCTGGGGAGAACGATGACGATCACAGAACCCATTACCAAAGTCAATCTGGAACGGATAACAAATGGGATATTTGCGTTTACCATGACCCTGCTTGCCAGGGATATTGTAACTCCGGATCAATATGCAAAAGCCTCATCGATAACCGTCGATCAGTTTTTCTCAAACACACTGTCATCAATATTTGACTTTTTTGGAGTTTTCATTATTCTCGCGATGTTCTGGATGCTTTTCTTTCAGATGTTTCACCGGATGAAGACCTATGATTACCATTTCCTTCATGTGCATATGCTGGCCCTGATGGCAATTGTCGTCATCCCGTTCTCTGCAGCGTTCAGTAATCTGGGCCTTGAAAATTATACCTTTGCAGATTATTTTTTTCAGATAAATTATTTTATTCTCGGGATTATCCTCCTGTATCTCTGGCATTATGCCAGTTCTTCCCCTCATCTTCGCGAACCATTACTCAGTGATGAGGATGCAAAATTTCTCTTTATGAAATGTATGATTCCCCCAGCGGTTGCCTTTCTTGGTATCCTCTGGGTCTATGCTGATCTTGAAAACATTGAGATTCTCTATTATGTTCCGTTTGTAGTATTAGGTGTGTTTTTTAAAAATCCGCCGGGTAAGAAAGGAAATACCTAATTTTTTCCTAATAACAAAAAATATACCCTCATAATTCTAATGACCTATTCTATGAAACGTTTTTTCCAGGTTTTTGTGTTCTCCCTCTGCCTGATGGCTCTCCTGAGTCCATCCGGGTTTGGAGATAGTGCCGAAATAGAGAAAAATGCTACAATTGCGGCATTTGAAGACCAGGGGTTTATAGTACAGGAAGGAGTAATGGCTACCACGAACCCCATCGGTCTGTATGAAGCGGGTATTACTCCTTCTTGTTACGGGAACAACCCAACAAGTCCATATATGCAATTTAAGGTTCCAAAAGCACCTGGTCAGACGGTAAATAACACCATCTCCGATGCACCAATCAATCCGCAGGATGCAGGATTGTGGCTTGATTACCGGATGAGGCCTGATGAAGCCATCGTATATGTTGGGATCACTCCACCGGAATGCGAATATTTCAGTTATATCGGCTATATTGCCTTACGATATTCAGAAGAACTGGGAACGTATCACCGGATATTTGCAAGTCTTGGAGATTCTATCAGTTTATCCCGGTTACAAAGTGAACCGGCATACAAGGCCAATGTCTTCTCCGAACCGATTATCATTATCTTCACCGCTGATAAGATAGCAGATCAGAATGCACGAGAGGCCCTCATGAATGCCGGATATCCGGAAGAAATTATGCACACGCTGGTCATTCCAAAGGACCTTGTTCGTATGGGGCTTGTCGCTGAATCAGACACGTTTTCAACACTGAACCGGATTGCGTTATTCAAAGACCAGACTGAAGGGGAAGAATTCATAAACAGTACTCCAGGTATCGTATATCGTCTGACTCCGACTATTGAAGGAGAAGCGGATTATTATCCTGTCCCTGAGCTTATTCCCCGGGGGACCGGGACGACACATGAACTGGATTTGAATGATGATCTCCTGGAACTCCGGGAAGCAATCATTGCTCATTATGGTGGCATGAGTCATGTCCAAAATCTGACCACTCAGGTCTGGATCTTCGAAGGGTATGATGCAATTCAGCGAGGAGTTGATGTGCTTGCAGATACCCGTGATACGGTCTATCTGAATACCACAAGCACCGTATTGGGCGATACCCCTGGAGAGGCCATCATTGTCTATGGAGTGAACCATGCTGCCACGGGGAAAGCCACCTATTCAAACTTTGCCCTCTATGGGAAAAATGCTCTCAACGGGGTAGGGGGTTTGTCTAATTTTGATCTGGCTGGAACTGCAGAGAAATTTTTACCAGATAACCCGAATGCACAGTACCTCTACGTGGCAAAAGTAGCACGGGAAGACGATCCGGAGATGAAAACCCTGGTGGTGCCTTCCGGAGTGGGACCATATGGTATTGAACCAGATGACTCATGCTTTATCGGGTTTAGAACCTATGTAGAGCCTGAAACCGGTGTCAGTCCGGCATGGAGTGAAATTCTGTATGATCAGGCGATAAAAATCAACCCCTGATATTTCATACATTATTCATTTTTTACCTCTTTTTTAACGATTATCTTCGGTGAATCCTTAAAATCTCTATATCGAAATGTAAACAACGGAAATAGTAAGGGTAACCGTGATATTCGAAATAATGTATCTCTCATCGATTCTGGCATTACCAGCTATATTATTTTAGAGTAATAAAAGAGGAAGATTAGATCATAACAGAGATGCCGTAATTCTGGATTTTTTCCTGCATATCTGGACTGAGTGGTTTTATCAGTTCTGCATTATACGAACCACTCGGTGAGTACGGGAGCGTATTATTAAATATCTGCATCGCTGCTATTCCGTATGAACGCGATGTTGCTGCAATCGTTCCTTCTTTTACTGCCGGATCAACGTTGGTAGTAAATATCGAGATAGTATTATCACTGTTTCGGACGATATCGAACGTTCTGAACTGCTGAGGGAAGTCACGGAGTGACGAGGTCTCAACCACCCAGAAACCGAGTTCAGGATGATCAGGATCTGGTGATACCTGGGGAGTGATGGTATTGAAGTGGCGATGGCCTGCTATCCAGAGAATAAGATTCGGATATTCATGAAGTTTTTCAAGGAGTTGCTGCTCGGATATTTCTGCTACCGGGCTCCATGACATATATTGATTAAGTGGGGAACTGCTACCCTCTACTCCAATTGGTATGTGTGCTGCGATTATCATCAGTTTCCCTTCAGCCTGTCCCTGATCGAGTTCACTGACCAGCCAGTCAAACTGCTCATTATCAAGAGAACCGTGCCCATAACCGCCAGCTTCAGGATCGGTCGCAGGCTGGGTATCATCGAGGACAATGACTTTTACCGGTATATCAGACCTCGGTTCAAAGGAATAATAGGCGATCCCTGCTTTTGCATCAGACTGATTGAATCCATGTCCCTTCGGATTAGAGTTGGTTTTGAAAAACTCACCCATCCATTCAGAAACCGTCAGAACCCGTCGGTTCGGATCTGCGGCTAACACTTTCGGTGGAGTATCAAAGTCAGAAACATTTCCTACACCGATAATGTCGCCATGTTCTGTCCGTCCATCAATAGCCCCCATGTAAAAACCCCGGCTTTTAATACCACTGGGGTCGGTAAAAATATTTCCCATGTTGAGGATATATTCCCCGGTATAGTTCGCTTTCAGGTAATCATCAGGTGGATTCGTCCCTATCCAGTTATGATCGTGATTTCCCAGAACCTGATACCATGGAATTGATGTATTCAGCCCTGCTGCTTTGTATTCATCCTGATAATCATTGAGAGGGCCGGGAACCGGATCATCCTTCACTCCGGAATCAGGATTGATCGTCTTCCCGTCGAGAACATCGATATACCACCGGATTTCATTATATTGCTCATTGTTTGCTGCATCACCGAGACTGATCCCGAAATCAAAGGGTTCTTCCTTGTGAAGAGCGTTTATCGTCTGAACGGCAGCATCGAGAACCTGAGTAGTAGAGAGCATCACCGGTGAATACCCTGAAGACTCACCACCCATATAGCCATAATAAATCGCCTGGGCCGGGGTTTCTTCGTCTGATATATGAATGTCCGTCATGTCAAAGAAACGCAGAAGTTTTCCAGAATTAGTGCCCGTAGTGTTGTTATATAACGGTGATAAAAGGTCAAGCCTTTTTTCATACCCGAGTCCATCACCATACTCCCAGTTCCCATATCCATTATTTGAATAGAGAGAAACCTCATACGGAAGAATAGCAGGTGATGTTGAAGGCACGGCAACAGGAAGAACAGTACGGTCAAGGGTAGTTACTACCTTGGAATCTATTGGATAGGCTCCCACTGCCACAGTTATTAGTAATACTGCAATGAGTATTCCAATTGTTAATCTCGGTTTCACAAATCTATAAGGCACATTCATTACTTACATCTATGTTTTCCTTTGTAATTTATTCGATAACATGGTCAGGAAGGAAGACCGGTGTAAATCGTTAATTGATATGAGATTTCACAAGGAACCCAGTTCCATCAGTCATGAAGGATGACCAATAAGGTACCATCTATGCCATGTTTCTGATCACATGGCTCCCGGTCTGCCTTGACTGCAGCTAAACCGGAGATGATCTGAAGCTTGCCCATTTATACGGTGATCTCCATGACCCGGGCACTCTGACTCTGTTCTGCCCGTTTATTGAGAACAGCGAGGCATCCCTGATATTGACGAGGTTTTCCTCTACGGTCTCATCCTCGGAATGACCACCGGGAAGGCCCGGGCAACTGACAATAAAACGCCATCTTCGGTCTCTTCTTCGATGATAATTTTTCAATTCACACGAAAATAATGAAGGGTTGAGACTTAATTGGTTCCGCATA
>ERZ1645192.4299-NODE-4299-length-11311-cov-7.221837_pt1 | contig 11311 bp, 13 predicted proteins | sample MGYA00575354_ERZ1645192 | MGnify/ENA primary metagenome ERZ1645192 (study PRJEB40844, sample SAMN11349763) | freshwater sediment metagenome | isolation source: river sediment | host: Sediment | place: India: Faizupur Khadar , New Delhi | collected 2017-02-21 ... | reverse complement strand
GACCATCCTTGAGATCCACACCCACGGCATCGACCATCCGCAGCTCGTCCCGTTCACGGAAGGGGAGTACCTGAAAGCGATTTTTTTAAGAGCGTAAGGCTTTTCTTTTTCGTCATCCCGGTGCTTGACGCCGGGATCCAAGGTTTGGCTTTGATGGTGTTTTCTGATTGTTCACACCATTTGAGTACAGAAAGGTACAATAAAAACAAAACCTTGGATTCCGGCGTCAAGCACCGGAATGACGGTCTTGTTTCGGGATTCCGGCCACCCTCAAAGGTGCTCCGGGCCGGGATGACGAAAAGAGAGAGGCCTCATGCTTTACGCTCTCACGCCTTACGCCTTACGTTTTTTAAAGGTTTACCGCTATTCCCCTTCCCTTCAAATACTCCTTCACCTGCCTCACCGTGAAGGTACGGAAGTGGAAGACCGATGCGGCGAGGAGGACGTCTGCGCCGCCTTTTACGACGCCGTCGTAAAAATGCTCGAGCGTGCCTGCGCCGCCCGAGGCGATCACGGGCAGGGTCACGGCGTCCGAGACGGCTTTCGTGAATTCAAGATCGTATCCTTTCAGGGTGCCGTCACCGTCCATGCTGGTGGGCAGTATCGTACCTGCACCGAGGTCCTGGCACTGCTTTGCCCAGTCAACGGCGTCCTTGCCGACAGGCGTCGTACCGCCTGCCACGACAAGTTCAAAACCCGAGGGTACCGCCTTGTTGCGCCGCGCGTCGATCGCTATGACGATCGTGTCCGCACCGAAACGCTCCGAAGCCTCTTTGACAAGAGCGGGGCTCTTCACTGCGGCACTGTTCATCGAGACCTTGTTCGCGCCGGCCTTCAGAACAAGCTCAATATCCTCCGTCGTATTTATCCCGCCCCCGACCGTGAGCGGGACCGTGATGACCGAAGAGACCTCCCGCACCCATTCGAGGCGGGTCTTCCGGTTCTCGACCGTCGCCGCTATGTCGAGCATGGCCAGTTCGTCGGCCCCTTCTTTCTCGTAATGTGCGGCATTTTCCACCGGGTCGCCCGCATCCCGTATATCTACGAAATGGACCCCTTTGACAACACGCCCGTTCTTCATATCGAGGCACGGCATTATCTTGATGATATCCATACTTGTCTCCTTTGAATTCCGTGAATCGTAAAACGTGAAACGAAAAAAATCGGCCTGACCGGTCTTTTTTATGATCCTGAATGCAGATGCCTGATGGCCTGCTCTTTTCTTACGTTTTGCGTTTCACGTTTTACGTTTTAGGAAATTCCGTTTTTCCATTCATCGATCTGCCGCCTGAAAGACCGGCGTATCTCTGAAGACGCCTCCAGCCATTTCGGCCAGGCTTCGACATTGGGCTCTACACTGTCCCCCTCGATCCCGGCTTCGCTAAGGTCCTTGAGGATCCGGCCCTTGATACCCGACTTCTCCTTTTCAAGTTCGTCGGCGAAAGACCGTTCGATCTCTTTCAGTTCCCTGTACGACCTCTCGTCGATAACGAAACGGATAAATGAAAAGAGGCGGTCGAACGACGATATGTCCCCGGAGCTCTCAAATTCTTCACCCAGGAGGTCGAGGACGATCTTCTTTTTCGTTTCGTTGTCGCATTTCAGGGCATCGAGTTCGGCCTCCGCCTCGACGTCGTCGGCCAGGTTTTCCCGATAGCGCCTGAATATGGACACCACGCTCGACGCGAGCTCTTTTCTCGCCATGGACTGCTTTTCCTTATCATCCATGACGAGGCCCTGCGTCCTTTCCATGGCCAGCTGGATCGCGCTTTTTATTTCAGCCATGACCTATCCTCCCATATCGACATTGACCGTATCGGCCCTGTCATAATATTGCGGGCTGTATTCCACGACGAGCGAGTCTTCGATCCCGTAAAAACTGTGGGCAATACCTGCGGGAACATGGACCTTCATGCCCTTTTCAAGTGTCACTTTCTTTTTCCTGTTCGGGGGCCCGCTGGCAAAGGTAGCCTCCAGGGCACCGCTGACAACGTAAAAGACCTCCTCCTTCATGCCGTGATAGTGCTTTCCGCGCGTCTGTCCCCTGCGCAGCTCGAAAAATGCAACATGGCCGATATCCTCGCGATAAGAAACCTGAACAAATTCACCTTTTTCATCAATCCAGCGTTTCGCTCCGTCGAATCCCTGTCCTTCAGGCAGCCTCTCAATAATTATATCATCAATTGTCGGCACGGCATCGCCTGTAATGGCTGCAACCCGGTGCATGCCTTTTTCCAGGTATTTCGCGGCGAGGTCCACGTAGAGCTGTTTGCCCATCTTCCAGTACTCGACATCCTTTTCAGCGACACCCCTGATCACATGAGCGGGATTGCCCCCGGCGACCACGTTTCTTTCGATGATCTGCCGCATCTTGACGACAGCTCCTTCGGCTATGATCGCCCCGTCGCCCACTTCGCTCGCGATGCTCAATATCGCCCCCATTCCAACCACGGCACGATCACCCACACGGGCCGCGTGTACGACCGCCCCGTGGCCGATCGTGACGCTCCTGCCTATCCGGCAGCACTGATCGGGGGGAGCGTGGATAACCACCCCCTCTTCCACGGCGGTGCCGTTCCCGACCGTTATCGAGCCGTAATCTCCGCGAAGGATCGCACCGTGGCCTACATAGCAGGTGTCGCCGATGACAACGTCCCCGATGACCTGGGCTGTTTCACTGACATACGTGCCCGCGCCTATCCGGGGACGCCGTTCGTTGTATTCAAAAAACATGGTATTCCCGTAGAGTAAGACTTTGAGCCGCTATTTGGCTTTCGCGGGCGCCTCAGGCGCCTTCGGGGCCTGCATCCCGAGTGCGGCCTCTATGGCCTGGAAATTGGCGCCAACCACCAGGTCCTTTCCGTTTATGATAAACATGGGGGTGCCATTGACGCCGATGCGGGTCCCTATTTCCCTGTGGAGGGCCAGGCGCTCCGCGGCTTCCGGTTTCTTGCACACCGTGTATTTCTGGGTGTCGAGCTTACCCTTCATGGCTTCCTCATACGCTTTGGCCATGTCTGACGAACAGAAAATATAACGTACCTTGTTTTCGGCGTCCCTGTGGGACGGCAGAGGGAAGAAGAACACATAGCGCGTCACGTCTTTCAGGGTTTCGAGAAATGCTGCAGACCTGCGGCAATACGGGCAATCGGGATCGGTGAACTCGATGATCGTCTGTTTTCCCGTGCCGATCTTGACGGCCTTCTCGAGCGGGATCTTCTTGACATTGCTCAAGATAAGTTCACCCTTTCGCTCCTCCGTCAGGCTCCTGCCTGTTTTATCTATGATCTCACCGATAAAAAGAAGGTCCTTCTCCGAAAAATAATAGATCAGGTCGGCCCCCTTCGAGACTTCGTACATGCCCTTGATCGCGCCCGGCCTGATAGAATCGTACGGGACGTTGGGATACGCCTTCTTAAACGCCTGTTCATACCCCTGGGACGAATCCTGGCTGAATCCGGCCGAAACCAGAAAAAAGAGAATGACAGCCGGACATAACGCGCGGAGCACAATATTTTTCATTTATCCTCCCTTATTGTTCAATGGAGCAAATATATCATCGACAGGCAGACAATTCAACGAGGACCTCGTCCGCAAAATTGAGCGGGGCCCCGTCATCTTTGCGTACCGCCAGCCCGCACGGCACCTGAGCTCACGAGGCCGATGACCCCTCGTATGTCGTCAAAGACATGGTCGGCGCCGGCGTCGACAAAATCGGTGCGTGAACATCTGCCCGAAAGCACGCCCGCTGTCATCGCGCCCAGCGCCTTGCCGGCCGCGATATCCGTCGGGTGGTCCCCGACGATCACGGCGGCAGCGTGCTCAACCCGGAGCGCTTCGACCGCCATGCGAAGCTGATGCGGGTCCGGTTTTACATACCGGGTGTCATCGCGCGTCACCGTAGCATCGATGTACTGGTCCAGGTCGGGAAAGACGGTCCGGATGACCGTCGCCGATGATCTGGTTATGATCCCGGCGCGTATGTTATGCTCCTTGAGATAGGAAAGGACGGCGCGCGCGTACGGGTACAATTCCTTGTTCCGGCACGCCTCTATCTCAAGCCTGTCAAGCTCCCTGAACGCCCTGTCCCGGAAAGAGGCCGTGCTCTGGTCGATCTCGTCCTCGATCGCATGGATCATTTCAAGTATGTACTGGTCTTTTTGCCTGTCGATAATGTCCTGATCGACGTACTCCCTTGCGATCTGTTCGACCCTGGCGCGAAGGAGCGAAAAATCAAGCGTTAGCGGCGTGAGCGTTCCGTCAAAATCGAAGATAACAGCGCGGACCGAACCGGTTGCAGGCCGTCTATTGTTGCTCATTTAGAGATCTTTCAGACAGTTTACCGCGGCGGCCACGCCGGTCCCGAGCCCGAACGCATACCCGAGATCGTTCAAGGTGAACTCTATGGCGGCCACAGCGGTGATGACGTCGTACTTGTCCGCATAGCCGAGGGTCGCCAGGCGGAATATGCGCCCCTTGAGGAAATCCTGTCCTCCCGCACCCGTCACACCGTATTTTTTCCACAGCGTCTTGTAGATAGCCTGACCGTCTATCCCTTCGGGGGCGCATATCGCGGTGACCGCCGGGGACGGGTTCTTTGAAAATATCTCGAGGCCGATCGCCATCGCCCCCTCGCGGGTGGCCTTCGCAAGCATTTCACTGCGGCGGTAAACGTTCTCGAGCCCCTCCTCTTTCAGCAACCTGAGTGATTCCCTTAACCCCGTGATAAGTGAAATGGCCGGGGTAAAATTGGTCTGGTTCTTCTTCAGGTTCTCGCGTTCCCCGGCCCAGTTGAAATAGAATTTCGGTATCTTCGACGTTTTGCTCTGCTCCCACGCCTTGTCGCTGACCCCGGCAAAAGCGAGCCCCGGAGGAAGCATAAGGGCCTTCTGCGATCCGCCGATAAGGATGTCGATCCCCCACTCGTCCATCGGCAGGGGCAGGACCCCGACACCCGTGATACCGTCGACGACCATCAGCGTACCGGGATAATTCTTAACAATAGCGGCTATTTCTTTTGAGGGGAAGAGCGTGCCGGTCGACGTCTCTGTCGCTTGCATGTAAACGGCCTTCGCATCGGGATTTGCCTTGAGCGCCGCTTCAACGGCGGACGGGTCCAGCCTGTCTCCCCAGGGAATGTCGATATTTATCGTTATAACGCCGTACGCCTCGCATATCTCGGCCCAGCGCTCCCCGAACTTCCCGCTTCGCACAACGATCGCCCGGTCGCCCGGAGAAAGCATATTCGTGACAGCGCCTTCCATGGCCCCCGTGCCCGACGAGGCGAATATCAGGACCTCATTCCGGGTGCCAAAGAGGAATTTCAGACCTGCCCTGACGTCTTCCACCACCGTTTCGAACATAGGGTTCCTGTGATGGACCATGGGCTCGGCCATTTTCAAGAGGACTTCGGGAGGGATCTGGGTGGGCCCCGGGGCGAGCAAATACCGTTTCTGCATCATCAATCTCCTCAATTTTAATGCTAGTTTCTAACAAATTCACCTCAAAACCTCAAGCAAAATGAATTATACAACATGGCCTGTTTATGCTATATTCAAGGAGACAGGACTGTTCCGGTAAAAAGGAGACACGATCATGGCCCAGGGCCCATATAGCGATATAGTTGTCGATCATTTTGAAAATCCCCGGAACATGGGGGAAATTGAGGCGGCCGACGGGGAAGCCGAGGTCGGCAACCCCACGTGCGGTGACGTCACAAAGATATTCCTCAAGATCGAGGACGGCCGCATCATCGACGTCAAGTTCAAAACGTTCGGCTGCGCGGCGGCCATTGCATCGGCAAGCATGACGACGGAGCTTATAAAGGGAAAAACGCTCGACGAGGCCCTGAAAGTCACGAACGAGCTTGTCGCGAAGGAACTCGGCGGGCTTCCTGCGGCAAAGGTCCATTGTTCCGTCATGGCGGAAGAGGCGCTCCAGGCCGCCATCAAGGACTACAAGAAAAAGAGCGCGGGATAATACTGCAATGCCCGAATTCTCTGTCAGGTCGTCAAAAAGGACCGAAGCGATCGATATTACCGGCCGCGTCACGAATGCGATCAAGGGGCAGGCGGGTAAATTGCTGCACGTGTACACCCCGCACACGACATGCGGCATAATAATCAACGAAGATGCGGACCCCGATGTCATGCGCGATCTCATCGAGAAATTCGGAAAGCTTGCCCCGGCGGAAGGCCCTTACCGGCACAGGGAGGGAAACTCCGATGCCCACATCAAAGCCGTCCTGACCGGTGCCTCGATCAGTCTCCCTTTTGCGGACGGATCGCCTGCCCTCGGAACATGGCAGGGTATCTTCCTGATGGAATTTGACGGGCCGCGCGAACGCAGGGTCCTGGTGACAGTGATCTAATATCCCGGAGGATGTTACATGCAGAAAAGATCAGGAATGATTTTTATCATCGGCCTTTGCATGGCTTTATTCTTAATTTTGGCGGCCGGGCCCCTCTATGCAAAAGATCCGAAACCGGCAAGGGGCAGCCAGCCGGTGCCCGTAAAGACCGTCCCGAGCATCAAGGAGCACGGGGCGTATGTAAAGCTCACAAAAGGCTACGTGCGCCTGCTCCCCAACATCGTCTTCGACGAAAAGGGCGTGTTCTTCATCGAATCGAACAACCCTCCCCATTTCTTTCTCAAGGACATGGAATCTCTTATAGTTTACGGTGAGCACGATTGGAGCGTCCTGACGGTAAATCCCATGGGGTTCTACCAGCCGTCCCCCCTCGGAAAACTGCGCTTCGCGTTCGGTAAAGAGGTCGCGATCGATGCGAAACGGCAGGGCAAGGACATGTACATCCTCAAACCTAAAGGGCTTCTCGGCCGCGGCTATTACAGCATCTGGATAAACGACACGGCATGGGATTTTATCCTGGATTGATTTTTTGCCGGAAACCGTAAAACGCAAGACGTAAGAAGTGTCGTAAGACGTTAACCGGAAAAAGTAGAGATAACGGGCTTACCAAAGCTTTTCCGTCACGAACCTGAAGCCCATTCCAACGAATGCGGGCATCTGTTCGCTCCCGAAGATCCCCGACCCCGCGGTAAGGTCGACCTGCACGGCATCGCTGATAATATGGCGAAAACCGGCCTGGTATGCACCCCCGGTCTTCCCGGAGTAAGGATCGTTGCAGAAGATCTCCATGACCGCGTGCAGTCCCCCGACCAACCGGACCTGCGTACCGATACCCCACGTGCCGACGGTCACTTCACTGCTCGTCGAGATCCCGATATTGCCATGGATGAGCACCCGTTCGTTGTCAAAAAGGGATTCCGTCATTGCGGCATAGACGAAACCGTTCCATTGTTCAGGCCTGAATTCGCCTTTTCCCCAGGGCGGGGCGGCGCCGGCGGCCATGGCAAGACCGGGGTAGCTGTTTGGTTTGGCTTCCCGGAAGAGGTATTTGAACTGGACGAGCGGCCCGGTGATCGAGTAGCTCCGGTTGGATTCCTTCTCGAGAGGGAACCCGTTGCTGAAGCCGACCGTCAGTTCCGAATTCGCTGTCGGTCCGATGGCTCCCAGCGTGAGGTTCGTGAACTCGTCCTGTGAATACCTCACCGAGGTCTCAACCTGCGCCTGGTGGTTCCCGACCACCCGCGCGTCGTCGGTGACGAAGGGGCGCACTGCATAGGCCGGCCTGGCAAGAATGACAAGGGAGGTAAATAACGTCAGTAAAATGGGTCTGATGAAGGCTGCCGGCCCGATTTTCATGTCCCTCCCGATCGTACTTTTTTATAAACTAAGACATATTCGGTGAATTTTTTCAACGGTAACGGATCACTTCTTTTTGTAATATTATTATGTTTTTTGTTTGCTCCCCATCACACTTTGTGATAAATGTCATACTACAATGCGTCCCGGGCCCGTGATAAGATCAGTGATCGTCTGCCTCGTTTTTATCCTGCTCTTCTCAATTTTCAGCGTTGAGACAAATCAGGACACGCGGGCGTCTTTCAAGGAGCGCTGCCCGACCTGCGTCGACAGCAATACCGTTTTCATTCCCCTGCATGAGATAGATCCGTCGTCCTTCGTCAATTACGTGGAAAAGCATCTCGTCTTTGCCGACAATGAACAAATCTCCGAATACAAGGACCTTACCAACCATTACGATAGAGCTCCTCCCCGCGTCTAAAGGTTTTCACAGCATCAAAGGCCGCAGCACGGCCCTTACGGCCCGTTGCGCCTGCCCGTCCGATCGCAGCACGTTGTGATCGGATATCGGAAAAGACGATTCAGGAGAGGTAGAAAAAGTGGTCTTTCATCCCCCGGAACATCCGGCAACATTTCTCACGCAGCCCCGTGTATGGCGGTGCGCATGGGCGGTCCTCTTCACGGTGCTCGCCGTGATGCTGTGCCATACGCCGGCCAATGCGCAGCCGAAGGACTTGACGGTCGATGAGGCCCTGGCCCAGTTTTATGAGAACAATCTCGACATCATCATCAACAGGTACGAGGTCGACAAGTCCTATGCGGATTATGTCACGGCGAAGCTGATACCCAACCCGAACCTCACGGTCAATTACAACAACCTCGAGATCTCCCGGGGCCATACAAACCGCGGGGACAACACCCAGCTGACCATCCGTGTCGACCAGCTCATCGAAACGGCGGGAAAGAGGACGCACAGGGCCAACACCGCCAACGAACTTTACGAGGCGGCAAAGATCGGGCATAAAGACGTCATCAGGAACCTCCTGATCGGGTTCTACACCCTGTACTACGCGATCAACCTCGACATGTTCAATACAGATTTTGCGAAACAGGAACTGGTGCTTTACAACCGGCTCCTCGAGATCGCAAAGAAAAAACATAATGCCGGCTTTCTCTCGACGATCGATTACACGAAGCTCAAAATGAGAAGGATCGAGCTTGCCAACAACGTTGTCAACACGGAAACGCAGTTGAAAAATGACCTGAGCGCCTTCGCCGTGCTCCTGGGAAAAGAGGAGCAATGCAGGCCGGCCAGGGTCAGGCTTCATGAGAACCTCCGGAAATACAACGAGGAAGAGCTCGTGAGCACCGCCCAGGAGAACCGCTACGACCTCTTATCCCTCAAGCGGCAGCTCAGGGCCGCCGAGAACGCGGTACTGCTCGCGAAGGCCGGAAGGGTCCCCGATTTCAGTATCGGCGGGGAATATGATTCTATCGGCAACCCTGCAAAAAATGGTGTCGGGGCCGGTTTCAGCATCCCCCTGCCCATCTTCTCGAGGTCGCAGGGAGCGATCCTGAGAAGCGAGGCAGCGAAAAAGCAGGTCGAGACCCAGATAACGAAGGTGAAGCGGGTGATAACGATGGAGGTCCAGCAGTCCCTCAATACGTACAATGCCTCCGCGAGGGTGTTCCAGACATACAACGGGAGCAAACCCGAGATGGACACCCTGATGACGAACAGCACGAAGGCCTTTACGCTGGGCGGCATCACGGTCCTCGATCTTCTCGATGCGGAGAGGACATACAGGGATTTCATGACAAAATATCATCAGGCCTTCATACAGGCTATCCTCAACAGCGAACTCATCAAGGTATATACGGGTGAAATGAAATGAGAAGATCTGTGTACTCCCTCGTGCTCTTTCTCCTTAGTGCCCTGCTCCTCCTTTCCTGCCATGCGAAGGAGAAAAAGGAAGAGAAGAACGAACTGAAGACGTACAAGGTCACCGCGCAGGAGGTCCAGTTCTACGTCGAGGCGACAGGCAGCGTCCAGCCGGACCTGGGGGGTGCGTCAAAGATAATCAGCCACGTTCCCGGAACGGTGGCGCAGATCGTCGTCAAACCCGGGGAAAGGGTAAAGAAAGGCTCCCCCCTTCTCGTTATAAAGAGCCCCGACGCGACCGACGCGTACGCCGCCTATCTTTCCTCCGTTGCCCAGTTGAAACAGTCCGAGCGCATCTATAACCTCAACAAGGAGCTCTTCGAGGTCGGCGCGGTCACTAAGAACGATCTGCTCAACAGCGAAGCGACGTACCGGCAGATGGAGGCGGTCTCCGCGGGCTTAAGGAAAAAGCTGAACCTTTACGGCTGCGGGATAAGCGCCGGCAGCGATGTCAGGAGGGACAGCTGCTCGGACACGGTGACGTTACGGGCGTCGATCCCGGGCTTTGTCGCCGATATCCAGGCGCATGTCGGGGACAAGGTCGACACCTCGACGGGCCTCATGACCATCGCCGACCCGCAGAATATCATCATCGTCGCCAATATCTATGATTCGGATGTGCCGAAGATCAAGAAGAACAGCAATGTGACCTTTTACGTGGACATCTTCGAGAACACTCCGTTCAAGGGGATCGTCAGCTACGTTAGCGACGTTTCAGATACGGAATCGAAAACGGTGAAGACCTTTATAAAGATCCTGGACAGGAAGGATGTCTTTAAGCAGAACATGTTCCTGAAATTAAAGATAGAGGAAAGCAAGAAGAAGCTGCCTCTCATTCCCCAATCAGCCATGCTTTACAAGGATGGAAACTTTTACGTGTATCAGCCGCACAAAGACGGCAGGAACATACTAAAGCAGGTCAAACCAATCAAGGAATTTCCCGGGAAATATATGGCCGTGGAAGGGATAAATGAAGGCGAAATTATCGTGGTGAGCGCCATAGAGCTGGAAAAAACATGAGAAAATGGACGGTCTTCATCTCGAAAAACAGCAAGGTTCTGCTTTTGCTCATAGGGGCAGCTTTCGCCGTATCGCTTTTTTTCGCGAAAGGCCTTAATATCGAAGCATTCCCCGATCCTTCTGCGCCAAGCATCGAGATCGTCGCAATATACGAAGGGAAATCGGCCGAAGAGGTTGAGAGACGCATCACGATCCCTCTCGAAGTGGGGCTTGCCGGCATGAGACAGATGGAGCGGCTGAACTCCATATCGATCTACCGCCTGGCTGACGTAAAATGCCGCTTCTCCCACGACATTTCGTACAGAGAAGCAAAGCAGGAGGTTATCAACAGGCTCGCAGGTATCGCACTGCCGGACGGGGTGCAGGCTAATATCATCGCCGGGGACATGGGCGAGGTAATGCAGTACATCGTTTCTGGCTCGAACAACCTGATGGAGCTCAGGACCCTGCAGGACTGGACTATTGCGCGGTACATAAAGACGGCGCAGGGCGTCGAGGATGTCGCCAGCTACGGGGGGTACATCAAGGCCTACGTCGTCAAGGTAGTCCCCGTGGACCTGATAAAATACGGCATCACGCTTTCACAGGTGATCGAGACACTTTCCAAGGCAAACACAAATGTCGGCGGCAGGACCATAGAGCTCGGCGATCAGTACTATATGGTACGCGGCCTAGGACTGATC
>ERZ1645192.4295-NODE-4295-length-11324-cov-6.581063_pt1 | contig 11324 bp, 9 predicted proteins | sample MGYA00575354_ERZ1645192 | MGnify/ENA primary metagenome ERZ1645192 (study PRJEB40844, sample SAMN11349763) | freshwater sediment metagenome | isolation source: river sediment | host: Sediment | place: India: Faizupur Khadar , New Delhi | collected 2017-02-21 ... | reverse complement strand
GACGGCATCAGTCTGACGGTGAACAAACTTGAAAAAAGCCGGTTTTATGTTAATATTATCCCGCACACGGCGGTCAATACCACCCTGGTAACCCGCAAAGAAGGGGAGTGGGTGAATATTGAAACGGATATTTTAGGCCGGTACGTGGAAAACTTATTGCAATCAAACAAGGGGATCGATAAGGATTTCCTTGTGAAACACGGTTTTTAAGGAATAAAGGAAAGACAAATGGCAATCAGCACAATACAGGAAGCAATAGAAGATATCAAAAACGGGAAAATGATCATTCTTGTTGATGATGAAGATCGTGAAAACGAAGGGGATCTTTGCATGGCAGCGCAATTTGCCACGGCTAAAACCATCAACTTTATGGCCCGCTACGGCCGCGGTTTGATTTGTCTGACCCTTAATGAAGATATGGCGGATAAGCTTCATCTGAAACAAATGGTTCAGGATAATCAGTGCCGTTTCGGCACCGCTTTTACCATTTCCATCGAAGCGCGCCATGGCGTCACCACCGGTATATCCGCAGCGGATCGGGCAACAACGATTCAGGCGGCTGTGAATCCGGAGGCCAAACCGGATGATTTGGTCAGTCCCGGACATGTCTTTCCTATCCGTGCCAAAAAAGGGGGGGTTCTGGTCCGGACGGGGCAGACGGAAGGGTCGGTGGATTTATGCCGACTTGCCGGTTTGACACCGGCCGGCGTGATCTGTGAAGTTATGAAGGATGACGGCACCATGGCCAGGATGCCGGATTTGGAAATATTTGCCAAGGAACACAAGTTAAAAATAGTGACAATTGCCGACCTTATCGATTACCGGATGCAGAATGAATCGCTTATCAAACGTATGGCGGAAGCGACCTTGCCGACCAGTTTCGGCGGCGATTTTAAAATGATCGTTTATGAAAATGAAGTTGACGACTGGCAGCATATCGCCCTGGTGAAAGGCGATATTAAAGAAGATGACGAAGTCCTGGTCCGGGTTCATTCCGAATGCCTGACCGGAGATCTTTTCGGGTCGTTGCGCTGCGACTGCGGCGACCAGCTTCATCGAGCGATGAACATGGTGGAAAAAGAAGGCAAGGGCATTATCGTTTATATGCGCCAGGAGGGCCGCGGCATCGGACTGGTCAACAAGATCAAAGCTTATGCCCTGCAGGAACAGGGCAAGGATACCGTGGAGGCCAATATCGAACTCGGATTCAAGCCGGATTTACGCGATTATGGCATCGGTGCTCAGATTTTGGCTGATCTGGGCGTGCGTAAAATGCGTCTCCTGACGAACAATCCGAAGAAGATCGTCGGTCTGGAAGGATACGGTATCGAAGTGGTCAAACGCGTTCCCATCGAAATCGATCCCAATGAAAACAACATTCACTACATGAAAACAAAGAAAAAAAAGATGGGGCACCTTTTGAAAATATAGATTTTACACCGCAAGGCTAAAATAAAACGTAAGGATGGTTAAGAACTATGCTGAAAATAATTGAAGGAAAGACCGTTGCAAAGGGAATGAAGTTTGGCATCGTGGCCAGCCGTTTCAATGATTTTATATGCGGCAGATTGATCGAAGGGACTATAGACGCGCTGATCAGGGCCGGTGCAGAAGAAAAGGATATCGTCATTTATAAAGTTCCCGGCTCTTTTGAACTGCCGCTGACGGCAAAGAAACTGGCCAAGAGCGGTCGATTTGATGCCGTCATCTGTCTGGGGGCCATTATCCGCGGTGCAACGCCGCATTTCGAATATATCAGTGCCGAAGTCTCCAAGGGGATTGCCGTTGTCGGCCTTGAAACGGAAGTGCCCGTTGTTTTCGGTGTGTTGACAACGGACACCATTGAACAGGCTATCGAACGTGCGGGAACGAAGTCGGGCAATAAAGGGGCCGACGCAGCGATGACAGCCATTGAGATGGTGGATTTGTTCAAAAAAATTTGATGTTGCAATGCCGTTTTTTCTGACGGCAACAGTACAGAAATGATCGGATGTTCTGGTTCTTTGAGGTTGAAAATTGATGTGCGGGCGGCGAAAGGCAAGAGAAATTGCCTTACAGGTTCTTTACAGTCTTAATTTTGTCGATATTCCGGCGCAGGAAGCCCTGGATCTTTTCTGGGGTAATTTTGTTGCACCAAAATCTGCCAAGGATTTTGCCGCCTTTCTCGTGATGGGAACATGCGACCACAGGAAAGAACTGGATCAACTCATTGCCGGATGTTCGGATAACTGGTCGTTGGGGCGAATGTCCCGCGTGGATATCAACATATTACGTCTTGCCGTATTTGAATTGCTCTACTGTGATGATATTCCTCCGAAGGTCACGATGAATGAGGCCATTGATCTGGGAAAAATCTTCGGGTCGGAAAACTCCGGATCGTTCATCAACGGCATACTCGACGCTCTCAATCTGAAATTAAATAAAAAAAATGCAGCTAAGTCTCTCGATAGAAAACCCCGATCTTCCAAAACATAAATGTTTGGCGCTTGGCATCTTTGAAGACGAAAAGCCGCCGCGCGGCATCGGCGGTTTGATCGACTGGCGTCTCAATGGCATGCTTTCCCGGGAAATCAAAAATGGAAGAATCGGCGGCGGTTTTAAGGAAAAAGTTGTTATTCCTTTTCCGGAAAGGATCGGTTCGGAAATCCTGTTATTATTCGGACTGGGTCGTATTCCCGATATCACGTATGATAGAATTTATGACGTCGCATATACCGTAACTCAAATTATCGACAGCATGGCCATAAAAAGCTTTGCGTTTGATCTGTACGGAGAAGGACGCGCAAATCTCGTCACGTCCGATATTGTGGAGGCGGCGGTGACCGGAATTTTTGATTTTCTGGCATCCGATATCGAAAAACTCTCGGAAATGAACGCCTGTGCAGTCACCTCACCTTCGAATCTTCATTCGGTCGCTCAAGGCGTCAGACAATTCAAAAACAATGTCAACGACAAGGGATCCGTGGATATTTCCCCGCTGGAAGAATGTCTGGCGAAAAACTGATTTTTGCAGATGACACAATAATGCCGGTTGTTTTTTGAAAAAAATTATTGACGGCCGGGATCTGTTCCCGAAACAGAATTTTCGCGAAGAAGATCGGCAAAGCCGTCAGGCCCGATGGGTTTGCTGAAATAGAAGCCCTGCATTTCGTCGCAGATCTGATCTTTAAGAAATTTCGCCTGTTCCCTGGTTTCCACGCCTTCGGCGACAACTTTGAGTTTCAACGATTTGCCCATAAAAATCACCGCTTCCGTGATGGCTTTATTATCGGTATCCTGCGGAAGATTGCGGATAAATGATCGGTCTACCTTCAGCGTGTTGATCGGGAAGTTTTTGATCTGTGCAAGCGAAGAGTAACCCGTGCCGAAATCATCAATTGCCATCCGTATTCCCATTTTCTTTAATTTTGACAGGATCGGGACAAGACGTTTGGGGTTGTGCATGACCGTGCTTTCGGTGATTTCCAGCTCCAGTAGTTCCGAAGCCATGCGCGTTTCATTCAGAATGGTTTTGACATCTTCTGCAAAGTTTTCATTCATGAGTTGACGAAGCGACAGGTTGACCGACATGCAGACGGGCGGCAGTCCCTGCTTCTGCCAGGCGACGTTCTGCATGCAGGCGGTTTTGATCACCCATCGGCCGATGGGTATAATCATGCCTGTCTCCTCCGCAATCGGAATAAACTGCGTCGGCGCGACCAGTCCCAGATACGGATTATTCCAGCGCAGAAGCGCCTCGACGCCGGTGATTGCCCTGGTCTGCAGATCCAGTTTTGCCTGGTAATCGAGGTAAAATTCATTGCGTTCCATTGCATGACGCAGGTTGGTTTCGATGGTCAGCCGTTCGTTGGACATGGAGCGGATATTTTCGGAGTAAAACTGGAAATTGTTTTTTCCTTCCGATTTGGCAAAGTACATGGCAATGTCCGCATTTTTCATTAAGGACTGTTCATCCAGTCCGTCCTTCGGGAAGACGCTGATACCGATACTGGCGGTGACACGACATTCTTCCCCCATGAGCGCAATCGGTTGCATGACGGTGTTCAAAATCTTCTTGGCCAGAAATTCCACCTGCTTCAGATCGTTAAAATCTTCAACCAGAATCGTGAATTCGTCGCCTCCGAGACGTCCGATAATATCGACGGTACGCAGAGACTGTTTGAACCGCAAAGCCATCTCTTTGAGCAGAGTGTCTCCGGCTTCGTGTCCGAGGGAATCATTAATGATTTTGAAGCGATCCAGATCGATGAAGAAAACAGCGAGGTGTTTTTTGTTGCGTTGCGCGGATTGGATGGCGTGATCCAGCAACTGGCTGAACATCAGGCGGTTCGGCAGGCCGGTGAGCGCGTCGTGCGTGGCCATGTGATTGAGTTCCTGTTCAATGCGCTTGCGTTCGGTAATATCGCGGATGACTCCCCGGAACCCTATGGGCTTTCCCGAAGCATCTTTATTTAAGGATGCGGACGCTTCAATATATTTTTTGGAACCATCTTTTCTGATAATCAGCCAGTCGAATCCCTCCGTGGCCTCTCCTGTTTTGAAAATTTTATTGAATGCCAGAAACACATTTTTTGACGTTGCCGGATCGGAAAACCGCGTGTAATTGGCACCCATTAATTCTTCTCTTGTTCCTCCTGTGATGCGACACAGCGAATCGTTAAAGAAGATAAAATTTCCCGCAAGATCAACTTCAAAATAGGCTTCCTGAATGTTTTCCAGAATGTTTCGGTACTTTTCTTCGCTTTGACGCAGCGCTTCTTCGGCCACTTTACGTTCGGTGACATCGTGGGTGATACCGCGAAATCCGATTGGTTTGCCTTGAGAATCCTTGAGTAACGAAATGGATCCTTCAATATATCTTTTGGCGCCTTGCTTGGTAATGATGTGCCAGCCGACTGCATTCAGCGGCTCACCTGTTTCGTAAACATGATGATAAGCCTGAAAAACTTTTCGCGCGGAGTCCTTGTCGGGTGTGTACTGCCGGTTATTCATGCCCATCAATTCTTCCCGGGAATATCCAAGAACACGGGAGACGGCATTATTAAAAAAAGTAAAATTCCCCTCAAGATCAACTTCAAAATAACCTTCCTGAATATTTTCCAGAATGTTTCTGTATTTTTCTTCGATGATCTTGCGTTCCGTGATATCCATAAAACTGCCCAGTGTCGCCCGCTCGCCTTTATGGATAATCGGCGCCACTGTTTCCAGAATGTATCTGATTTCATTATCTTTGCGGATATATCTGTATTCGTAGGGCTCAAAACTTTCTTTTTTCAGGCATTTAATGGCCTGTTTCCTGACTTTATCCCTGTCATCAGGATGAATATTTTTGAGGGAATATTCGCCGATAAGTTCTTTTTCCGCGTAGCCGGTGAGTTTCTGGTATAATTCGCTGACGTAAACAAATTGACTGTTGTGAACGATATAAATTGCTACGCCGGCATTTGATATGATATCTTTTGCCAGTAATGGAAGATTGTTGTCTTCAGAAGAAAACATTTTTTCTGCTAATTTTGTTCGTCCGTTTTTGTCTTCCATCGTTATTCAAGTTACGTTGCCGGTTTCGGTGATGAGCTGACCAATGCAATTGATCACGCCAATCGCGTATTCATGAAGAAAAGCTGATGCATATTCTATGACTTTAAGCAATTTATGTGCCCAATGTCGCCTTAAATGAGTGATAGGGCAGCGCGGCAAGTTTTAAGATAATATTTAATAAAATTAATAACTAATGGCTTAACGGAGACTGTCTGACCGTACGGGGCCCTAAATCGTTTTGAGAAAAAACGGTTATTTTCCCCATAATGACGGTTATTCCGCCCGTAAAAGTTACCAATGCATTAAAAAACTATTGAATACAGCAGGCAGATATTTATTTGAAAATCCTGGATAAATTCCATTTTTTCCGTTTCTTCCAGTTGCCTTTGTGGTACGCATAACTGGCCAGCAAGGGCAGAGCCATTGTCGCTTCGGCGTAAACCATCTGTTCGCACGACGAATCGACCTTGCCCCATGAATTGGCTTCCTTGAGCGTTGAGCTTGAACAGGCACCATCGCGCACATCTGCCACGGTAATCTGAATGGCATATTTGTGCATGGGGACATCGTAGCCCAGTATTTCCGCGCAAACCACGGTATCCTGAGCAAAGTTCTTCGGGACACCGCCGCCGATCATCAATAAGCCGGTTGTTCCCGCTTTGATTTTAATATCGGTCAGTTCCCGGAAGTCCCTGACGGAATCAATCGACATATGGTTTCCCGGATGTTCATGCTGATGCAGGACCAGGCCGAAACCGGCGGAACTGTCCGAAAATGCCGGGCAGAAGACCGGCACGTTGTTTTCATAAGCCGCCTGGACCAGAGAATTGTTCTTTTTGGCGTTTTTTGTGAGGTACCTGCCCATCTCGGCAATGAATTCGCGGGAAGAATAAGGCCGCGGCGCAAGGCCATCCGCGATTGTTTTAATGGTCTTGTCGCAGGCCTGCAAATCGTTTTCGCTAATAAACGTGTCGTAAATCCGGTCGATGTAGAGCTTGCGCAACAGTTTGTCGTCCACAAACGGTGTGCCCTGATAATGTCTGAATCCCAGTGCTTCAAAAAAATCCATGTCGACAATGGATGCGCCGGTGGCCACAATGGCATCCACCATATTGTTTTTCACCAGATCGACATAAACCTGCATGCAGCCGCCGGCGGATGTCGAACCGGCCAGTGTCAGGATCACCGCGCAGTTTTTTTCTTTCAACATACGGTCGTATATATCGGCGGCATTGGCCAGATCGCGGGCGGAAAAGGACATTTTTTTCATCGCGCTGACGATGTCCACCGCGTTTATTTTTTTAATATCGATGTGTTCGATCTTGGTTTTGAGAAAATCTTTTTTGTTCATGACAAGGCGACTCCCTTAATGAATATGCGTATGTCTAAACCATCGCCTGTTAAAAGTCAACTCCGGAAGAGTTTCCCAAGGACCGGATGCCTTTTTGCGGCCATCTCAACGATGCGGCTGCCCATTTCGGCATAACTGATTCCATCCGCTTCCGCAGCGCAGGCCATGCTGGCATCGGAACTGATATCTGCATTGGGATTGACATCCAGAACGTAAAAAATATTGTCCCGCAAGCGTATATCCATGCGGGCATAATCCCGGCATCCGGATGCCCGATAGGCGTTGCGGCAAACCGTTTCCAGCGACTTTTTTACGCCCGTGGTCAGTGGGGCGGGCAGAAGCGTTTTGATCTCTTCATAATGCAGCGACCCGGGAGTAAATTTTGCCTCGTAGGTGCAGAGCCGGTCATTGAGGTCTCCGAAGCGGGAAAAGTCCATCTCTGCGGCGGGCAGGACGTTGACGGTTTCGTTTCCCCATACGGCAACATGAAACTCCCGTCCGTCAATAAAGTCTTCCACCAGCGCCGGTTGCGCATAATGATCGAGCACAAAGGTGATGCGTTTTTGCAAATCCATCGGTTGCAGAACAACAGACTCGGGCGTGATGCCGGCGGAACAATGTTCGTTTTGCGGTTTGACGATTGCCGGAAAAATTTTCCAGCCCTGAGGGTCAGGCGCATCGAAGATTTTCCATGCAGGCGTGGGAATGGCGCACTGATCCAGCAGGGCCTTCACCCGCTGTTTGTCCTGCGCCAGCAACAGCGCGGCCGAATCGGCGCCGGTAAACGTATAACCCAGCGACTCCAGCTGTTTGGCCACTTTCCATTCGCTGTGCGGGATGCCCGGAAGTTCCTCGCACCAATTGAACACAATGTATTTGGCCGGATCGAAGGGGCGAAGCGGCACGGCAATGTCCTCATCCGTCACGGTAACCAGGGTCGTCGGATGGCCTTTGCTGCGGAGGGCATCTCCCAGTTCGGCCGATTGTTTGATTGCTTCATCTTTTTCTTCCGGCGTCCAGCCCGGATCGATATTATACAACAGAATCACCGGAAGTTTTGCGGGTGCTATGGTTGCTATCACGTGTTGTTCCTTATGATTTTTTCAATCTGATTTTCTTGGAATGAAATCTGATCAATATGCTTCATCCGAAAAAGATTGTAGAGAAGCCATGGAAGCAAGTCAAGAGAAGATTGGCTCTCTTGCGGACTCGGCCCTTAAGGACGATGTTTGTATGACCGGACAAGTTTTCGGATATCGTCGCCGACAGATTCCAGGCGGGATAAAAAAAGCGGTTGAATTTCCGGAGGCACATTGTAATAAATGTCTTCAATCAGCCCTCTGAAATCGCGATTATTCATGTAATTGCTCTTGTACCACTTCCTCTTTTTCGTATCATCAAAATCGGTTAGCAGGAGGTCCTCTCCTCTGAAAACCATGTTTTTTAAACGAATATCTCCGTGGATGAGACCGAGTTTTTTGATCGTTCGGGTCATGTCCACGATGGCGTCAATGGCTTTTTCGACAATTTCCGGATTGGCCTTGTTCTTCGTGAAGTATTCTTCACCGTTGATGCCGTCAACCCATTCATATATGAAATAGGAGTCTCCACGCAGGGGGCCAATGCGGGTTTCCTTATAAGCGATCGGTCTTGGCGTCGGTATTCCGTTTTCATTGAATAAAAAAGAATAATGCCATGACGTGCTGGCGCGTGTTCTTCTGAAATAACGCTTTATCCTGTGCCACGTCGATTTGTAGTTATGAATTTTGACGACTGCTTTTGCTGTGCCGATTTCCAGAAAAACAATCCTGTTTTTGAAATTGTTCTGCATGACCCGGCAGGGGTGTCGCTGCAGATAATCATCGGGATCCCGCAGCAGGGTGTTCATTTCATCGGAGATGAAATGTTGATCACACACGATTCGCGTAAAAAAATTATTTAGCCGGTAAATCTGTTTTTTTCGCATTTTCATTACTTTCAGACAGGCATTTAACAAGCCAGCGCTGGGCTTCAGTAAAAACAAGATGCGGATCAATATCCGCCATACAGGGAGAAAGCCGGTCGCGATCTCCGCATCTGGCGGAATGGCCGCAGGGAACGCATTTCAGCGAGGACTGAAAAAGGGTAATGTCCCCGTACGTCTGCACAGGCAGTGCCTGTCTTCCGCCTTTTTGCAGAGCGTTTGACCAGGGAGACCATACTTCCGGTATGTTGGGGCCGAAGATGACAAAAATCGGCTTGTTGAAAGCCGCGGCAAGGTGACAGTTAAAAGTATCACCCCCGACGAAAGCCGAGGACATATCGGTCAAAGCGGCGCACTCTTCAATCGATATTTTTCCGATCAGAGAATAAACATTTTGCAATACCGGCATTTCAGCGAGGACCTGCCGGTCAATGTCGCTTTTGCCGCCGGTAACGATGATGGGAATATTCAGAGAATTGAGCAGCTGCAACAGGGTATTGCGCGATTTTTCCGGATATAACCTGCATTGGAATTTACCGGTCGGGTGAAAAATGATGAACCGTTCAATGGAAAGATCTTTTAATATCTGTCGCACCCTTTGTTTCGCCTCTTCTGAATAGCGGGCGGACAGAACAATCCTGTCAATGTTGATACCCAGAAGGCGCAGCGCTTCGACATTATTTTCAAGAATGTGGCGTTTCGGGTTATACTGATACCCGGCGTCAACAAGCATCCGGTGCCACCAGTTTTTTGAAAAATTCGGTTCTCGGGTTCCCACTGAAATTCTGCCGGCCAGAAATGCATAGATGTTGCTTCTTTCATTGGTGGTAAAAGAAATTGCCAGATCGTATTTACGAAATATTCTTCGCATCAGACTGATTTGCATTTTAAGAGAGAAAAGCAAATTGTTTTTTGGCAGATTTTCTTCAAAAACAATGATGCGATGAATGCTCTTCAGGAGTTCAGCCGCCGCGACCGTATCGCTGTTTACCAGCAGATCAATGGACACGTTTGGAAATTGCCGGGAAAGTATGTCGATCACCGGAGACATCGCCAGAACATCGCCAAGAGATCTTCTGATTATTAACAGGATATTTTCAGGTGTTTTCATGATATCATGAGAGACTCGCGCTTGTTTAGCTTGCGAACTGCTCCGGTCGACATGGTCGGAGAAATATTTTATAAAATTACCCTGGTCATCGTATTGTCCGAGTAAAAGATACTTCTCAAAATTAATAAATTCCGCTTGCCGGCACATTCATTAATCAAAATCGGTTGCCTAAAATACGATTCAGTTTAGCGACGATATAAAATTCGTTTGCCACGCGGATTGTTTGTTTAACGTTACTTGCAAACGGCTTTGAGAAGCGCTTCTGCGTTTGAGTCTGTTTCTATATAGTTCCATTCCGGGTTGTTGTACGCATGGGAATACAATGATTTCCCGTCTTTATCGTACAAGTACAAATAGATCATTCTCTCGCTCTGGTTCTGACAGTCGATTTCCGAGAGATAAATCATATGCGACAGTTTATCATACCCTTTGGTTGATAATCTGTTTTCACGTCTGTATTGGATGGCATTAGACACTTCTTTGTTAGAAAAAACCCACTTATTGAATATTTTGATAATACTGCCGTCGCTGTCTTTAGCCACTCCGCCTTTTTTATAAAAATGAACCGTGCCGTTGTTTTGCTTGCCGTACTTCACCCAGTCCGATGTTTCAACAGCCGTATCGCTGCCGGTTTCGTACGTGCTGAATAACAAAACCTTTCCCGTGTTTATTTTGCGGACTTTTGTCGTTCTGCTGTTTTCATAAATCACGCGGTGCACGACGGCATCCAGGTTGAGAATTTTACCCAGCTGGATGATGTCATGATCTGTCAGGGCAGATAATGATATTTTTTGTTTCTCCGCAGCGGCACTCAAAGCATCTTTATCCAGGATGTTATATTTGTCCCCGTTGATTTCCGCCATTTCCAGAAACTGTTTTTCTTCTTCCTTTTCCAGAGCCTCTTTTTTATCTGATCCCAGCTTGGGAATCTGAATTTCAATGATCAAGCCGACATTCAGTTGGCCTTCTTTCTTGGCCAGAACGTTGTCGATATCATTACACCAGCTTGAATTTCCCCGGCCGGCATCCCACCCCTGGAGGCAGAACTCCTGACTGAGGTACTTACTGATTGCGTCCGGATCAAAATTTATTTTGACCTTCTCGCAAATTTTTCGTCCTTTCTTGTCCGTGCTTTCCGTGTGACTGACAACCGTGGTTTTTCCCACGTAATTACTGAGCGCATAATTGACGCAATCAGATGTCACATTCGTGAAACGGGATGTCTTGACTAATTTTTTGACACCGTCTTTTTTGGCTTGTTCGTTCACCGCTTTTTTGAAAGCGTCCAATTTTTTCTTGTTTTTCATATCGCCGGTATACACGTCGCAATATTGGCCGAAAACCTCCTGCGTCGCGGAAAA
>ERZ1645192.4293-NODE-4293-length-11327-cov-5.179737_pt1 | contig 11327 bp, 8 predicted proteins | sample MGYA00575354_ERZ1645192 | MGnify/ENA primary metagenome ERZ1645192 (study PRJEB40844, sample SAMN11349763) | freshwater sediment metagenome | isolation source: river sediment | host: Sediment | place: India: Faizupur Khadar , New Delhi | collected 2017-02-21 ... | reverse complement strand
TGGTTTCCGTCACGTTTATTTCCACCAATTCTCCGGGAAGAACGTAAGGGACAAATACGGTTTTCCCGTCGGGAAGACGGCCAAGGCCTTCTCCGCCCTGGACAATTTTTTCTATTCTGATGACAGTTTTTTCAACCATGCATTCTCCACTCGTGCTGTAAGCTTAATTTTACGCTAAAGATTCGGCAGGTCCATTTTGATGAAAAAACTGGATTCTTCCGTCGCGCTTTAAATGTAGAGCTTTAAAAATACGAATTATTGCCATTTATTGTGAAAAATTACACAATTATATTCTTACGAAGTTATAATAACAGGCTGAAAGGAGCATTACCATGAACCCAAAAGAACTTTCTGAAAATATTGTCCGAATTTTACATCTTGAAACTTACCCTGTTGCTGTCACCCTGTATGAAAAAGAAGAGGACATGCCCCGGCATCCATTGCCGCACAAACACAATTTCTGCCAAATTGTTTCAATGGCCAGAACGGCGAGCAGGACAAATGCGAGTGTTCCTGAGAAGATGATTTGCGCCTTTGGAGCTGCCAGCATTGGTCTGATAGAGACGCCTGAAGTCATCCGCTCAGGTGCTGCTGCCGTGGGAGCTTACATGGACGATCCTGTGGCTGCGAAGAATTTCATGAATAACGTCTACAAGCTGGGCGATACTGGCAAGAAGTACGCTGGGGTCATGGTGCAGGCCTTGGCAGATGTGGAAGAAGGCCAGAACCCGGATGTGGTGCTTATCTACTGTAATCCTTTACAGGCAATGCGCCTGATCCATGCCAATGCCTATGATACAGGCGAAAAGATTACCGCGGATACCGTGGCCGAAGGAGCGATGTGCTCCGCGGTTGGTTTCGCCGCTGGAGAAAAGAAAGCAACTATTGGCTTCCCCTGCGCTGGAGACCGCATCTTTGGCGGAACCCAAAGCTATGAGCTTGTCTTTGCCGCGCCTTATGATTGGGTGCAAGAAAAACTGGTCAATAACCTGGAACAAACTGCCAAAGGCGGTTTCTCGGTAATCCCCATTTCCCCCAACATGAACTGGACGCCAGCCATGCCATCGGCTTACACCATCCAACAAGATTAGCTTTGTGGAGCAAAGAGTCCCCTCCCATGCTGGTGGGGACTCATTCTTTTTCAGCGACCCCCGCACCTTGCGAAAATAAGAATTTCAGTTATAATGCCTGTCACTTCGGGCGGTTAGCTCAGTTGGTTAGAGCGTTGCGTTGACATCGCAAAGGTCGTAGGTTCGAGTCCTATACCACCCATCAAAAACACCCTCTCGCAGGGTGTTTTTTTATCCCCGTAAGTCCCGAATTTCCCTCTTTTCTCATCAAATTTCATTAATTGTTAAAGTTATCAAACAATTATTAACATCAATGTCACTTTTTCATGTTATAGTAGATTAAGTCTTTACGTTCTTCATGGAAAAATTGAAAATCGCTGTCATCTTCCTAGGTTAGCAAGGAGGTGTATTTGCTTATATACAATCAGAAGTGGTTCAATATCTTTACCCAATCTTTCACTGTAGTTAGAGGAGAAAAATGAAAAGGAACACTTTCTACACATTATTTGCGCTTCTGATAATGGCGAGCATGCTGCTGGCAGCGTGCGCGAGTCCTTCAGAGCCAGCGGCAACCCAGGCGCCTGGTGAAACAGAACCCCCGGTTGTGCCCGCTGAAACCAAAGACACCTTTATTTTCGGTCGGGGTGCTGATTCCGTCCAGCTTGATCCTGCATTAGTGACAGATGGCGAATCCTTCCGGGTGACCGGCCAGGTTTTGGATTCCCTGTACGCGTTCGAACAGGGCACAACTAACCCGGTGCCGTCGTTGGCCGAATGTACCCCCAACGCGGATGCCAGTGTATGGTCTTGTAAGCTGCGCGAAGGGGTCAAGTTCCATGATGGCACGGACTTCAACGCGGACGCGGTCATCTTCAACTTTGAACGTTGGCGCTTCACGGACAATCCTTATCACTACCCCAGCCAGGTGTTTGAGTATTACGAAGCCATGTGGGGCGGGTTTGACGACGCGAGCCTCATCACGGCTGTCAACAAGATTGACGACCTGAACGTGGAGTTCGTGTTGAGCACACCAATGGCGCCATTCCTTGCCAACCTGGCTATGGACATGTTCGCCATCTCCAGCCCAGCGGCCATCCAGGCTGCCGGTGAAGCTTATGGTACACCCACCGGTGGCTGTGTTGGCACTGGGCCGTATAAATTTGTCTCATGGCAGGAAGGCACCGAAATTAAGCTGGTGGCCAATGAAGATTACTGGGGCGAGAAACCAAAAATCAAGAACATCATCATCCGTGTAATCCCGGATGATTCCGCTCGCTTCCTGGCCCTGCAAGCCGGTGATATCGACGCGCTTGAGCAGGCCGTGGTGGAAGACCTGGCGACCGCTGAAGCCGATAAAAACCTGCAGGTGCTTACGCGCCCCGCTTTGAACACGAGCTACCTGGCCTTCAACTTTAAGATCAAGGAGTTCCAGGATATCAAGGTACGCGAGGCCGTCGCCCATGCCATCGACAAGCAAGGGTTGATTTCCAACTTCTTCGGCAAGTACGGCACGGTTGCCACGAACTTCCTGCCGCCTTTACTGCTGGGGCACAACCCGGATATCCAGGATTGGACCTATGATCCTGAACTATCCAAGTCGCTCCTGGCGGAGGCTGGTTTCCCGGATGGTCTGAGTGAAGTGACGGTTGCGGAAGACGTGACCGACGCGGATGGCAACGTGCTCTACACTGCCGGCCAGAAAATTCCGCTGCGCCTGTACTACATGCCCGTCACCCGTTTCTACTTCCCGGCTGCCAAAGAAGTCGGTGAGGGGATGGCTGCCAACCTGAACGCGGCTGGTTTCAAGGTGGAGTTGTACCTTGAAGGTGACTGGCCGACTTATCTCGGCGGACGCCGAAACGGAACCTTAATGGGCCTTTACCTACTCGGTTGGGGTGGCGATAACGGTGACCCCGATAACTTCCTGGGTTATTTCTATGCCACCGGTGCTGAACCCATCAAACGTGAAGGGTGGTACCAGAACGCCGATTTGGCCGCAATCCTCCAGGAAGCTGTCACCCTGCCCGATCCTGAGGCGCGTGCCGCGCTCTACCGCCAGGCTGAGCAAATGCTGCACGATGATGTTGCCCGCATCTGGCTAGGCCACAACAACACACCGCTCATCCTTTCCGCTGCCGTCCAGGGGTACGTACCCCAACCGGTTGGCGCGGAAAACTATGAGTTTGTTTGGTTTTCAAACTAGGCCAAGTCCTTTTGGGCTGAACGATTAAAGGACAAGCCAATTAAGTTTGGGGGGCGGTCCGAATACCGCCCCCCATGTTTCTAACTAAAGCGAGGTCATCTTGGGCCGGTATATCTTACGCAGATTGCTCTCTGTGATACCCACGCTTATCGGCGTTACGCTGGTGATATTCCTTTTCCAGCGGCTCATCCCTGGCGATCCGGCTGTGGCAATGCTGGGGGAGCATGCGAATGCTGAAAACGTTGCGCGGATTAGGGAGCAATTTGGCCTGGATAAGCCTGCCTTCCTGGATAGGGACGCTCTGGCTGAGGGTGACCTGCCCGGATTTTTTGACAGCCAGTACGTGCGCTATTTTGGCCGGCTGTTGCAGTTTGACCTCGGTGAATCCATCCACCGTCGCATTCCCATTGCTGAAACCCTCAAGGAGCGGTTTCCCGCCACCGTTGAGCTCTCGTTGCTGGCCATGAGTATTGCCCTGGTGGTGGGCATTCCAATCGGAATCTTATCCGCGTCCAGGCGAAATTCATTCCTGGACGGTGCCACCATGATTGGGTCTTTGGTTGGTGTTTCTGTGCCAATTTTCTGGCTCGGCATCATGGAAATTATGTTTTTTGCCGTCATCATGAAGTGGTTGCCGTCGGGAAGCCGGCTTTCCAGCGGCATCGTCATCAAGCCTATCACCAACCTGCTTTTATTGGACAGCCTGTTAACTGGCAATTGGGTGGGGTTCAAGGACGCTTTTCTGCATATCCTGATGCCTGCCATCTCACTTGCCACTATCCCGACCGCCATCATCACCCGCATGACCCGCTCCAGCATGCTGGATGTGTTGCAGGAGGATTACATTCGCACAGCCTCCGCCAAAGGCCTTTCCGAGCGGATTGTGCTTTTTAGGCACGCGCTCAAGAATGCTTTCCTGCCCGTTATCACCATCATTGGCATCCAGGCAGGCACGTTGCTGGCTGGCGCGGTGCTCACCGAGACCATTTTCTCGTGGCCCGGAATCGGGAAGTGGGTATACGACTCCATCCTCGGAAGGGATTACCCGATTGTGCAGGGTGTAACCTTGTTGATTGCCATCATCTTCCTGGTGGTCAACCTACTGGTTGACCTTTCCTACGCGCTGCTGGACCCGCGCATCTCCTACGAATGAGACCTGCCATGACAGAACTCCCACCTGTTACGGAAGAAATCAATGATTTCGCGGTGCGCGAGCACCGCTCGCTCTGGCTGGACGCCTGGCGCAGGCTGATTTCCAATCGCACAGCCATGATAGGGCTGGTTGTGGTGGCTGTGTTTGTGCTTTCAGCCGTTGGCGCGCACTTTTTCTGGAAGTACGACGCGAAAATGGATTTGAATTACAGCGCCAAGCTTCTGGCACCAAATCTGAGGACTACGGAGAAATCCACTCAAATCCACATCTTTGGAACAGATAAATTGGGTCGGGATATCTTCCGGCGAGTTGTGCATGGGGGATGGAATTCTCTGCGGGTTGGGCTGGTGGCTGTCGGCATTTCACTTTCCATCGGGGGCCTCCTGGGCCTGCTGGCAGGCTTTTTTGAAAGCACGGACCTGAATCGCAGGGAGAGGACGATCCTGATGGCCGCCTTGGGGCTGGGGCTCGGCGCTTTGCCAGCCTGGATTGCCAGGCAACCTTTCCAGGCGGTTCTATTTGGCTTGCTGGGGGTTGCCTCGTCCCTTCTACATGGTAAAACCTCCAAAAAGTCTTCTCCCCGCCTCGTGGAATATGGCCTGGCGGGGGCGTTAATTGGGGGTACCTCGGGTTTTCTCGTTGGACCAATGGTCGCGCTGGTGTGCGGACTGGTTGGTTTGAGTATCGGCTTGTTATTGGCGAGGCCTGTGGGTGGCAAGGTCTTTTCAAGCATTGTGATGCGTGTGATGGATATCATCCTTTCATTCCCAAGTTACCTGTTGGCCATCGCGATTGTTGCTTTTTTAGGCCCAGGCCTGGAAAAGGGCATGATTGCCATTGGTGTGGTCGGCATCCCCATCTACGCCCGGCTCGCACGCTCGGCTGTGCTTTCGGTGACCCAAAAGGAGTACGTGTTGGCCGCGCACTCAGTGGGAGAAGGGCACGGGCGCATCCTGTTCAAACACATTGTCCCAAATATCCTGTCCCCCATCATTGTACAGGCCACCATGGGTCTGGCCAACGCCATCCTCTCCGCAGCGGCTTTGGGCTTCCTGGGGTTGGGAGCCATTCCACCTGAACCGGAATGGGGTGCCATGTTGGGCGATAGCTACAAGTATTTATCCAGCGGGGCCTGGTGGGCTGTGCTTTTCCCAGGCCTGGCAATCATGTTTAGCGTGCTGGGTTTTAACCTGTTGGGCGATGGCTTACGCGACGCCCTTGACCCCAAGATGCGCGTATGACAAACGGAACCGCCATGAAACCTTTGATGGAAATCAAGAACCTGACGACGCGCTTCTACACGCAGGATGGGGTTGTGAACGCGGTGAACGGCATCTCCTACACGTTGGACCCAGGAGAAATCCTTGGCGTGGTGGGGGAGAGTGGCTGCGGGAAAAGCGTGCACGCCTTGTCCATCATGCGTCTCATCCAGATCCCACCAGGAGAAATCCCCGCCGGGGAGGTGTTCTTTGGCGGGCGCGATTTGCTGAAGCTTTCAGAAAGGGAGATGCGCATGGTGCGGGGGCATGAAATCGCGATGGTCTTCCAAGACCCAATGTCCTCGCTGAACCCAGTTTACACGGTTGGTTTCCAAATCTCGGAAGCCCTGATGCTGCATAAGAAAATGAACCGCAGCCAGGCCAAGGTCCGTGCCATCGAACTTTTGAACCTGGTGGGCATTCCGGAAGCAACAAAACGCTTTGACAATTACCCCCACCAATTTTCGGGGGGTATGCGCCAAAGGGCTATGATTGCCATGGCACTCTCCTGTGAGCCCAAGCTGCTGATTGCGGACGAGCCAACCACCGCGCTGGATGTCACCATCCAGGCCCAGATTATCAACCTGGTCATTCGCTTGCAGGAGGAACTGGGTATGTCTGTGATGTGGATTACCCACGACCTGGGCATCGTGGCGGAAATGGTGCATCGCATCAACGTCATGTATGCCGGTTTCATCATTGAGCGGGGTTTTGTGGATGACATTTACAACCATACCCTGCACCCCTACACCATGGGGCTGCTCGGCTCCCTACCCAGCATTGACGAAGCCCCTGGCACCAAGCTCATTTCCATCCCGGGTCTCCCACCGGATTTGATCGCGTTGCCTGAAGGATGCCCGTTCTTCGCGCGGTGCACCTACCGCGTGGAACAATGCCGTCAGGAAAGACCACAGCTGGAAAACGCACAGGAAGCCGGCCATACCGTGGCCTGCTGGCGATGGCGTGAAATCCAGGGATTGGGGGTGGCATGAACTCTGAAAACAAGGTTCTCTTACAGGTCATCAACCTGAAAAAATACTTCCCTGTGTCGCGCGGCCTGTTCACCAACCGCCAGACTCGGTATGTCAAAGCGGTGGATGATGTCAGCTTTGAGGTTTTTGATGGCGAAACGCTTGGCCTGGTGGGCGAAACCGGATGCGGAAAGACCACCGTCGCCCGCACCATCCTGCAGCTTTACCGGCCAACCTCAGGGAATATCATCTTTGATGGCATTGACCTGACCAGCCTCGCAGAAAACGAGCTGCGAAAAATCCGCCGGCGGATGCAAATGATTTTCCAGGACCCTTACGCGTCGCTTAACCCCCGTATGACGGTTGGTAATATAATTTCTGCCCCGCTGGACGTCCACACCGACCTTGGGGGCAAGGAAAAGCAGGATAAGGTCCAGGACTTGCTCAGGCTGGTGGGTTTAAACCCAGACTTTGTCAACCGGTACCCGCACGAGTTTTCGGGTGGCCAGCGCCAGCGCATCGGCATCGCCCGAGCCCTGGCCCTCAACCCGGATTTGGTCATCTGCGACGAACCGATATCTTCGCTGGATGTCAGCATCCAGGCGCAGGTGGTCAACCTGCTGGAGGAACTCCAGGACAGGCTGGGCCTCACCTACATCTTCGTCGCGCATGACCTCAGCATGGTGCGGCACATCAGCGATAGGATGGTGGTGATGTACCTTGGCAAGGTGATGGAACTGGCTGCCCGTAATGAAATCTACCTTCGCCCCAGGCATCCCTACACCAGAGCGCTGATGTCGGCTGTGCCCATACCAAATCCGCGCAAAGCCAGGGACCGGCAACGCATCCTGCTGAAAGGCGATATTCCTAGCCCGCTCAACCCGCCCAATGGTTGCAATTTCAATACGCGTTGTCCGATGGCGCAAGCAATCTGCTTCAACACCGACCCCGAATATCGCGAAATTGAACCAAGGCATTACGTGGCCTGTCATTTTGCCTGAAAGCCTGGCTGCGCCGCGAAATGAACCAATCTTCTGACGTGCTTTTCACCTGGGAAACAATCCGCCTGAAACTCCGCACGCCTTTCAAGCTGTCGTATGGCGCCAGCATGGAGCGCGTGGCGCACTGGCTGCGGTTCCAGGGCGATGCTGCCTGGGGTGAGGGCACCATCCCACCCTATTACCATATCGATGAAAAGGAAATGGTGCGCTATTGGCAGCGGAATGCCAGCAGGACAGACTCGCTTCCCAGGCGGGTTGAAGACATCCAGGCATGGATTGACCCTGATGGTCCGGCGCCAGCGCGGGCAGCAGTGGACATTGCCTTGCACGATTTGGTCAGCCGTAAACAGGGCCAACCACTTTACGCGGCCCTGGGTTTACCCAAACCAGCCAGGAAAACAAGCAGCTTTACCATTTCCGTGGATACCCCAGAGGGGATGGCGAAGGAGGCCTTGCGGGTAAGCACGTACCCCATCATCAAGCTAAAGCTGGGCAGCGATGAAGAAGACATGGCCCGCTTACGCGCGGTCCGGGATGCAAGGCCGGACGCCTGCCTTTTGGTGGACGCGAATGCCGGCTGGACTCTGGATCAGGCCCTGGCATACCTCCCGCTTCTCAGTCGCGCAGAGGTGGCCTTGCTTGAGCAGCCCCTCCCCGCGGCGGATTTTGAAGGGTTGGGCAAGCTCCAGGCACGCACCACGATACCCATCTACGCGGACGAGTCCGTGCGTTCTCTCCTGGACGTCCAGTCCCTGGCAGAGGTCGGCGTGCGTGGCGTCAATATCAAGCTGATGAAAGTAGGTGGCCTGGGCCCCGCGCTGGCGATGATTTCCTATGCCAAGCGGGCAACCATGGCCATCATGCTGGGTTGTATGATAGAAACCTCCATCGGCCTAACCGCCATGTCGCACCTTGCCGGGCTTGCCGACTGGCTGGACCTGGACGCCAGTCTGCTGGTCACCAACGACCCCTTTCAAGGGATGCGCATGGATGAAAATGCCGCGGTCCATGTCCCTAACGCGCCGGGTTTGGGTGTGAACGTTCGCGAAGAATCCTAGCTGCGTCTACCCCATGGGCAAAACTTAGTGCGAACTGATGGTCACCTTGGCTGGCAACTTCCGCAATAATAGACGCTTCCGCCCATGTAGGCCTCTTTGATAATGATCCCGCCACAATGGGAACAGTATCCGCCCGCATTCGTGGCGCACAGTTCCACCGGGTAGCCGCCAGCTTTTCCAAACAGGTCTTTTTCTGTGCTTCTGCCGCCCAGTTGGGTCATTTGAAGCAAGGTCTCTCTGATGCTTTCATAAAGCCCTTTTAGTTCGCCTGCTGAGAGCGTGTTAACCTTCCTGTGAGGGTTCAAGCGGGCAAACCAAAGAATATCCTGCAGGCAGCCATTGCCCAGCCCAGGAATGCGTTGTTCGGTGGCCAAGGCAGCTTTGACGCTGAGTTGCTGGACCTTTACATCAGCCATCAACTGGCTAAAATGGTTCCAATTAAATGCTTCTGAGAGCGGTGAAGGTTTTTCCAGCGCGGTTGTGTAATACGGATTTTCGAACGATTCACTTTTGGCCCAGGCTTGCAGACCGCCATACATACCAACTGTCGCGCAGAGCGTGGTACTGTCATCAAACGCGAGTAACAATTGGTGTTTGGCGGGAACTGCCCCGGCTGCTGGGTGCCAGCGCAAGTTGACCCCATCGCTAAATAGCAGGGTGGCGCGGTCGAGTTGCACCTTAATGAACATACCATGCGCTTCCGCGCCCTGGATGGTGTTGCCGATCAGCCTGGCGGGGTATGTCGCGGGGTTACCGTGGTACCAGGCAAACTTGTGGGGGCTTTGCGCAGCAATCACTTGGGTGATGGTCCTGCCAACAAGATTTGCTTGGATTTGGCTGGCGAGTGTGTGGGTTTCCGGGAGTTCAAGCATGACAGCCTCCTTGTTTATATGCATTATAGTCTGCCGCACAAAAAACTTGCATTTTCACTGAAATAAAGTATGATTTGTCCTACATAAGCAAATACACGGGACGAGTAATCTGGATTATCCCTCAGAGAGGCGCTGGCTGGTGAGAAAGCGCCGGGAACACCAGGTGAAAACCACCCGTCAGCATGAGCCTGAACGGAAGACCAACTAAGGCGAACGGACGCCCCGTTATCAGCAAATCGAGATGCCCCGGCTTGGGGTAATCTGGGTGGAACCGCGTGAGAGACCTCTCGCCCCAGGGCGCAGGGTCTTTTTATTTTAATGAACACGGCTCCAAACCAACGCCTGGAGCTGTGAGGAGGAAGAAATGTCAGCAAACAAGGAAGAATACGAGAAGTCGCACCTTTACCGCATCCGCCACAGTACCGCGCACGTGATGGCCGAAGCCGTTCTGGAAAAATTCCCCACTGGCCGGGTGGCTATCGGCCCGCCCATTGAGGATGGTTTTTATTACGATTTTGACCTGCCCCGGTCGCTTACTCCAGAAGACCTGGCGGAAATTGAAGAGCGCATGAAGCAGCTGATTGCCCAAAAGGAGAGCTTCAACTGTGAGGAAATTTCCGCGCAGGATGCACGCAAACTCTTCGCGGACCAACCCTTCAAGCTGGAACTCATCGAAGGGTTGGAGAACGGCGGCCTGGATGATGACGGTAACCCGACCGATGAAGTTGTGCCCATCACCATCTATAAATCTGGTCGGTTCACGGACCTCTGCCGCGGGCCTCACGTGGCCAACACGTCCGAAATCAATCCCAAGGCCATCAAGCTATTGAATGTCGCCGGGGCTTATTGGCGCGGTGATGAAAAGCGCCCTATGCTGCAGCGCATCTATGGTACGGCCTGGGAAAGCAAGGATGAACTGGAAGCCTATTTATGGAAGATGGAAGAGGCCCGAAAACGTGACCACCGCAAACTGGGCAAGGAACTTGACCTCTACAGCCAGAATGACGAGGTGGGCCAGGGGCTCATCCTGTGGCACCCCAATGGCGGCATGATTCGTCACCAGATAGAACGCTTCTGGGAAGACGAGCATATGGCCAACGGGTACGACTTTGTCTACACTCCGCATATCGGCAAGGCCACCCTTTGGGAAACCAGCGGACACCTTGGCTTCTACAAGGAAAACATGTATTCGCCGATTGAGATTGAGGGCCAGCAGTACTTCATTAAGCCGATGAACTGCCCGTTCCATCTGCATATTTACAAGAACAGCCTGCGCTCCTATCGCGACCTGCCCCTGCGCTTCGCGGAAAAGGGCACGGTGTATCGCTACGAGCGCTCTGGCGTGTTGCATGGCCTGATGCGCGTGCGAGGCTTCACCCAGGACGACGCGCACCACTTCTGCCGGCCAGACCAGATGCCAGAGGAAATTGATTTTGTGCTCGATTTCAGCCTGAATATCCTGAGAGCCTTCGGTTTCAAGGAAATTCATGCTTTCCTCAGTACCAAACCGGAAAAAAGCGTGGGCGATCCCGAGCAGTGGACAGCCGCGGAACACGCGCTGGAGGATTCCCTCAAGCGTGCCGGCCTGCCATACGAGGTGGACGCGGGTGGCGGTGCCTTTTATGGGCCCAAGATTGACCTGAAAATTAACGACGCGCTCGGACGGGAATGGCAGCTCTCCACCATCCAGTTCGACTTCAACGAGCCGGAGCGCTTCGGCCTGGAGTACGTCGGCGAAGA
>ERZ1645192.4291-NODE-4291-length-11330-cov-12.249313_pt1 | contig 11330 bp, 10 predicted proteins | sample MGYA00575354_ERZ1645192 | MGnify/ENA primary metagenome ERZ1645192 (study PRJEB40844, sample SAMN11349763) | freshwater sediment metagenome | isolation source: river sediment | host: Sediment | place: India: Faizupur Khadar , New Delhi | collected 2017-02-21 ... | reverse complement strand
TCACGCTGCAAACTATCGAGGTACTCTTCGTTCTGTTTTTGCAGAGCTGCTATTTCGGCTTGTAATGCACCCACTTCTTTCTCACCTTCCACTGGAAGCTGGTTTTCGTCTTTATCTTCAATTTCTTCAGTCATTTTCTTCCTCACTCTAATTTTCATCGTATCCCTAATCGATCAATGTGTCGGTGACGAGGTCAGAGAGTAAATCCGCCACAAAACGCACCGCGCTGATTGCTTGACCGTATGGCATCCGCATCGGACCGAGAATGCCGAGCATGCCGGAGAGTTGGTCCTGAATCCCATAGCGGGTTAAGATCACCGAGCAGTCCCTAAGTTCCTGCCATGTTCCCTCTCCACCGATCAAAACCTGCACGCCGCCGATATCCTCGGTCAGGACGGTGCGCGAGAATAGATCATTGAGCATGGGACGTTCTTCAAGCAGGCGCAGAGGCGAACGTTCCTGACTGGTCGCGGCAAATTCAGGCGTCGAAAGTACGTTCGAAAGACCGTCAAGAAACAACTCACCGGTCACGAGCTTTTCGGAAAGCTGCATTTGGTCGATAATGGAGACGAAAATCTGCTGAACAAGGGAGTCAGCATTTGCCTCAAGAGCTTCGATTTGGTGGAGCAGCTTTGCCTCAAACTCCTGGTTAAAGTAATTTGCGGTTCGTGAGAGCGATTCCTGGCTGTAGACTTCGTCCAGCGCCAGAATCTGCTGGCGGATCTCACCGCCGAGCAAAACCAACACCATCAGCACCTGTGAACCCCGAATGGAGATCAGCTCAATGTGCTTGAAGGCGACTCTATCCGAATGGGGGGCAGTCACGAGTGAAACCGCCTGGCTTTGGTTTGCCAAAACCGAGGCAGCCAATGGAAGCCAGTGGTCCAGACCGCGGCGCGATTGGTAAAACTGGTGTGAAATCGTGTTGCGGGTGGCTGTCGGCAGGGCTGTTTGCTGCACCAGATTGCTGACAAAAAAGCGGTAGCCTTCTTCGGTCGGCACGCGTCCCGCGGAGGTGTGGGGCTGACGAATGAGCCCAAGCTCAGTGAGCGTGTTCATCTCGTTGCGCACCGTGGCAGAGCTGATTTGCAAACCGAAATCCTCGATCAGCGTTTTAGACGCGACCGGCTGAGCCGTACGCGTATGCTCGTGCACGATCAGAGAGAGGATGATTTTTTGTCGAGAAGTCAGTTCAATCATTTTTCACAATTAGCACTCTCGACCCGAGAGTGCTAATCCTTCGTTTCTTAATGTTACCATGCGAGGATTATCCTCGTCAAGAAGACTATACTGATAGCCTGTTAATATTGCATTAGATATTTTTTTGGAGGAATTTCAAGTTAATGGAGGGAGGTTTTGAAGGAGATCACATAGCGGTCAATTCCGCCAAAACGGTATTTATAAACCTCATCGCCGCGCATCATGTCGACCTCGGTCAGACCGCTGCCAATTGCCCATGTGATTTCTTTTGCCAGCAGCACCCAGCCTGGGGAGCACGGCGCGAACCTGGGTTCCCAGGCAGAGTTGTACACCCAGAGTTTTCCGCCAGTCAGAAAGGATAAATACGCGGCGGCTCTTTTGCCTCCGAAAGTCAGAAAAGAGAGGTGCATCAGGCCAGCCTGATAGGCGTTCAGGGCGGTTTCCACGAGGAAGTTTTCCATTTCGGGAGTCAGGAACGATTCTTTGCTTGGATCGTTGCGCATCATCTCGATGAAAGCCTGCACTTCGGCAGGTACGTCGTGTTCGGCTGTTACGAAATACCAGTCTGTATCGTAGCGGGCTTCCGCGTTACGCGTCTTGCGCCGGATCTCATGACGCTGTTTTTTGGAGATGGAGGCAAGGTACTCATCCCAGCTCGATTGGAGGGGGATATACGGGGAAGGCTGCAGAACCTCGCTGCTGTACTTCAGGTTTCGTTGTTCGCAAAGGTCTCGCAGAATGAGAACGCTGGGAGATGCGTCCTGGAAGTTTGCCAGGTCGAGATCGCGCGAGAGAACGCCCGGCTCTGAACTGATGAAATCGAGTAATCCTGCGATGAACGCATGCAAATCGGGAAGCGGGCAGAGAAAGTCGAGATAATCCGAAACTTCAACCTGTCCAATAAAGCGTAAAGCAGGTGGGCTTTCCGGTTTTTCTGAGTAAAACAGCGGCGCTGCTCCGACCAGCTCGCCGTCCTGGCGGGCGATGATCAATTGAAGCCGGCTGGATTCTCGCGACCACTCACCCCCGCCCAGCGTCCGCCACCAGGTCTGTTGATACCAAAACTCGAGGAAAGGCAATCGACGGTGAGTCCGAGCCTCGAGTGCTTTCCATTCGACCTCGAGGTTCTGCCAGTCGGCAGGATTGGTAATCAAAGAAAATTGCATGTGCTCGATTATACCCTCTGGCATGAATTGTGTACTCATTAACTTACGCAAATCTACCGATTATGAAAAAGGTGCGCTATGAAATTTGACCTGACCACTTTATCATTCGAAAATCACCAGCAAAGGCTGCTTTTAACTGCTTCGGCGGGTAAAGGAGCGGCACGCGGGCGTGAGGAGGACAGCCTCCTGATCAAGGTGTGGCCATCCGAAGTGGTCAGCCTAAGCGATGAAGCCCTGGACCAGGCGCTGCTCAAGCTCTCCTTAGCATTCTTCAAGACGAACGGGTCGGTCACAAACGCAATGCGCAGCCTGGCTGACAGCCTTAACAAAACCTTCATTTCGGGCAACAGCCAGCTTCAGGATAGAGACTCCTGGCAGACCGCGAGCCTGCTGGTGGGCGTTATCCATCACGAAATCCTCTTCATCGGGATCAACGGCAAGGCTGAGGCGCTGCTGGTTGGCAAAAATGGCCGGAACCACTTCTTTGACTTGGAGCTTGACCCGCGCGGCTTGGGCTTAAGTTCTGTGGTGCACCCACGCTTTTTCCAGACCTCGATCGCCGATGGCGATTTCTTGCTGATGGGACAATCCATCCCGGACGCGCTGCTTCAATCCGAGAAGCTCACGGCGGATACAGCCAGCCTGGGCGGGTTTGTTCCGCTGTTGGGAGGCATGGATGTGATCAGGACGACCCACGGCGAGGGCTTGAGCTTAAGCGCGCGCCTTGAAGCCCAACCGATCCAAAACCCCTTGCAACCGGAAACCTTGCCGGAAGAACCTGAGGTGTCAACCGCGCCGGAAATTGAATGGCCCGAGGAGGAACCGGAGCCAGCCGAAGTCGAAGAAGAAGCCAGCTCGCTGGCGGATGACCTCTTCAGAAATGTGCCTCTGGTGAACCACGCGGAAACCCAGGCAACAGAACCAATCCAAATACCGGAAATACAGCCGCAGATTAAAGAAGAAGTAGTAGAACTCTCTTCTACCCCGATTGAGCCGGAAATTACCACTCCGGTTCCGGTTGTTGACCAGGAAGCGGAACCGGAAGAAGAGGAAATCTCCACCTCCTCACCGGTTTTTGATCTGGAACAATTTAAAACAGGCGCGCTGCAGAGCGTTGCCAAAGGGGCCGGCTTTTTGAAAAGCGTTGAGGAAAAAACCGAAGGAATCATTCGGAAAGGCGGGGAAAGGAAACACGAAGAAGGTTATCCCACCGCCGAACTTTCAGCCTTAAGCAAATGGCTGATCGCCATTTTGGTGCCCTTGCTGCTGGTGGGGTTGGCTACCTTTATCTACCTTTCCCAGGGGCAGGGCAACGAGTATGGCTACTATCTTGCGCAAGCTGAAGCTTCGGCGAATAACGCGGCGTTAATGCAAACCGATGAACTGAAGCGCGACGGCTGGAATCAAACCATAGCGTGGCTGGATAAAGCTGCCGCCTTTCAAAAATCGGAGGAAGTCAACGGCTTATACCTGCGGGCAAGGCTGGCGCTTGATGAGTTGGATGGGGCGAAGCGCCTGATCTACAAGCCCGCGTTCGCCGCGGGGCTCTTCCCCGGCATGAATGTCAGCAGGATCATCGCGCTAAACCGGGACCTTTACTTGTTGGATCAGACCAGTGGCGAAGTCCGACACCTCACTCTCCAATCGCAGGGTTATTCTCTGGACGAGAAGTTTCAATGTGCACCCGGAAGGTTTAATGGCGTCGAAGTTGGCAAATTAGTGGATATGTTGGCAATTTCGATCAACAATCCCGCAAAAGCACCCATTCTTGCAATCGACGCGGCTGGCAGTATCCTGTATTGCTCGATTGGTTCAAGCCCGACAGCTGCTAGCTTAATGCCGCCCGATGGCGGTTGGCAGGACCTGAGGAGCATTGCTTTTGATTCCGGGAAACTGCTGGTGCTCGACGCGGGCGCCAACGCGATCTGGATTTATCGCGGCTTCAGCTCAAACTTCAACCAGGTTCCGATCTCTTACTTCGACGACCTTCCGGTGAAGTTGCAGGACGCCGTTGGGCTGGCTGTCAGCAAGGATGAGCTTTTCCTGCTGCACTCTGACGGGCACAGCTCACACTGCCTGGCTTCCCAGATCAGCGGGGCGGTGACCTGTGATGACCCCTACCCATACCAGAGCGTGAATGGAGATGTCGCGGGGGTGGATCCTGGTAGTGTTAAGTTTTCCCAGATGTCGTACTCAGCCCCGCCGGACCCATCGGTTTTTTACCTGGATCCCGCCACGGCGGAGCTCTACCAGTTCAGCTTGCGCCTGAACTTAAACCAGGTTTTGCGGTCGGGGCTTAATGATGGCAGCTTGCCAACTGCCAAAGCCACAGCGTTCGCGGTTGCGGCGAACCGGCAGGTTTTCCTTGCTTTCGGCAATTCGGTGTATTACGCCATTTTGCCGTAACCAACAGGGGAACGGAACAGAGGGTAGAGGGATAATGAATACATTCGTTGTGGGTAGCACGGGTTTTTTGGGGTTTTTTACCGTCCGGGAACTGTTGGCGCGTGGGCACAGCGTGCGAAGCATCTCCCTCAATCCCGCTCCGCCTGAGCTCGGCTTTCCGGAAGCGGTGGAGCTGGCACTGGGAGACCTGAACACCACCCCGGATGAGGAGCTGCGCGGAATGCTGCGGGGAATGGATGGGCTGATCTTTGCGGCTGGTTTGGATGACCGTGTTGTGCCAAAATCACCAGCTTATCCGGTTTTTTACGAAGCGAATGTTGCCGCCACCCGTAGGTTGATCCGACTGGGCAAGCAGGTTGGGATCAAAAAAGCCGTGGTCTTCAGCTCATATTTTGTCACATGCCACCAACGGTTCCCCGAACTGCGCCTAACCGAGCACCATCCGTATATACGCAGTCGGGTGGAGCAGATCCGTGAGGCACTTGAAGAAGCCGGCTCCGAAATGGCGGTCAGCTTTCTGATGCTGCCCTACATCTTTGGTTCGCTCCCTGGGAAAATTCCACTCTGGAAACCGCTGATTGACTATCTCAACAGCAGTTTACCCTGGGTTTTCTACCCGGCTGGCGGCAGCGCCATGGTCACAGCCGACGAAGTCGGGCGGGCGGCTGCGCGGGCACTTGAGGCAGGACGTTCCGGCGAGGAGTGGCAAATCGCTTCGGATAACCTTACCTGGCTGGATTTCCTCGGACGAATCGGCAGGATCCTGGGCAAGCCGAAGCGCGTTTTTACTCTGCCGAACTGGACGCTCAAACCGGCTATGGCGGCGGTGGAGCTTGGCTATCGGCTAAAAGGCAGGCAAGGTGGGCTTTCGATGGTCCCGTTTGTGGACCTGCAAACTCGATACGCGTTTTTGGACACGGAATACAGCCGTACGCAGCTTGGGTACGAAAAAGGCGATCTCGATCAGGCACTGGCAGACACTGTTCACGCCTGTGTTCCGATTAGATCCTGATAAAATTGACCTATGAACATAAGAAAAATACTTGACCCGCGAGGGACGAAAATTGCTTACCTGGGGTTGGCGATGGCTGGCAATATTGCCTGGGCGTTGTTGTTCTTCAGCCTCGTGGACAGTCTTGTGGCACGCTATGGCGACCTGATGACCGGGCTGGACACAACCTTGATGTTGGGGATATTTCTGGGCTCTTTGACGGTTGCTTTCCTTGTTGCCATCATTGCCAAAGATAAACGCGGTTTAACCTACGGCATCTATGGGGGGCTTGCCGGGTTGATTGTGATCGGTTTAATGACCTGGAAAAGCGGGCTTCTCTCCGCCCTTATCGGGCTGATGGCAGTTTTTGGCGGTTTCAACGGCGGATCACTGGGGGAGATGTTCCAGCGTATCCCCAAACGCAAATAAGGCGTTATTCGGGCTTTGGCGCGGAACTGGTCGGCAGCCAGGGCATTTGCGTGCCTTGCTTCCCCAGATGTTCCGCGAGGGCTGCCTGCATGGCGGTTCGGTCATCCCAATCATATTCCACGCTGCCAAAGCACATCGATTGTTCGTGCCCTTTCCCGCATGAAATCACCAGATCGCCGGGATTTGCCAGGCTGATCGCTTTGCGCAGGGCGTCGCCGCGGTCTGGCACGCGGAAAAAGCTTACTCCTTCCACGCCGCCTGCCTGAGCGGCTGACTGTGCCATTTCCTCCAGGATGTCATCAAGCGGTTCAGTGCGCGGGTCTTCCGCTGTCAGGATGGTCACATCCGCGAATCTGACGGAAACAGCTGGCATCATGCGCCGCTTTGCGCGGTCGCGAAGCCCCGCGGAGCCATAAACCGCAATCACACGGCCGTGTGTCATGGCGCGGGCGGTAATCAGCGCGTTTTCAAGGGCGTTGGGGGTGTGGGCAAAGTCAACAATGGCTGTGAAATTCTGACCGAGGTCAATTGGCTGCATACGCCCGGGAATTCCCTCAAAGCTCGCAAGATTCGCGACAGCCTGCTCGAGCGGCACGCCAAGCGATGTAACCGCGGCAAGCGCGGCAAGCGTGTTCGATACGTTATAAATCCCAGCAATCGGATAGTGAACATGGAGCTTTTTTGATTCAGTATGAAGGGTGAAGGTGAGATCGGTTGTGGTGCTGGTGATGTCATCCGCCCAGAAATGAGCTTCGTTTATTCGGCTGTACGTGAGAAAACCGGGCGGCGAAACATGCTTTAAATAGTCATAGGACCGGTCATCTTTATTCAGAATCGCCAGCCGCAGGTTGCCGGTTTGTTTGCGCGGGGTATCGCGGAGCATCTCGAAAAGCTTACCCTTGGTCTGGAGGTAATTTTCGTAACTGCCGTGGTAATCGAGGTGCTCGTGGGTCACGTTTGTCACGACCGCCAGGTCGTAATCGCAGGCGATCACCCGCCCTTGCGCCAGCCCATGCGAGGTCGTCTCAAGCACGCAGTGGGTCATGCCCGCGGCAACCATCTGAGCCAGATATGCCTGGATATCAGGAGATTCTGGGGTGGTCACATGGAAGCCGGTATCCAACGTCTGGCTGCCGATCAGGGCGTTGACTGTGCTGATCATGCCGGTTGGAATGCCGGACTTGGTCAGCAGGTGGTGGATTAGCATGGCGGTGGTGGTCTTGCCGTCCGTGCCTGTGACGCCGATCATGCGCAGTTTTCGCGCCGGGAATCTTTGAAAGCTTGCGGAAAGATAAGCCAGGGCGTAACGCGCGTCGTCCTGGATTTGCACGTAAGGTAAGGCGAGATCTTCAGGTTTGGGGCGGTTGCCAAGGATGACTCTTGCGCCATTCGCTGCGGCTGAGGGTATGTAGGCGTAGCCATCGCTGCTCTCACCTTTGATGGCAAGAAACGCATACCCCTTGCGCACGCGGCGCGAATCACTGGTGATGCCGGTAATCATCACCGCGGGGATGGGATCCAGAGCGGTCAGAGGCGCGTCTGCAAAAACAGAGCGTAGCGATCGACGGTGGATGATCTGATCCATTTTTTCCTACTTTCGTTTCTTTACCGGCTGCTTATTCTTTGAAAGGAAGGCAGCCAAAAGGCTCGCCACCCCGACACCCAGGCAGATAAAACCTGGGATGGTGAGGTTCATGGCGGCGGGGGAGCCGGAATCGGATATGTTCATGCTGAAATTGATCACTTGTTGCGCCGTGATGGCATAATTCCCGCTAACGCTGGAATCGCCGAGTGCCAATGAGATCGAGGCGTTAGCCACGCCGGCGGTAAACGGTTCAACTTCCCAGGAGAAGGTCTTCCGACCGCTCTCCACAGGGATTAGCATGCGCTTCTGCGGTTGGATAACGGTTTTGATCATGTCGAGCTGTAAGTCGAACACGACCCCGTTCGTTAAGACGCTCTTAAGAGCCTCATCCGCCTCGTAAGTCACCGTAATCAGGTTCTTGCGACCGGTTTGGATCTCTTCGGGGTAATTCACCATCACGTTCAGATTTCCACCGCTGCCGTAGATCCAATCGCTTAGCGCGACTGCCTGGCTTTGCGAGGCAGCAGGAGCCGCCCGGCGAATAAGGAAAAAGCCACCAGATGCCAATAGAATCAAACCCACAATCAGAAAAACCAGTTGTCTTTTTGTTTTCATTTAAACACCACCAGAAAAATTATCCCCAGGACGAGAACCGCTGAGACGATCTCGCCGAGCAATGTGTAATCGTTTCGCAACGCATAAAGCAGGACGAACGGCAGCAATAACTCAACCGCCAAGATAAGAGTGTTGGCTCGAAATCTCGTTTTCGTTTTGTTCAGGCTCATTTTATGCTCCACTGCCCAGCAACCATGCCCAGATCCCTGTCGCGATTGCTACAACGGTGACCGGGATTAGACCATATCCGAGCAGTTTGCGCAAGACCTTGCCTTCCTGCCCGCCAAGCCCAACCGTTATGCAGCTAACAATCAGCTTGGTGGGAGACATCACGCTGCCCACCGAAGCGCCGAAATTTTGCGCAGCCAGGATCAGGGGCACATTCAGCTTTAGCAGACTGGCTGCCTCTGCCTGGAGCGCGCCAAAAAGGATGTTGCTGTTGTTATTGGTTCCAGTCAGAAAAGCGCCGACCACCCCCACAAAAGGCACCACCATCGGGAAGACCGTCGCATTGATGGTTTCGGCTATTCCTCGCGCGAGCGTGCTCGTCATCCCCGTGTGGGTCATGATTGCCGACACATCCGCCATTACAATCATTCCCAAACTGGCATCGACAACGTTATGGGCGGTTAGGCTCAGAATGCGGCGGGGGGATGAGTTTTCGAGCATGCCTTCGCGTTTCAATATGAAGTAGGAAAGCAAAACGGTCACCAACAATACCATCCCCGCATGGGAAAAAGGGTGGATTGTTGGGCTGGATTCGGCAGGCGTGACGAACCCCAAACCGGAAACAATCTCAGGGTAATGAAAGCTGATTGAAACTTTGTTCAGGAAGTTGTTGAGCGGTTGGATCAACTCGACGGAGAAACCAATCACAACGAGCAAAATATAAGGTGTCAGGTTCACCAGGAGATCACGCGTGCCCAGTTTTGGTTCGTCCTCCGCACTTTCAGCCTTCAAGCCGCGGTAATTCGGCAGGCGTGTCAGGAGCACGAGTGTGGCAATCCCTACGAGGGCAGGTCCGATCGTGCTGAGGCTCCAAAAACCGTGGGTATTGAAAAAGTAGAGTGTGCCGCCCATGGTGAGGCTGACAGCGAGGATGGCAGGGAAGGCATGGCGTGTGCCTTTCCATCCGCTGCCGAGCAGGCTGATGAGCAAACCGGTTGGTAGGAAACTTAAGGCAAAGAGGACCGCGGCATAGGGAGCAATCAGCGTTCCGGAAACGTGTGTGACAGCAATCAGCGACTCAAATGCGGATGCCATTCCACCGAACGATACCGCCCAACCGTGCCCCAAGGCGGTCATCACAATCGCGAGGACCGGGCTGTAACCCATCGCGACCAGAATTGGCGCGCAAACTGCCACAGCCACGCCAAACCCACCCATGCCCTGCAGGAACGACGCGAGCAGCCAGGCGATCAGCAGCAACTGGATAGAGCGGTCTTTTGAAAGGCGCGGGATAAAAAACCCGATGGCGCGGAGCGTGCCAGCTTCGCTTGCGAGGCTGTAAAGCAGCAGCGCACCCCAGACGATGACCAGCAAGTTGGCTGCCAGGACCAGGGCTTTCACCTGCGACCAGGCGAGAATCAACCAACTTCCGCCGAAGGCAGCCAGGCTGACGATCACCGCCACCAGCCAGCTAACGGCGCTGGCACGCAAAGCTCCCCATTTTAAGAGGAGCATAAGGATGATGACAGTCAGAATCGGTAAAAAAGAAAGCAGCCAGCTGCTGAGGGATAGGTCCATAGAAAATCAATTATACGGTATCGCGCCAGAATGGAGCGTCTTTCCGTTAAATTCCTTAAACCGCCGCAAAGGGCTGGCAGTGCGCCCTTAATCTTCCTGGCATCCCCGCCGTGTATGGTGTTTTACCAAAAGTCTCCAAAAACCCCACCTTCTTTGGCAGAATCTGTTAGCAAGAAAATGTTGAGATGATGGTAAAATATTGCACACACGGGGCGGTGGCGGAATAGGCAGACGCAACGGACTTAAAATCCGTCGGTGGTGACACTGTGTGGGTTCGACCCCCACCCGCCCTATGTTTCTTTTAAATACACAAACCCATCACCAATTCCAATCCAAACAAAAACTCACAGCCAAAGAAACCTGGCTGTGAGTTCACTGGCTTATTTTAGAAAACTGCCTGTTGGTTGGATTTAAAGTTCATCTTCATCAATGAAGGGCATCAGCTTTTTCAGCAGCTTCAGTTTTCCGTCTTTCATCAGGTCCCGGGCGATTTCGGTCAGGACCTTTTCATCGACAAATGGTGCCAAACCAACCAGATACCGCTCTTTTTGTTCTGTATTCATCAGTTGGATGATTTTCCCGAGGCTTTTTTCATCCATGAATGGAGCCAAACTATTCAGGTACTGCGCGTCATTTTCTGAATGGAACATTTTCTCAGCAAAGTTGCCCAGGTCTTTTTCGTCCAAGAATGGCGCGAGCGCGATCAGCTTATCGAAACTGCCGGTCAGGTCGTGCTGGTGATTGATGATGCGCGCCAGCTGGTCGCTTTCCAAAAATGGCGCCAGGGGGATAATCTGCGAGAGATCCTTGATCCTGGTTTTTTCAATCATCTGGAAAAGGCGTTTCGAATTGAGATGGGGAGCAAGCGCGATCAGGGTTTCAATTTGATATTCTTCCTCGGTGGCTTTTCCGACAACTTCCTCAACCTGAGAAGGCTTCAACAGTTCCACCACTTCCGCAACCTCTTCGAGATTGATATCTTCGCTTTGGTCGATGATTTTATTGACGATGGTCGTTTCTTTTTCAGAGCCCAACAGTTCCTGGACGTCCACGCCCAGAATTTGTGACAATTCCATCAGCTTGGAAATGTCGGGCATGGTGTTGCCCCGTTCCCAATTGCTGACTGCCTGATAGCTAACGAACATTTTATCCGCCAGTTCCATCTGGGTCATATCTTTGGCTTTGCGAAGTG
>ERZ1645192.4287-NODE-4287-length-11334-cov-4.897243_pt1 | contig 11334 bp, 6 predicted proteins | sample MGYA00575354_ERZ1645192 | MGnify/ENA primary metagenome ERZ1645192 (study PRJEB40844, sample SAMN11349763) | freshwater sediment metagenome | isolation source: river sediment | host: Sediment | place: India: Faizupur Khadar , New Delhi | collected 2017-02-21 ... | reverse complement strand
AATAAAACATGAATTTCTTTGATTTCACAAAGTCGCCATATACGGAAAGACACGTTACTCACCCACAATAACAATTGAGTCTTTTTTCCGTCCTTTCACCATAGTATAAGCAACTTCGGCCGCCATAAAGACCGACAACAGTAAGAGTATGAGTGAAATGATAGGCACTGGGTTGGAGTTTGGCGTAAATTCCTGACCACTAAACCAATTAGTTTTAATAAGGAGTATTAATCCCCAGTTCGACATAATAAACATCCAAAGAGCCGGAATAAACGTAATGATCCACGCCCAGGCGAAACGAGCTGTTTTAAAAAGCCATACCGAAATGCCCAATAAAGCAAGTGCTGCGTTAGATGCTGTTTTATTATTTTTCAAATTTCAACATCAATGGAAGATATAATATTAACGCGATTAGCGAAAACACCAACCCTCCAATGGAGCCAACAGCAAACGAAAACCAGAAAACCTCATTTTGTCCATCCCAAATAAAAGGAACAAGTCCGAGTATGGTAGACAAAATGGTCAACAGCGTTGGAACAATCTTGAAATTAAACGCACTGAGAAAATTCTTCAACTTCGATCTCTTTATTTTCTCTTTTAAAAGATGATTGTAATCGTTTATTATATATAGCCCTGAGTTAACAGAAATTCCGCACAAGAGGATAAATGCAGCAAAACCGCCCTGATCGAAATTAAAATCGAAAAGATAAAACGTAAGGAACACCCCAATAAACGAAATGGGAATAAGTACCAATATGGCCAACGGTTGCCAAATGGATTCGAGAAGAATACTACAAATCAGGAAAATAATGGCAATGACCAAAAAAATCAGCAGGTATTGTTGCTTGTCTTTTTTATCCCAACCCGACCAACGGTTTTCATAAACAGTATAGCCCAACGGGAGCTGCTTGGCCAATTTGTCAATATGTTCATCTCTAACTATTTTTGCCAATTGGTAGGCACCAAGAAAGTTATAAGACACTACCAGTTGATATTGTTGGTCTTCTTTGTAAATATTGTTTCCTGATGGTCTTTTCTGAATCGTTCCAAATGTTTCAATTTTGTTAAGGCTTTCTCCAAATTGAACGGGTTCGTTCATCAGTTGCCATACATTGAACTTATCTGTTTCATCAGACTGCAACACCGCATTTTGCATTTCGCTTCCGGAATAAACCTGATTTAAACTTGTAGCATACAACTTATCAAGCAAACAACTGTATAACTGCGAGTATGAAACTTCATACTGAGCAATCTTTTCAGGAAAAAAGTGGAGGTAATATTCTTGCCGTGAAGAAATATTATATGCGGTAGAACCATTTATTACAGCATCTTTCACCCGGGGATTTACCATCAGGCTATCTTTTAATGATTCGGCATACTGGTAAAGCTGGTCATAGTTATAACCTTTCATAACAATATGTTCGCTTCTGTGCCCACTATTTAGCGCATTCGAAAACCCCTGTCCCACACCATAAATACTCCAGTCGAGCCCCCCAAGGCCTATCGCTTTCGAAGTCAACTCTTCTTTAAGTTGATAGGGAAAACCGGTTAAATCAAATTCTTCCTTAAACTGAATGACGATGGACGCATATTGCGGACCATAAATAGTGGTTTGATATGATTCTATTTCCTTGTATTCGGAAACATGCACCTCCATTCTTTTCACAGCCTCGTTAAGCTGATCGATAGTACAGCCCTCGGGCATACTGCCGTTGACATAAAGCGTAGTACGCCCAGGTTCTGAATAAAAGGAGCTCTCAAATACATTCTCAGTAAACAAGCGAAATGAGCCTCCAACTATTTTTTCCAACACCGGACGGGCACTTCTTTTGAACCATTCGTTACCCAAGGTTGCATTATAAATTTTGGCCCAACTGGTTTCTTTCTCAATTTTATCGGGGAGCAGGTGAACAGGTATTCCAAACCCTACTATAAAAAGAAATATGAAAGCCCATTTGAACCTTTTTCCAAACCGGATATAACGTCCGTATTGTCTGGTAATCTTAACAATTGTCCTTCTTCTTCGTATAACCTTTTTTGAAATTATTTTCTTCAATGGGAACTTTTCATACAACGCTGGGATCAGGAATAGGGCTATGAATAACGAAACCGTTAAATTAATGATCAGTACAAACGAGAAATCAATCAAGTTAAGCTTCTGATCTTCTTTTAAAAAGAAAATGACACATAGTGCCCCAATGGTAGTTAAGGTTGCCGCTAATATGGCTAAAAAAACATTTTTATTTCCCCGGTACCGAATGTGGTCAATCATAATAATGCTGTTGTCAATCAGCATCCCGAATGATACGGTAATCCCGGCAAGAGAATAGATGTGAATATCAAGGTTGAAAAAATAATAGAATACCACTGCTATAATTAAGTTGGCTACAATACTCAGGCTTATAAAAAGCAGATACCTGAAACTTCGGCTAATCAACAACACAAAAACCATGAGGATAAGCAGCGAAAAAAGCGACCTCAACCCATTGATCCGAAGTTCATTCTGAATGTATTCAGTTGAATCATCGGCTAAAAGAATAGAATACCCATCGGGAAGCTGAGTCCGCAATTCAGCAATTTTTTCTTTTACTGCATTACCTAGTTTAAGGGTATTGACATCTTTTTCAGGATAAACAACCATATTGATAGTGTTCATTCCGTTGATGCGGTGATAGGCTTGCGGTGGCCGCTCCTGATATCTAATGGTCGCAATATCGGTCAGGAAAATCATCCTTCCGTTCACTTTTTTAACAGGTATTTTTGCCCATTCCGTTTTTCCCATCGGAGAAGTTTGTAACAATACCCTTACCGATGAGTTACCATCCTGACCCAAAGGGGCAATACCAATAAAATCATCCTGAAAGAAAAGGTTGATGGACGAAGCAATTTCACTAGGTGAAATGCCCAACGATCCGCATTGTGTTGATTTATAGGTCACCATCCATTCAAAAGGATTGCCTCCATAAACAGTTACATCGCTTATTCCTTGAATAACAGAAAGTTTTGGGACAATGTTCTTTTCGGCAAATTGCTGAATCAGCAAAGGACTTGCATTGGCGTTTAGGGTGTAAGTTAAGATTGATTGGGGCTTTTCACCCGATGTGTTTACCGAGATGGATGGGAAAGAAACCCCTTCGGGCAGTGCAGGATAGGTTTGACGGATAAGGGTAGCTATTTCAAAACGGACAGCATCGAGATTTGTCCCTTTCTTAAACTCGATGGTTATATTCCCACTCCCCTGCTCCGAAACCGAACTGATCCGTTTAACACCTTTCATCTGGCTGAAGACACTCTCCAGTTTCGAAGTAACCTCTTGTTCTACAACTTTTGCCGAAGCATTGTACCAACTAAACCGCACATTCGTTTGAGGTAAAGTTCTCGAAGGAACCAATTGAATATTTAGTAATGGAAGCAAACTGAGACCAACAATGATCAACATCACAAAAATAATGATGACCGAGAAAGATGAAAGCTTGTTCTTTTGTTCGTTCATTTTTTTATTTCAGGTTTCAGATTACAAGTTTCAGGTTGTGGGTTACAATTAATTTTTCATTTTTTAATCATCGCTTCAAAATTAGCCGACAACGATTTCTTACTTACAAAATCATAAAGAGTCAATCGTTGGACTTCATAAAAGTATTGCCAGTAGGCAGCCAAACTATTAATATACTTTTCGCTGGCGCTTTGCATGGCCTTCATTGAGCTGGTCAATTTAAGCACATCAGCATTGCCCAATACAAACCGTTTTTGAGTAAGTTCAAACGACTTTTTCGCCAACTCGTTAGCCTGCCTTGCACTTTCAACAACCTGAGCCTGCAAATTGAAATCGATTACTTTTAAAGTCACTTCTTGTTCAAAGTCAATCATCGCTTGCTTCACCTCGATATCGACAACCTCTTTTTGGTTTTGAGCCATTTCCCTCTGTCCTCTCCTGTCGCCCCAATCCAATAACGGAACAGTCAATGTAAGTCCAACCATTTGTTGCCCCGAAGGATTATCATATGCTTTTGAAAATTGATCTGAAGTCTGGTTTAATCCATAACTGGCATTTAACTTTGCCGTAAATTTTTCATTTCTCTTTGCTTTCTCCAAATTGCTTTCTGCGACAATCAATTGTCTTTTCAGCCCCATAATATTAGGATTAAGCATCTTAGCCAACTCGACAGCTGTTTGTGAATCAATTCGAAGGTCAGCTGGAAGTACCGGGACAGAAGATTTAAGTTCCTGTTCCTCGCTCAATCCGAGAAATGAACGAAGATTAAAAGCTGCTTTTTTAAAAGCTTTATCAGCCTGAGCCAGCTCAATTTCAGCATTAAATTTGCTTAGCTCCAAGTCGAGCAACTCTTCGTGCTGGATCGAAGCAATTTCGAAACGCTGCTGTCCAATTTCAAGAAGTTTTTTCGACGCATCAACATTCTTTGCAGCAATATCCATTTGTTGTTGTGCAAGCAACAAATCAAAATACAACGAAACAGCCTTAATATTTATGTTCTGAATGGACTGAATGTAATCCTGTTTGGCTGTCTCATATTCAAGTGGAGAGGTCTTCTTTTGCCATTTATAACTGTTATAGGCAAAAAGAGGCTGACTGAACCCTATTCTGAAAGGGGTAGTACTCCATGAGGTAATGTTTTGCCCACCAAAATTTTGCAGACGGTTAATATCGGTTTCAAGAAAAATATTACCCCCTGTGGCCACAATATTCTGAGAAAGCGAAAGACTTGAATAAGAGTTTAGTGTTTGCGTTTGCCGGTAAACCTCCACATTGTTTTCAAAATCGTACCGGGTTGTAATGTTCCGGTTATAGGTCATAGGGGTAATATACCAATAAAGATGAGGCTTTTGCTGCGAACGATACGACTGGTAATTCCAATAATCGGCCAAAAAAAGGTTCCTGGCCTTAAAGGCATCGAGCGATTTTTGCTGAGCAAGCCCAATGGTCTCCTCCAGGGAAATGCTCTTTTGACCATACAAAATATGATTCCCGGCTAATAACAATCCTAACAGGAGGACTATTGTTTTATTTTTTATTTTCATCATCTTTCACCTTAATTTTCCTATTCAAATAAAAGTATAGCAACGGGATAATGTACAAGCTCACAAATGTCCCCACAATCATTCCCCCGATATTTGCCAGCGCTAATGGCCGTTGCAGATCGGCACCAAGTCCGCCAGCAAACAATACAGGAGCAATGCCAATAATCGTTACCAAAGCTGTCATCAGGATGGGTTTTAGCCTACGTTGCCCTGCGACCAATAAAGCACGGAGCAACCCGTAGCCTTCTTTGCGTAATTGATTTATAGTATCGATTTTCAATATCGAGTCGTTCACCACAATACCAGCCATTACCACAATGCCTATCATCGACATCAGGTTGATGCCTGACCCTCCAAGTTTTAGGAAAAGAAAAACCCCGAAGAAGTCGAGAGGAACTTCCACCAGGATGATGAGTGGCAACACCAGTGATTCAAATTGAGAGGCCAGTATAAAATAGAGCAAGGCCAGCGATATCAACAAGATAACAAACAACTCCTTCACCATTTTCTTGTTCGAGAAATAGCGACCAGCAAAAGAAACCTCAAAATGTCCGTCGTCGCGAACAGCCGTTTTTACCAATCGCATTGACTCTTTGGGTTTCAAATCGGTCAATGCTAACGGATAATATTCCCCCTCCTTACCTGCCACAATTGATTTCAGATCGCTGCCAAGCGATTGGTCGAGCAACTCCCTCACAGGAATATTTTCTCCGCTACTGTTCTGTATGTACGATTCGTCAATAATCTTTCGGAGTGTCTGTGGATTACCTCCAAGTACCACAGGGACAAAGCTGTTATTATCAGTAATGGTAAAAATCTGGTTTTCATTAAACATACTTTTTAATTTACCATACAGCACCTGATAACTAACCCCATACAGCAGAAGCCTTTCTGGTGATGCTGTTAAAACCACATGTTCCTGCCAGCTTATTGGGTGAACACTATTTCCACCAAGCTGCGCGTTGATCTTTCCATTCACCGTTTCTAAATACTTGTTATAATCGGGGCCATAATCGCTTGTCGCTTTCAACCTGGCTTCGAGCGCAGGTTCATTGTCGGAAAAAATAACATTGAAAATGTTATCGGCATCCCCATACGATATGTTGGCTTCCGGATATCGTTGTTTGAAATAATTGTTAGCCAGGGAGATGATCGAATCGACCAATTCTGGCGAAATCGATTTCAGGTAGATGTTCGATTCGTTGCCCGTAGCTGTATAATCCTTATCCAGTAAAAACTGCTGTTCGCCAATTAGGGCTGTCGATTGGATTACGTGAGGGGCAACTTCGTTCAAGAAGACTTCGACACGTTGCCTGTTCTCCTGAATTGTAACAGGCATATTCCAGTCAACAGACAAGATAAGTTCATCTTTTTCAATAGCAGGTAGTTTTGATTTGGGCAGATCGTAAAACAGACCAACAGCGACAAACAAAAAGATGATAATCATTGCCAATACTGTCCACTGTTTTCTGATGAAAAAACGAAATCCCTTTTCATACACCACTTCATAATCGATCCCATTTATCCGCTTCAGCCAATTATTTTCGCCAAACCCTTTCCCTCTCTTGAATATCAAATAGTAATAGACCGGGATAATGGTTATTGAAACAGCCCACGATGCAACAGCACCAATGGCAATAGCCACCGCCTGATCGTAGAACAAAGCACCCGAAATACCACTTAAGAATATCAATGGAAGAAAAACGGCACAGTTTACAAGTACCGAGCTCAGCATGGGAATTATCACCTCGTTGGCACCACTGATGCAGGCTTGGAAAATAAGGTTCAGATTTGAGGTTTGGCTACGCCGATCTCCGATTCGCTCTGATTCAGGTTGCAGGTTGCAGGTTTCAAGTTTGGCTACGCCGATCTCCGATTCGCTCCGATTCAGGTTGCAGGTTGAGGGGTTATCTTGATACTTGATACTTGATACTTGATACGTTGTATCTGAAACCTTTAATCGATGATAATGCTGTGTTATGTTGTCGATCACAACAATGGAGTTGTCGCACATCATTCCCAGACCAAGAATCAATCCCGACAAGGATATAATGTTGACCGAAAGACCTATTAAATAGAACGACAAGAGCGAAAGTACCAGGGTTACCGGAATAGTGATCCCGATCAGGAACGGTGATTTGGTATCGCGAAGAAAAAGGAAAAGCACCAGAAAAGCCAGCAACCCACCTTGCCATAAACTCTGCCCCAGGTTCGAAATGGAATAATCGAGCAGCTTGGTTTGGTCGCGGGTCATCTCGAAACGGATTTCGGGATAATCTTTCTCAAATTGGGTCACCAAATCGTTCAGGCTTTTTTTCATATTGCTGACCTGGGCATCGCTCTGCTTGATCACTGCCATGGTAATGGCTTCCTCTCCATTCGAAAGTACCAACCCTTTGGGCTTTTGAGGATGGTCGATCACCTTGGCAATCTCTTTCAACTGATATAACCGGGTATCAGTTTTGATCCAGACATTTTCGATATCGGTTTTATCCTGGAGTGATGATGCAAAACGCACATTGAACAGGTATTGCCCGTCGCGGATAGAAAGGTTGCCCAGCTTAATATTGTTTTGGTTGATGATCTGTTCCAGCTGACCAAGCGTAATGCCCAACGCTTCCATCTTTTGCAGATCGGGCATAATAAGGATTTCCGTTTTTGTCAGTCCGCTCATATCCACCATGGCGACCTCGGGGAGTTGTTCCAATCGTTTGCTGATTACATTTGATGCAAAACTACTTAAGTTGACAAACTCTTGCGAAACAGGGAAAAGGTCGTTTGATTGTTCGATGCTGCGCTGTTTGATTGTTTGAGGCTGCACGTTTGAAGGGTTTGAGGCTGCGCTGTTTGGACTTTGTTTCAAACTTTCAAACCCTCGAACCTTCGAACCTTGTTTTAAGGTTAGGTTAAGATAGAAAACTGGAATGTCTCCAACAGATGCTTTTATCACCTTCGGGCGGCCAATGGAACGAGGAAGATAGCTCATCGCCCGGTCAACCTTCTCATTTACTTCGATAAATGCAAAATCGATATCGGTACCATAGTTAAATTTCAGCTTAATTGTACCCAGCCCATCAATTGTTTCACTTTTTATATCATCCAGATGAGCCACCTGCATCAATTGCTGACGAATGGGGCGCACCACACTGTTTTCGAGTTCCCTTGCCGAGATGTTCGATTCGCTAATTTGTACCGTAATTTCAGGAATGGCTACATCGGGCATCAACGACACCGGCAGTTGAGTGGTACTTACTATGCCTATGATCATGATGGCAATGAAAGTCATCGTCACGGCAATCGGTTTATTAAGTAAGAACTTTACCATTTGTTAGTTTCAGGTTACAGGTTTCAGGTTTCAGGTTTGGCTTCGCCGATCTCCACTTCGTTTCGATTCAGGTTATTCAAATTTGTGCCCTTTAATGGATGATTTTCGTAAATAGTCAGAAAATGACCTGATTTGCTTACTCAATTGAATACAATCGTTACAGTTTTTTGAGAATTCCTCTTCAGTGATGTATCCATAATCCATTGCCCTATATAGTTGTGAACGGGTTTCTCCAATTGAACCTTTTGCGATATTAAGAAACTGAATAAATTCGCGATTCCCATCACGTTCAAACCCTTCTGCAATATTATCCATAGACGAACCTGATGATCGTTTGATTTGATCGACTAATGCAAAGTCCTTTCGAAACAACTCTTTTTGAGTCAAGGCAAAGATTTGTTTGCAAATTATTCTTGCAATCTTCCAAATTTCGAGATCTTCAAATCGATTTATTGTTGCCATGTTTTTTATTTTAAGTTACAGGTTTCAAGTTAAAGGTTACAAGTTTCAAGTTTGGCTTCGCCGTCCATTGAACCTGAAACCTGAAATTCTTTACTCCTTCAGCTTTTATTATAATTTGTACATTTCAAATTCAGATGATGTTCGACCAATGCGAACCTGGAACCTGAAACTTGGAACCTGAAATCATTCAATCCCTTTCAAACTAAAGATTACAAGTCCCGAAAAAGGCTCAACCAGCCCGAACCTGAAACTTGAAACCTGAAATCATTTAATCTCCACATCGCTCTCGTGTGCCAGATTCAAATTGCCCGTAACGATAATTGTGTCGCCCACATTTAACGATGCACTCTCTTTTTCCGGATTAGGGATTACCGAATAGCTGTCGCTGTTTTCCAAAACTGTTTTCACATAGTTCCAGTACGCTTTGCCATTCACTACTTTAAACAATACTTCAAAATTGTCGCGAAGGACTACTGCCGATTTTGGAACTACAAATTGATCGGGTATATCCTGTTCTATCAGCACCTTTACGTTCATCCCTTCCAATAACGAGCCTGGGTTATTTACCAGCGCTTTTACCTGAACTAGTCCGTTATTATCCACAACAGGGTTAATCTCAGAGACGGTACCTGTTACAACTAGCGATTCATTGGCATAGGGAACCACTTTTACCTCCCGGTTAAGGGCAATGCTGCCCAGTTCCGACTCCATGATTTTAAACTCCACTTCAAAGCGAGAATCATCAATCAGGGTACAGAAAGGCTGACCATTGGCCTGCTCATAAGCCTTTTGTGTAATATTAGCGACCAGACCCGAAAAAGGCGCAAGCAATTGGCAATCGTTCAGGCTGCGTTTGGCAGTTTCAAACTCAGAAAGGTTACTGGCATAGCCCGACTTAATACGGGCCAGTTCCATTTTATCGCTTGGAATAGAAGAGCTGTCTTTAGGGTCGTACCCCAAGCCAATCAATACATCCTGCAAATCGAGCGATGATTTCTTTAGCGAAGTTTGAACTTGTGCCAGGCGTTGGCGGTAATCCACATCGCTTAGTTTGGCTAGCATTTGCCCCGAAGCAACATGCTCGCCACTCTTCACCGAAACCTGTGCGATCTCGCCCGACAACCTAAACTTTAGTTCGCTTTTGCGCAAGGCATTCAATTTGCCATTGCTGACCAATTGCTTGGGGAAACTGCGTTGGGAAAGTACCATTATTTCAACGGAATTTTTATTTGCGAGGAGGGTTGCTTTTTCAACAGCTGCATTTTTCCCCTTCTTTCCCGTACAGGAAAACAGCACTATAGCTGCCAAAAGCAACGTGATAAACGATTTATTCATTGCGTTAGGTTTCTCATTATATCTACTTTACCATACTGATTCTGTAATTATGGTAAAGTTAAAAAAATAAAATAATTTATTGCGAAGCACGGATTACAATCGAAGATCACCCTCAGCTAAATTCACAATAGTCAAATTTTAAGAAGTAATTACACATTTTGCATGTAAAATAATTTAAATTACTACAATCCCCTGCGATACAATCGCACAGAAGTAGAAAACACTTTTCAATACTTCGTTCTTGATAATCAAAAACGTATCATTCAGCAATAAACATAAATTAGTATATTTAACTGTAAAATTGGTACGGAATCCTCTTTCCGATCAACACTCTTACATTCACACCTTCCATGAGCATCCCGCTGTTGAAAAAACTACTGATTTTATTCCAACTTTATTTAAATTATATTAATAAGCAACAACTCAAAGTATACTTAAATATGTTTTAAATTATAGAAATTAATTTGCGTTAATCCCTATCCCAGAAAAAGATAATTCTAGTGGGCTTTCTTTAATATTTGCATATACACTAATAGAGCTTTCAAACTCGCCTGGATAATCAGGATTATATACAAGAGATATTGTCGTTGTTTCTCCTTTTTCTAAAAAGTTTTTATCGTAGTGAACTATTGTACAACTACACGAGGGTTTGACATATATAATTTTGAGAGGAATATCACTAACACTTGTGAGGTTATAATTTATAACGTAATCATTAAGTATAGGAATTATCCCTAAATTATAGTGGAGAGAATCGATTTTAACTTCTGCAACATCATTTACTATTTTAAATTTCTCGTTTTGTTTATGACTACAAGCGACTATAAACATTAATGCTATTGACATAAATAGAATAAATATATTTTTTTTCATGATATAAACTAATAATCGATTAATAAATAAACTATCTGATTTAAAGTGTAAAGCTTAAGCTTAACTTCACAAAAGCACTTCAGTTCATATTTAAAAACTGAGTATCCTAATCAATTTAGTAATGTTTTAGAGATTGTTTTTTCAAAAAAGAAATAATATTTAAAACTGTAAATTGTTATTCAGTTGTTAAAAATACATTCATATAGATTAAAACGTTCTTCTATTAAGATCATATTTGATGATCTTAATACGTAATGTATTTTAATAAGAATGTTTCTCTTTGATGAGAATATATTTACCAT
>ERZ1645192.4286-NODE-4286-length-11335-cov-5.589628_pt1 | contig 11335 bp, 9 predicted proteins | sample MGYA00575354_ERZ1645192 | MGnify/ENA primary metagenome ERZ1645192 (study PRJEB40844, sample SAMN11349763) | freshwater sediment metagenome | isolation source: river sediment | host: Sediment | place: India: Faizupur Khadar , New Delhi | collected 2017-02-21 ... | reverse complement strand
GCTTTCAGTTTAGTTGCAGAAGCATTGACAATAGAATCTGCGACAGAATGGCCTTCGTTTTTTAACACATTTGCGTAATCGAGGATAAGGATAGCATTGTTCACTACAATTCCGATGAGCATAACTCCCGCCATCATTGCAAACAGATTCATGGCTATACCCGTGATCTTTAGAGACCAGATTACACCCAACAGCGCAAGAGGTACAGTTATCATTATAAGGAACGACTGCCTGTAAGATTCAAGAATACCTGCGATAAGAAGGAAAGTAAGTATTATTGATATGAGCGCGGCTTTCGCAAACTCTGCACCCATCTCCTTCTGTATCTTAGTCATAAATCCTGTATCAATAGAACAGCCTTCAGGTATTGTGACCGTAGAATGGATCTTATCCCAGACATCAGCATTGATCTCTCCGGTTGTTCTGTTCGTTATATCAGCCGTTACCTGATACTGTCTTGATTTATCCTTTCTAGTTATCTTCGAGGGCGATCTTGAGAATTCAAGTTTTGCAAGATCAGAAATTTTAACATTACCTTTAGGTGTCATAACCGACAGTTTACTTATTTTATCGAGATCATCGATTGTCGAATCATCCATTTGTATCCTGATGTCGTACTCGATCCCTTTTTCCTTTAGTTTTGTGTTTGTGATGCCTTCAACAGATGTCCTGACCACCTGAGCAATTGAAGCTACATCTGTCCCGTACTCAACAAGTTTACGTTTATCCGGAATGATCTTTACTTCGGGTTTTCCCGGTCTTATATCCGAATCCACATTTGTTGTACCCGGTACTTTTTTTACTATTTCCAAAACCTGATATGTCAATTCACTCAGTTTTGCCTGGTCGTCCCCTGAAATTTGAAATTCTATCGGAGAACTGCTGACAGGGCCCTCGAAATCGCTTGCAGCCTTAACTTTGATAGTAGCGTCCGGGAAATTCAAAAGATGTGTCTGAAGTTCAGAAACTACCTGCTCGGTTGATCTATCAAGATATTTGTCTTTATGAAGATTAACAAGTATCCTCCCTAGGTATCCTCCCGAATTTCTTCCTAGGTTACCGACCTCAATAAGCGCATTATCAGCTTCTTTAATGCTTAAAGCTCTTTTCCTGATCTCTTCAAAGATTCCTTTAGTTCTTTCAATGTCATAATAATTTGGCATCTCGACATCGATTTGGATCTTTCTTGAAGTCATCTGCGGCATAAACTCACTACCGAGCGGACTAACTTTCGCTATGAACCAGAATGTAGCTATAAGAAGCACGAAAGGCAGATACATAGCCATATATCTATATTTTTTCTTTCTTATTATTATATCCAGCAGCTTTCTGTATGCTTCAGTGAATTTGTCGAAATATGTATCAAAGAGCAAACCGAATCCGCTTTTATTCTCCTTTTTGGCCTTATAATGCTTTAGAAAATTTGTTGCAAGCATTGGAGTGAGAGTAAATCCCATAATTATCGAAAAGATCATTACGAATGTAACCATCAGACCGAATTCTTTAAACATCTGACCGGCCATTGAACCCATTGAAGCCAGAGGAACGAATACGACTATGTTTGTCAGCGTGGATGCTAGAATAGCGACCATAATTTCCATAGTTCCTTTATAAGAAGCTCCCGCAGATCTTTCGCCTTTCTTCATATGCCGGATAATATTCTCAATTATCACAACCGAGTTCGTAGTGAGTGTTCCAACCGATACGGATAAAGCCATCAGGGTGAAAACGTTCAGCGAGAAACCTGCCCAGTCGGCGAGCAGAAAAGTCGCGATAAGTGTAACCGGCATTGAAATGGCGATAATGAAAGTTATTTTAAAACTATGGAGGAATAAGTACAATATCAGTGAAGTAAGGATAATACCCATATAAATGGTTGACATAGTATCGTTTACGCTGTTTCTGATAAAAGTAGAGCGGTCCTGTACAACGATCAGTGATGAATTTTCAGGCAGGGTAGAACGGACAGTCTCAAGCTGTTCTGTTACGCCGTCAGCCACATTTACCGTATTAGCGTCAGATTGTCTGAATACGGACAGTTTTATAACTTTATTTATTGCTTCACCGTTCTTATCGTAAGTATAAAAACTTGAATAAGAATCAGCTTTGACGAGCGTATCTTCAATTTTGGCAATATCTTTTAGAAATTTTACTCCGTATCTCGTAGGTATTTTTATATCTTCAATATCGCTTATGTTTGAATACTCTCCAAATACTTTAACCGAATATTCCGAACCGTTTTTATTAATGTTACCGCCCGGTATGTTAATATTGTTAGACGCAAGAAAGCCTACGATCTGAAGCGGGGAAAGCGAATATTTTGAGAGTGTGTTATTATCCAGAATGATCTGTATCTCTCTTTTCCTTCCGCCAGCCAGCTCAACTTTTGAAACACCGGGTATCTTAGAGAATTTGTCTTTAAGAATATTATCCGCGTAATCGAACGCGTCCTTATCGGATAATCCGCTTACAAATGCCATCTCTATAACAGCTTCGGCATTTATATCATTTTTCATTACGACAGGCTGCTGTGCGTCATCGGGGAAATCATTAACTATCGCATCTATTTTATCTTTTACTTCCTGACTGGCGATGTCCGGATCTTTTCCTGTAATGAACATGCAGACGGTTATGTTGACATTCTCCATCAGATATGACTGAACATAGTCTATTCCGGCGATAGTGGATACTTCGTCTTCGATCTTTTTTGAGATGTTCGATTCGATCTCTTCCGGTGACGCTCCGGGATATACTACTTGTACCATGACTATCGGCATTTCAACTTCAGGGATTGTATTCAATGGAAGATTGAAATACGATAAAAAACCCATCAGCGCTACAAAAAGAATCAATACTGTCGTGAGGACTGGCCTCTTGACGGCTACATCAATTAAGAACATTTATTTATCTCCGCATTAGTATTAGTTATACCCATATAAAAAAAGTCCATACCAAAACAAATCATTTTTTCCATATCATAGTCCTTGATCAGATCAGATTTGATGTTTTTAACAAGTGAATTTACGAAAGCGATACCGGTAAACATGGCTTCTAGAAGATTTACAGCGGAATCCGAATCCAGATTTTTGTTAAAAACTCCGTCTTTTTTACCCTGCTCAAGAATTGATTTTAGAATATCGAAAGTTTTAAGTTTAAGCACAATAAATTCTTTATGAGATTTTTCCATTAATGCGTAATTGAGCTTAACCGCCATAAGATTTTTTGACTTCTTCACAAAATCCATGTGGGCGTTCTTCATTATATTAAGCTTTTCAACAGCTGAAAGATTTTTTTCAGGCAGATCAGAGATTTTATTATAGAAATTAAGCAGATGCACTTTTGCTATATTAGTGACTATCTCTTCTTTATCCTTAAAGTATGAATAAAGCGAGGCTTTGGAAAATCCGACTTTTTTAGCGATATCTTCCATTTTTGCATTCTTAAAACCTACTTTGTTGATAAGTTTTGCCGCTTCGTCAAGGATTATCTGCCTTTTGAGTTCGCTCTCTTTTGTTTTTATAAGTGATTCCGCCATTTAACCTCCCGAATCTGATTTTATTTACTGACTTGGAGTCAGCGGGTCAAATTTAAGTTAATTAAATAAATTTGTCAAGTCAAAATTTGATCAATTCAATGGTCTTTTCCACCAATTTCTGTGGCATTATTTTTAAAACTGTAAATACAACCGAGTGAAAGGTTTATAGAATTTAGAAGACTTACACGCCCTGTTTTAATATAATGATAAGTGTGCTGATCAAGAATTCCCAGTTCTGAGTAGAATGATAATTTACTTATGTTAGTGTGGTTATCTTGATGCATTTTTATTTCAAGACCTATTGAAGGCTGTAGGTGGAATGCATTTGTAAAATAATAACCATCAGGATAATGATCCGGCCACATCAAATGTGTATTATGAGAAATGGTACAAATCGTATTCAAGTTAAAGGTTGCCACAATAATAATTGTATCTCTAAGTTTACAAAAATCGTGCTTGATTGTATTTTTCAAAGTAAAGATGTGTAAGTCAGTGCCTGAAATGTTTTCAGGGATATACCCATACATCAAATCTGTAGTTCTGTTTCTTTTAAACATAGTGTACGAATATCCGAAACCCATCGAAATTACACCCTGGTTGCCTGCGAACTGTAATGGCATCTGATCGGGAGTTAGATTTTTAAAGACTTGTTTAAAATCAGAAGCCGAAATTATCAGATTGAATAAAAAAAGCAGAAATAAGATTGAGTATTTGTTCACTTCGGCTCCAGCAGATAGTAGCTAACAATATTTCCTCTTACTGAAATAACAGGTATAATTCTATCTGAAGTCATTGGTGCAACAACCCGAGGCCAGTCAATATCAAGGACATGCGTATGCCCATGAAACCTGTATAAATCCTGTATGTTGTTTATTATAGACAAATATTCCTCTTTATAAAGTTCCATAGAATTGCTGGTCTCTGTTAAATGCATTAATAGAAATTTATTGCCTTCTAGTCCGGCAAGTTCGTTTTTAAGCCATTCAAAGTTTGGACGGCTATTATTATTTTCCCATACAATATTATCAAATCCTATAAAATTATTAGTCCCTATTTGAAATGAAAAATTTGTTTTACCATATATCATTTCGAAAATTGATTCCCCCTGAGAAAGATAGTCATGGTTTCCGATAATAGCTACATATGGGAATTTTAAATTATTTAATTCATTTAAAGAGTTCTCAAATTCGAATTTAAGCCCTAAATCTGTTTGATCACCCAGATGAATTGTGAATTTAATATCAGAATGGCTGTTTATCTTTTTTACAACTTCATGAAGATCATCATAATCAGAATGCGAGTCAGAAATTATTGCAAAATTAAAGCTATCAGCTTCAACTTCAGTTAAAATATCTTGAATACGGGAAATGTTTTTAAGATTTGAATTTCGAATACTTGTATTCAGATTATCGTCGTAAGGACTGTATTCAAAAACACTGCAGCCGGTAATTGACACAAGAACAAAAATCATGAAAATATAATTAGTACTATTGAACAATTCAATTCCAAAAAAATTAGTCTTTCAGTCCTTTGATCGTCATATTGAGAAATACCTCAAAAACAATGCCATCTTGAAGGTGAGTATTTGACTCTTCATCAGCGGCTTTCATTATTTCTGATTTTGATAAAGATTCGTTTTCCATTTCATCCTCCGTTTCGTTGTACGATAAAACATAAACCGTACAAAAGTATAAATTTAATTGGAGTTAGTCAAGAAAAAAATAAGTCTTGACAATTTTATAACGGTATTGTAAATTTAGAACAAAAAACTAAAACGGACGAAAAGTCAGGTGAGTAAGAAAAAAGTGTAAAGAAAAAAAGGAAAACGGTTATGAAAAAAATTGCAGAAATTATTCTAAAACTTAGAGCATTAATAATCTTTAGTGTACTCGCAATTACTGTGATTTTAGGTTATTTTGTAAAAGATCTCAAAATCAATTCAGATATTCTAAGCTATTTACCGAATGAAGATCCTGCAGTTAAACTTTTTAACTATATAGGAGATGCTTACGGGGGTAATCAATTAGCATTGATAGCTTTGGAAACGGATGATGTTTTCAACAGAAAAACAATAGAAACGATCAATAACTTAACTCAGGAATTCAAGAAAAATGAGAATGTAACTTACGTGACCAGCTTAACTAATGTTTTGGATATAAGAACCGATGAAGAAGGTACATTACAGATAAGTAAGCTTATAGATGAATACGATTTGCCTGAAGATATTGAAGAACTTGAAAAAATAAAAAACTATGCTCTTTCAAAAGAAATGTACAGAGGATATCTTATTTCTGAAGATGCTAAAGCTACATTAATAATATGCAGATTTGCAGATACTGCAGATAAAATGAAAACAGCTTCACAGTTAAAAGATATTGTTCAAAAAGCAAATATTAAGGAAAAAGTTTACTTCGGCGGTCTTCCTTATCAGCTTAAAGAAATAAATGAGATAATTCAGAAAGATCTCAAGAAACTAGTCCCATTTATTCTATTGCTGATTATGCTAGCTTTATATCTTTCATACCGTTCACTTCGAGGTGTAGTTTTACCATTGATATCAGTTTCGATAAGTACTATTTGGACACTCGGAGTAATGAGCTTACTGAATGTTCCGTTGACAGCTATATCTGACATTATTCCTGTTGTGCTGATAGCGGTCGGAAGCGCTTACAGCATCCATGTAATTAGTAAATTCAACGAAGAAGTTACAAACAATTCTAATCGTGTTAAACAATCTCAAAAGGCACTCAGTGAAATAATTTTGCCAGTTTTACTTGCAGGAGTTACAACAATTGCGGGATTCATTTCTTTTATTTTCGGCTCTTATTTGACAATGATATCAGAATTCGGATTATTTTCGAGTTTAGGAATATTTTTTGCCTTAGTTGTTGCGCTAACATTTGTGCCTTCAGTACTCTCGTACCTTCCAGTTAAGAAGAAATCAATTCTTGAAGAAGTAATACCGAGAAAAGACGGCATGGCAAGATTTATGGATAAAATCGGAGGTTGGATTTTAAAAAATGAAAAAATAATTATCTTTTCTGCCATCACCGTTACAGTTATTTGTATTGCAGGTATTCCAAAAATTGAAAGAAAAGTTGATTTGCTTGATTATTTTAAGCCTGGTGCGCCTGTCAGAATGACCGAAGAGATGATGGAAAGAAGATTTGGGGGATCTGTACCAATTCAATTTTTGGTATCAGGTGATATTCAAGACCCTGAAGTCTTGAGAAAAATGAAAGATGTAGAAGACTTTCTTAAAAAACAGGAAAATGTTCATAATCCAAAATCTGTCGCAGATCTAATTGAAGAAATGAGCGATGCTATGGGAGAAGGGAAATCGATACCTGAAAACAAAGATATGGTAAGCAATCTTTGGTTTATGCTTGAAGGCGAAGAAGTTATGAGTCAGCTCGTTAATCCCGACAAAACAGAAGCTGTAATACAAGCTACTATAACAAATGTTAACACGGAATTCATCAGTAATCTTGTTGAAAAAGTTGAAAATTTTATAAAACCGCTCAACAATGAAAAATTCTCTATTGAGCAGACAGGAATCACATCAATTTATCTTCGTTTAGATAACAGCATTACAGGCAGTCAGATACAGAGCATGATAATAGCGTTGGCACTTGTATTTATATGCCTGTATTTCCTTATGAAATCATTTATAGGTGCGGTTATTGGTATGTCATCGATAGGTATAACCCTTCTTGTTATCTTCGGGTTTATGGGTTATTCGGGAATCCCGCTTGATATTGCAACAGTGTTAGTAGGCAGTATTTCGATAGGAATAGGTATTGATTATTCAATTCATTTTATCAGCCGATTTAGAAGCGATTTTAATAAATCAGGAATTGAAATTGATGCACTTGATTCTACTTTGGAAACGACGGGCGAAGCAATTATGATTAATGTAGTGACTGTAATGTTAGGTTTTCTTGTACTGCTATTCGCGGATCTCGTACCGTTACAGCGTTTCGGACTTCTTGTAGCAATTACTATGATAGTATCAGGTGTTACGGCTATAACTGTGTTGCCTGCTTTAATCCTTTTGAGTAAATCCGGTTTTATTGAGAAGTTCAAAGCTATAAAGAATAAGGCAAAGAATAATTCAAGAAAATTAAACTCTAATAAGAATTAAGGAGGAAGCGAAATGAAAAAAGTGATGTTATTGTTACTGACCGGCATGTTTCTGTTTTGGAATAATGTTCAAGCTCAGGAACCCGGATTAACAGCTGTAAAAATTTTACAGGGAGTAGATGATGTGACCAACGCGCCAAAAGATCAGAACATGAGTATAAAAATAACTCTGATTGATAAAGATAATAAAGAAGAGCTCCGTGAGCTTGTTATGATGCAGAAAGGTTACGATAAAAGACTGGCTAAATTTATTTCTCCTGCTTCGCAAAAAGGGATTGCATTTCTGTCGCTACCAGAAGATGTAATGTACCTTTACCTTCCTGCATTCAAGAAGACTAGAAGAATAGCTTCACATGTAAAAAATACGAAATTTGCCGGAACGGATTTTACTTACGAAGATATGGAAGCCAAAATGTACTCAGAAAAGTGGATTCCGGAATTAATAAAAAAAGACGACAAACTATACACTCTTCAGCTTACTCCCAAAAAAGATGTCAAAACAGATTATTCGAAGATGATAATGGAAGTCAGGACGGATAATTTCTATCCTGTAAAAATAGCGCACTTTGATAAAGGTAATACTCTTGTAAAAGTTATGATCAGGGAGCAGATTGAAAAAGAAAACGGATACTGGATTTCAAAAAATTACCAAATGGAAGACCTTAAAGGCAAACACAAAACGAAAATGATGATACAGGATGTAAAATTTGACTCCGGTTTGACAGACGAAACTTTCACCGAGAGATACTTAACCAGATAATCAAGGGATGTTTATGAATAAATCAAATTTGGCAGCTCAAATGTTTTCAGCTATATTGCTTACTGTATCTTCATTGCAGGCTCAAGAAAACTCAGTGCTCACAGGTATTAAGTGGAACGGTTACATTCAGACGGATAATCGGATGCAGATTGATAATAATAACAGTTTTTCTTGGCAAGAATACAGACTTGATTTGAAAGCTGAAGTTAATCCCGTTGAAAAAGCACATTTCTACAGTGAAATATGGTTGAGATCATTTCAGTTTCCGTCAGTACAGAATACAACTGATCTGCAAGATAAAGACAATACCTCCCCTCTCGGTCTTGATCTTCGCGAAGCGTATTTTGATATTTACGGATTTATTGATGATGATCTCGACCTGCGTATCGGCAGACAGCGCATTGCGTGGGGGAAAGGTGATAGACTTAACCCTACAGACAATCTTAATGCGGATGAGCTCGAGGACATCTGGGATTTCGGCAGACATCTTGGATCAGATGGAATAACGGCTAAATATTACATGAGTGACTTTACTCTTTCAGGAGTATATATTCCAATATTTAACCCTGCTTTACTGCCTGCTGGTCAATTGGCGTCAGCAATGTCGTCAGCAATGGATTTGCCGGGAGAATTATCTGTTGGATCGTCAGTTGAATCAATCCAGCTCCCGGACAATAATTTTAAGGACGGAGTTACAGCAGGTATGAAACTGTCCAATCAGATTTTTAATTTTGATTATTCGCTCAGCTATGTTTATGGCAGAGATGATTTTCCGGCTTTGGAAGGAGCTATTTTTAAAGCAACTTCTGATCCAAATATTATTGGAATAGAAACCAGACTAATATATCCGAGAATTCAGGTAGCGGGTGTAGATTTTGCCGGATCAGTTACCGATATTGGTTTATGGGGAGAAGCAGGTGTATTTTTCCCTGATAAAGTTAAGTCAACTCTTGATATGTCAGAATTGGGTATGGGGGTTCAAGAATCAGTGAGTGTTGATAATGAACCTTATATCAAATACGTAATTGGAGCTGATTATACCTTTAAAAACGGAATATATATTAACGGTCAGTATTTACATGGATTTATACATGAAAGAGGGAGTGACAATCTTGAAAATTACTTAATGTTCGGAATCGAAAAAAAAATCATGAATGATAAAATCAAAATTATTCCTGTGAGCGGCGGAATCGAAATTAAAGATTTTGATGATATTAAAAATAATTACGGTTATGTGTTCGCGCCTGAATTCTATTATTATCCGGTAGAAAACACTGAGATAATGTTGAGTATTCGAATTGTTGACGGTAAAGACACAACAATGTTCGGTAGGATCAAAAATACTGATGAATTATGCTTAAAATTTAATTATAGTTTCTAAATATGAATTTAAGCTCAAGTAAATATAAAAGGCTGTTTTTGATAATTCCTTTAATGCTGTTCCATATAATAACATATAACTTTGTGGGCACATTTAAGAGCGATGTCAATTACTCTTTCTTTTTAGGCATAGACTATTTGATTCCTTTTGTTCCTGAAATGGTTTGGATATATATGTCAACCTACTTGGTGATTCCGCTTGTAGGGATTATAATTGAAGATTCAAGGGATGTGACAAAGCTTGCTATTGCAATAATTCTTACATGGTTGTTTACTTATCCGATCTTTTATTTTTTCCCTGCTGTATACCCGCGTCCGAATTTTGAGATAATTAGCCTTAGTACAGAAATGCTGAATATAAATTATCTGCATGATGTACCCAACAATACTTTTCCCAGCCTTCATGTAAGTCTGTCTTTCGTTGTGGCTTTTTCAATGATTCACATTACAAGAAAGAATAAAATACTTTGGGCTTTGTGGGCAATTTTGATAGCTTTGTCCACTGTTATGCTAAAAAAACATTTTATTCTGGATTCTTTGGGAGGATTAATCATTGCACAGCTATCATTTTTTTTGGCTTTCAAACAAAAATATGTCGAAAAAATTATTTCGTTTGTTTATAATTTATTAAAGGAAAAAGTTCATGCAGAAGCAGATGCCTAAGAATAAAAAAGTTGGATTGGCATTAGGCGGAGGCGGAGCTAAAAGTTTCGCCCATCTCGGTGTAATAAAAGTCTTGCAGGAAAACAACATTCCGATAGATTATTTAGCTACATGCAGCGGAGGATCAATAATGGGTTCGATGATAGCAGGAGGAGTGTCCGTTGATGATATTATGGAGGAGTTTTATAAAACAGTCAAAAAAATAAACTGGCTGCGACCAAAGATCAACATGCAGGGTTTTATATCACAGCAAAACATAAAAAGTATTTTGATGAAATTTTGCGAAGATAGCAGTATTGAAGATTTATCGATTCCTTTAGGTATTGTCGCAACAAATTTAAACGAAGGCAAATTAAGAGTTTTTACTGAAGGAAATCTGATCAGTGCTGTCTGCGCTTCGAGCGCATTCCCAGGGATTTATCAGCCTGTAGAAATAGAAGGTGAACTCTATGTTGACGGAGGTGTATTGAACAGCACTCCGGCTGATGTTTGCCGTGAGAAAGTAGGAAGAAAGGGTATAGTAATATCAATTTCACTTGATGATAAGCTCAATAGTACGATTTATAAGAATAATACATTTGGGATAGTTTACAGAAGCCTGTATATACCTTTGATCGCTAACAGAAAAAAAATTATAAGCGAAAATTCAGACATAATTATTAATGTTTTTAATGATCAGGATTTCAATTTCAGTAACTGGAGAGATACGCTGAGATTTTATTCAGAGAACAAGATGCAGAAATTCTATCTTAAAGGCAGGGAGGAAGCAAATAAGAGAATAGAAGAAATAAAAGATGCTGTAGTAGAAAATAAATCAAATTTTAAGGAGGAATCATGATTGACATTCTAAAAAA
>ERZ1645192.4285-NODE-4285-length-11336-cov-3.638862_pt1 | contig 11336 bp, 6 predicted proteins | sample MGYA00575354_ERZ1645192 | MGnify/ENA primary metagenome ERZ1645192 (study PRJEB40844, sample SAMN11349763) | freshwater sediment metagenome | isolation source: river sediment | host: Sediment | place: India: Faizupur Khadar , New Delhi | collected 2017-02-21 ... | reverse complement strand
CAAAAGAAGCAGATCTGATTCATTGTCAACAACGAAATCAGAGAGCTCAGAAAGGTTTGTTTTCAGACTGTCAATCATCGCAACGAGTTCGGTTCCACCAAGATCTCCAAGTCCCTCAAATTCTCCAGAAATAAGTTCAACAACTTCATCTCCGAACATGGTATTGATGGCTCTGTAGGTAAAAACAGGAAGCTCGGGCATTAGCGCCTGAAGTCTTGCTTGTATCCCAGAACTAAATAGGAAAGATTCTTCGGGAAGTATTTCCATTCCTTGTGCTTGGAAAGCAATTCTTGCATAATCTTCATAATCCTGAGCAATCCTTTGAAGGTCTGTACGGATATTTTTGATTTCTCTCTCGACTGAAGCCATCCATTCACTTGTAAGGCCATCAACTGATGTGGGTATTGTTATTGTAGTATCGGGAGCAATTTCCTTAACTCCATCCAACCAATTGCCAAGCCATAATAAAGTGGAGGCATCTACTGTTTGTTGATTCTCAGATATAAGGCGAGCCCAATTAGCGAAAGTTCCAAAAGTATATGAATTTTCATTAATTGCAAGAGCTCCTTCCTTTTCTTGAGCTGCAGATCTAATGGGGTCTGCTAAGTCGTTTATTTCATCAATAGCATCCCACATCGCCTGTTCGGCAACATTAATAATCCCATTTTCAAGCTGATCCCTTAAACCGCGGCCCTCAACTCCAACAATTTCTGGGTCTCCGACTAAATCTACAGTCGCGAGAAGAGCAATTCCTGCATCAATATCTGCTTGGGTAGTATTTTGATCAAGTTCATAACCCCTTTGTAGCGCTTCTACAACAGCATAATATTCGGCATATTCTTCAAAAATAGCTTTTGTTTCTGCGGGCACTGAAGCAATATACGCCTGAGCTGCAGTTTCTGCAGCATCAAATAGAGACGCATTATTGTAAGTTGTTACTCCCGCTGCGTACATAGCAGTTGCAAGAATTACAAAATCATCTTCAGTAAGATCTAGCGAAAGAAGGTCTTGAGGGCCTTCCATAGCTTGAAAGTCCTTTGTCGCAAGCGCATCAATCTTTGCCTGTGACATTGCCGAGAGGGATACGTTAGTGCAGAAATTATTAATCATAGAGAGGGATATAGCCTGATCTCTAAAGTCGTAATTAGCACCTTCAACGGTGATTTCCTCGGAATAACCAGACATCGCAAGAAGGTTGGCTTTTAGAGCCGTTACATTCTTGGGCTGATCTAGCGGGTTGTTTGGATCATCTGGGTTTCCAGTATCTTCGGGGTTGCAGCCTACGACTGTAATCGCGATGATAACGGTTAGGATTGCTGCAATCAGCAATATAATCCATTTCTTCGTTTTCATTTTCTTTTCTCCTTTTTCATAAAATTCCTATTTTTAAAAAATAAGATTGCTTATATTATAACATATTAATAAATGAGTTGTGCAATCCATTTATATGTATATTTAATAAAAATATTCTCTATTACTTAGAAAATATAAATAATTCATGCCATTAATTCATTATTATGAATAAAACATAGGCGGGTATAATCAAATCATATATTTTTGAATCTAACTTTTACTAAAATATTTCGAGCAAAAAGACAAAACAGAAAACAATAAGCATCTAGAATGAAAAATAAACGGATAGGACTATTATTCAACTAAATAAAATTGTAAAATATTAAGTAATAAGTTTTTAAAAACAAACACATTTTGTAAGAGAAGACTCATATTTTTATATTTTTTTGGGTGGTGTCATGAGAAGGATTAGTCTTAATGGAAAGTGGAATTTGATAAGTTCAGATGGAAAGGAAAGTTGCGAGGGAATGATCCCTTCATGTAACTTTTTGGACCTATTTAATGCGGGGATTATTGAGGATCCGATACTAGGGGATAATGAAGAAAAACTCCAATGGGTTAGTGATAAGATTTGGGAATACTCGAGACAGTTTGAGCTTTCAAAAGAGGATATCCAAAAAGAAAAAGTAGTGCTTGTTTTTGAACAGATTGATGGCCTTGCAACAATAATGATCAATGGAAGAGAGGCGGGGAAGACAGCAAGCGCACATATTCTTTACGAGCTTGACATCAAGCCATTTGTGATAGAAGGAAAGAATGATATTAGTATCGTATTCGTTCCACCGTTTAAAGAGATAGAGAGATTACAATCTGAGTTTAGGTTACCTAAAAGGGTACTAGGGGAACTTGGCAACCCACATTTAAGATATCCTCAATATCATTTTGGATGGGACTGGGGCCCGCATTTTGTGTCCTGCGGCATCACCAGAGATGTATATATACTTGCATATGAGAACAGATTGTCGGAGATAAAGGTAAGCCAGATTCATAAGGAAGGCAGGGTGGAAATATTAGTTGAGTCAACACCCGAATTCACAGGAGATGAATGGAAAGTAGAAGGCGAAATTACTTCTCCAAAGGGAGTGATTACACCCCTGATTTACGAAGGGAAAATAGCGAAGGTAATAATTGAAAAGCCTGAGATTTGGTGGTGTAATGGTCTAGGTGAACAACCACTATATACCCTTGTTAACAGGTTGGTAAAGGGAGAGGAAGTAATTGATGAGGATGTCAAGAAAATTGGCTTAAGGACTATAGAATTATCTTTGGAAAAAGATGCTCACGGGGAAGATTTTTGTTTTGTTTTAAACGGAGAAAGAATATTTGCGAGGGGCGCAAACTGGATACCTACCGATATTTTTATTAACAGAACTACTGAAGAGAATTTGGAGTTCTTGGTTAAGTCTTCAAGAGACGCTAACATGAATATGATCAGAGTATGGGGTGGCGGATATTATGAAAGAAATGCTTTTTACGATTTGTGCGACAAGTATGGAATATTGGTTTGGCAGGACTTGATGTTTGCATGCACTCCTTTCCAATGGGGAAGAAAAGATTTTTATGATTTAACTATCAGAGAATTAGAGACAAATGTAAGAAGACTAAGGCATAGGGCATCCCTAGCTTTATGGTGCGGAAATAACGAAATAGAAGCTTTAAGCACTGATTGGAGAAAATTCATGTTTTCGTTAGTTGAGGACATGAGAAAATATTTTTATGAAGACATTCCTTCTAGACTAAAAGAATTAGATGGCGTAACTCCATATTGGCCAACTTCCCCAGGAAGCGGGACTTTCATGGAAGGAATGGACAAAGATAATATAGGCGATACTCATATCTGGGCTGTTTGGCATGGACTCCAAAGGCCGGAGTATTACAACAAGAGAAAAACCCGGTTTTGCAGTGAATTTGGGATGCAGTCTATGCCCTCACTGAACGCAATTGACATATTTGCCCCGGAAAGTGGGGCCGATTTAGAGTCGCACACTATGCTTCTTCATCAAAAATGCAACAGCGGGAACAAGAAGATGAAATATTACATGAATCAAATGTTCTGGGAACCAAAGGAAAAGGAGCATTTTGTATATTTTACGCAAATATTGCAGTCAGAATGTATGGAAACTGCGCTAATTGGATGGAGACTCTTGAAGGGGATCACGAATGGGGCTTTGGTATGGCAGTTAAATGATTGCTGGGGTGTTAGCTCTTGGGCGGGGATAGATTATTACAACAACTTTAAAGCTCTCCATTATCGGACCAAACACTTCAATTCTCCTATTGCCGTTTTTCCGGTCTTGGAAGAAAAGAGAGTCATACTAAAAGGAATAAACGATACTCTCAAAGATGAAGAGATCTTATTTAAGTACATTATTGGGGATGTCGATAAAAAAGAATTCCTTGAAAAGACTCAGAAGACGTTTCTTCCAAAAGGACAAATAAATGATATTGCTATAATCGATTCAAAAGACTATACGCTCTCAGATAAGTCATATGTTTTGCTTGTAGTGTATGACAAGACAGGCAAGGAAATTCTTCGAAAAGGTATATTTTTAAATAAAAAAGCATCCAGGTGTTTACTCAAGGATGATGTAAAAGTGGACATAGAAAAAACCGGAAAAAGAGCCTCGATACTAGTGAGTTCAACAGTATATAAACGATTTGTATGCTTAAGGATACAAGGGGAAAACGCTCCGTTTTCTGACAATTTCTTTGATCTATATCCCGGGGAAAGTAAACTAATCGAAATTGAAACAGATTTAAGCCTAGAAGAGATTAACAAGAGGTTTTCCGTAACGAGTGTTTCGGATGTGCGCCCAGCTTTTTCCAGGCTTCATGATAAGATTGAGATGATGAAGATATTTCTCATACCTATGAATTTTCTATCTTACATATATCACACATTCATGATTTGAAGATTGGGTGGTATAAGCTAAAAATATATCTGCTATCAGACTTTATGGTTTGAAGATTTGGGTGTTATAAGAGCAAAATATATCTGCTATCACACTGAGTTATTTGAAGATTTTGGGGTTATAAGCTCAAAATTATCTCTGCATAGAGATGCCCGAGCTCAATCTGTGCAAGTGAATCGTAGTGCGCAAGATCTGGGGATTCGGGAGTGGGTTCCAAAGTATAAGTAAGTCCATTCGCAATAGTATCAATATAATAATTATTTTCTGCTTCCTCTGAAAAAGATATTTTTGCATTATTTATTGTTTGATATTCAACCCAGTAGGGGCTGTCGCTGATACCTGCATCGATAAAGGCAAAATCACCAAGGTCCTCTCTTGCTGCAGATACAAAAGCTCGGGTATTTTGAAGATAATTTTCTGCTGGGCCAGAAGATGCATCTGACTCCCCCTGCATCCAACAAAGTGCTGCGATGTTTACATCGTAGTTTTTTTGAGAAAGATGGTTTGTACATTCATTGGTAAACTTGATAAAAATATCATATAAATCTTTCGAGGCTGGATTCCATTGGGTATGAAGATTGGTTCCTCCATATGCAACTTTTACAATGCAATACTTTTCATCTGCATCAGCAAGTTTTTCTGCCATCCCTATTTCCGGCCCGAACATCCCATCCGAACGAGGAATACTAAGAGACGTTTTTACAAATCCATTCGAATAGCTTTCTCCGGTAATGACGAAGTTAATGTATACATCAAAACCTGACGTATATTTTTCATATTCCTCTGATCCGAGCTTGCTCTGAAGTATGCTGGTATAAGCACAACCATGAGCGTTCGACTGGCCAGCAAGAAGGATAACATTTAGCTTTTCTCCATTGCCGTCAGGAATTGAATCGCAGGAAAAATCATAATGTTCAGTTGTTTTGTTTTTGCACCCCGAAAAACCCACTGAAATGCCGGAAACTAAAATTAAAACTATAAAAACAGAGATAAATTTTTTTAACATATATCCTCGTAAAAACATCATCATTACCATATGACTGATTATATGAAATGGTACGATTACTATCAGTATATCAAAAGGCAGCATAGTTCAATAGTAATATTTTTGGTTTTGAAGGCATATTGACAAGAGAGGATTGCGGAAATATTGGGTTGAGGTAAGACATTTTTGTCATATATTGTAATTTGTTATGTATAAATGTAAAATATATAGAATAGTGGGTTATGATGCCCTAAAACTGATTTGGCGGGGAGAAAATGTTTTTAGATAAAATTGCAAAGAAACTTTTGAAGGCCGGCCTATTTGATATCGAGGTCGGATTTGAAAATGGGTCAGTAGTTTTAAGAGGCGAACTGGATAGTTGGGAAGACATAGTCAATGCTGGAAGGCTGGCTGTGGATACTAAAAATTCACGAGGCGTAATTAATGACATCAAGCTAAGGGGTTTTGAAGAACCACCTATGAAGATTCCTCAAATAAATGACGATAAATACGAAGGTAAAAAAGTAGATGTTCTTGTTATTGGGGGAGGAATAGTTGGTTGCTCGATTCTAAGAGAACTTTCAAAATGGAATCTTACAAGTTTACTGGTAGATAAAGAATATGATGTTGCAGTCAACCAGTCCTCAAGGAATGACGGGGAGATACACCCTGGGATTGACCTTTCTCCCGATTGCATAAAGGTTAAGTATAATTGTAGGGGTAATACTATGTACCCCAAACTATCTGAAGAACTGGGCTTTACTTTGAAAAGAACCGGGCAATATGTTTTATATACCAAACCAATTGGTAATCTTGTCTGGCCAATAATTAAGGCCAGAGCCAAGAAAAATGCAATTGCGATCGAGAATATTTCCCAAAAAGAATTGAAGAAGAGACAACCAAATGTTAGCGATGAGATTCATGGCGCAACGTTTTATCCAAATGTTTATGTGGTTAGCCCGTATGAGGTTACCATCGCTTTTGCCGAAAATGCAATTGAGAATGGGGCGGAGATTGCCCTTTCCACAGCAGTTTTAGGAATGGAACATAGAGATGGGAGAATATATTCAGTAAAGACCAACAGGGGAACAATTTATCCTAAAGTTGTAGTTAATGCAGCCGGAGTGTAGAGCGATAGAATAGCCGAAATGGCTGGGGACAGATTTTTCACAATCCACCCAAGAAAAGGTGAGGAAATGATACTGGATAAAAAAGCCAGTGCCTTAATGGATACGGTAATGGGCAAGTTTGATATTTCCTCTTCGGCATCCCACACCAAAGGCGGAGGTATTTTGGTTACTGCCGATAACAATCTTTTGTTAGGCCCGAATGCGGTTGAAACCCCTCTCAGAGAGGATCTGTCAACTACCCCGGAAGGGATTGATATGGTTATCAAGAAACAACAGATGTTGATGCCAAGACTTTCGAAAGGTTCTATTATCACATATTTTGCTGGAGTTAGAGCAAGCACATACGAAGAACAATTTGTCATTGAAAGAAGCAAGAAAGTAGAAAATTTCGTTCAAGCGGCAGGAATTCAGTCTCCGGGAATAACGGCGGCTCCCGCAATAGCTCAGGACATCACAAAGTATTGTATTGATGCTATAGGGGAGAGCATTTCCAAGAATGAAAAGTTTAACCCGATAAGAAAACCTATCCCTAAAGTAAGGGAACTCCCGAGAGAGGAAAGAGACAAACTGATTAAGAAAAATCCTGATTACGGGGTTATCATTTGCCGGTGCGAAGAGATATCGAAAGGCGAGATAATCGATGCTTTGCAGTCCCCTTTGAAAGTTCCAACTATTGATGGAATAAAGAGAAGGGTAAGGGCTGGAATGGGAAGGTGCCAAGGAGGATTCTGCTCCCCGCAAATCGTAAAAATAATTGCGGAACATGAGGGGATCGCAATTGATCAGGTTGCAAAGAAGCAACAGGGAAGTGAGATATTGGTTGCTAGAAACAAGGGAGAATAATCTACCTGCAAAAAAGCAATAGGGAAGTGAGATCTTGGTTGCAAGAAACAAGGGAGAATAATCAAAAGAAAAGGTACGGGAAATAGTTATTTAAAGATTAAGACCCGGAGATCTTTGCTAGAGATGGGGATATAGATAACAAGAAAATATTTAAGGTGGAAAAGGAGAGCCCAGGATGTACGATGTTGTCGTAATAGGAGGGGGGCCAAGCGGACTGGCAGCAGCCGTAGAGGCTAAAAAAGAGGGAGCAAGCGTTCTTATTATTGAAAGAGAAGCTATGCTTGGAGGAATATTAAAGCAGTGTATTCATGATGGCTTTGGACTAATAAGATTTGGGAAAAAGCTGTCAGGGCCGGAGTATGCAGAGCTATATATTAAAGAAGTAAAAGATTTAGGAATTGAAACGAGACTTCAGACTTTTGTCACCTCCATAAAGAAAAATCAAGACGAATTTGAAATTACAGTAACCAGTTCAATTGGTATGTCCGTTATTGCGGCAAAAACCATTGTTTTATCCACAGGATGCAGAGAAAGAACTGCAAGGCAGGTCTTTATTCATGGCACACGTCCGGTTGGGGTATACACGGCAGGGACTGCTCAGAATTTTGTGAATCATTTGGGTTATCTTCCTGTAAAGAAATGCGTCATTCTTGGGAGCGGAGATATCGGACTCATTATGGCAAGAAGACTTACTCTTGAAGGGGCAAAAGTAGTTGGTGTATATGAAATAAAATGTACCCCTTCAGGACTTACTAGAAACATTCACCAGTGTTTAAAGGATTTTGATATACCGCTATACCTTTCTCATACTGTGACCAGGGTTTTTGGAGAGCCAAGACTTACAGGGATAGAAGTGGCTGAGGTCGATCAGTTTATGAAGGTAAAACCCGGTACTGAAAAATATATTGAATGCGACGGCCTTATTTTATCTGTCGGGCTGATTCCGGAAAACGAACTTGCAGAGACAATAGGTGTAAAGATTGACCAAAAAACAAAAGGCCCAGAGGTAAACGAAAAAATGATGACTTCTGTGGAAGGGGTATTTTCTTGCGGGAATGCACTCCATGTCCATGATTTAGTTGACTACGTGTCAGAAGGATCGGCAACTGCCGGCAAAAATGCTGCCAAATATGCGGGGGTAAAAGAGAAGGAAGCTATTGTTTCTTCGGAAGGAATGCTTAGTTTAGTTCCGCAGAGAATAACCGAGGGAGAGCATGAAATAATATTCTATTTCCGCACCCTTTGTGATCGCAAAAAAGCTACATTAACGATAACTGTTAACGGAAATGAAGAGGGGAAGACAGTGAAGAAGTACACCAATCTGTTGCCTCCAGAAATGGAAAGGGTCAAACTGAAACTCAATGTTAAGGGCGGTGACAAAGTGCATTTTAAACTTGAAGGAGAATAAGATGGAGATGGTATGTATTGCCTGCCCAAACGGTTGCAGGTTAAGTATAGAAAAAAAAGAAGATGGTAGTCTTTTGGTGAGTGGGAATAAGTGCCCCAAGGGTGTTGCTTTTGCAAACGAGGAGATGCTTGCCCCTAAAAGAAGCGTTTGTACTACGGTAAGAACGATATATAAAAAATTACCCGCAGTCCCAGTAAGAATTGATGGCGAGATACCTAAAGAAAAGATATTTGATTTTGTCCAGGAAACTAAGAAAATTGTACTAGACAGGCCATACTCTTTTCAGGAAGCAGTCATAGAGAACTTGTTTGACTTGGGGATAAATGTAATATGTTCTGTGGACATGAATAGACTAATTGGGGAATAGAGCAAATATATAATTCGTTCTCATGAATATGGGATAATAATTTAAATTAGGGGAATAGAGTAAAAGTAAAATTCGTTCCCAAGAATATAGGAAAATAATATAAATAAGGGGAATAGGCCACGGGCCAAAAACAGGAGGAAGAAATGAGTAAACCATTGGTACTTTCAATCGATATCGGAACGCAGAGTATCAGAGCGATGTTATTCGATAAAGAGGGAAATCTGATTCACAAAGCAAGAGTTGCATTCAATCCGTATTATTCGCTTAAGTTCGGCTATGCTGAACAGAAACCGGAATTGTATTGGGATAAATTACTTGAAGCAGTAAATACTGTGCGTCAAGAGAGTGGGGAGAAATGGAAGGACGTTATCGGAATCGCCCCGACTACCATGAGGGATGTTTGCATCATATTGGACGGGGAAATGAAACCGTTAAGAGATGCAATTTTATGGATGGATAGAAGGGAGGCTGAAGTCCCCGATATGCCTGGCAAGACAAAAGCAATATTCAAGATGGTAGGAATGTTTGAAACTGTAAAAAAGACCGCCTCGGGAATTCGCGCAAACTGGATAGCTGATAACGAGCCAGAAATATGGGAAAAGGCAAAAAAGTTTGTAATGCTTTCAGCATATATAAACTTGAAGCTAACAGGAAAATTAGTTGATTCCGTGGCTTCTACCATTGGGCATATACCCTTTGACTACAAGAATAAGACCTGGTTTAAAGAAAACAATCTTCAAAGGCCTATGTTCAAAATGTCTCTCGATATGCTATATGATTTGGTTAACCCTTCCGAAAAACTCGGAGGAATCAGTAAAGAAGTTGCGGATGCAATGGGACTTCCAGAAGGGCTCCCGGTAATTGCAACCGGAAGCGATAAAGGAACGGAGACTTTAGGAACAGGGTGTGTTTCCGAGAATATCGCTTCACTCAGCTTTGGAACTACAGCTACTGTACAAATGACAACCCAAAAATATGTTGAACCTATTGCATTTTTACCTGCTTATCCTGCGGTATATCCGCATAGATACAATCCGGAAATTCAGATTTATCGTGGATATTGGATGATCTCATGGTTCATCGAACAATTCGGATACTCTGAAAAAGCAGAAGCTAAGAATGCTGGGATTACAGCAGAAAAATACATGGATAGGTATATAAATGAAATACCGGCCGGTTGCGAAGGCCTTCTTGTTTCTCCTTACTGGGGAGCTGGACTAAGGCATCCTGAAGATAGGGGCGCAATTGTTGGATTTACTGAATCACACACAAGAGGTCATGTTTACAAAGCGATGATTGAGGGAATAAACTTTGCTCTGATGGAAGGAACAAAAAGCTTGGAAAAGAAGACAGGGGTAAAAGTTGAAAAGGTAGCTGTTTCAGGGGGAGGAACCTCCTCTTGTGAGGTATGCCAACTGACAGCCGACATGTTCGGAGTTCCTGTAGTAAGAGTTCAAACATATGAGACAAGCGGACTTGGAGCAGCAATTTGCGGATTTGTAGGCCTTGGAGAATTTAAGGATTTTGATGAGGCAATAGGGGCAATGGTTCATCACCAAGAGCCCTTTATCCCTAACGTAGACAAACACAATCTTTATCAGAGACTGTTTGAAGAAAGATATGTTAAAGTCCCCAAAAGACTTAGACCAATATTTAGAGACAAGAATAAAGAGTTTGACGGCTTAAAGAGAAAAATCAAATAGAGGAGGTAACAAATGTCAAAACCATATAAAGATTTCCGTCCCCCATTCGTAGAAGAACAGGCACCCAAAGGCTCATACAGAGAGATATTCAAATGGGGTAGCCCAACAGGATATAAGGTCCCTAAAGAGACCCTATACAAGCTAATAAAAGAGATATTTGAATTGACTGACGAGGACTTTAAAGAGCCTATGGATTTAGGTTATGAGCAGGTTGATTACGATATTCCAATCAAACTAACCGAGGCGCAAATAGCAGAGCTTAGTAAGATTGTCGGCCCCGAGAATCTAAAGAAAGACCCATATTCAAGATTGTCTGTAGCTTATGGGAAAACAATGTATGACATATTAAGACTGAGAAGAAAGGTGGTAGAGAATGTTCCCGATGTCGTACTATATCCTGCTAATAAAGAACAAATTGAAAAGATAGTGGCTTATGTATCTGCCGAGAAAATTCCACTGTATGTATATGGTGGGGGATCATCGGTTACCAGAGGAACAGAATGCATGAAAGGTGGCGTTTCCCTGGACATGAGAAAGAACTTTAACAAGGTTATTAAGTTCAACGAGATTAATCAGACTATTACGGTGGAAGCTGGCATGAGTGGGCCGGATCTGGAAGCGCATCTAAGAAATGC
>ERZ1645192.4284-NODE-4284-length-11339-cov-35.400744_pt1 | contig 11339 bp, 13 predicted proteins | sample MGYA00575354_ERZ1645192 | MGnify/ENA primary metagenome ERZ1645192 (study PRJEB40844, sample SAMN11349763) | freshwater sediment metagenome | isolation source: river sediment | host: Sediment | place: India: Faizupur Khadar , New Delhi | collected 2017-02-21 ... | reverse complement strand
TCTATGGAGACGGCATCTGGAGCAGCAAGCTCTCCTCCGGGGAGGATCTGTCCGGCCTGCAAAGGGATCTCTTGCAGGATAATCTGGCCAAAGTGGAAGCGGCGGCGCATCACACCAACTCCAACCTCTACGGATTCATAGACAACGATGACGTCTACCAGTACCTGGGGGGCATCAGCCTGGCGGTTAGAACTGTGACCGGAAAGGCCCCCGATCTCTATGTAACCGACGCCAAGGACCCTGACAGAAGCGATGTCTCCTCACTGCACGACTTCTTCTCCCGGGAGCTGCGCTCTCGCTACTACAATCCCCAGTGGATGAAGGGAATGATGGAGCAGGGATACTCCGGGGCCAGGGAGATGGACAGGTTTGCCGAGTATCTCTGGGGGTGGGAGGCGACGGTTCCCGATCTGGTGAGCGAGAACACCTGGTCCGAGGTGAAAGAGATCTATGTGGATGACAAGTACCAGATGGGCCTCAAGGACTTCTTTGACGAGAACAACCCCTGGGCGGCTCAATCCTTAACAGGCAGGCTGCTGGAGACGGCCAGAAAAGATCGCTGGCATCCATCCCCGGCGGTCAAGCAGGAGCTTGTGGACCGGTACGAGCAGTCGGTGCAGGAATATGGCGTCACCTGCTGCCATCACACCTGCGGCAACCTGGCCCTTCAGGAGTACATGCAGGGTGTGCTTCCCTCTCAGGATTCCGATTCCTCCAGCAGTTCCGTCGCATCCAAGAGCGAAAGATCCAGTTCTTCGTCATCCCACCATCATAAGCCTGCAGTGGGGAAGGATTCGCCGCCCCAAAACCAGACCCAATCGGCGGGATATGGAACAGGATTACCCAAGGCGGAGCAGACGGATTCTGCCTCAAGCGAGGTGGAGGGATTTGTGATGGAGGCGGTGGAGATGAAGAGCACCCCAACCGGCTCCTCCGCTGCCCCCATGATCGCCCTGGGCCTGGTCTTTCTGGTGCTATTCATGATCTGGATGGGATTTCATAGGAAGGTGTGAATGTAAATCCCAGGGAAAGCAGAGATACGGATTTCACTCCCCCTCTTTTTTAGGCCTGCCGAAACCTTTATCTGTCCAGCCACTTTTAGGTTAGCCTAAAAATTGACCACTAGACAACGAGGATGCATAATGCAAGAGCCGATCACAAGCTTGAGGGCGGGGACATCGGCCCAGGTCATCGCATTGCTGGGCCCGGGCAGTTCATTTCAGAGAAAGCTGCGAACAATGGGCATCAGAGAGGGGGTGAGGCTGAAGGTGGTGGCCGTCCATCCCTTCGCCGGTCCCCTGGTCGTGGAGATATCCGGCAGGCAGATCACACTGGGCAGGGGCATCGCCCGGAAGATCATGGTGAGGGTTGAAGATTGAAGCGAATCGTTTTGATGGGCAATCCCAACATCGGAAAGAGCGTGGTCTTCTCCCGGCTGACCGGAGCGGAAGTGATCACCTCCAACTATCCGGGAACCACGGTGGATTTCACCAGAGGCAGGGCCCGCCTGCAAGGAGAGCAGGTGGAGATCATCGACGCACCGGGAACCTACTCCCTGCAGCCGACCAACCGGGCGGAGGAGGTGGCTCTGGAGGTGCTGGGATGGGGGGAACTGGTCATTAATGTGGTCGATGCCACCAATCTGGAGAGAAACCTGTTCCTGACGATGGAGCTTCTGGAGAAAAAGAAGCCTCTGATCATGGTGCTCAACATGTGGGATGAGGCGGATCGCTCGGGAATAGCAATAGATGTAAAGAGGCTGGAAGAGCATCTGCGGGTGCCGGTGGTCGCCACCGTCGCTCTGACCGGCGAGGGGATAGCAGAACTGGTCTCTCGGCTGGGCGAGGCGCAACCCCTTCTTGAAAGAGAAACCTTGAGTGAAGAAAAGAAGTGGGTGGAGATAGGACGGATAACCAGAGACGTCCAGAAGGTCACGCATAAACATCCCACCCTCTGGAGCAGCCTTTCCGAGGCCACCATCAAGCCCTTTACGGGTACCCCCATCGCCCTGATGGTCATCTTCGCCACCTTCTGGACGGTGAGGCTGATTGGAGAGGGGCTGATTGCCTATCTCTTCGAGCCCCTCTTTGAGCTGTACCGTCCCCTGGCCATGAAGATAAGCGCAGAGCTGGGGCCCGGGATGCTGCATGACCTTCTCATAGGCCGGATCATAGATGGCAATATCGACTATGTCCAGTCCATGGGGCTTCTGACCACAGGCATCTATGTCCCCCTGGGAATGGTGCTGCCCTACATAGTGGGCTTCTACCTGGCCCTCGCCCTGCTGGAGGACTCCGGATATCTGCCCCGGCTGGCCACGCTATCCGATAACCTGTTTCACCGGCTGGGGATGCACGGCCATGCCATAGTCCCTCTCTTCCTGGGCCTGGGCTGCAATGTGCCGGGAGCCCTCTCCACCAGGAATCTGGAGACCAGAAAGCAGCGCTTCATCGCCGCCACGCTGCTCGGTTTGGCCGTGCCCTGCACCGCCAAATCGGCCATGATCTTCGGGGTGCTGGGCTCCTACGGCCAGGGCTATGTCTTCCTGGTCTTTGCCGCCCTGGCCATGGTTTATGTGGCGGCGGGGCTGGTCTTGAATAAGGCGGTCCGGGGCGAGAGCCCGGAGATATTCCTGGAGATCCCTCCCTACCGGCGGCCAGGCGTTATGGTGATTCTGAAGAAGACCTGGATGCGGGTTCGGTGGTTTTTAGCCGAGGCCATACCATTCCTGTTCCTGGGAGTGCTGCTGGTCAATGTGCTCTATACCGTGGGCTTCATGGAGTGGATCGCCCGCATCTTCTCGCCCTTCATGGAGTGGTGGCTTGCCATACCTGGAGAGGCGGTGGTCGCCCTTCTGGTGGGCTTCTTCCGCAAAGATCTCGCGGTGGGAATGCTCCTGCCTCTGGGGCTTGAGGCTGGCCAGATGGTGGTAGCCACCACTGTTCTCTCCCTCTATTTCCCCTGTGTAGCCACATTCGCAGTGATGGTAAAAGAATTGGGGGTGATGGATACTCTGAGATCCGCCGCTGTGATGGCCATGACCGCTCTCATGGTGGGTGGAGCCATGCGATGGGCCTTGATAAGATGAAGAGGATGAAATGGATGATAAAGATGATATTGAAATAAGCTGGATGCTATGAGAAGGATGTCATGAGACGCAAGAGAGTGGAGGAGTACATAGAGATCATCCATGACCTGGAGTTGCAGGAGGGGCGTGCTGCCACGGGCAGGATCGCCACGGAGATGGGAGTTAAACCCTCCTCGGCCACGGAGATGCTTCAGAAGCTGCAAAATGAGGGGCTTCTTCAGTACGAGAGCTATGCAGGAGCCACTCTGACCGACTCGGGCAGGAGGCTGGCCCTGGAGCTCGAGGGCAAGCACAGGGCCATCGCCGACTTTCTGGAGATCATCGGAGTGGACAGGGGTTCGGCGGAGAGGGATGCCTGCCAGATGGAGCATCATGTGGGAAAGGAGACCATGGAGCGCCTGAAGAAGTTTGTGCAGTTTGTAGGCCTCTCCTCCAGCCAGCCGATATGGATTGAGAACTTCAAGAGATATTGCCAGACGGGACAGCCGGAGGAATGCGATCTCTCCGGCCGCTGCACCTGCCGCTCCGATGCCGATAAGGAGCCGTACGGTCCGAAATCGGAGTCAGCGAGAGAATGAAAGATGACTGTCTAAGGGCTTTGTGAAATTTTAATAGGCTGATCCTAAGTTGAGATGCTCAATCCGACGGAATGACCAGGGAGATTGATATGACTCATAAAAGCGCTGCAATCATTGCAGATAAACTGACCAAGCTCTATGGCGATCTTCTTGCCGTAGACGGCATCAGCTTTCAGGTCGACGAGGGCGAGATCTTCGGCTTTCTGGGACCCAACGGCTCGGGCAAGACCAGCACCATCCGCATGCTGGTAGGCCTCTCCCGGCCTTCGGGAGGCAGGGCCAGCGTTCTTGGATATGATCTTCCAGGAGAGAGCTCCCAGGCCAAAAGATATGTGGGCGTTGTCCCCGACTCATCCAATCTTTACGATGAGCTGTCCGCAAGGGAGAATCTCCTCTTCATGGCCAGGCTTTACAGCGTGCCCCGGAAAGAGCAGAATTCCAGAGTCGACCGCCTGCTCCAGGATTTCGGACTTTATGAGCGAAGGGATGATCTCTTCGGCACCTTCTCCCGGGGAATGAAGCGAGCCCTTACCATTGCTGCCGCCCTGGTGCATGAGCCGCGCCTTCTCTTCCTGGACGAGCCGACGGCAGGCCTTGATGCGGCCGCAGCCCGCTCTCTGAGGAGGCTCATATCAGGATTGCGAGAGAAGGGAATGACCGTCTTTCTCACCACTCATTATCTGACAGAGGCGGATATGCTCTGCGATCGCATTGCCATACTGGTTCAGGGCAGGATTGTGAGAATAGATACTCCTGATGGGCTCAAGCACCTGATTCAGGATCAATCCCTGATTGAGTTCTCCTTCAGGGGAGATGTCTCAGCACTGCTGGCGGATCTGCAATCCAGGCTGGAAGGGGGCCAGGCGGCTCTTCTGGACAGCAGTCGTATCCGGGTTTATGGAGGCGATCCTCCTCGAATATTCGATGCCGTTTTTCAGTCTTCCAGGGAAAGTGGGATTGGCCTGGAGTCGGCCAGCACCATCCGACCCAGCCTTGAGGACGCTTTTCTCCAGATAACCGGCCTGTCTCCCCAGGTTATGGCTGCAGATAAGGGTTCAGGAAAGGGAAGTGGAGTTGGAAGGTGATGGCGAAAGTGATGGGGAAGGTGAGGGAGAAGATGATGGAGAAGATGATGTGGCAGGATCAGATGCGAGGGGTCTATCATATCGCCATCAAGGATATGAAAACCTATTACCTCAAGCCGCCGGCCATAAGTTGGGGCATGGTCTTTCCTCTGGCCTGGACTCTGGCCTTTTACCTGCGCAATCCTGGCGACTTTGCTGAGCTGGTCCCGGGCCTCCTGGCCATGACCATTATATTCAGCACAACCGCAGCTGAGGCTGTGGTCATCAACTTCGAGCTGAGGCTGGGAACTCTGGAGAGGCTGCTGCTGACTCCCTTGAGCATGACCTCCGTTCTGCTGGGAAAGGTTTTAGGCGGCTTTCTCTTTGGGCTGATGATGACCGCGATTGTGGCCGCCGGAGCCATACTTTATCTTGGACTGCAGCCAGACATCCCCGGGCTGGCTCTGATATCCTTGATATCTCTCATGGTCTTCTCCTCCATGGGTGCTCTCTTCAGTCTATCGGTGCGGGAGGTCTTCGAGGCCCAGACCCTTCTCAATCTGCCAAGGTTCCTCATGGTATTCCTCTGCGGTGTGGTCTATCCGGTATCCGCCCTGCCCGAGGGGCTGCAGCTGTTCTCACGGCTGCTGCCCCTGACCTACACCGTGCAGGGATTGAAAGCGTCCTTCTTTCAGGAGCAAGGCGCAGTATTGGCATGGGATTTGATCATTCTATTCTTATTTCTGATCCTATTTCTGCTTCCGGCCATCAGATTGCTGCAAAGGAGGTTCAGTTAGAATGCACAGCCCCATCAAGGCATTGACCGCAGTGCGGGATTGCTTTTACCAGGATATAGCCGATAGAGTCTCATCCAGGGTACACAAGGGAAATGTGCTTGATATAGGCGCAGGACGGGGCATTCTCGTCCTCAAGATGACAGAGAAGAGCCCCGGCTTGAAGGCTTACGGAATAGATATCTCGCAAAAGGCAATTGAAGCTGCCAGGGCAATGGCTCGGAAGGCCGGGCTGGCAGATTCTACCCATTTCGATGTGGGCGATGTATGCAGCCTGCCCTATGAGGATGGCCACTTCTCTCTTGTAGTGAGCACCTTCAGCCTGCACCACTGGCCGGATGCAATCGCCGGGCTAAATGAGATCTACAGAGTGTTGGAGCCGGGAGGCGAGGCCTGGATTTACGATCACTGGAGGGATCCATCTCCAGAGGCCAGGCAAAATCTGGCAAGGGATTTCGGCAGACTGGCAGCCTGGTTCGCATTATTTCACCTGCGTTTCGTCTCCTCGGTCATGACTGAAGAAAGGGCCAGGATCATCCTGAATGATCCGTCTCTGAAGTTTCAGGAGAAAAGGCTGGAGCAGTGTGGCATCTTCCTTCTCTTGAGACTGAAAAAAACCTGATGCAGGCTTCAAGTAAAATATAGGTTTGGGTTTGGGGTTTGGGGAAAGCGGCATATATGGCCGGATATATATCGGCGCACCGGAAGATGAGGTTAGGATATGACCAAAGTAGGCATAATAAGATGTCAGCAGACCGAGGACATTTGCCCCGGAACCATGGATTTTAAGATTGCATCAGAGGGAAAGATGGCCTTTGCCGAGACCGGCCCGGTTGATATCGTGGGCTTCGTCTCCTGTGGAGGATGCCCGGGAAAGAGGGCCGTCTCCAGGGCGGCCCTGATGGTGGAGCGTGGAGCAGAGGCCATAGTCATCGCCTCCTGCATCAGCCGGGGAAATCCGATAGACTTTCCCTGTCCCCATTATGAAGAGATCAAGAATGGCATATCCAAAAAGGTTGGCTCAAGGGCTAAGATAATCGAGTGGACCCACTGAGCTGCCCTCTCTCCGGCAGAGCTACCTCTTTCGGGCTGAGATGGCCACAAAAGCTCCCCTGCCGTGGCCCTCTTCAAACGGCTCTGCTGAACTTATATCTTTGGTGCCCTTGAATACGGTCTGACGGGTGGCGATGAGGTCAAAATCAAGGCTTTCCAGCCAGAGGATAACCTGTTCCACTGAATGGAATTGAGCATATTTGTAGAACTTGCTCCCGGCCTTTTTCCGTTCATATTCCTTGCCTAAGGGGCTGTCTGGATCGATCATGCCGATGATGATCCGCCCCCCAGGCTTCAAAATCCTCTTTGCCTCCGCCAGAGCTTGCAGGGGCTTTTCCAGGAAGCAGATAGTGGTCACCATCAACACGAAGTGGAAGGATTCATCCTGGAAGGGAAGGGCTTCCGCTTTTGCCTCATGAACCACTATGCCTCTCCGGCGCGCCCTGTCGGCCATCGCTTTTGCCGGTTCCACGCCGATCCTGATGCCCAGAGGGCCGGCGAACCGGCCCGTTCCAACGCCAATCTCCAGTCCAACTCCCTTGGCCGGGATGAGGTCTCGCAGGGCCAGGATCTCAGATTTATAGGCCGCTTCATTCTCCTCAAACCACAAATCATACTCTGCCGCATTTTTTTCAAAGATGTCTATATTATTCATGATCGTCTGCCACAGATTCCAGGATTGCGCTTTTTGCAGATGAATTCTTCCACCACATCGGGCAAGGCGGAGGGGCGCTGTCCTTGCCCGCATCTTGAATTTAAAAGGGCTCTAGCCCTTCCGCTGGTATCCCACAACTGCAAAGAGCAGGGCTGCCACAAAAATCAGGACCGGGAAGAGGGAAAGGGTGGCTGTGAGCCCGAACTGGTCGGCAATTGCGCCCGAGACGGAGACACCGAGGCCTCCCGCGCCCATGGCTATACCCATGAATAGGCCAGAGATCAGGCCGATCCTGCTGGGCATAAGCTCGTGAGCCATGGCAATGGTCACCGAGAAAGAGGCCCAGAGGAAGAACCCAAAGCAGAGCATGGCGGCAACCTGAAGCGCACCACCTGTCAGCAGAATCGTGGCAAAGGCGGGAATGGAGCAGAGGGTAGTTGCGACGGCAACCGGTTTTCTGCCCATACGATCGGAGAGGTAGCCTCCGGTCAGCTGCCCGACAACCCCAGCAATGAGCATGGCGCTGATAAAGAAGGTTGCCTCAATCAGAGGGTATCCGCTCAGGACAAGGTAGGTGGGGAGGAATGTCATCGCCCCGAAAGTGACCCAGGAGCGAAGGGTCGAACCGGCAAAGAGGAGTATCACCGGCCTCCAGTTCTCCTCGCCGCCGGACTGTGCCTGCTGCGGTGCCACCGGGCAGATGTCCGGGATGGGGCGGACGGTGAGAAGAAGTGCGCCGAGGACAGCGGGTATTAAAAGCCAGGTTACGGCGGGAAGGCCTCCGGTAGTGATCACTATGCCGCCCAGGATCGGCCCGAGGGCCTGACCGAGGTTGCCGCCCACGATAAAGAAAGAGGTGAGCCGGCCCCGGTTGCTGGATACGGCAATTGCCGCTACCTTGCAGAGAGCACCGGGATGGAAGGTTGCGGCGCCCACAGAGGCGATGCCAACCGAGCAGAGCATGATCAGGTAGTGGTCTGATAGCAGCCCCAGAAAGGCGATCCCGCAGCCGGAGAGGAGTACGGAGACTGCCACGCTGACCCGAAAGCCCCGCTTATCTGAGAGGCTGCCGAAGACCGGCTGGAGGATCGAGGAGATCAGGCTGTGCATCACCGGGAGGAGCGCTGCCTGGGTATAGCTGTATCCGAGGGTGGTGATGAGAAGCGGCTGTAGTGCCATCAGCACCGGGGCATAGATGTCGTTAATGAGATGCGCCAGCGTCAGCTGGGCGATCTCCCGCACCCTTGATGGGGGTTGTGCCGCCTGATCGTGCTGCATGGCCGTGCTCACGCTCATGCGGAGGGCTTCTCTATACTCTTATATGAGGTTAGTTCCTGAATGGGCTCCTGCAAAAAGATCCCAAAGCTCAAAAGGTTCGGGCAAGTGATGCCCGTTCACGTCAGTCAATTCACCGATGCAACCGGCAATTCGCCATGTAGATACTGTCGGGGCTGATAACTGAAAAGAAACCTTTTTCATAGCTAAAGCTCCTATAATAATTCCATATGCCAGTCCATAGCTACCTAGGCCTGGCCTCGGCCATGCACCGCCTTACCGAGCCGGCCATACGCGCCGCCCTATCTGCACTGAAGCTTGCCCCTGGCAGTCTTGGGCTCGACGCCGCCTGCGGAAATGGAGATCACAGCCTCTGGCTGGCCCAGGCCCTCTTTCCGCAGGGGAAGGTAATCGGCCTTGATATCTGCAGGGAGGGGCTGCTTCAGGCGAGAGCGGCTTCAGAGAGAGCAGGTTTATCAGATTCGATTGATTATATCCAAGGAGATTTGCACTCTCTGCCGTTCCTGGATCATGCCTTCGATTGGGCCTGGTGCGCGGACTGCCTCTGGCCGGGCCCCGATTCCCAGGGCTTTCTGGGAATGGACCCGATGCCCGTCCTTGGAGAGCTTGTGCGGGTGGTACGGCCGGGCGGGCTTATTGCCATATTATTCTGGTCATCGCAGCGGCTCCTTCCCGGCCACCCTTACCTCGAGGCCCGGCTCAATGCCACCCGGGCGGCGTGCTATCCATTCCAGGAGGGCGGCAGCTTTTTGGATCACATCTTATCCGCACCCGTATGGCTGCATCAGGCCGGGCTGGAGAAGATCAGGGGGCAGACATTTGTGGCCGATCTGCACACAGCCGTCGACGGCCAGGCTGGAGATGATCTGGCCGCCTGCTTTCAAATGCTCTGGGGAAGGGCAATGCCGGAGCTATCGGAAGCGGATAAAGCGCAATTCGAAAGGCTCTGCCATAAAAGCTCCCCGGATTTCATCGCCAATCGACCTGGATATTATGGTTTTATCACTTACACCCTCTTCTTTGGACTGGTCACTCAAGGCCGAGATGACCTTCGTGAATCTGATTATCTGATTCAAGCAGCAAATTGAAATATATTCGGCCCCATTGATTCTTTATGGAAGGCAACATCCTGGCCGCCCTGGCTTTGACCCTCCTGGCCGGCCTTGCCACCGGCATAGGCAGCCTGGTGGCCTATTTCATCCCCAAGCCCGATCTGCGTTATCTCTCTTTGAGCCTGGGCTTTGCCGCAGGGGTGATGATCTATGTGGGCTTTGTGGACCTATTCTGCAACTCGCAAACCATACTGGGTTTCACCTATGCCAATATCTTCTTCCTGATGGGCCTGTTTTTGATCTATCTGCTGGACCGCGCCGTTCCTCATATTCATATGGACGGACAGGTGGACTCTCAGTGCAACCGTCTCTATCGCAGCGGCATTATGACCACCATCGGAATAGCCATTCATAACCTTCCGGAGGGCATGACCGTAGCCCTGGTATCACTGGCGGACCTGCGCCTGGGTGTGCCGGTGGCCATAGCCATAGCCATCCACAACATCCCGGAGGGGCTGGCCTGCAGCATTCCCCTCTACTGCGCCACATCCGATCGCAGAAAGGCCTGCCTGCTCTCCTTTGCCGCGGGCATGACCGAGCCATTGGGAGCAATAGTCGCCGTTGTCCTGCTCTATCCCTTCCTCAGCGACTGGCTGCTGGCGGCAGCCTCGGCCATGGTAGCCGGGATCATGGTCTTCCTGTGCTTTGATGAGCTGATACCCATTGCCAACCGATACGGCAGCGAGCATCTTACCAACCTGGGAATCATAGCCGGCTTTGCCGTCATGATGATCGGACTCGGCCTGATGGGAACCTTTTAGATTTACCTTTCAAATGATCTCAATCCCTCTGGCCATAGCGAAGATCCGGGTCGTCCCCTTGACAATATTTAAATAATTTCCGGCTATAATAGTGAACAGGCTTTTTTTTTGGCCTTTGATAGATGGATGGGTTTCCTTTAGGTGATGGATGATGAAGATGCTGATATTGAGCTTCAGCTTGCTGCTGATCTCGGCAATGAACACGGTATATGCTTCTGACCAGGACTTGATGGTGGTGGATGAGAATCAGACTACAGCAGTCAATGAGACTGCTTTGAGCCTTGCTCTGGCTGGTGAGGCCTCAGGCGCGCTTACCTTCCAGGAAGAAGAGGGGCTGCTCTTCATGGCCGAGGAGGAGAAGCTGGCGGGAGATGTCTATTCAGCGCTAAACGAAGTCTGGAATCTGCGCGTCTTTGACAACATCGGCCGGGCAGAGCAGACCCACCAGGCAGCAGTGGAGACGCTTTTGGAAAGATACTCCCTTGCCGTTCCAGCCAAACCGGCTGGAGAGTTCTCCAATGAAACCCTGCAGAGCCTCTACAATGATCTGGTAAGCCGGGGAGGGCTTTCAGTGGAGGAGGCCCTGAGGGTGGGAGCGGCTATAGAGGAAATAGACATCCTGGATCTGCAAGAGCGCATGGCTCAGACAGACTGGGAGGATATATTGCTGGTCTACTCCAACCTCAAGCGTGGATCGGAGAATCATCTGCGGGCCTTTGTCAATAACCTTGAGCGGCGTGGCATTGAGTACAGTCCTGAGCACCTATCCCAGGAAGAATATGATGAGATAATTAGCGGCTGATCTACGAACATATGATCGCTCTAAAAAAGATACGTCAGTTGATAATGGGAGCCTCTGAGGTTGTCTCTATCAAGGAGCTTACGGCCAGGAACTCGGGTAGCTATCTGTTTGTTCAGGCCAGTCTGATCTTCTGGGT
>ERZ1645192.4282-NODE-4282-length-11344-cov-5.492603_pt1 | contig 11344 bp, 12 predicted proteins | sample MGYA00575354_ERZ1645192 | MGnify/ENA primary metagenome ERZ1645192 (study PRJEB40844, sample SAMN11349763) | freshwater sediment metagenome | isolation source: river sediment | host: Sediment | place: India: Faizupur Khadar , New Delhi | collected 2017-02-21 ... | reverse complement strand
TATTATCTGAGGATCCCATTTGAGCATTTCTTCTATGTTTTCGGAGTACTCCTGAGAACTCATGCCTCTGCGGCTGAATACGTGAATTCCTTCTTCAACAAGCGCAGCGCATATTGTGTCCTGTGTAGACAATGGATTGCTGCCTGCCACGGCAACTGTAGCTCCAAGCCTGTGCATAACCTTCAAAAGGCAGGCCGTCTTAGCCTCGAGATGCAGGCAGCAACCGATCACAAGACCTTCAAGCGGCCTGTATTTTTCTTCCCTCTCTGCGATCAGCCTTAGCACGGGCATATATTCCCATGCCCATTCTATCCTTCTGTGTCCTTCCGGAGCCAGGTTCATGTCAGCTATCCTAAACTCGTTTTTCACAATTCTGCCTCCTTCCTTTCGGGCGTTAAGCCCTCTTCAAGAAAAAGCAACAACATAAAACGTATAAACAAAAGTTGCCAAGGTATCCCTTTCATACCCGCGGAATAAAGCGGATAAATGTAACGGATGACATATTAAAGCGTCGTGATGATTTAATATTACCACTCAACTGCATATTAACTCAACTTTCCACCTCTTAATAACAGTGGATTCAAACTCCCGGTTTTCGTCTTATCCGCATGTTTTTTAGCAAAAGTCCTGTAGCTCTGAAACATTAAAGTCGCTGGATTCCCGATCTCGGAACGCACTCGAAATGGTTCGAATGCTATTGTGTTTTTATATGTTTCCTTAACAGGAAACAGCATTCTCCCGATCAAAATCATGCGGGAAAGACGGTGGGAAAGTAAAGATATTAAGCTGTTATTTTATGCAGCTTCTTTATGTCTGACGGCTCAAAAATACCTTCCTCGGTTATTATTCCTCTGATCAGATCTGCAGGGGTCACGTCAAAAGCCGGATTCCATACCTTTGCGTCCTCGTGGACCAGAATTTCACCGCCGACCTTCCTTACTTCACTGTGGTCTCTTTCTTCGATAGGGATCGAATCTCCATTTGGGCAGTTAAAATCTATACTGCTTATTGGTGCTGCTATGTAAAATGGGACATTGTGCCTTTTCGCAGAAATTGCAAGTCCATAGGTGCCTATCTTATTTGCCGTGTCCCCGTTGAGGGCTATCCTGTCCGCTCCTGTGATCACTGCGTCTATCTTCTCCCTTGACATGAGAAAGGCAGCCATGGAATCGCATATGACAGTAACGTCAAATCCATCCTCACACAACTCAAAGGCAGTCAGCTTTCCTCCCTGAAATCGCGGCCTGGTCTCATCTGCGTACACTTTGATCTCTTTGCCCGCGTCCCTTGCAGCCCTAAAAACACCAAGAGCAGTGCCATAACCGGAAGTGGCCAGCGCTCCGGCGTTGCAGTGCGTTATGACTGAAGCCCCGGCCGGCAGAAGAACAGCCCCATGAGCACCGATCCTTCTGTTGATCTCACGGTCTTCCCTGTCGATCGCAATTGCCTCCGACTCAAGCAATGTATAAAGTTCCGGTGAGTTTTTATTTTCGTTGAATACTGATCGCATTTTTTCAATGGACCAAAAGAGATTTACTGCGGTGGGCCTTGTTGCAGAAAGCCTAGAAAGTGCATCATCGATCTTTGAAATGTCTGAATGGGCTGCCAAAACCACTCCGTAAGCAGCAGCGACTCCTATGGCCGGCGCACCCCTAACCGTCATGTTTTCTATTGCTTCGGCTGTTTTTTCGTAAGAACTGCAATCCACAAAACTTACAGATGCCGGTATATTTCTCTGGTCAAGAAGGCGAAGCAACGGGGCTTCACGTATCCATTCTATCGTTTCGGGCAGCATTATGCTCACCTCTTATACTCAAATTGTCAGGATCAATGCCACAGGACCTGATGCCCTGCCGTCATTTCTGTATGCAGATGCCTTTTACTTCGGCCTCTGCATGTCCGTCCCTGAAATATATGCCTACTCTCTGATCCTCTGAAAGGGACGAGGCATCTTTGATCATATTGCCATCGGTGTCCCTGCATATCGAAAATCCCCTTGACATCACGCTTAGAGGTGAAAGGTTGTTTAGGGTACCGGCCGCAGAATTAAGCTTAGATTCTGCACCGGAAAGCTTGTATGTGATATTGGATGTAAGTGTACTGTTGGCATTATTCAAATATTCCGATGCGGGGGCGTAAACTCCTTTTGTAATGCTGAAAAGGAGCCTCCTTTTTGAGTCGGCCAGATCAGAACTTATCTTTGCAGCCCTTTTGTTAATATGGGCATTCATCGACCGGAGAGAACTTTTCAGGTAGGCTGTGAGCTCTTTGGAATCCGGAAATACTCTTTCCGCAGCACCCGATGGTGTCGGCGCGTATGCATCCGCTGCAAGATCGGCAAGAGTTTTGTCGATCTGATGGCCGAGTCCGGTAATAACAGGAACGGGGCAAGATCTGACAGCGCGGACGACTTCCTCGCTGTCAAAAGTATCCAGGTCATCCCTGCTTCCTCCGCCTCTTACGAGCATTACCAGTGAGATATCTTTCAAAGCGGAGCATTTTGAGAAAGCGTTCCTTATCTCTGAGGATGCGGCAGCTCCCTGCATCAGGCTTGGGATCACAAGCAGCTCTGAAGCAGGGTACCTTATCGATGCGATCTTTATTACATCCTGTACCGCTGCGCTTGTGGGAGATGTAATGACAGCCACTTTTTGGGGAAAGGGAGGGATCGTCCTCTTGTGCCGGATATCGAAAAGTCCTTCTGCTGTAAGCTGCTTAAAAAGGATCTCCTTTGCCCTGGCTTTTGCTCCTTCGCCAAGGGGCAGAAGAGTCGAAGCATATATCTGGTATGATCCTCTCGCTCCGTAAACATCCACCCTTCCGCGCACAAGGACTTCGTCTCCGTCTTTGGGCCAGAGGATGACTGAGGAGGCGTTGGAACGGAAAAGAACACAGGAGATCCTTGCCTCTGCGCCGATCACGGTAAAGTAGGCATGTCCGCTGGAGTGTTTTTTGAATCCCAGGAGCTCTCCCTTTACGGAGATATTCTGGAGCTCACCGGAAGCGTATATTGCTTCACGGATCTTGTTTGTGACTTCATCTACGGTAAATATTGCATCTTTTTCATATTTAAACATGGCGGCTCAGTTCTTGAGAGATTCTTCCTTTCTCACTATTCTCCCCAGAACACCGTTCACGAAGCGCCCTGATTCTGCTGTTCCAAAAACTTTGGCAAGTTCAACTGCCTCAGAAATTGAAACGGCGATAGGCACTTTTTTAGATATGACTCCTTCGTAAAGGGCCAGCGAAATGGCTACCTTGTCAACGGCGACCATTCTTTCGGGCCTCCAGCCTATGATGTTCTCCCTAAGCAGGTCTGAGATAGCCTCCATGTTATCCATAACTCCCCTTACCAGCTCACAGGCATAGTCAAATACGCCATCTGCCTCATCCTCAGAAGGGTAAAGCTCAATGGCTTCATCAATATTTGCCGAGGGTCTTACATCCAGCTGATAAATTAATTGGAGTGCGATTTCACGAGATCTGTGGCGCAATTGTGACTTAGACGACATTTTCAAATATCATCTCCTGAATTGCTGCATAAGAGCTGAGACCTGTTTTTTGCCGTCCTCGGTAAGAAGTATCCAGGAGACTCCATAACCGATCAACGCAGCAAAAAGTGACCATAGGATGCCCTTCAGCCCAAGGTGCACGATCGCTGTCAGTGAAGCCGCAGCACCCGCCCAGAACAATGGCAGCGTCCATACGGGATTCGTTTTGGGATTGTCCTGAGGTGCTATGTTGATCCAGTTTATATGGACCGCCATTCCTGACTTGGTGAAGATGTCGCTGAACTTCTTTTCGAGTCTTACCTTGTCTTCTTCGTTGTCACCCTCAGGCATGGTAATGTAAATATTCAAAAGGTTCTGATCTCCGATAAAAGAGACCTCCTGGCAGTAAAAACCTTCCGGCAATCTTTTTGATACGATCTGACGAATAGAGTCGCCATCGATCCAAATTTTGCCCAACTTAGTCGTAGTCCATAAAAAAAGCATCTTATTCACCTCTTAATCGAGAAGGCCGGTTTCTCATTCAGGAAACCGGCCTTCTTCTGTAATTTCAGCTAAGGTCAGGCCTCTTCGGTAAAAGCGTTGTAAACGGCCTCTGTTTCAGCAGCAGGCTCTTTTTTTTCTCCAAATGTAATGCCCTGCACGTAAACATTTACACCTTTGATCGTATAGCCGGTAAAGCGTTCTATCTGTTCCTTGACTGCCTCCTGTACGTCCCAGCATACATCGGGGATACGGAGTCCATACTTTACAGCAATATATGCATCTACAACTATTTCAGGCGAATCTCCGTCAGAAATAGTTATTCTTACACCGTTGACCGTTTTTCTGCCAAGGCGAAGATTTGCCATCAGCCCTGGATTTGCCGGAGTAACACCTTCAACGCTGTTCAGAGCTTTTGTGGCAAGCTGGGCTATGACATCTTCCGATATCCGGATCTTTCCTTCAAGGTTTGACTGATCGATAGTCGCACCTGCCGCTATCTCTTCAGTCTCACCGGATTCGCTTACTACGAATTCCTCTTTTTTATTCGCGACCATGCGGTTATTCCTCCTTATCGACAACTGGATGTATATTGACCGATGCTTTTTTGCTGCTCATTTATTCTTCAGGATATTTAAAGGGCTTGCCGCAGTGGGGACAAAGAAGGTCTTCGTCTTCTTCATAGGCAGCCGGCTCATAGTAGAAATCCTTGCCGCATTCGGGACAGGTCACTGAGGCGTATTCTTCCTCATCAAAGTCCTCGTAATCATCTTCATCATCGTACTCGTCTTCGATAAGTGCATCAAGATCATCCTCAAGCTCACTTACATCCTCATCAAGCTGTTCGAGGTAGTCGTTGAGCTCATTGTGGACTTCTTCGTGCTCTTCCATCGCCTCTGCCAAGGAGTCAAGGGCATCTACCAATGCAGCAAAAAACTTCTCCTTCTCAGGCGTATCCGCTACTTTCTGCCCGTCGATCAATCCCCTAAGGTACGCTATCTTTTCACGTGAGCTCATCAGGAACCCTCCCTTTCTATTTCTTTGCTCTTTCAAGGTATTCGCCGGTCCTCGTATCAACGAGGACTAATTCCCCGTTTTCAACAAAGAACGGCACCGTGATGACAAGGCCTGTCGCCGTAGTGGCAGGTTTGCCACCGCCTGAAGCTGTATCTCCCTTGAATCCGGGAGGTGTATCCGTTATCTCCATTGCCACCGAGTTTGGAAGCTCAATGCCCATGACACGTTCTTCGTACATGTCAAAACTTACTTCAAGGTCATCGATCAGGTATTTCACTGCATCTCCAAGCATATCCTCGGTAAGGTATACCTGGTCGTACGTCTCCATGTCCATAAAAACATAGCTGTCTCCATCTTTGTACTGGTACTGGGCAGGTCTTTCGTCAAAAATTATCCTTTCGAAGCGTTCTCCTGACTTAAATGACTGATCAACAGAGGATCCGGTCTCAAGGTTGCGAAGTTTGCCCCTTACGATCGCGCCTCCCCTTCCCATCTTGTGATGGGAACATTCAAGAATGACCCACATCCCGCCTTCCCATTTGATCTTAAGCCCCGGACGGAAATCGCTTGTGTCCACAATTTGTGCCATTGAAAAACCTCCCCATGCTCTCTCACAAAACATCATGCGCATGCATTTGCCATGGATACGCCGTATTATCATAACATAAAGAAAGCTTGTTTGTCTTTATCCGCTATTGTTTTTTTGTGTATAAAGGCAGTACGGTCATATTGCCTTCCACGTCCTTTATAACATATATGCCGGTCGCTGTAACAAGCGGCTTTTCTTGCCTCAAAACCGATGACACCTCTACTCTAAGCTGAAACCGTCTTATATTGCAGATATCGGGACTTGCTTCCTGATATTCGATCTCAAAATGGGAGGGCATGCCTCTGGAAATATCCATCGACCTGGCCTCCGGAACAAATGCATCGCTGTAGTTCTGATCTATGATCTTTGCGTTGATCATAAAGTCTTCCGCAGACTCCCTCAACTCAGAAAGCAGGTCCTCCGGATATTCAATGTACGGATCTTCCTTTGCCCCTGATCCGGGCTCAAATTCATAGTACGCAAGAAGAGACCCGCCTTCGACAGAATAAGTGAACCAGTCCCTGAGAATATACTCCGCCTCAAGTGCAAGATTTTCCCTTTTGATGAGATGTGTTTTCCAGCTGAGCGGACCATAAATTTTTTCCGCGGCTTGCTGTGTCAGGACTGCAGCCCCTATCGCACAAATACACCACAATATCGCCGAAATTAAAATTGCTCCTTTATGCTTGCGTTTTCCATATTCATCAAATTTTCCCGAGTGCAATTAGGCAGCCTCCAAACTGTTTTTGATGCATATAACTGGTATTTGGATCTTTTGTCCTTCCATGGCGATATATATTCTTCAGGCCAGAGGTATGCATCGATAATTTCTCTCTTTTCAGAGTATTCGTGATCACCTCTGGCAAGCACGTACACAGTAAGGGTCTTCAATTCAGCATCTACCTGAAATCGCATATCCATGATCCCGGATACTCTCGGCTGGTCTCCGGGGGATCGGTGGTCTTTGGTATAAACAGTTCCATTCAGGCAATAGATCCTGATCGCCCTGAAATGATATAACCTGTCGTTTTGCAAAATACTGAAAGCCGGACTGATGTAGTTTTTAACAGTCATGATCTTTCCGGATAACCCGGTAATACAAAAAGGAAGGCCTGGCGGAAACGTGTCGGCAAAAAAGATCCAGTTTCTTATGTCAAAGCTGTAACCTGAGAAGCTTTCTCCTATATCTCCTTTTTCAGGCAGTTTATCAAGATATAGATACCCTTCTTTGGTTTCAGACAGGGTCATTTTTGTAAGCCTTGACCTTCCCGGAGCGGCAAAAGCGATCCTCAGCTCACTGTCTGCGAAGCTGCTTGGTCCGGTGTAAGATTTTATCGGACCCTCCCATCTGAATGGGTCGAACTTCTGATTGCCGAAAGCTTTTTTGTACTCGGCTGCTCCGACAGGCATTCCAAAACCGCAGTAAAAGGCAGGCATTTTAAGCAGGGCAACAGCTTTAGCTGTCCTGATCATTGCTTTTCTGTAATCCATAAAAGCTGTAATTTTATTAGAGGATAGAGTCAAAGAGTTTAATATTGCAGCAGTGATAATAAGAAAAATAGCAAGGCTGATGATCAATTCGGTCAGTATAAAGCCTTTAGAACTCCCTGATCCCTGATGGCCAAAAGACAAATATCTCCCTTCCTTCACGAAAACCATTGATCCTGATACTGATCTTTCTGTATTGTTCAAGTATATTTTCCTCTTTTACTGAACATCTTCCCGAATAATTGGAGGCATTATAAGACAAAGAACCGGAATAAAGTCCTGCTAGGACTTGACTCCGGGCCTTTTCCAGATACAATTTTTCTTTTGCGCTTTGTACTGTCGATATACTGCTGGAGAGAGTAGAGACTACTACCGTTATGGAAATCAGAGCTATAAAGCTCAGAGCTATTATTTCGGCTAAAAAAGTTCCTTTTCTCCTCATTCCCCTAAAAATCTTTCCAGATCTTTGAGGTCGTACGAATATGAGACAGCTGTTTTTCTGCTGATTTGCCCCTCTTTTACAAGCCTTGCAAGATCCTGGTCCATCGAATGCATCCCAAAGCCTGCACCCGTCTGTATAGTGCTCTTTATCTGGGCAGTTTTGCCCTCTCTTATGTGATTTCTTACAGCATTGTTGGCCATCATAAATTCGGTGCCAACGATCCTGTTCTCAATAAGCGCCATTGGGATCAGCTGCTGAGACAGAACGCCTATCAATATGGATGCAAGCTGGATGCGTATCTGCTGCTGCTGATGCGGAGGATAGACATCTATGATCCTGTCTATGCTCTGAGGAGCATCAGGTGTGTGAAGCGTCGCCAGAACAAGGTGTCCTGTCTCGGCAGCGGTAACAGCCGCGGTTATCGTTTCAAGGTCGCGCATTTCACCTATCATTATTACATCCGGATCCTGTCTCATAGCCCGGCGCAGCGCTTCTGCAAAAGTTTTTGTGTCAAAGCCTATCTCTCTTTGGTGTATAAGTGACCTTTCCGAATTGAATACATATTCGATAGGGTCTTCAACAGTAACTATGTGGACCTGTCTGGACATATTTATCTCGTGTACTATCGCAGCCTGTGTCGTTGATTTTCCGGAGCCTGTCGGTCCGGTCACAAGGAAAAGCCCGTTGTTGCGTTTGGCTACATCCCTTATCTGTTCAGGCAGGCAAAGCTGTTCGACTGTCCTGATATTTTGTGAGATTATCCTGAGTGAAAGAGCCGGACGCCCCCTGCTGTATGAATAGTTCGCCCTGAACCTTTGCTGTTCTCCTGCTCCGTAGTTTAATTCAAAGCTGAAATCGTATTCCTTTTCCTGGCTGAACCTCGATATTTCCTCCGTTGAAAGCATCATCTGCATGATATCTTCCATGTCAATCGGAGAAACAGGCATTACATAATCACGCTTAACGAGGCTTCCGTTAAGGCGGAATATCGGGAATGATCCTACGCTGATATGGATGTCGCTTGCAGCGTTTTTTATTCCGTCAAGAAGTATTTCCTGCAGTGGGAACATGATCTCACATCCCGTCTTTAATCAAACATCGTAGCAAGCAGCATCTCTTCTACGCTTGTGATACCGGCCTTTACCTTCTTAAAAGCTGATTCTCTCAGTGTCGTCATACCGTGGCTTCTGGCATATTCCCTGATCTCGTGAGTCTGAGCTGCGTTGCTTATCATCTCTCGAAGTTCTTTGTCTATCATCATGACCTCAGCGATAACAGTCCTGCCGCTGTAGCCTGTGAATCGGCATGACGGACATCCGACGGGCATGAATGCTTTTGTGCCGACCGGAGCGCCAAGCTGTTTGGCGATCTCCTCGTTGAACTCGAATTCCTTTTTACAATGCGGGCATAGCTTTCTTACAAGCCTTTGTGCCGCTATCGTTCTGATCGAAGATGCCAGAAGGAAGTTTGGAACTCCCATGTCAACAAGGCGGTTAATTGAGCTTGGTGCGTCGTTGGTATGCAGCGTACTCAGAACAAGATGTCCTGTGAGGGCTGCCCTGACAGCCAGATGAGCGGTCTCCGTGTCACGGACCTCTCCCACCATAAGTTTGTCGGGGTCCTGCCTCAGTATGGATCTGAGTGCAGCACTGAATGTAAATCCGATCTTTTCATTGATCTGTACCTGGTTGATCCCGTTCATAGTATATTCAACGGGGTCTTCAACAGTAATGATATTCGTTTCGGGCTTGTTTATTATTTCCAGAAGTGAATAAAGCGATGTGGATTTTCCGCTTCCGGTAGGTCCCGTAACAAGCACTATGCCGTGTGCCGCATCAACTGATGTCCTGAAATAGCTGATCTGCTGCTCGTCGAAGCCAAGCTTGTCTATTCCAACATACTGGCTGTCCTGTACAAGAAGCCTGAGAACGGCCTTTTCTCCGTATATCGAAGGAAGGGTGGAAACTCGAAGGTCTATCTTCTGGCCCGCCACCATGATAAGGATCCTTCCGTCCTGAGGGCGTCTCTTTTCCGCTATGTTCATCTCCGAAAGTATCTTTATCCTCGCTATGAGCGGCGGGTGAAGATTTTTGGGGATGTCGGTAGTTTTGAAAAGCGTGCCGTCGATCCTCAGACGGACCCTTGTCTCGGCTTCGAGAGGCTCAATGTGGATGTCGGATGCCTTTTCCCTAACAGCCTGCTCAAGTATTGTATTTACAAGTCGTATTACCGGCGCATCGTCAGCTGAAATATCCGTAACATCCTGCGGAGATGTCGAAGATATTGTTACAACATCAGCGCCAAGTGAACTCTCCTGCCTCTGTATATCTGCCATGGCATCCTTGAGGCTCGTCTGCATCTTGTAAAAGCTTGTAATGGCTTTTCTGATATCGGTAGATGTGGCTACCTGTATCTCCAGCTCTCTGTTCAGAAGCATTCTGAGGGCATCTACCGCAAAGGTGTTGAGAGGGTCTGCCATTGCAACAGTCAGCTTGCCTTCCGGTGATACGGAGAGCGGCATAACATTAAGTCGCTCTGCTATCGTTTCAGAGACAAGAGATATAGCCTGCTGCTGAGGCCTTATATTTACAAGTGAAACGAAGGGCACCTCGAGCTGGCTTGACAATGCCTCCCCAAGCTGTACCTCGGTCAGATACCCGTTTTTTATAAGTATTTCTCCCAGCCTCATCTGAGAGACCTTTTGCTCGGACAAGGCAGCCTGCAGGTTCTCCGGCGTGATAGCACCAGCATTAATAAGGAGTTCACCAAGCGGTACTGCCCTTATCATTTTAGCCAAAAAACCCACTCCTTCCAAATTTCAGCATGTCTGTGCCGCACAGACCACATGACACGCGACCCTTATTTTAACAATAAATTTTAAAAAATCAAAAACTGCCCTGTTTTTACTGGATCAGGCTTTTTGTCGGCATTCCGTAAACTTCAGCCGGGCCTGTCGGAACATCAAGAATATGAGGCACCACTATGAAAGCCATCTCCGATTTAGTGTGTGAATCACTCTTTACCTTGAACAATTCCCCAATAAGCGGGATATATCCAAGTATCGGGATCCTTGATACGTTCTTGCTCTTATTCTCCTGATAGAGACCTCCGATAACGAACAGCTCTCCGTCTCTTACTCTGATCTGAGTCTTTACTTCGCGGTTGGTGGTTTCAGGAGCCTCAGAAGTGCCGCTTCTGCGGAACTGTACTATCTCACCTGTGGCTATCTTAAGATCCAGTGTGACAAAGCCGTCTCTTCCTATCTTTGGGGTTATTTCAAGTGTCGGCCCGGTCTCCTGTTCAGAGAACTCCGGATTGCCGTTGTCATCCGTTCCGGACTGATACAGGTAATTATGTGTCAGCTTGATGGTCGATTTCTGTCCGTCAAGGGCTACAACAGACGGATTGGCAAGGACCTTGCCTTTATTGTCTGACTCCATTGCCCTCAAACCTGCATCAAGCATCTTCATTGTCGGATCGATAAGGTTCACAGGGTTATATGCGTCGTCAGTGCTGTATCCGGGTATGGGGAACTCTCCCTGGTCCGCAGTGTCTGACGGAACAATATTGGGTGTCAGTCCGCCTAACATGTTGCCGTATGTGTACTCAGCTCCGAAACCGGCTGCTCCGTAAGAAAAGAGCCAACCGTTGTAAACAGCGTTGAGCATTGTCTCCACTTCCTGCTTCGCTCCGTCATTTATCTCTATAAGCCTTGCTTCGAGCATGATCTGCTTTCCCGGATGGTCGATGCGGTTCATGATAGCCTCGACCTCACGATGCTGCTCAGGCGTACCGGTTACGTAAAGAGCCCTCAGT
>ERZ1645192.4281-NODE-4281-length-11345-cov-9.027192_pt1 | contig 11345 bp, 8 predicted proteins | sample MGYA00575354_ERZ1645192 | MGnify/ENA primary metagenome ERZ1645192 (study PRJEB40844, sample SAMN11349763) | freshwater sediment metagenome | isolation source: river sediment | host: Sediment | place: India: Faizupur Khadar , New Delhi | collected 2017-02-21 ... | reverse complement strand
TGGGCAAGAGCCGCCTGGTCTCTGAATTCAAAGCCGGGCTTTTGGAAAACGACCTGCGCCTGCTTGAAGGCCACAGCCTGGCCTACCGCCGCGTTTCGTACTGGCTGATCCGCGACGCGCTCTACAGCTACCTGCGCCTGCCGGCCACCACCCCCAACAACCCGCCGAGGAGAGCGCCCAAGCCGCCCCCCATACTGCCACCGCCCATGCCGCCGCCGGGCATCCCCCCACCGCCGCCGGCCATGCCTGCGCCGCCGAGCAGACCGCCCAGAAGATCCGCGAGCCCACCGCCGCCCATACTGCCGCCGCCGGCCACTCCGCCGCCGAGGCCGCCCCCTGGCTGGTTACCGCCAAGGCCACCGCCGCCGCCTATGAGGCCGCCGAGGAGATCCCCCAGCGGTCCGGCGCCGGATGCGCCCCCCATCGTCCCTCCGCCCATCGCTCCAGGCCGGGCACCGACCGCCGCCCCCCCTTCGCTCAGGCCGGCCAGCAGATCGGACATCGGCGAGCCACGGGTGCCGCTCGAAAGCATCGTGTTCAAGAGTTGGTTCGGATCAAACATCGCCGCTTGCCTCCCATCGTTCCGGCCCGCCCGGTCTGTCACGGCGCGGGCCACTCCTCAGCCCGCTTTTGCCAAGCGTAGCATCAATGCGCCGTCCAACACCACAGCGGGTACTGTTGCGCCGTTTAAGCTTCGATGACGTCCCGCAAGTGCTCGGCCAGGCTATGCATCGGGACGTGCGTCAGGTCCTTCGCGATTTCCACCGTCACCAACGCACGCGCGTGATCGTTGAGGGCGGCCCGCAGATGGCCGAGCGCTTCCGGCGGCGCCACCAGGATCAGGCGGTCGAAAGCCTTTTTCTCGGCCGCCTTGTTGACGACCGCACCGACATCGGCAGCGAACAGGACCTTTTCGTGCTCGTGCCGATCCGTCTTCGGGGCGAACCGGTGCGTACCCAGCGCACCGCGGTCGGGATAGCTGCCGGGCCGGTCGCTGACGAAATCGCGCGTCGGTGCGTGCGGTGCCGCAAACTCGTGGTCAAGCGCGGAAACGATCCCCGTTCCCGGTCCCTCGTGGCGGGCGATCCGGGCATGCGCCCCGTCGGCAATGATGATCCACGTTGTCTTTGCCCTCATGCTCGTCCCTCCTTACGTTTTGCTGCCGGACCCTTGCCGCCGGCCAAGCCCGCAAGCATACGCCAAACCGCGGCCTTCGTGTGCGGCGGAAGTTGCAGGCAGATGCGCTGGAATAAGCTTGGCGGCCGTGCTACGCGTCGTGGCTAGGGTCCCCTTAAGCGACGCGGACAGCTTGCGGCAATGATGATCCCCGAAGCGCTGGCTTTCGACGATGTGCTCCTGGTGCCGGCGGCGTCGCAGGTGTTGCCGGCGTCAGCCGACACGCGCTGCCGGCTGACGCCGGCGATCGAGCTCGGCATTCCGCTGATCTCGGCCGCCATGGACACGGTAACCGAAAGCACACTCGCGATCGCGATGGCGGAAGCGGGCGGCATCGGCGTCATCCACAAGAACATGTCGGCCGAACGCCAAGCGGCCGAGGCGCGCAAGGTCAAGAAGTACGAGTCCGGCATGGTCGTCGATCCGATGACCATCGGCCCGAACGCGACGCTCGCCGACGCGCTGGCACTCATGCGGGCACACAAGTTCTCCGGCGTACCCGTGGTCGCGCCGGGAACGGGCCGGCTGTTGGGCATCCTCACCCATCGTGACGTGCGCTTCGCCGATGACCCGCAGCAGCCGGTTGCTGAGCTGATGACCGCTGATCTGCCGGAGAAACCGCTGGTCACCGTCCGCAACGGTGTCGACCCGGACGAGGCGAAGCGGCTCCTCCACAAGCACCGGATCGAGAAACTTTTGGTCGTCGATGCCGACTACCGCTGCGTCGGCCTGATCACCGTCAAGGACATCGAGAAGGCGGAGCGCTCACCTGACGCGTGCAAGGATAGCGCGGGCCGGCTGCGCGTCGCCGCCGCCACCGGGGTCGGCGATGCCGGCGTTGCCCGCGCCGAGGTGCTGCTCGATGCCGAGGTCGACGTGGTCGTCGTCGATACCGCGCATGGCCACTCGCAAGGCGTGATCGAGGCCGTCGAACGGATCAAACGCCACAGCAACCGCGCTCAAGTCATCGCCGGCAACATCGCGACTGCCGACGGCGCACGCGCGCTCATCGATGCCGGCGCCGATGCGGTGAAGGTCGGCATCGGCCCGGGGTCGATCTGCACCACGCGGGTGATTGCGGGCGTCGGCGTGCCGCAATTCTCGGCCATTGTCGAGGTGGCCGCGGTCTGCCGGGCACGCGGCATTCCGCTCATCGCCGACGGCGGCATTCGCTACTCCGGCGATCTCGCCAAGGCGATCGCCGCCGGTGCCGACTGCGCGATGATCGGCTCGCTGTTCGCCGGCACCGAGGAGAGCCCGGGCGAAGTGTTCCTCTATCAAGGCCGCTCGTACAAGTCCTACCGCGGCATGGGCTCGCTGGGGGCGATGGCGCGCGGCTCGGCCGACCGCTATTTCCAGCAGGATATCACCGACACGCTCAAGATGGTGCCGGAGGGGGTTGAGGGCCGGGTACCGTTCAAGGGGCCAGTCAGCGGCGTCGTCCAGCAGCTCGTCGGCGGCTTGCGCGCAGCGATGGGCTACACCGGCAATGCGACCGTGGCGGCAATGCAGCGGAACTGCAGCTTCCGCCGGACGACAAACGCCGGCCTCGCCGAAGGCCACGTCCACGACGTCACCATCACCCGCGAGGCGCCCAACTACCAGGGCGGCCGGTAGGGAGAGGCGTGAGCGGCCGACCGCCGGAGCGCTTCGGCCGCGCGGCAGCCCTCAGGCCAGCTTGATCGCGAGCCTGAGCCCGCCCCAGTGCCGGCCCTGAACATGGATCGGGGCGTCGACCTCCTTCAGCATCACCGTGACGCCGCCGCCCATGTCGCGCGGATAGGTCTGGACCACGAACGGCTTGGTGTTGCGGGCAGCGATCAGGCCGGCGCGGTCGGCGAAGATGCGCCGGTTGCGGCAGTTGGCGGTGTTCCACACCGGATCGTCCGGCCGCTGGGGTTGCGAATACTTCCGGTTATGGGTCGGCAGGTAGCCGTTGTGATCGACAGCGGCGCAGAAGACGACGCGGCTGTCATTGGCAAGCGGCGGCTCCTGGATCGGCGGCAGGATTTCGTCCATCAGCGTCGTGCAGCGGGCCAGATATTGCCGCGGCGCGGAGCCGGCGATCGGCTGGTATTCGGTATCGAACAGATCGTCCAGCGTGATGCGGCCTTGGCGCAGGGCGGCTTCGATCGCAGCCGATACCTTGGCCGCCAGCCCCTGGCACAGTCCGACGTAGTGCTCGCTTTCCTTGTGACTTGACGCGATCAGCGCCTTCAATGCCACGACCTGGTCTGCCGACGGGTTCAGGAACTGCGCGTGCGCGCCGGTGCCGGTCACGGCGACGATGCGCACGTCGAGAACGCCAACGCCGGCGATGTCCGCCGTTCCGTTGCCGCCGCTGCGTACCTGGTCGAGCGGCAGGCAAAGGAGCGCGCCCTTGACCGACAGATCGCCGGTGAAACCCTCGATCCATGCGCCTGCAAGCCCGAGCCGGCACTTGGCACCGACCGGTTCGCGGTCCAGGGCGCGGCGGTTGCCGGCGTTGGAGGAGCGCAGGGTCAGCGTCAGCCGGTGCTGCAGGTCCTTGATGTTGCAGTTCACGTGTTCGGAAAGCGCCTTCACGGTCTCGGCGCTGGAATCGGTTGCCACCGCCTCGTCGAGGACGACGCGGGCGCGCTCGCCGATCGTCTGCGTGTGGCACGCCGCGGAGCCGGCGCTGCGCGTAATCTCGGCCGTTGCCTGTTGCTGCTGGCCGGTGGCGGCGGCAACCTCTTCGGCAACACTGTTGATCGCCCGCACGTCATGGGTCACGCCCTGGACGAGCGCAGTCGCCTGCTGTGTGGCCTGGCGGATGCCATCGGCCTGAGTGCTGACCGTCTTGATCGCGTCTTCGGTCTGGCGCGCCAGGTTCTTCACCTCGCTCGCGACGACGGCAAAGCTCTTCCCGGCCTCGCCGGCACGCGCGGCCTCGATGGTGGCATTGAGCGCCAGGAGACGGGTCTGCGCCGCGATCTTTTCGACCAGCAGCACGACCTCGTCGATGCGCGCCGTGGTGTCGCTCAAGCCGGCAACCGTGGTCGACGCCGAATCGGCCTGCGCGACCGCAGCGTCGGTCAGCTGCGAGGTGCGCTCAACCTGGCGCGCGATCTCGCGCACGGAGGCGTCGAGTTCCTCAGCCGCGCTCGCGACCGACTGCACATTCGCCACCGCGGTGTCGACCGCATCGCTCGCAGTGACGGCGCTCCCGCGCAGTGTGCGGGCGGTCGCCGTTAACTGCTCGGCGGTCGCCGTCAGCCGTTCCGCCTGCCGGGAGATGGTGCCGACGCTCTCCTGCACTTCCGCATCCATGGTGTCCGAAAGCGCGAGCATCTCCTGCTTCAGCTTCTCCGCCTCGCCCATCTCGATGTAGGCGGAAATGGCGAGATCCATGTCGAGGAAGGCGGCGCGCAGAATGGCGGCCATGTCCTCGGCGGCCTCCTTGCGCAGCGTCCGGCCGAGCACCGCCGTCAACAGCCGCTCCAGGATGAAGCAATAGGAGCCGATGTACCAGCGCGGCTCCAGCCCGATGCGCTCGTGCGCGTGGCCGACCGCGACCGCGCCCTGCATGTATGCGTCATCGAAGCGCGCGGTGAACAGCTTAGCCCAGTGTCCCTGCTGCGTGCTCTTGAGCCGGGCGATCTTCGCCTCGTTGCCGAGAAGGCGCGCGAGCGCCGGCCAGGCGCGGATCGAACGATAGAACTCGTCCACAATCGAAGGCAGCGCCTTTGCGATCGACGGCTGCAGCTTCTGTAGGCGCGTCCGGGCGGCTGCGTCCAGATGCAGGAAGCTCAGGCGTTCTTCGGTCACGGTCTCGGTCAGGACGACGGCAGGTTCCATCACCGGATCCTTGCGATTGAGAGGATTAGCCGCCGTTTCATAACGCGGCAGTGACTGACGATCCGTTAAAGCCGGGCACCAGAAAGGCGGCGGGCGAGGTGTTCTTTCACAGCGGAGAACACTCTCGCCCGGATATCACCTCAAGCCGCGGGCCGGCTCAGACGATCAGCGCACCATCCGCAAGCATCGCATCAAGGCTGAGGCCGGTGAGCGCATCGAGGACAACCACGGTGACGAAGTCGTCCCCCCCGCCATCGAGGTCGACCGCAACGACGGTGCTGCCGCCGCTCTCCTCGACTCTGACCCATCCGGTCGGGTCGGGCTTGCCGGCTTTGCCGACCAGGCGGGAAAAGTCGAGCCGATCACCGCTCGCGAAGTCGGTGACGTGGTCGACCACGGGCGCGCCGTCGGTGGGCCAGATGATGTCGTTCGGGAGCCATGAATAGGTATCGTTGCCGTCGCCGCCGGTGAACGTGTCGTTGCCGCCCAAGCCGCGGAAGCTGTCGTTGCCGTCGCCGCCGAAAAAGACATTGGCGCGCTTGTCACCCTTGAAAACGTCTTCGAACGAGGAGCCGACGACCGCCTCGATGCCCCACACCGTGTCGGTGCCCATGCCCTTCGCGGTATGGCCGTGCAGATCGACCCTGAGGCGGGCTGCCGCCGCGCTGAGATCGAGCGTATCGAAGCCGCTGCCCCCGTCGAGATAATCGTCGCCGGCGCTTGCCAGGAGGGTATCGTTACCGTCGCCGGCGGTGACACGATCGCTGCCGTCGCCATCGTCCAGGAGGTCGCTGTCGCCGCCGCCCGAGAGCGTATCGGAACCGTTGCCGCCGGTCAGGATATCGCGGCCGCTGCCGCCATCGAGCGAGTCATCGCCGTCGCCACCGGTCAGCGTGTCGTTGCCGGTGTTGCCGGCGAGCGTGTCGTTGCCGTCACCGCCCTCAAGCCCGTCGTTGCCGGCGCCGCCGTAGAGCTGATCGGCGCCCGCCTCGCCTGCGAGCGTGTCGTTGCCGCTGTTGCCCCAGACGCTGTCGTTGCCGTCGCCGCCTGAGATCAGGTCGTTGCCGTCCATGCCGAACACCTTGTCGTCGCCGCCACCGGCAACGATGGTGTCGTGATCGGATGCCCTTCCGCTGCCGCTGCTGGCCGGCATCAGGGCGACCACGTTGGCACTGCCGATGGCGAGCGTGACGACCGGCTCATCGTAATCCTTATCGCCGCCACTGCGCAGATCTTCGAAGTTCAGCGTAAGTGTGCCTGCCGCCGGGTCGGCCTTGCCGGTGACATGGCCGAAGCCGTCGCTGTTCGGTGCGAAGCCGCGGCTGGGATCGGCCGCGCTGTGGAAGATGTCGATGTCCTTGCCGCTGTCGATCTCGGTCGCGGTGCCGGTCTTTGGGTTCACATGCCACAGCCGCAGCGGCTGGCCTGACTTGACGGTGCCGGGCGTGCCGTCGGCATTGCGCAGCTCGAAGACCGCCCCTGCGTCATCGAGCAGCTTGGCGTTCTTGGGATTGCGCGCATACCCGTCGCTGACGATAAAAAGGCCCAGCACCTCGCCCGCCTTGAGCGTGAGATCGGCGCCGCTCTTGCCGGGGACGAGCTCGCCGCCCGAGCCTTTCGCCGACGCGTTCGCGAACACGATCTTGACGTCACTGATGCTGCCGTCGGCGGCGATCTTGTAGGAGCCGAACGCGTTCTTGTAGGAGCCGCCCTCGGCCACGAAGGTCAGGCGCGCCTGGACATCCTCGGCGATGCTGAGCTTGGTCACGTCGATGAGCTGCGATCCGCCGCCGCCACCAAAGATGACGTCGTTGCCGGCGTGGCATTGAATGCTGTCGGAGCCGGTGCCGCCGTAGACGGTATCGTTGCCGCCGTTGCCGATCACGGTATCGTTGGCCTGATGGCCGAAGAACGTTTCCGCGCGCGCGGTGCCGGTCAGGGCGTTTGCCATTTTGTCACCCGCGAGCGGGATGGAGGCCAACGGTTGTTCAACGGTCATGAAGGGACTCCTGTTGATCCGGTGTTCTCGGGCATGCGGGAGGCCAGCAAAAGAGCAGGACAGTTTTTTCGCGCTTGCAGGCGCTTATTTAATATTATGTTCAGGATTGCTGGATCCCGTCGGCCAATATTGTTAATATACATCTTCAAAAAATAGAGAACTCGAAAAAATAATGGCGCCACAAAGCGCAGCAGTCAAAATGTTTATTTATGAGCAATTTGCCTATATTATAGAATGTTTTTCCCGCGTCTTATTGCTATTCGCCCGACAGGATGGCGGCTTCCCTCCCGACCTGGGCATCAAGGACTGCAGCGGTCAGGAAATGCGCCAGGGCATCAGCTGTTCGAGCTCGAACAGGAACGAACCGAGGATCGCGGCGGACGGCAGCTCGATCAGCGCCGCGCTGTGGACGACGCCGATCAGCAGGCAGGCGACGTAAACCGCCGTGACGTAGGACGCCATGAGGTTGCGGGTGGTGGTCGCCAGGCCGGGAGCGTCGAACTCCAGGCGCTGCTCGCCGCGGTTGGCCCAGCGCTGGTGCGCGAGGCGGCTGACGGCGTGCACCTTCACCGCCGCATTGACCAGCTGGTTGAGGTAAAGAAAGAATGGCCAGGAGACATAGATTTTGCGCGCATGCATGAAGAGGAAGAGCGACAGAAACATGCGCGAGACGGCGGTGAGGATGATGTAGGCGATGAGGTATTCGGCACCGTGCAGGATCGCGCTGCTGACGGCGAGCATCGGCGCCACCAGCATCGTCCACATCGCGATCCGCTGATCGACCAGGCACCACCAGATGAAGAACGGCATCCGCCTTGGGCCCAGCGCAATTGCGCGGGCGCCGTTGCGCAGCATGTTGCCTGACCAGCGCTGGAAGTTGAGTGCCATCCGCCGGTAGCCTTTGCCCTCGAACACCTCGACCGTGTAGCCGAAGGCATCGGGCACATAGAGCATGCGCGCGCCCTGCTGCAGCAAGTAGAACCAGGTGCTCTTGTCGTCACCGGAGAGGAAGCGGAAGCGGCCCCACAGCCAGTGATCGAGGTAATCGGCTTCGAGGATGCGGATGAAGGCAAGCTTAGTGACGTGCTCGGCGCGAAACACCGACATCCGCCCGGTCAGCGTCAGCACCCGGCCGGACAGCGCATGCGATTGCATCGCGATCCGCCGCTGGGCAAAGCGGAGACTGAGCCAGATCCGCGCCCATTGCGGCGCTTCGCAGGCCACTTCCTCGTCGGTCGTGAGCGCTTGCAAGTCGGGGTAGAGGCGGAACAGCGGCAGGCAGCGGGCGAGCGCCCCCGGTGCGGCAATGAAATCGCCATCCATGAACACGACCGCATCGTCGCGGTGCAGCACTGACCGGCTCATGGCACGCAGCGCCAAACCCAGCGCCATTCGCTTGCCGGGCCGGTTCTGGCGCACGATCCTCAGCGTGAGATCGAGGTCGGAGGCACAGCGGTCGAGAAAGTGCGTGATGATGTCTTCGTCCCCGGCATCGCTGCTGCCGAGCCACAGCGTCGCCGGCACACCGCAGGCACGGACCTCGCGGCAGATGCCGAGCATCACCTTCTCGGTCGTTTCCCGATGCTCGCGGTAGGTGGTGACGAGAAAGTGCAGGTGCCGCGGCCGCCAGCCGCTCTGCCATACCGTTTCCGCCTGCCGGCGCATGCGCGGATAGACGAAGCGAGCGTAGATGAAGGCGCGCACGGCATGCGTCAGCCACCAGCTGTAGCGCCAGATGCCGAGCGCACCGATCAGGATGGTGACCTGGCGGATCCGCGGATCCCACAGCGTGTTGGGCAGGTGATCGAGCGCGATCAGGCACAGACCGAAATAGAGAAACAGAAACCACAGCACTCGCGGCGTCCATTTCTCCCGCCAGCCGGGCCAGCGCGGGTCGCAGGACTCCGCTGCCGGAGCCGCCGCCTGTGGCGGGCCGTACGCGGCCTTCACTTGCCCTCGCTCCAGCGAAACGGCAGGGCATAGGTCGACGCCGTCTCTTGCGGCGGCTCCGCCCGTTTGAACGGCCGCCGCAGTTCGGCCAGCAGCTCGTTGCCGGAACGCCGCTTGAAGATCACCGAGGCCGGCAGGCCGGCCCGCACCCCTGCCTCGGCGGCAACAACAGGGTCGGCGAAGCGCAGGCTGACGAGCGCCGACCGGTCCATCGGCGCCCGCCAGGAATAGCGCGCATGCTGCTCGTCGACGAAGCCACGCGTGCGGTCGACCCGCACCACCTCGGCCTCTAGGCGGGTATCCAGCGCCGGCACGTAGACGACGGCGGTATCGTTGAGCCCGACCTCGAACACCTCGTCCTGGGTCAGGTAGGCGTCGACCAAGCGGTTGTTTTCGCGTTCGAAGGTAGCAAGCGTGGTGCCGCGCGCGATCGCGCTGTCAGGGCCGACGGCGATATCAAGCACCCGGCCAGCGAACGGCGCCCGCACCGCCAAGCGTTCGCGATGCTGGATCAGCGCCTCCAGCTCCTGTTCGGCGCGCTCGACTGCCGCTTGGGCCCGCCTGCGCTCGGAGTCGAGGCGGACGATCTCGCCGCGGAACTGCGCACCATCGAAGAAGCGCTTGCCGTCCCCGCGCTTGGACAGCGTTTCGAGATCCTTGCGGTGCAGCTTTCGGGCCTGCAGCTGCGAGCCGGCCGTGGCGAACGCGCTCTCCGCTTCCTCGATCTCGTACTTCTTGACCCAGCCTTGAGCGAACAGCTCCGCCATCCGGTCGCGCCGCGCCCGCGCGGTCGTGAGCTGGCTCTCCAGCGCACGGATCTCCCAGCCGACCTGCTGGATATCGGTTGCGCTCACCATGCCGTAATCGCGCAAACGCTGGCGTTCCTCGACCAGCTGATTGTCGAGGGTGGCATAAACCGAGCGCTCGTGCTCAACCTGCAGGCGTGCCATGTCGATCCGCTGCTCAAGGTCGTTGTCGGCGATCAGCATGACCGGCTGGCCGGCGCCGACCGCGTCGCCTTGTTGCACCAGCACTTGGCCGATGCGGCCATCGCCCTGGGCGGCCACGAGCTCGAGTGGCGCCGAAATGACGGCCGTTTCGACCTCCATGCGGTAGAAATGCGTATAGAGGAGCGTCGCCGCGTAGCCGACCACGAGCCCTCCCAGCACCACGTGCAGCGCCGTCAAACCCAACGCCCGGAACGGCCGCCTGCGGACCGGCGTGCCGTGCGCCGGATTGATGTTGGGATCGGTTGACACCGGAGTGATCGGCACGTCGATGCGCTGGATCGTGTCCTCCGCCGGCACCATGCTGCCGCGCACCAGCTCCTCGACAAAATGCGCCATCAACGCCCGCTCGCGCTCGCCCAAGTGGCGGAACTGGGCCGCGAAGGAGGTTGCGCCGTGGCGGCGGATGACCTCGGCTTCGGACTTGAAGGAAATGCTGAAGCCCTGGAACGGCAGCGTGCACGAACACTCGAGCGCCTGGCCCACTGCCGGCACGTCGCCCTCAAAGGCGTCGATGCGGAAGCCACCCAGGCTCCAGTTGGCGACGCGCTGGCTCGTGCCGTTGATGTCGACGTAAAGCGGCGCCTCGACGCGGTGATGCAGGCGCTGGCTGGGCCGTTCTCGAACAAGCTTCATGGCTGTCTCTTGGCCTCTTGACAAACGCGCCGTCCGAACAGAAGGCGCGGAAGGACCGGTCGCAGGCGCTCAAGAACGCAAGCAGCGCTGGTACCGGTCTATGGCAAAAAGCCTAAAATTGTCTGAAGATCCCAGGAATCGAAAATCTATTGCCACGCCCGCGGGCGGTGGCGAGACTGCCGCCAGCAACACCAACAGCGACCGGCGCCGATCGGTGCCGCCGGCAACGAGCAAGAGGAGCGGGCATGCGGTATGCGCTCGATGGCATCGGCGTCGAAACCGAGGGCGACGATTATTGGATCGCGCCCAGCGCGGTCGTCATCGGCCGCGTGATTCTGAAGAAAGGCGCTTCCGTCTGGTGGAACGCGGTCCTGCGCGGCGACAACGAGCCGATCACCATTGGCGAGAACTCCAACATCCAGGACGGCAGCGTGCTGCACACGGACATGGGCTTCCCGCTCACCATCGGCCGCAACGTGACGGTTGGCCATCTCGTCATGCTGCACGGCTGCACGGTCGGCGACGGCAGCCTGATCGGCATCGGCAGCGTGATCCTGAACGGGGTGCGCATTGGCCGCAACTGCCTGATCGGCGCCAAGGCATTTGTCCCGGAGGGGCGCGAAATCCCCGACAACGCGCTCGTCATGGGCGCACCGGCAAAGATCATCCGCACCCTCGAGCCTGAGCAGATCAAGCGCATGCACTCCGCCGCCGAGCACTACCAGGAGAACTGGCGGAGATACCGGAAGGGAGTGAAG
>ERZ1645192.4278-NODE-4278-length-11353-cov-6.976545_pt1 | contig 11353 bp, 9 predicted proteins | sample MGYA00575354_ERZ1645192 | MGnify/ENA primary metagenome ERZ1645192 (study PRJEB40844, sample SAMN11349763) | freshwater sediment metagenome | isolation source: river sediment | host: Sediment | place: India: Faizupur Khadar , New Delhi | collected 2017-02-21 ... | reverse complement strand
GTCCCCGTAGCTCTTGCGCACGATCTGGCAGGGGTCCTGGACCGTGAACTTGAGGCCCAGCTCCCTGTTCCAGTCGGAGTTGACCTTGAGCTTCCCCTCCCTGATCCATTTGGCGTAGTACTCGTAGATGTTCTTGACTTCGAAGCGGTGCTCTATGCCGAATTTGTTCAGTCCGGCCCGGACTGAGTACGTGACGTGGCCTCACTCGGTGTTGAGAAAGACCCGGCACCCAAGTTCGCTCGCCTTCTGCGCCGACTGAAGCGTCAGGCGCTCCCAGCTCCGGTCGTCGGCCAGGAACATGCAGTAGTTTTCGGCGGCCCAGCCCCTGGAGCCGTAGGTCCAGTCGGCCCCGACCAGATGCAGGATCTTCCACAGGGGCAGCAGTTCGTCGGGCTCGGTCACGGGCTCGCGCGAGTTCTGGTTGACGAAGAACTCCGCGCCCTCTTTGTCTATGGGCGCCTCCATGTCCGCGAACTCCGGCTGGGACTCCCGGCACTCGGAAAGGACGTCCTCGACCACGTAGGCGAAGTCCTGGGGCGCGGTGCCCATGGCGCTGCCGCTCTCGTTCTTGAGCGCCATGTCGCAGGACCCCATGATCCCCTTGGGGCGGGTCTCGCGGGGCCAGGAGGCCCTGGCCTCGTAGACGAGCCTGGGGATGTCGATCTTCATGGGGCAGACGTAGATGCAGCGCTGGCACATGGTGCACATCCAGACCCACGGCGTGGAGGTGACCTTCTCGTCGAGCCCCATGGCCGCCATGCGCAGGAACTTGCGGGGGTCCATGCCCTCCAGCCCCGTGGCCGGACAGCCGGCCGAACACGCCCCGCAGGTCAGGCACATGTTCAGGTTGCCGCCTTCGGGCAGCATGTCCCGCACCTTCTGCATGAAGGCGCTTTTCCCGCGCCCAAGGTCGATGATCTTTCCGTTCAGCATCCCGGTATCCCCCGCGATGAATGATTGCGACGCCGGCAGGCGTGGGCGGGGCCGCCCGCGCGGCCCCCTCCCGTTATCGCCCGCAGCGTCTTAAACCGTGGCCGCGACCTGCACCGCCTGACCCGTCTGGTCGTACATGAGTCCGCACCGCAGGTCGAAATGGCGGTTGACGCTCATGGTCGGGCACGGCGCGTTGACCGAGACCTGGACCACCGTGGAGCCGAGGAAGGCCTCCTCGGGGTCGTCGGCCTTGGAGTGGTGGGCCATGATGATCAGGTCGGACCCCAGCTGCTTGGCCATGTTCAGGATCTCCATGGCCGGGCGTCCGAAACAGCCCGAGAAGCCGCACTTCTCGATGCCCTGCAGGCGGTCGCCGTATTCCCCGCGCAGACGGTCCTCGATCTGGCAGCGGCCCTGGGGCGAATCCGTGGCCGTCTCGCTGACGTTCATGACCGTCAGACCGGCCTTGTACTGCCGGGCCATCTGGCCGCCGTAGCTGACGGCGCACTCGGACTGCTCCGAGAAGTCCGTGGCCACGAGGATGTTGCAGAAGGCCGGGTCCTTGCACTCCACGGCCTGGTGCACGATCATGACCGGGCAGCGGGCCTTCTGGCTGACGCGCTCCAGGGTGCTGCCGGCCATGCCCCACATCTGGGCGCGCTTCTCCTCGTACTCCTTGGTGTGCGGGCCCATGACCACGAGGTCCGTGTCCTTCTTGCGGGCCAGGCGCAGGAGCTCGTTGTGCGGGATGCCGGCCACGACCTGCACCGACGCGCCCGGCACCGCGGCCAGCAGCGGCGCGTACATCTCGCGGATGCGCGCCTCCAGCCGGGCCGTCTCGCCCGAGGCCTCCAGGGTCTCGATGGAGCCCCAGCCCTGCTCCATGCCGGCCACATGCACCAGATACAGGTTGGATTCGAACTTCTTGGCGAAATTCACGGCGGCCTCGACCGCGCATGCATCCACACCGGTGGGCGTCACGCCTACGATGATGTCCTTGAACATAACTACCCCCTCTGTTTTGTGTGTCAGGTTCCTTCAGTGCGCGTTTCCTCGGGCTCGCCCGACGGCTCGTGCCGCCAGGCCCGGGATCTGATCCCGGCGCGCGTGCTCCCGTTCAGGCTCATGTTCGTGTCCAGCAGCACGGCCGGCTCCTCCAGGCCGAAGGCCAGGGCCATGAGCTGGGTCAGGTAGAGGACAGGCACGTGGTGCCCTCCCGCCGCCGCATCGTGCTGATAGGCTTCGAGATTCATCTGGCACAGGGGGCAGACCGTGGCGATGGCGTCCGCCCCTTCGGCCGCGGTGAGGATGGCCTCCACCGAGTGCATGGCCACCTCCGGGTGCGTGACCATGAGCGACGCCCCGCAGCAGCGGGCCCCCATGTCCCAGGGGTGCGGCTGCGCCCCCATGGCCGTCAGCACGCTGTCCATGGTCACCGGCTTGCGCGGGTCGTCGAAGACCTCGTACGGCCGCAGGATCTGGCACCCGTAGTACGGGGCCACGCGCATGCCGTTCAGGTCCGCCCCGACCTTGCCGCCGACGGCCTCCAGGCCGATGTCGTTGACCAGGATGTCGAGGATGTGGCGCACGCGGACCTTGCCGTCGTAGGCCAGTCCGCAGGCGTCCAGGGCCTCGTTGACCCGGCCGTGCAGGGCCTTGTTGCCGACGACCTCGCGGTTGACCTTGAGCAGGTTGAGGTAGCAGGCGCTGCACGGGGCCAGCACGTCCAGGCCCGCCAGTTCCTTTTCGGCCAGGGCCAGGTTGCGGGCCGGCAGGGCGTAGTTCATGAGTTCGCTGACCGGCTCGGCGGCGCTGGCCCCGCAGCAGGTCCAGTCCGGGATTTCGACGAGTTCTACCCCGAGCCGGTCCATCACGGCCCGCACGGAGACGTCGAACTCGTGGGCGCTCTCCTGCAGGGAGCAGCCGGGATAGTAGGCGTATTTCATGACTCTTCCTCCATCTCCCGCACCTTGGCGAACAGGGCCTTGAGGCGTCCCTTCCGGCTGCCGTCGGGGACGTGCAGCTTGCCGGCCCGCATCATGCGCACCCCCAGCGGCAGGTAGTGCAGGGGGAGCAGCGGGTCGCGCTTTTTCAGGAAATAGCCGGGCATGAGGCTCGTCTCCTGCACGCGGCCGTATTTCTCCACGTTGTCCATGAAGGCGTCGTAGAAGGCGCTGTTCCTGCGCACCTTCCAGGTCCCGCGCTGCCTGGCCAGGCGCTTCAGGGCGCCCATGGCCCTGGTCAGCTTGAGGCCGCGCGGGCAGCGCAGGGTGCACATGTAGCAGGACGAGCACATCCAGAAGGTCCTGCTCTCCAGGATCCGGTCGAGCATCCCGAACTGCACCATGCGCCACATCTGCCGGGGCGTGACGTCCATGGCGAAGCCGTTGGGGCATGACGCCGTGCACGTTCCGCACTGCATGCAGGCCCCGAGTTCGCCGCGCAGCTCGTCGAGGATCTCCCGGCTCGCCGGGTCCGGGCTCCAGGCCTGGGGGTTCGTCTGGTTCATGGTCCACCTTCCCTTGGCTTACGCCAGTTGTTCCAGGGCGGCGTCGATGACCGCCATCATGGGTCCGTCATGGAAACTGGTCAGAATCGTGGCGCTGTTGGGGCACACGGCCGCGCAGGCGCCGCAGCCCTGGCAGAGCATCTCGTCGACCCTGATGACCTCGTTCTCCAGGTCCACGCTGCGCGCCCCGAAGGGGCAGGCCGCGATGCAGGCCTGGCAGAGGGAGCACAGGGACGGCCGGACCGTGGCCACCACGTTCTCCCTGGCCACCTTGCCGGCGGACAGGATGCGCATGGCCCGCTGGGCCGCGGCCTTGGCCGAGGCGACCGTCTCGGCCATGCGGCGCGGCGAGTGGGCCAGGCCGCAGAGGTAGACGCCCTGCTTCATGGATTCCACGGGCCGCCACTTGCTGTCGGCCTCCTGGAAGAAGCCGTTGCGGTCCAGTTCCACGCCGAAGATCTCCACCAGATCCTCCACGTCGTTGGGCTCCACCCCGCTCGACAGGGACAGGATGTCCGCCTCGACGCGGATCTGCGCACCGAGGACCGGGTCCAGGGCCGTGATGACGGGCTTGCCGTCGGTGAAGGCGACCTTGGGCGGGTTGTCCAGGTCGTAGCGGACGAAGATCGCACCCGCCTTGCGAGCCTTGGTGTAGTAGCTCTCCAGGAAGCCCTGGGCCATGATGTCGCGGTAGAAGACGTAGATGGGCAGGTCCGGGTTGCGTTCCTTCATGGTCAGGACGTTCTTGAGCATCTCCGGGCAGCAGATGCGGCTGCAGTAGTTGCGCTCGCCCCCGTCGCGGGAGCGCCAGCACTGGATCATGGCCACGGCCTTGAGCCCCCCGACGTCCAGGGCGCCGGTGGCCAGCTTCTCCTCCAGGCCGAAGTGGGTCATGACCGACTTGTGCACGCAGAAGCCGCTCTCGTAGATCTTGGCCTCGTGCCCGCCCGTGGCCAGGATGGTCACGCCGTGCTCCAGGGGGAAGATCCCGCCGTCGCCGCTGATGGCCGAACGGAAGCGCCCGGCGCTGCCCCGCGAGAGGACCACGCGGGAGTCCTTGAAGACCTTGATCTGCGGGTGCTTCTCGACCTGGGCCACCAGATCCTCCATGTATTTGCGCGGGTCCGTGCCGTCGAGCTGGGTGTGCAGGCGCATGGCCATGCCGCCGAGCTCCTCCTCGCTCTCCACCAGGCAGACCCCGTAGCCCTGGTCGGCGATGGCCATGGCCGCCGTCATGCCGGCCAGGCCGCCGCCGACCACCAATGCCGAGCGGTTCACGTCGACCATGACCGCAGGCGGCGCGGGGTCGGCGCCCTGCAGCTTGGCCACGGCCATGGACAGGGTCGAGAAGACCTCGCGCGCCACGTCCACGGCGTCGCGGCCGTTGAAGGTCGGCGTGTGCACGTCGACCACGTCCATCAGGGACGGGTTGAGGCCGACGGTGCGCCCCAGCTCGCGCAGGCGCGGGATGTAGGCGTAGGGCATGCAGGCCCCGAGCAGGATGCGGTTGGGCCGGCCCGAGGCCGCCGCCTCGCGGATCTGCCTCCAACCTTCCTCCGTACAGGCCTGCCTGACATGCACCACGTCGCGCACCGAGTGCACGCGGGCCACGGTGTCCGTCAGCGCCTGCAGGTCCACGCTCTTGCCCAGGGTCGGGCAGGACGTGCACACGGCCACCATGGTCCGCACGGGTTCGCGGGAGACGTCCGGGTAGTCGGGTTCGGGGGCCGGCGGGGCCGAACCGAGCACGTCGTAGATCTTGATGATGCGCGCCGCCGCCTCGGACGCGGCGCCGGCCTGCATGACGGCCTCGGAGATGTCCTTGGGCTCGCCGAAGGCCCCGGCCGAGAACACGCCGACGCGGCTGGTGCGCTCCGGCGCATAGGGCTGGGTCTGGCAGAAGCCCCAGTCGTTGAGCTCGATGCCGGCGACCGCGGCGAAGGCGTCCATGCCCGCCGGGGGCCTGGCGCCCACGGCCAGCACCGCCATGTCGAAGGGCTCGCTGCTGCGCGTGCCGTCCTCATGGAAACATTCCAGAACCACCCCGCCGTCCGCGGCAGGAAGAACCGAATGGGGCCTGCTGCGCACGAAGCGCACGCCGTTGTCCGCGGCGCGCTGACGGTATTCGTCCCAGCCTTTGCCGAAGGTGCGCATGTCCATGTAGAAGATGGTGGCCTCCACCTCGCCGCCCGTGGCCTTCTTGGCCAGCATGGCCTCCTTCATGGAGAACATGCAGCACACGGAGGAACAGAAGTCGGCGTTCTTCTTCACGTCGCGCGACCCGACGCACTGGATCCAGGCGATGGAGCGCACGGGCTTGCCGTCTCCGGGACGCAGGAGCTTGCCGCCCGTGGGGCCCGTGCCGCTCATCAGGCGCTCGAACTCCACGGCCGTGAGCACCGCCGGGTGGCCGTACCCCCAAACGTCGCGCCCGCCATTGGGGTCCGCATTCGGATGGTAGCAGTCGAACCCGCCGGCCAGCACCACGGCGCTGACCTGCAGGTCTTCGGTCGTGTCGGAGACGATGCGCATGTAGTGCTTGTCCAGCCAGGGCACGAAGGTCTTGACCTTGAGGGGCTTGACGAGCGTGTCGCGGGCGCCGCGCCGGACCAGGTCGGCGGCCTGCTCCTCCTGCCCCGCCTCGGCCAGCACGGCCACGGGCAGGCCGGGACGCAGTTCCCGGGCACGGGCCATGACGCGCTGGGCGTCCACGCCTTCGAGGTTCAGGCCCACGAGGAGGTAGTGCACGTCGGCCCCGCCTTCGAGCAGGTCCAGGGCCTCCTGCCCGCCCGTGGCTTCGAGCACCGGGAAATGCAGGTGGTCGAGGCTCTCCCGGATCAGGGTCCGCGTCTGTTCGTCCGCGTCCGCGACGAGGATGTTGAAGCGCGCCCGCTCGTCGAGCTTGAGGTCGATGGCCCCGGTGGGGCAGGCCTCGTGGCATTTCCAGCAGCGGATGCAGTTGTCCAGGTCGAGCACGTAGTGGTTGGGGATGGCGTGGGGCACGGGCAGGTACACGGCGGACCGCGAGGTCAGCCCGGCGTTGAACTCGCTCGGGACCTTGACCGGGCAGACCTCGGAGCACTTGCCGCAGCTCACGCACTTGTTCGGGTTGATGAGGGGGGAGCGCCGGTTCAGGGTGACGAAGAACTTGCCCGGCTCGCCCTCCAGGGAGGCCAGCTCCGTGTTCAGCATCAGGTCGATGTTCTCGTGGAAGAGCCCCTTGCGCAGGCAGAACTGGCTGGCCGAGTCCCGGTTCATGAGCGGCAGCATGCGGCACATGCCGCAGTGGTCCGAAGGAAACTGGTAGTCCAGCTGGGTCAGGATGCCGCCGTGGCTGGGCCGCTTGTCGATCAGGGCCACCTTGTGCCCCATCACGGCCAGATCGAGGGCGGCGCGGATTCCGCCTATCCCGGCGCCGACAACCAGCGCGCCATATTGCTTCCTCATTGCGTCCTCCTCGCGGTCATGCCAGGTGCGAGACCGTGTCCTGAAATTCGTCTTCCTTGAACACCGTGAGCGGCGGCGCCTGGTCCAGGCTCAGGCCCGGCAGGTAGTCGAAGCCGGCCTGGGTGCGCGCGGCCACCGTGCGGAAGAGCTCCACCACCTCCACCCCGTTGGGGCAGGCGTTGGAGCACTGGCCGCAGCCGACGCAGGCCGTGCTCATGTGCGCCATGCGCGTCAGGTGGTAGAAGACCGTGTCCGTGGGGAGCTTGAGGCTCCCCTTGCGCTTGGCCCAGCCGAGATACTGCCAGGGCTTGTGCTCGAAGACGTCGGTGTTGAAGACGCACTCCTTGCAGTAGCAGACCGGGCAGGCCACGCGGCAGTTGTAGCAGTTGACGCAGCCCGAGAGGTACTCGGCCAGCTGTTCAAGGGTGGCCGTACGGGCCCCGACCTGCGCCATCATGGCGTCGCGGGCCTGGACGCGGGCTGCGGTCAGGGCGGCCAGGGCCTTCTCGCGCCGGTCGTCGGGCTCGGCCGCGGGCAGCCCCATGGCCCCGAGCAGGGCCTCGCCGCGGGCGCTGGTGGCCATGACCGGGATGGCCTGGCCCAGATCGGCGCCGTGCAGGCCGATGACCATGTCCGCGCCGTGGGGCGACGGGTATTCGCAGACCCGGCAGGCCGGGGCCAATTCCTGCCCGTCGCGCAGGCCGCCGTTGCCCAGGGACTTGTGGAACTCGACGGTCGCGGCCGGACCGTCGCCGTCCCCCAGGAAACTTTTGTAATGGGCGTTGTCGAAGGCTCCGGGGCAGTCCATGCCGATCAGGATGACCTCCTCCAGGGAACCCTGGTTGAGCTTGACCAGCTCGATGAAGGCCCTGATCTCGCACGGCCGCATGACCACGGCGATGCGCTCGCCCGTCGTCCCCCTGGTCAGGCGCGAGACGAGCTTGGCGCTGTTCATGGGAAAGGCCGGGGCCAGCGGGTCGGCCCGGTCGAGCTGTTCGGGCCTGGTGACCAGGGTCGGCATGGGCATGCCGTGCCTGAAGAGATGGACCGGCAGCATGACGCCCGAGAGGGATTCGTCCCCCAGCAAGCGCCTGAAAAACCCCTGCAGGGCGACGACCGGCCCCTGACCGTCAATCTGAATCCTTGCCGTGGTGGCCATGGTGTGTCCTCCTCATCCCGCTACAGGGCGGCCAGTCCGCGCGTGTCGAGCGGACCGAGTTCCCGAAGGTCGTTGATGAAATTGTTCACGGTGGCGGCGAACTCCTGCCCTTCGCTGGCCCCGACCCAGGTCAGGCGCACGCGGCGGCGGTCGATGCCGAACTGGGACAGGATCTCGTTCAAAAGCCTGACCCGGCGGCGGGCCTTGTAGTTGCCGTTCTGGTAGTGGCAGTCGCCGGGGTGGCACCCGCTGATGAGCACCCCGTCGGCCCCCGAGAGCAGCGACTTGATGACGTACTTGGGGTCGACCATGCCCGTGCACATCATGCGCACCAGCCGCACGTTGGGCTGCTGGCTCATGCGCGAGGTCCCGGCCAGGTCGGCGGCCGTGTAGGTGCACCAGTTGCAGACAAAGGCCAGAATGGCGGGCTCAAAATCCTGGTTCATGCGATCCTCCTCACGCCGGGGCATGGGTCGTGGTTGCGGAGACTTCCGCGGCCGGCAGCAGCAGGTCCGGCAGCGGGTCGAGCATTCCGTCGATTTCGTTGAACACCTGGGTCTGGCGGAAGTGCTTCACCTGGGCCGCCCCGCTCGGGCAGTACCCGGCGCAGCTGCCGCAGCCCTTGCACATGGCCTCGTTGATGACGGCGATGTGCCGCCGCTCGTCGAACTCGATGGCCGAGTACGGGCACAGGCCGATGCAGACCTTGCAGCCGACGCAGACGTCGGGGTTGATCCACGAGGTGGTCGGGGAGATGGACACCACCCCGCGCGCGGCCAGGGCCAGGGCCTGGGCCGCACCGCCTGCCGCGTGGGCCACGGCGTCGGGGATGTCCTTGGGCCCCTGGCAGGTCCCGGCCAGGTAGATGCCGTCCGAGGCCGTGGACACGGGGCCGAGCTTGGGGTGCTCTTCCAGGAAGAACCCGTCGCGCCCCTGGGCGATGCCGAAGATGCGGGCCACGTCCGTGCTGTCGGGACGGGCCTCCATGGCCGTGCACAGCACCACCATGTCCACGGGCACGCGCACGTGGCTGCCGAGCAGGGTGTCCTCGCCCACGACCACGAGTCGGCCGTTCTCCTGGACCACTTCCGACGGTCTGCCGCGCACGAAGGTCACGCCCTCGTCCTGCACGCGGCGGTAGAATTCCTCGTAGCCTTTGCCGAAACAGCGCATGTCGATGTAGAAATTGTAGACTTCGCACCCATGCCCGACCTTGTCCTTGATGAGGTGGTCGTACTTGAGGGCGTACATGCAGCAGGTCCGTGAACAGTACTCGTGGTAGTTCCTGTCGCGGCTGCCGACGCAGTGGATGATGGCCACGCTCTTCGGCATCTCGCCGTTCTTCATCAGGATCTTGCCGCCGGTGGGGCCCACGGCGTTGTTCAGGCGCTCGAACTGCAGGGCCGTGTAGACCTCGGGGTAGCGCCCGAAGCCGTACTCGCGCATGGGGGTCGGGTCCATGGTGTCGTAGCCCGTGGCCAGGACCACGCTGCCGACGTGGTAGACCTCCCGGCGGTCCTGCATGGTGAAGTCGATGGCGCCCGTGGGGCAGGTCTTCTGGCACGCGCCGCACTTGCCCTTGGTGAGCATCCTGCAGTGGTCCCGGTCGATGACGGGCGTGCTCGGCACGGCCTGGGGCGAGTTGCGGTAGATGGCCCGGCGGTGGCTCAGGCCCTCCTCGAACTCGCTGACGACCTTGGTCGGGCACTTTTCGAGGCAGGCGCCGCAGCCCGTGCAGATGTCCTCGTGGACGTAGCGGGCCTTGCGGCGGACGGTGACGGTGTAGTTGCCGACGAAGCCCGAGACGTCCTCGACCTCGGTCCAGGTCAGAAGTTCGATGTTCGGCTCCTGGGCCACGGCGACCATCTTCGGCGTGGAGATGCAGGCGGCGCAGTCCAGGGTGGGGAAGGTCTTGTCGAACTGGGCCATGTGGCCGCCTATGGACGGGGACTTCTCGACCAGGATGACGCGGTGCCCGGACTTGGCGATGTCGAGGGCCGCCTGGATGCCGGCGATGCCCGCGCCCACGACCATGACGTCGGGCAGCACGGCCACCTCGCGGGAGTGCAGCTCCTGGTGCCGCCCGACGCGCAGCACCGCGGCCTCGACGATGTGCTTGGCCTTGAGGGTGGCCTCGCCCTTGTCGGGGGTCACCCAGGAGCAGTGCTCGCGGATGCAGCAGTGCTGCATGAGGTAGGGGTTGAGCCCGGCCCGGGCGCAGGCCTTCTGAAATGTCTTTTCGTGCAGGCGGGGCGAACAGGAGGCGACCACGACGCGGTCCAGCCCGTGCTCGCGGATGTCCCGGATGATCATGTCCTGCCCCGGGTCGGAACACATGAACTGATAGTCGCGCGAGACGGCCACGTTCTTCAGCCCCCCGGCGAACCGGGCCACATCCGGGCAATCGACCCTGCCCGCGATGTTCGAACCGCAATGACAGACGTACACTCCGATCTTTCTGGCCATGTCATCCCCCTTGTCCCGCCATCACCTGTGGCTTCCGCCGTTGTTCAGTTCCAGGGTCAGCTCGCCCACCAACCGCTTGAGTTTCTCGTTCTCCACGGCCAGATCGGACGGGCTTGGCGGGCGCGGCTGCTCCTCGAACACGATGTGGCAGTGCTCCAGGAAATGGTTGCGCCACTTGTAGTACAGCCCCGGCCGCAGCTCATGGGAGCGGCAGATCTCGTTCACGCAGCCGCCCATGAGCCCTTGGAGCACGATCCGCGCCTTGGTCCTTGCGTCCCACTTGCGTTTCATCCTCACTTCCTCCCGTCAGGGGGCCCAGCCGACCCCGGGGTCACGGACCGCTCACCCGGAAAGGAAAACGTATTCACCTTCCCTGAACCAAGCCCTTGCTATGTCATCTCCAGCATATCCATCTGTTAAAGAACTCTTTTTCACCACACATCCGCTCTCTCACATCGTCCCTATGTCACAAAGCATGCCAAATTCGTTTTAGTATTTCATCAAGCCAGGATAGATAGAAATGCCCGATGCGAAACAGGAGAAGACATGGAGAGTGACGCCGGTCATTCATCTCGAAGAAAAATAAATGTCTTGCTTGACGAGACATGTAATACATGTATGAGAGTACCATATCGACCCACAAGCCAGTCCACGCCAACAGGAACTCCGGCGTACTCACCTTGGCGACGCAAACCGGGGCAAGACAACCGTCTCGCCTTGCAAGACAAAGCGACAGGGACAGCGCATGAACAACATCCTCATCATCGACGCGGACAAGGAACTCGGCCAGGAACTCATGACGGAACTGGCCAAGCGGGGCCTGCACGCCGCCTACAGCG
>ERZ1645192.4276-NODE-4276-length-11357-cov-8.773403_pt1 | contig 11357 bp, 3 predicted proteins | sample MGYA00575354_ERZ1645192 | MGnify/ENA primary metagenome ERZ1645192 (study PRJEB40844, sample SAMN11349763) | freshwater sediment metagenome | isolation source: river sediment | host: Sediment | place: India: Faizupur Khadar , New Delhi | collected 2017-02-21 ... | reverse complement strand
ATCTCGCCGTCATCGAAGCGAAGTCGGCCGGTGACCTGCTCTTTCGCGAGCGGGTGGGCGGAGTCTGGCTGGCCAGTCCGGTCCAGGTGTACCTCGACCTCCTCTGCGGCGAGGGTCGGGCCAAGGAGATGGCCGATCACCTGCGCCGAGAGAGGATCGGCTTCTGATGACCAAGCCAGCGACGCTGGATGACTGCATCGACCGGTACACGCTCGACTGTGCGCGTGTGCTGGTGGGCGTCGATGGGTTGCCGATGTGGAGTCTGCCAAGAACGAGGCGCGCAGGCTCCTGTTTCCTGTCGCTGAAACGCTAAATCGGTAACGGCCACACATGAACGACTTCAAAGAGCAGTTGGCTGCCATTCGGTCGTTGGTGTCGAAAGCGCAAGCATCGGATGCGCCGACACCAACCCCATCTCCGGCGGTTCCCATGGAAACGAAAGCGGGTGAGGGAAGGGCGCCGCCTCCACCCCCTGGCGACGCCTTGTTGAGAAAGTGCCTGGAACGGCTCCCCGTCTTTGGGCGCATCGAAAATTTCGACGTGAATCGGGGCTTCGGCTTTGTGGCCACGGGTGGCCGGAGCCTGTTCTTTCACGTCTCCGGAAGGCTGCCCGCCAGCACCGAACGGGTCGCTGTCGATCTGAGAAACCGATCCCTTGCCTACGCGGTCGGATCCTCGCAAAAGGATGGACGTCCTTGTGCCGTGCAATGGGCACTGATTGATGACATTGCCTGGCCGAACGCCCAAGCACCCCAGAGCCAATCTCAGCTCGACGAGATTCGGACCCAGTGGCTCGAGCAGCAGGATCTCCCGCGCCTCCTCGCGTGCCTGCATGCCAATTGGTACAAGGGATTCTTGAAGGACAGCAAACCGTCATCCGACCTGATCGATCCAGTGCTGGAGAGGGCGGTTTTGGGTGGCTTGCGATCACTTTCCCCAGAAGAATGGCGGCTCCGCAAGGTCCGTGATGTTCTGCAAGTCGGCCGTTACTCGTTCCTGAGCAAATGGCATTGGATGGCCGATGAGCAAGTTCCGGTGGCCCTATTGCGATCATTTTCAGCGGAGCAGCTGACAACCCTCGGGCCACCACGCTATCAATGGCTGACATCGGTCACTGAAGAATCGAAACCCAAGCTCGTCGAATGGGCGATCAGGGCGTCACTGGATGCAGCGCAGGCTCAAGAATGGAAAGCGGAGCTCCGTCGTGACTTCTCCTGGGATGCCGAAGTCGCGTCTTCACTTCTGAAGTCCACTTGGCAGCCAACAGCGCTTGGCGTCGAATGGATTCAGAGACTGATTGTTTCGAGGCGCCTGCCAGCGTCTCAAATCGAGAGCCGCTTGAATGCAAATCCAGACGAGGTGCCGATCTGGATGAACTGTCTGCCAAGCGACAGACAGTTGGAGTTCCTCGTTGCGCAGTACCCGTCGACCACCGACCTGGCGCACCATATTGCGACCAAGAACGACCCGGGATTGGGGCGACTGGCGTTGCGCTCCTGCTCTCTAGCGATCGATATCGAATCGGATGGCAAGCAGCTATGGGAGATCGGGACGGCAACTTGGAAAACGAAGTCCTTGCTGCTGTCTCGTGACGACGCACCCAGTCCATCGCCAAATGCGATCGAGGTCCTCGCGCAGGAGATCGGACGCTCAAAGCTTGTCATCGGCCACAACATTCTTGCGTGGGATTGGCCGATTCTGGCGCCACTGCTTCCTCAGACGGAACAGCCCATCCTCTGGGACACATTGCTCGTGGCCTTCATGCTGGAACCATGGAAGGCTTCTCATGCTTTGGGGGGATCCCACCGTGCGGATGAAGACGCGCAGGACGCCTTTCGGCTATTTGAATCTCAGATAGAGCGAATCGGCGGAAACGTCGGGCTCCGGCTCCTATCGGGAGAAATCGAGAGCACTTCGGTGCTGATGAGAGCGCTTGGCGAACTATTGCAGGCGACAGCCTGGACACCTCCATCGTTTCCCGCGGACTTGGTTGCGCATCGAAAGACGTGGAGTCCATCCAGGACGTTAGTTGCCCATGAGCAATGGATTGAGCGCTTCGCCTGGGTTTCTGGTGTGGGCATCGTCTCTGCCGATGCTCAAGCTTCATTGAGTGTCGAACAACTGGCAATAGACGAAGCGGCCTTGAATGGAGCCACGCGGGCTGGGCTTGATGACGATCCCTTCGCTATCGCTCTTACTGGTGTTCTGAGAAAGGCCTCCGCCAGCGATATTTCGGTCCGGGTATCGATGTTGCCAACGTGGCTGCGGGACAGGCCGCAGCTAGGCTCAGCGATTCTCTCTGCGGCATTTCGTCCAGAAGTGCAGGAGGATTGGCTCGCGGTCGCACCCTATCCCAAGCGGGCGGCGTGGTATGCACAGACTCGCTTCGAGGGTTTCGTCTTCGTGGATCCCCCGGAGTCATTCTTCTTAGCCGACGCAGGTTGGTCGAGAGCCAGCCAGCTGCCCGCGGCGGTCCAGCCGAACCTGCTACTCGGAGGCGACCCCCCGCGATCAGGTACCCAGTATCGAATCTGCGTTGGAAAGGACCCGCTCATCGATCTGTGGGTTTCTCTAGACCCGGCGGCCCAGAGGCTTTCCAGGTCAGGGCTGTGCTTCCGCACCGTAAAGACCATCGACTCGCTCCGGAGCGGCAGCCTTTCCATTGTTCGAACATCATCGAGTCTTCCGGTAAAGCCACGTCTTCTCGTTCGCGACGACGCAACTCTTTATCCGGGTGCGCAAGATCAGGCGAGCTACTGGAAGGATGTCATCAGAGGGATTCGGGCGATCGCCAGCAAACAACCTCTTGGGACCGTCTCCATCCTCCTCATCGGTAGCTCCGCATCGAAGGAGCTTGTGGCATTGGTCGAGCAATGCCTCTGCGAACTATCCCTTGCCGTGCCCTATGCCGCTCATCACTCGCGAAGCGATCGGCTCCGGAAAGCGGTCTCGGTCCCGGGCGGATGCTTGGTTGATTTGGTGGACGCGTGGTCCGACTGGCATGCGCTCGCATCAGAATCCAGGGTTCCTCTCCTTCCGGTAGTCGAATACTTGCCGATTTCCGAATGGTTCGCTGCAGGACCTCGGGAAGCGGACAGCGAAGAGTTGGCCGGTGATGGCACTGCCGCTCTCGATGAACTGGACAGCGAACGCGATGAGATCGATATCGCAGAGGACGATATCGAGAACGCGGGAAACGATGCCCCACTGGAAGCTCCGCTGCTGGTCAGTGGCGCCGACATCGCGGCACGCACTCCCGAACTCGTCAAGGCAAACCTAGCGCTCTGGTTGCGCCAGACAGGCATGGCGGAGAGTTCAGCGGCATGGGTGATTCTGGACCCGAGAATCTCGCCGCGTCATCGGGACACCCGCCAGCTTTTTGAGTGCTTGGAGTGGAAGGAGCCCGCCGTATCCGAGAGCCAGTGGGAGTCGATTGCCCGCCTGCTAGAACCACTGGATGTGAGGCGCGAGGACGCCCCCAGTGACTACGAATCGATGCGCGAGTTCCTGGAGAAGTACTGGAATGCAGGGAAGCAGCCGGGCGACGCGACGTGGATTGCAGGCTTTCGTGACAACACCCAACGTCCTGCGATCGATGCAATTCGAGACCGCGCCGCCGATGTCCTCGTTACTCTTCCGACCGGGGAAGGAAAGTCGGTCCTCTTCCAGGTGCCGGCGCTTTGCAGGGGTCTACGAACTCGCCGTTTGAGCATCGTCATTTCGCCCCTGCGTGCGTTGATGCGCGATCAGGTCCAGCGCCTTTGGCAGATTGGCTTCCATCAGTCTGTGGACTACCTCACGGCCGACCGCCCCATTCACGAGATAGACGACGTTTATCAGGGAGTCCTGGATCATCGGATCGTCCTGCTCTACGTCGCTCCTGAGCGGTTCAGGAGCAGACGCTTCATCGACGTCGTAGATCGGCGATTCGCTAGCGATGGCGCGTTCGAGTATGTCATTTTCGATGAGGCGCACTGCGTCAGCCAGTGGGGATACGAGTTCCGGCCGGATTACTTCTTTGCCCTCAACTCAATCTGCTCGAAGTACCGCTCGCCGAATTTCTCCGAGAAGACTCCGCTATTGCTCTTTTCGGCAACCGTCACAGCGGCTAACAGGGAGCATCTTTCAGACTTGATCAAGGGCCAGGCGGATAGCCCTGGCGACCGATATCTCGAATTCAAAGCGAGGCCTGCGCAATACTTTCATCCGATTCGAAGCCACATCGAGATTCGACCGGCAGCCGTTCCGGGCCGAATCAATTCCAAGCCCAAGGCAGACTGGCCTATCGCCCCCCGGCTTGAAGTCATCACCGGCCTCATCAACGATGCGCAGGAGAACAGCCGGCGCACTGGGCAGAGAAGTGCGCTGATTGTCTTCGTCTCCCGACGCGACCATGCCGAGGAGTTGTCTTTCCTTATCGGGAGGAGGGTCGCCGCGGCAGTCGACTACTTCCATGCTGGCCTCGATTCAGAGACTCGCGAGGACGTCTATCAACGATTTCTCGCGGGGTCCATTGATGTTTTGGTGGCCACGAAGGCGTTCGGAATGGGCATGGACATCCCGCACATTCACTGGGCAGTTCATCTTGCACCGCCCGCCTTCCTGGAGGACTACCTGCAAGAGGTCGGCCGCATTGGCCGGGGGGAGAGGGAGCGGAAAGATGCCAAGCTTGATCGTCTGACAGCCTCCCTGCTTTCCTCTGCCGAGGATTTCGAGACCAATCGCACCTTCATACAGCACAGTCGGATCGAGCTGCGTCAGGTCTCGGATCTATACGGCGCTATCCGGACCCACTCCAAGCTGTCGGAGGACGGCGTCCACGTGACGATGATGCCGGATTCTGGTTTCGGCACGTTCGATACTGCCGGGAAAAGGCGTGCGGGGTGCGTCCAGGCCAGAAAGATGTTGTTCTGGCTTGAGCGGTTAGGACGGATAGATATCTTGGCCATGATGCCTGGTCTTCTACCCGTCAAGCTGAACTTCGATCGACTCTCGGCAATTGCCGAGACAGAACGCGGCCCGCTCGCCGACGTGGCAAGACTGCTGCAGTCCGTTTCCCGATCCCCGAGCTCGGCTGCAATCAGTGAACCTCCGACGCGCGCCTCTCCCAACCGCGAGGAACGGTCGGTTCTCGACCGAATCATTGATGGCTTGACGAGTTTCGTCGGCATGCTTCTCGGGTCGGCGCCACGGCCTGAACCATCCAATTTGGCGCGACCGAGTCCAACGGTCTCGGTTCCGCAAGCACCCGAGCGCGGCGCGGAAGCGATCATCAACCTGGGGCAGATCTGGCGAGACACTTCCCTGCCGCACATCGACGACGTGCTCTCGACGGTAGCGGAACTAGAAGGGCGCAAGGCCCTTGAGGTGACGCGGAAGATCGGCTTCAGCCGTCGGCGGTATTCACATGCCGCGGCATCGGAGATAGATCAGCTCTTCGACGCTCTTAGAGATGTTGCGATTCAGATCGTCAGGGCGCTGCAAAAGGATTCTCAGTACATCATCGACTTCGCGGTGCTTGCCGAAGGCCTGCCGGCAACCACCTCATCCGGCGGACTTGCGGATGTGCCAGAAGCCTTCGAGCGCTCCGTGTGCTATCTGCTCCGTTCTACCGGCGTAAGAATCCGCGACCGCCTGAAGGATGGCAATCGCGAGCTGATTGCGACTCTGGGTCGGCGGCAGACAGGAAATGTCGCAGCACGGGTAGAGGCGACGGTGAGTGCAACCCGCGCCCTTTGGCAGGAGTTCGTTCCCCTCCTGCAGTCCGAAGAGCGTGTCATCGACATTTCAAAGCTTCTCACTGCAACACGCCTCCACGCTCCAAGTCGTCGGTTTAGGGAGAGCGAGCTGCGCCGCCACCTGGGATTGCTCGGTGCTCTGCGATTGATCAGCGTGTCGGAGTCCCTCGTTCCAATGTCGTACGTGCTCGCTGTTCACAGGACCGAGGAGACGCTGGACGAAAGCGATCATCCGGAAGTATGGGCGGAACTAGGCAGGGTCAATCGCCTGACGGAGTTGCGCAGTGACGCCATCGAAATCTTCGTGCATTTGCCTGTCGAGGCTAGGGACCAATTCATTGAGGGCTACTTCCGGCAGACCAATCCGGACGAAATGGAATCGTTCCTTGCCGAGCAACTCGGTCAGATCGATGATCCAGACGCCGGCAAGTTCATCGAGGACAAACGCGAGCAGTTGCAGGCCAAGGCGGTAGACAAGTTCCTCGAGCGCTACACAGTCGAACCGGAGGAGCCGAACCAGTGGCTTGCCATAACACATCCGTTCGATCGAAACCTGCTGGTGAATGCGGGTCCCGGCTCGGGGAAGACATCGGTTCTCATCGCGCGGCTTGCACACCTGATCCGGTTCCAGCACATTCGGCCGGAGGAGATACTGGTTCTTGCCTTCAACCGGGCCGTTGTATTCGAGATTCGGGCGCGGATTCGGGAACTGTTCGGAAAACTTGGATATGGTGCCTACGTTCGCCGTCTTGACGTGGCGACCTTTCACGGCTTTGCGACTCGCCACCTTGGAAGACTAGTCAAGGATACTGACGACTGGAACAAGGATCGAACGACTCTCCTGCATCGGTTCGCTGATCGTTTGGAGACCGACGCTGTATTTCGAGCGTCCGTCACCGCCGGCTTGCGCACTCTGCTGGTGGATGAGTTTCAGGACGTCAACGAGGAGATCTACAAGATTTTGCGACTGCTATCGTCGGCCGCGGGTCGTCAGACCGGGGTGATGGTTATCGGGGATGACGACCAAGACATTCTTGGCTGGAATAGGTCTGGTGGTGAATCGTCGGATGTGTATTTCCGACGCTTCATCCGGGACTATTCGCTCGCACCCCAAGACATCCTCGCTTTGTCAGTCAACTTCCGTTCAGGGCCACAGATCGTGGCTCAGACGCAGGAGTTCATAAGCCATTTCTTCAGCGACCGCGGGGACCGCTCTCCGCGTCTGAAGACGGATGCTCTGCGCGCGGCAAGTTGGGCAGAGGCGTCGTTCGTCGAGCCGATTGTCTTGGATGCAGGCGGTTTCGATATTGTCCTGGACCGAGTGCGCAGAGAACTTGCAAAGAGCCCTGCAGGTCGATCGAAGTCGGTCGCCATCCTGTGCCGGACCAACCACGAAGTGGCGCTTGCCTATCACGCGCTCCTTCCGAGTTGCCCAGACCTGGTAGTACAGAACAACGTCGGCTACCCGATCTCGCGCCTGAGACATCTGGGCGTTTGGGTTGATCTCCTCAAGAGGGATCTGGTTCAGCACGGCGATCGCCCGCTTTCGGAGACCATTTTTGAGGCCGTGGACGTTGCCTACAGGGAGTCGAATATTCCCGAGGTGAGAAGGCCGAGGGCCGAGGACATTCGTCCTCGACAGCTATGGGATTTGTGCGGGCAAGAATCGTCTTACCCCTATCTTTCTCACTTGATCGAGTTTGTTGAGAGCATCGATTCCGAGGACATCGTCCGTTTGCTGGGACGAGAGGAACACTTGTCGCGTTCACCGGTGGTGTCCACGATTCACAAAGTTAAGGGCTTGGAGTTCGATGAGGTGATTGTTCTGCCGTCATCGTCGCCATTTTTCGCGAGCACTGGAAAGTCGCTGCTCAGTAGTGCCGCCGAAGAGGTGCGACTTCAGTATGTAGCGATGGCACGGGCTAAGAAGAGAGTCGAATACTTCATTGGTCCGCGTGAACGCAGCTGGCTCGGTGTGCAAGCTTTTCCTGGGGATGCAGGAAGCGGGAAGCTGCTCGACGGCACGCCAAAGGAGGTTGGCATTAGTTGGGCATGGGAGACGACTGGAAGGTATAACGCCGACGCCGAACTAACGCTGGCCTACATTCAAGAGCGAGTCCGGGTGGGCGACCAACTATCGGTGGAGGGATACGACGGGCGTAGTCTCGTTCACCGTGATGAATCGGGAAGGGCACGACAGATCGGTCGCATCGCGAAGGATGTTGGCTCAGGCGGCCAGAAGAGCGATCTCGCGGTAAGTGCCGTGCTTCGATGCCAGTTTGATGGGAATCAGTACTTCGGGGGCACGACTGCAACATCTGTTGCGGAGCAAGGGTGGGGCTTGGTTGTTTTGGCAACCGGCGTGCTGCGAGCTGTCGGCAGAGCGGCCGCCCCGGTATTCGTCTCGCGGCAGCCAGATGTATCAGGCGGCACAGTGGAGACGGTCGAGCAAGACGACGCTCCTTCAGGTATCGATCGACCGGATGCCGACGATCGACTCAACTCCCCCGCCGTCAAGGGTGCCGGGCACTTGCCGGGGGGAATGAGAGGCTCCGGAAATGGAACATTGGCGAACCTGGTCTACGCCGAACATCGGATCTCAATTGATGTGGACCTTTCTAGGTTTAGAAGCGAAGGCTGGTTTGCCGTTGGCAACACTGCAGCGAGATGTCCGCAGTGCAGAGCAACTCCTTTGCCTGGCTACAGGAAACCGTACACGAACAGTCGCGGGGACCAGTACCACTACTGGGCGCTTGTATGTCTCTCCTGCAAGAAGGTCTTCGAACCCCAGTCGCTTGATCCGTTGTCGCAGAAGCAGCTAAAGGCGCACGCGATTCCGGTGACAAGACTCCGGTGATTGGCGGTGGCACTACAACCTCACGAACGCGCCCAACGGCATGGCGGCCACGAACTACTACGACGACCTGTTCGTTCGCTTGATCGGCGACGGTGTCCCGCAGCGGATCGCCGTCGAGCAAGTCGCGACTGCCTACCTCGACGGAAAGCCCTTGCCGGTAGGCAAGAAGAAGATCACGAAGAAGGAGCGCGACGGCCTCTTCTGGGCCAGCGCCGTTGTGAAGGGCTGCCCGCCCGACGCCTGGCGTCGCGAAGCGATGTCGCTCGCCTTGGCGCGATACCTCGGGCAGGAGCCTGTGGCTGCCGACGGATTGGTGACGCGGGTCGCGCGCGAGGCGCCAGAGACATTGATTCGCGCCGTCAGGCACGCAGGGCTCGTCTTGAACCCGCACTCTCCACGACGATTCGAGCTGGGCCAGGCTGCGTCCGAAACCAAAGCCGTGGCCGAGATCTGCCGAGTGCTCGACCTGTTTGCCCTGGCGCATCGCGAACGGGTCGCAGCCCTGGAGGCGCAGAAGGCGCAGCTGGCGGAGCTGTCGGTCTTCGATCTCTTGATCTACGCGAGCCTTTACGCCTTCGAGGTTCTGGTTCCAAGGGACTTCAAGGTAAAGGCACTTGCACCGCCTTCGAGGGTTGATCTCGAGGTCGCCTGGGATGCACTTGGCGATCTGCTTGCATGGAAGCTCTCAGAGGCCAGCACCTCATCCCTGAAGCTGACGGACGACAGCATCGGCAGGTCGATCGCGCGGCATCTTCGACCGGTCCTATTCGAATCCGGCACGGCGAGCGCGGGCGAGGCCCTTCGGAATCTGCGCACCTTTCACGCGCTCATGGACGCTCAGATCGAGTTGAACGAGTTCATCTCCAGGTCCGCCGACGCGTTCAGCTACGACGAAGGCATTCGTTTCGAGCGGCGGGGCGATCGGCTCGAGATCGTCGAAGTCGATTCGGCGGCGAGGACGGCGTGGCAACGCGACGGGCTGAAGCTCGATCGCCTGCATGGGTACTGGTTCCACCGTGCTGTCGACACCTACGTCGAGCAGGTGGCCGCCGATCGGGCCACGTGGATGATCGGTCGACCAGAGAACGCGGAGGCCAACCGCCTGGCCTGGCTACGGGCTCTGCAAGCGCAGCTTCGACTGCGTGAGGCGTACGGCGTCGCCGACGAAGTGGCGTCCGACTCCGGAGACACGGTCAATCTCTTCCGGGCGCTGCTATCCCTCGACCTGATGTCTGCTTTCTTCCTGCAGGATTTCCTGGCGGCCTTTGCGGAACGCGTCGATGCGTCGGGCGACTGGCGCGTCGCGTTGCAGCGCTTGGCCATGGACGGCCTGCGTGAGGGGCTCCAGAACCGACTCCCGCTCACTTGGTCGAGCCGGGACTCGAAGGTGTCCAACATCACGGGGTGGACCGTCACGAAGTCGGAGCCCGCGGGCAATCCGAGGATGGCATCCGCGATCCTGGACTTCTGGACCTACGACATGGTCGCGACGGCAGAGCGGCTTCAGCGCAATGAGCCCGGCCTTCAGCCCCACCTGTTCGAGCGGCCGGTCCTCAAGTTCGGGGCGACGCTGGTGCAGCTGCCGTGGGTCGTCGGCATGCAGAACAACAGCACCGCGGCGATCAACAACCTGAGGCGGCTCGGCGCTCGCCGCGGGCAGGCTCGCGACGAGGCGCAGCGGATCGAAGCCGGGCTCGCCGGGCTGCTCGAGAAGCGCGGGTTCAGGACGCTGCTCAATTGGGTGCCGCCGCGCGGCCCGGATGACGCCGGCGAGGTGGATCTGATCGCCGTGCTCGACGGGCATTTGTTCGTCATCGAGGTGAAGTCGACGTTCATGCGGCGATCTCAGCGGGACGCGTGGTTGCATGCGACCACTACGCTTCGCAAGGCCGGACAGCAGCTTCGCCGCAAGGTCGAAGCGGTATCGGTGGCCATCGCCTCGGATCCTGCGTTTCGCGCGGTGCTGGGGTTGTCCGAGGGTCTGATTCCGACCCGACAACACGCGTGGATCGCCGACACATGCATCGAATGCGACCACCAACGGTTCGGCGGCTTCCTGAAGGTCTCCGTCGAAGAGCTGCTTATCGCGCTTCGCGACGATCGTCACCTGCTGAGCGATCCTGCAGGACTGCTTTCCGAGAGCTACGGAGTCGACGAGGCGCGTGAAGCAGATGCAAGCGAGTCCGGCTGGAGTCTGTACCCCGACGGCTTCAGCGCGGAACGCTTCGCCGAGGTCATTGAGACGGAGGCTGTGTGGGATGTGCGGACCGCGACGCGTGGAGGTCGCACTCTGCAGTCGGCGGATTCCCAGAATGTTGCGAGTCGCGAGTAGCGCTTTGAGCAGGACGCAGTCGTGCTGTCACTTCAACGCGGACGGAAGTTGCCTTGGCCTGCTGATGCGTGGGAAGCTGAAGGACAATCGCCAGTGGCGCTGCGTTCGTACGGAAACGCAGTGACGGTAAAAAATCTGCCGTAAAGACTCGATGCGACAACAACTTAAGGCGTTTGATGCCGGCGTCGTCTTGATCTCTTCACGAGGAGCTACGGGTCTGCTCACGCCTTCGGGGAACGCATGCGAGGACGCGATAGACCTCGATAGATCTCGAAAGCTGGCCATCGTGGAAGCGCCGACTGTCCTCGATAGATGTCGATTGATGGTGAATGCTGCGCTTGGGGATCCCAGTCAAAATGACGGTAAGGATGACGGTAAAACTCGGGCGCTACGAGCTGAGCATCAAGCCAGACAACGACTTAGCGAAGCT
>ERZ1645192.4273-NODE-4273-length-11361-cov-6.156289_pt1 | contig 11361 bp, 11 predicted proteins | sample MGYA00575354_ERZ1645192 | MGnify/ENA primary metagenome ERZ1645192 (study PRJEB40844, sample SAMN11349763) | freshwater sediment metagenome | isolation source: river sediment | host: Sediment | place: India: Faizupur Khadar , New Delhi | collected 2017-02-21 ... | reverse complement strand
AGGTCCGTTCGGCCAGGAACAGCTCGAAGGAGTGCTTGGCCTTGCCCACCAGCGCGCGCAGCGGGGCCTGGATTTCGGCCGACATGGAGCTCTGGTGTTCGTAATAGTTGATGGCGGCCAGCGAGAGCAGCGGCAAAAGTGTGACCAGAGCCATGAGCAAAACGATCTTGCGCTGCAAAAGCTTGTAGCGGTCGGGAGACGTGATTTCGGTGGCCAGATCGGCCTTGATGGCGTCCATGGGGCCTGCCAGGATATTCTTCATACTCCCGTCACACTCCGTTCGAAGAGAATGTCCCCGGCCCTGAGCGCGCCTGCTGCCAGCCGGCTCACGACGGGTTCCAGGGGCCCCATGACTGAGTCGATGACCTCGATCCGCTTCCAGCGCAGATAATGAAAATATTCGTCCTCAATCCCCCCGCACACGACGGTGCCGATGTCCCGGGACAGGGCCAGGTCGCAGAGCTCGTCGCCCGAGGCGTGGGCCATGAGGAATGATTTGCGGGAGACGATCTCTCCGCTGTCTGCAACAGTCAGGAGCAGGGCTTCGGTGGCCAGGTCGAAACGAGGGGCGACTTCGTCCCTGGCGACGGTGATGAGAACGCGGCGTTCCATGGATGTATGCTCCTATGTGCTCTTGCGGAGGCCCTTGCGGGTCTGCGATGGCGTGGACGGTACAGGTTTGTCGGCTATCCCCGGCAGATGCCCCGGGAGATGCTCGATCCGGATCGTGTCCTCGGTGCAGATCATGGCCGCGAATTCCACGATGTTTTTGAGCTCGCGCACATTGCCGGGAAAGTCGTGACAGCTGATCAGGCGCAGGGCTTTGGGCGAGATCCCGGTGATGTTTTTCTTGAACCGTGCCGCATAGTGGGCAAGAAAGTGGTGCAGCAGAAAGCCGAGGTCTTCCCCGCGGTCCTTGAGCCGGGGCAGGTGCAGCCGGATGGCCGTAATGCGGTGGAAAAAATCCTCCCGCAAGCGGCCTTCCTGTACGAGTTTTTCAGGAGAACCGGCTGTGGAAGCCATGAGCCGGACGTTGACCCTGATGGGCTTGGCCGATCCGGCCGGGAGAATGATGCCGTCGTCGAGGAATCGGGCCAGGCTGGCCTGCTGGGTCAAGGGCAGGTCCGCGATTTCGGAAAGATACAGGGTGCCGCCCTGGGCCTGCTGAAATCGACCGGGTTTGAGCTCTCCGGTTTCGCCCTGTGCGCGACCAAAGAGTTCGGCGTCCAGCAGTTCCGAGGGCATGGGGCCGCAGCTGAACCTGACAAAGGGTTCACGGGATCTGGGCGAGGCCTTGTGGATGGACTCGGCGAGCAGGTCTTTGCCTGTCCCTGTCTCTCCGGTGATCAGCACGGGGGAGCTGTGCTGGGCGAGGACAGGCACCAGACGCAGGATTTTTTCCATGGCCGGACTGCGGCCAACGATCTGTCCCTGGCCAGTGACCTGGGACAGGCGGGCCGCCATTTCCTTCAGGGCGGTCAGATCCTCCACCACGTCAAGGATGCAGACCGGGCGGTTCTGGTCGTCTGTCATGCGCACTGGCGTGATGCGAACGGGAATCTTGCGGCGGTGACGGTTGATGCAATCGGTCTCGATGCTGGAGCCCGGACCGTCCGGGCGCTCATGGGGACAGCCCTGCACGCAGGCCCTGCTGCGCAACACATGCCGGCAGGGCAGACCCCGAACATCGTCTCGATGAAAACCGGTCAGCTCCTCGAGTGCTTTGTTGAGCATGATCACGTGACCCTGCCCATCGAGCAAAACCATCCCCATGGGCAGGCTGTCCAGCAACGCCGGGAGGTCCGGGCAGTCGGAGCCGATCAGTTCTTCAAACCGTTTCGTCACAATGTACTCCCTTAGTGGGCTCCGCCCCCGACGATGCCAGAAGCGGCAAAGCAAAGCACGAGGACTTCAAGGAACGCGATAATTGCATAGGGGATGTCCTTTTTCTTGAAATAGGCAAAGATGACCGGGATGTAGCAGACAATGGTCAGTCCGCCCAGGAGCGCGATCCCTGTGAAATTCAGGAAATCTCCCTTGCCGAGGAGTCTCGCCCAACCCCATCCCGTTGGGACGTTGTTTTCCGCCAGGTAGTTGTGGACCGGCAGGGACCAGAACCTGGTTACCAGTTCCATGGATACATAGGGCTCCATGATGCCCGTGACATACAGCATATACGTAAGAATCATGAGCGCCAAGCCACCCCAACATCCGTAAAAAAGTATGTTGGCATACGTGATCTGCTCGGCCGGGGCGTTGGTTTCGGGTCTATGCATGTTTTTTCTCCTTGGATGCTGATAGTTAGAAGCCGAGACCCTTGGCCAGGGCCTTGCCGCCCGCGAAAAGCAGGACGCCGATGACCATGTAGCGGATGAAGGCCGGCTTGGCCTTGGCCAGCAGACGCACGCCCACGAAGGAGCCCATCATCAGGCCGATGATGGACGGGATGGCCATGAGCGGGATGACACAGCCCTGGTTCAGGTAGACCCAGGCGGCCGAAGTGTCGGTGATGGAAAGGAGGAACTTGCTGGTGCCCACGGCGACCTTGAGCGGTGCGCCCATGAGCAGGTTCAAAACCGGGACGTTGGCCCAACCTGCCCCCAGGCCGAACATGCCGGCCATGATGCCGATGACGATGAAGAGCAGGAGGCCCGGCAGGGTGCGGTGGGTCTTCCATTCGACGATCTCGCCGTTGGCTTCCATGTATGCGCCCTGGATGCCCAGGGCCAGACCCAGGGCATCCTGCTTGGTGACAACAGGACGGGCCGTGTTCTTGGAGGTCAGCAGCAGGATGGCAATGCCCATGATGGTGCCTCCCAGGCAGATCTGCACGACGTTGCCAGGCAGGGCCAGGCCCAGGAAAGCTCCAACGATGGCGCAGCTGGAGGCGATGAGGGCTACGGGCAGGGCCAGACGAAGGCTGGCCAGATTGCGTTTCAAGAGGCCTGGCCCTGCGGCCAATGCGCCTGCCAGGGCCACCAGCAGACCCGCTCCGCGAACAAAATCAAGGTGAAAAGGAAAGAAGCCGCTGACCAGGGGCACGAAGAGCACTCCCCCGCCCACGCCGGCCAGGACGGCGATGATGCCCAGCACAAAACAGAAGACCAGCAAGATGGCGGGCCATGCCCACCAGGGCAGGGATGAGAAGGTGCCAGTTGCTTCCGCCATTTGCTTGGCCGCCTCCCCCGCGATCCCTGCTTCATTGCTGGCCCAGGCCAGTGTCGCCAACAGGAGTACAGCCAAGCCGGCGCCTCCCAGAATTCTCATCCACTTCGCATTCGCATTCAGTTTCATTCCTGCTCCGCTCCCATTTACACGTTTCCGTTGCCTACCTGATGTATCTCCATGACCTTGGGACGTTCCTCATACGCGCTCTATAGGGCAAGGAGCATGCCAGCGTGTCGATGCAGGTGAAGTGCGGGTTGACGTGTCAAAGCCCAGGGTGTAGACGGCAAAAAATTGCCGCATCCGGCAAAATGGTGCTTTTTTCGGTGGGATGTGGACGGGCCCATGACGCCGTCGGGAGATACGCAGAACAATCCGGATGTGCAGAAGGAGTTCTCTTGGCGCGGAAGCCCTCAGTAGGTTCTTATTCAGTCGGCACGGGGAAGGTGGCTGCAAGGATCGGCAATAATTTGCCGGACTCGACATGGACATCGAGAACCGAGGTCATTTCCCTGGGGAGCGAGGAGGGGAGCGGCGAATTCGTTTACCAGTCCAAAGCCATGCGCGATCTTCATCGTCTGGCGGTCCAGGTTGCTGGTTCCGACGCCACAATCCTGGTCTACGGAGAATCGGGAACGGGCAAGGAGCTCTTCGCCCGCCTGGTACACCAGCTTTCCGGGAGACGTGCCAAACCGTTTGTCCCGGTCAACTGCGGCGTGCTCAAGGGGGAGCTTTTCGCGGACAAGTTTTTCGGCCATGAAGCAGGCGCATTCACAGGTGCACAGCGCCAACGCAAGGGGAGCTTCGAACTGGCCGCCGATGGAACGCTGTTCCTGGACGAAGTCGGAGAGATTCCCCTGCCCAATCAGGTCGACTTCCTGCGTGTCCTGGAAGAAAAGACCTTCCGGAGGCTGGGAGGGGAAAGGACGCAATCGTTCGACGCCCGCATCGTGGCAGCGACCAACCGCGTGCTGCAGAAAATGGTCGCGGCCGGGGAATTCCGGGCAGACCTCTACTACCGCCTGAACGTGATTCCCGTCACCCTGGAACCCCTGCGCGAGCGTCCCGAAGACATTCCTCCCCTGGCGGAATATTTTTTGGCCATGTATCGCCATCGGTATCACAAGCCCGATGTTCACCTTTCACCGGCCACCCTGGGTGCACTGTGCGCCTATACCTGGCCCGGGAACGTGCGGGAATTGCGCAACCTTACCGAGCGCCTTGTCCTTCTGTGCACGGAGCCCGTCATCGAGCCCTGTCACCTGCCCTTGGAAATGCGCCTGGCCACGGGGCTGCCAGCCGTGAATCCTGGTCGCGGCGCCCTGACCATGGAGGCAGCCGTGCGCCAGGCCGAGGCTGCTGCCATCGTCCGCGCGTGGTCCGAGGCCGGGGGCAGCAAGGCCAGACTGGCTGAAATCCTGGCCGTGTCTCCCCGCACCCTGCGCTACAAGCTGGCCGAGTATGAGCTGAAGCTGGCTTGAGTGCCCCGCCAGAGATCTTCTGGCTTCATCTTCTGCCTTGTACGGTTCATGGCGGCAAAAAATTGCCGGTTAGGGCCGGCCCGGGATAGCCTGGATTCGATTTTCACGGACAGGGCCGAGGGGTGATGGGAAAAAATCGCCCCCGCTTCCAGGAAGCAGGGGCAGGGGAAGGTCGGGACGACAGCACGTTGTGTCCGCCGCTCCATGGGGTTTTTTACTTCAAAGCCTGCATGGCCTTGATCAGGGGGCCCAGGTCCGGCCTGGAGTTGATGTCATGCACGTCAATGTAGCGGATGATGCCCTGCTTATCGATCAGAAAGAGCGACCGTTCGGCCTCGCCGGTCGAGCGCAGGATGCCCAGGGCACCGGCCAGCTTGCCGTGGGGGTAGAAATCAGAGGCCACAGGGAACCACACTCCGCCCATTTCCTGGATCCAGGCATGCAGGGTGGGCACGTTGTCCACTGTCACGCCGATGAGCTGCGTCTCGGCCTGCTCAAACATGTCCTGCACGATGTTGTACCCGGGCCATTGCCCGGAGCAGACCGGAGTCCATGCTGCAGGAACAAATGACAAAACGACATTCTTCTTTCCTCTGAACTGGCTCAGGCTGATGTGCTTCCCGTCAACGGTCGGCAGGGAGAAATCCGGAGCAGGGTCCCCGACCTTGACCTTCAGCGTGCTGTCCAGGGCCTTCAGCGTGCCGACCTGAAAGATCCTTTCCTTGGGGATGGACGGACCCTGCGCAAAGACGTGGGCAGGCATCATCAGGAGGAGGGAGATGAGACAAAAGCGCACTGTCTGATTCATGATCTGTCTCCTATTTGGCGCTGACCTTGACGACCTGGTCCAGATACCCTTCAACCGACTCCATGCGCCCGAGCAAGGTGTGAGCGACCTTAATTTCCTTGTTCTTGGGATCCATGTTCAACACATAGAAATAGGGTGTGCCGACTTCGCCTATGGCCTTGTTGGTGACGAAGTCCGGGTCAGAAAAGAGCGGATAGGTTACGGCGTATTTTTCACGGAATACGTTCACTTCGAAGTCGGAGTTGCCGATGCCGACGCCGATCATTTTGATGTCCTTGTCCAGCCCCTTGGTTTTGATCAGGGCGGAGAGCTCATTCAAGGCCGGGGCCTCGCGCTGGCAATGGGGGCAGTACATGCTGAATGCCACGAGGATGATGGTCTTGGCCTTGATGTTCGAAAGCGGGTAGGGCTCATTGCCCTGCAAACCGAGGGTGGCCAGGAGTTCAGGACTTATTTTGCCCATGAGCTGCAGGTCAGGCATGGTGCTTCCGACGGGCAGGGGATGTGCGTTGGGGCTCTCGGAAGCCTCCAGGGCCAAGGCCGTGCCGGTGGGCAGCAGAATCAGTAAACAGAGCCAGAAGATAGCTGTGCGCATGGGAGCTCCTCTATTTTTCAGATGTTGGTTGCAAGCGGTTTTTGGATTCAGGAACCAAAGATGTCCGCACTTATATTAATTTTAGCATGTCAGTGCAAATGCCGATAAATCCATATGACATTCCGTCAAGGGGATCACGGATTCCCGGATAAGGCATCAGGCCGGCGCAACGTATCTCATGGGCGGTCTTGGTCATCAGCTGTTCTGGACGCAGCCCAGGCGTACATGGCCAGGACATACAGAGCCGCTGTTTCAAAGCGCAGAACGCGTCGGCCCAAGGATGCGGGGCTGAATCCGCGTTCCTGAAAGAATGCGGCCTCTTGGCCATCCAGACCGCCCTCCGGCCCGATGATCACGATGGCCCCGTTTTCACGGACCAGATCGTCAGGACCGAGCATCGCCCTCTGGGGTGCTTCCTCCCAGCACAGGATGCGGGACCCGCAGACCTCGGCAGTCTGGATCATCTCCGCCGGCCCTGTGAAGGTGCGGATCTGCGGCAGCCAGGCTGTTCCGCACTGCTTAGCGGCGGCTACAAGCTGATGTGTCCAGCTTTCCTTGGCCGTATCCGGGATGTCCCCCTGGGAGCGGCGGGCAGTCCAGAACCAGATGGCCGTCGCGCCCAGTTCCACGGCCTTTTCCAGGACAAAACCCCGGCGCGTGCCTTTGGACCAGCCCAGGGCCAAGGTCAGGGGATAGGCGGGAACATCGGCCTTGTGCACGGACAAAAGGTCCATGGTTGCGTCTTTCTTTCCTGCGTGGGACACCCGGAAAAATCCCCATCGCCCCAGCCCGTCAAAGAGCCGGATCGTGTCCCCGGGTCTGGCCCGGAGCACGCGCAGGAGATGGTGGGCCTCCTCGCCGTGCAGACGAAAAGGCTCCTGCCAGAGGGCAGGAGCCAGGTAAAAGGAATTGAGCCGGGACATGGTCAGGGTTTCAGCTTTTTGCGCGCAGTGCCGGCGGTAAAGAAAGGCATATCCGCCTTGACCGCCTCCAGGGTGTTCCGGGGACCCCTGATGGTGAAGCTGACGCTTTCGGCCATGTCGGCCTGGACATAGGCCATGGCCACGCAGTAGCCTAGGCTCGGGGCGATGGATCCGCTGGTGACCACGCCGACCTTGGTCTGGTCCACAAACACGTCATCATGATGGCGGGCGCTCCGCCGTCCATCGATGCGCAGACCGATCAGGCGCTGGCGTACCGTGGCCAAGCCCGATTTGCCGATGAACTCGGCCTCCGAGGTGATCATGGCTCCGTATCCGGCTTCCACCGGCGTGTGGTCCGTGTCCAGGTCCTGTCCGTAAAGAGGCAGTCCTGCCTCCAGGCGCAAGGTGTCCCGGGCGCCGAGGCCGGCCGGCCGCACAGCACTGTCGGTCAGGAGCCTGCACCACATCGTTTCGGCCTTGTCCCAAGGCAGGTAAAGTTCATACCCGAGTTCGCCCGTGTACCCGGTCCGGCTGACGATGAGGTGAAACCCGTCGAAGTCCACTTCGCGGAAGCCAAAATAGCCCAGTGTGGCCCAGTCCCCGGGGATGGTCCTGGAGAGCACGTCAAAGGCGGCAGGCCCCTGCAGGTCGATTTTGGCCAGTTCGAAACTCCTGTTCTCAAAGGTCAGGCCGCCTGGCAGACGGGACCTGATCCAAGCAAAGTCCGAATCAATGCAGGCCCCGTTGACGACGAGCATGTATCTGTCGGTTTCCAGGCGGTAGACGATGAGGTCGTCCAGAACGCCGCCCCGTTCGTTCAGCAGAAAGCCGTACCTGCATTTGCCAACGCCCAGGGTGGCGAGGTTGTGGGTCACGATGCCAGCGAGGGCCGCGGTGGCTCCATCTCCACTGAGCAGAAATTCGCCCATGTGAGAAATGTCGAAAATGGAGGCCTGGGTCCTGGTGTGTTTGTGTTCTTCAAGGATGCCCGCATACTGGACCGGCATGTCCCAGCCCGCGAAAGGCACCATTCTGGCCCCATGTTCTTTGTGCCAGGCATGAAGGGGGGTGGTGAGCAACTCGGACATGGATTCTACCTGCTGTTGAAGGTTTGGATGTTCATGCGTCGGTCCTTGTTTTGCGTATGGCCTTCAGTTCGTCAACCAGGGAAACGAGGCGCCGGTAAAGTTTACGGATCTGCAACCCATTGTCGGTCAGCTGGTCCTCCCTGGGCTGGATGTAGGACCTGATCAGGTAGCGGTCATTCAGGATGGTCTCCGAGAAATAGATGGCCTTGCGGACCAGGGTGTCGAAATACGTTGCCGCTTCGAAACGGAGGTCCGCCATGAGATCCGTGGTCAGCTGCAGCATGTGGCGGTAGGAAATTTTCTTGCCCTTGTGCAGGCGGTCTTTGAGTTCCTCGATCTGACGGATTTTCCGGGCCTGCTGGATGTAGCTGTAGTTGGAGGAGACTTCCTGCAGCAGGTCGTGCAGTCCCGACAATTCATCGCGCACGTCGGGATTGTTCAGGTAGCCATCCAGGACACGCACGATATCCCGGTAAAATTCGTCCGAATATCCGATCATGCGGCGCTGGTGCTTGGTCAGCCAGGAATGCAGAAATTTGAGCCGCTTTTCGTGACTTTCCGTGTTCTCCACGACCTCGTTTCCCTTGAAGACCACCCGGCCGGTGAATTCGCCGCGCACAATGTCGTTGAGCTTGAGGCTCATGGAATAGGAGTCCTTGATCAGATTGATGGCCGTGCACACCTCTCCGGTCAGGGGGTGGACGATTTCCTGTCTGGAAACCGACAAGGCCCGATCCTGGCGCACGTTGTTGGCGTCGAATTTGTGCTGCCGGTACACGACGCGCAGGATGACGATCCTTTTCTTGGCGTCCACGAAATAGCCGCCGCGTTCAAGGGTGCTGACCACATCCATGCCCCGGGTTTCCACGGGGACCAGGGCGATTTTTTCGACCTGTGGATAGGGTCTGCCAGCGTCGGTGCTGAAGATGGATGTGATGGTCCGGTCCGATTGGCCGAGGACCTTGATCAAAAACCGTTCTCCCATTTTGTGCAGCCGCCGTGAAAAAATGGCGGCCGACGTCTTGCGTTCCGATGAGATGGGGTATCCATAGAGCTCCATCAGGAATTGATAAACAAACTCGCGGTTTTTTTCATAAAGGCGATTGTCATTGGGGTGGAATTTACGGGCCTTGATTCCGAATCGTTTGAGTTCCGTGTCCAGGTCCGAAGGAAGGGATGCATAGATCCCGGACAGGTAATATTGGCCGTCCCGATCCAGGGACAGGACATGGGCCCGGTCCATGTGGCTCAGGTAGTGGATGAGCAGAGAATAGCAGGCAATGTCCGAAACCTGGATGTCTGTCGTGTCCGACTTGAACGCCTCCCGCTGCTCCCGGGGCAGGTGGCGCAGGAAACATTCCGCATTCTTTTTTTGCAGGGAGTGTTCCAGGACGCAGATTTCGCCCTGGACAGTCTGATCGGGGTCCCGGCAGGTATGCAGGAGGTCGAACTGGAAGACCTCGTTGAAATAATCCAGGGTCCGGTTCAGGGCGACCATGGAAAAACCGGGCAGTGCGGGGAATTCGGTGAGAAAGGGTTCAAAGGATGGCAAAAGGTCCCGGGCATCGACAGCGGGATAGTTTCTGATTTCCTGAAAAGGCTTCAGAAGACAGAATTTTATGTGCACAAAATCCAGGAAGGTCCGCAGATCATCGATGTTGCGCAGAGGTGTGTGTGGGATCAGCAATCCGTCTTTCGCTGTACGCAACGACGGGACCCTGGCGAAAGCGTTTTTCCAGTTCATATGGGGCTAACTATCTCATTGTGTTTGTTGGGGTTGTGTGTAGACTGTGTGGCATGTTTTGAGGTGCCCGTAAACAGGATTTTCCACCCATTCCCCTGTTGCGGTGGTTGCTGCCCGGCCTCATTCCCTATATGCCCGTATCCGGCCTTGGCCTCCAAGAAGGCATCCTTGTGTTCGAGAACCCCATGACCAGATATTCATCCCTGGACAGACTGCTGGAAAGTATCGGGAGCGTGTTTGACGCGTATTCCGTGGTCCTGTTCTGCCGCAACGCCAAGGGGAGCTTTGACCTCAGCGCCTCATTCAGTTTGGGCGATTCCATACCAAGAGACCTCGTCATCGAGGCCGGGCACGGCCTGGGCGGCTGGATCCTGAAGAACAACAAGCCCCTTCTGGTTGAGAAGTTTGACCAGAAGAACGCTTTCCTGGGTTATTACGGGTCCGGGCAGGACGAGCAGATCAAGGTCTTCGTGGGCTGCCCCCTCCCCGAGGGTCTTGGCGCGTTGTGCATGGACAGCAAGAGCACGTACGCATTCACAGACAAGAACCAGCGGGTCCTCTCGCTCTTTGCCCAGGTCGTGTTTGCCATAGTGAAGGACATGGGCGATGCCGAAACCGCCTTCCGCGAGCAACAGCTCTACCGCATACTGCAACAGGTCTACGGGTTGCGGGAAAGTCATCCTACGTGGTCGGATTTTTTGAGCCATTACCTGGCATTGCTGGCCGGGGCCAGTGGATACGAATTCACGTTTCTGGTGGTCAGCGACGAATGGGGGCACAACTACATGCTCGAAGGCAGCAACAGGCCCTTCATGACCGAGGCGGCTGCCGTCGGCCAGACCTTCAGCACCGGCAGCGGACTTCTGGGATGGGTCTTCAAGAAGAGCCAGCCGGTCATGTTCGGGGATGGCAAGAGCGAATTGGGTCGCATTCCCCTTTTTGGCCGCGATGTGTCTGTCCCGACCCTGAACACGCTGCTGGCCTTGCCGCTGAAGGTCCACAAGCGTTGCCGGGGGGTTCTGGTTTTCGGGGACCGCGAAAGACGGGTCATCGGGGAGGACATCCGCTCGTTTGCCAGGATGGCTGCAGACTATCTGGCTCTTTTTCTGGAAAATTTATACCTGAAAAGCAGGGTCAAGCAATTCGCGCCCCCCGTTCCGGCTGATCTGGACAGCGACCGGCCTGAACCTGACAACCACGACGTCAACGACTAGGAAGGATACCGATGTTTTTCAGCAAACTTTTCGGATTTCTGGGCAAGAATCTGGCCATGGATCTCGGCACCGCCAACACCCTTCTGTACTCGCCCAAGGACGGAATCGTCTTGAACGAGCCATCGGTGGTTGCCCTGGACGTGCGCAATGAGACCATCCTGGCTGTGGGCAGGGAAGCCAAGGAGTACCTCGGGCGGACTCCGGAGCGGATCAGGGCCGTGCGGCCTCTGAAGGACGGGGTCATTGCCGACTTTGAGGTAACCAAGGCAATGATCGCCTATTTCATCAAGAAGGTCATCACCGGCATGCGCATCGTCAAGCCGCGCATGGTCATCTGCGTGCC
>ERZ1645192.4272-NODE-4272-length-11362-cov-6.371717_pt1 | contig 11362 bp, 4 predicted proteins | sample MGYA00575354_ERZ1645192 | MGnify/ENA primary metagenome ERZ1645192 (study PRJEB40844, sample SAMN11349763) | freshwater sediment metagenome | isolation source: river sediment | host: Sediment | place: India: Faizupur Khadar , New Delhi | collected 2017-02-21 ... | reverse complement strand
AACTGATCCATATAACCATCGGAAAACAGGTAAATCATATCTCCGCTGCTTATATCCATCTCATTAAGAGTATAAGTGCCCGAATCCTGTAAAGCAGCGCTTACACTTATCCTGTCAGCTTTAAAGACTGTCATTTTACCATTTTGCACATAGACCAGATCGTTAAAACCACCGGTAAAATAAAGTTTGTGTCTGTTATTATCTATTGTGCATACTGCAATGTCCATACCGTCAACCGGTGCATTACCGGTACGTTCCTGTTTCAGGGATTTCACAAGTCTCTCGCGAAGAGTTGTGACAATCATGTCGGGCTGTGTAATACCCTGGTTCTCCACTATTTCATTAAGCAGACTTATACCGAGCATGCTCATTAGAGCTCCGGGCACTCCATGTCCTGTACAATCAGCAACAACCACAACAATATATTCTTCTTTTGAGGTAACCCAGTAAAAATCACCACTCACAATATCTTTCGGTCTGCTGAGTATAAAGCTCTGCGGAAGCAATAACTCAATAGTTTCAGAAGGGGTGATCATTGCACGCTGAATATTGCTTGCGTACTTTATACTTGCAGTAATGTTGGTGTTTCTTTCCTCAATTATATTATGCTGCAGTTCTATTTCATTCTTTTTTTCCTGTATCTCCCTTGTTCTTTCCAGGACTCTTTCCTCAAGAAGCCTTTTTTCCTTAAAAAGTCTTCTGAATCGCCGCCTGAGGATATATGATACTGCAAACGATACAGTAATTATCAATACTGCATAAAACCATAACTTTTTCCAGACAGGCTTCTTTATCAGTATTTCCAGAACCAGGGGGTCATGCGTGCTGACCCCGTCTCCGTTTGCTGCTTTCAGAACAAATCTGTACCTGCCATCACCCAGTCTTCTGTAAGTGACTGATCTTTCTTTAGTTATCTCTGACTGCTGATCATACCCCTCCATCTGGTACTGGTACATTACCTGATCAGGATCGTTCAGATCAATACCTATAAAATCTATCCTTATACTGTAAGCGCCCGGAGGCAAAACCAGCCTGTTTCCATCTGAATCTGCATATTCATCATTCACCTTCACAGAGGAGATGCTCAGAACAGGCGGATCAGGCACAGTACTTTCTGCTGATTGTTTGTAACATATAAGACCATTTACTGTACCAATCCAGATATCATTAACACTGTCAGCCTCGATTGCATTATGATTCAACTGGTATTCACCCGAAAAAACGTCGACACCCCTGAACTGCCTGACTGTCATGTCAGTAGTCCTGACCCTGCTCAGTCCTCCCCTGTGCCCGATCCAGACATGTCCCTTTCTGTCAGGAGTCAGAGAATAACAAAAATCTGACAACAGGTTCTCTTTTGATGACAGGTAAAAAACAGTGTCATTATCAATTATGAATATTCCGCTTCCCATGCTTCCAACCCATATCCTCGACTGTTCATCTTCAGTAATCGGCCCCAGAGTATAGATACCCGATGAACCGGTATCAAACTGCAGTTTTGACACTTTTCCTTCCTTTATGCATGAGAGGATACTGCTGTTTGTGCTTATCCAAACCTGGTTGTAGCCATCTGTGAATATGCTGTTTACAGAATTATTCGGAAGTCCTCCGGAACTAACGCTGAACCATCTTTTTTCATCTGAAAACCTGTTTACACAGCATACTCCTTTCTTTGTTCCAATCCATATATCCTCTCCGCGTCCGCTTATCGAAGTAATATTGTTCTCAAGTTCGCCTTCACTTATTTTATATTCACTGATTTTTTCTGAACCGTGTAACAGCCGGAACAATCCCTTCTTTTCAGTCCCGACCCATATATTTTTGTCTCCATCTTCATAAATGGCGGTAATTGTATCTCTTGGCAAACCATCAGCAACAGAATAAAATTTTACTACAATTCCGGTTGACACAATACTTTTAATGAGTCCCTTATCCGTTCCCAGCCACCTGATAGTCCCGTCAGAATATATTGAATTAATGTTATTCCCGAATTGAGAATTATAGGTATTAATTGCAAAAAGCTGAGGTGAAATCCGCGTCAGACCTTCTCCATAATTGCCGGTCCATACTGTTCCGTTCCTGTCGATATAAACATACCTAACATTGTCACCAGGGAAACCGGCAGCTCTGTCAAAGATTTCAGTATCAGTAATCCTTCCGTTCTCAAGTACCAGCTTAAGAAGGCCGTTTCCGAAGGTTGCGACCCAGATGTTGCCATAGTTATCTTCGCTGATTCCCTGAACAGAGCCAGACAGTTCATCACTTACAGTTTCCAGTTTTCTGACCGAATAGTTTTCACCTGCTTTTACAAGTTTATAAATGCCGTCAGATGTTGTAGCTATCAGGAATCCAGAACCATCTTTTGTTTTTCTGATATCACAGACAGAAAAGCCTTCAAAACCTTCCAATGGTTTCTGATCCCATACTGCTGAATTGTTTTTCCTGTCAAGCAAAATAAGACCGTTTTCAGTGCCTGCAATTATTTCATCCTCCCCTGAAAACACAAAGGTATTGAGTTCAGATAAGTCAGGAGCTAAACAACTTAACGTATCTATCTCACTATCTGTTATTTGATAAATTCCTCTTGACTTATAGCCCACCCACAGTTTTCCTCTAATGTCTTCAGCAAAATGAATTACTGACTCAGCTTCTGACCAGGGATTTTTAACTTTTGTGAATAATTTTCCATCGGTAAAACTAATGCCTCCTCCCCTGTGCCCAAACCAGGTATAACGGTTTCCTGTATATCCAGTTGTTACAAAATTCTCGCTGAGTGAATCGGAAGTATTGAACGATTTTATTTCGAATCCGTTAAACCTTGCCAGCCCGTCACCGGTGCCTGCCCACAGATATCCATTTCTGTCCTCGAATACAACGTAAACATAAGGCTGGGGCAATCCTTCTGCTGAATTAAATGTACGAAAATCATATTGCTGTCCGTATACAAATGATGGCAGTAATGCGAGAAAGAATAATGCTGCATTCTGCACCAATGCAATTATTTTATGTCTGTTCTTTTTGTCCTCTGACATTAGTCTGATAATCATACTTGCAGACTGAATTATTCAACCTTGTCTTTGTGTCCTGCTTAAAGTTACATATATTTTACGATGCCGTGAGGTACTTCTGTTATTTCATACGTATTTTCGGAGTATAGACTGGTATACCGCCTATCGGTATCACATAGAAAGGTAAGGATACTCCGTACTGGTTCCTCACGGTAACAACAACATTGTTGTTTTTTATTACAGAAGTCTGGCTTTTGATAAACTGAATTTCAAGCGAAGAGTTTTTTTCTTCCTCAACAACAGGGTATATTTCAGTCACCCATTTATTTTCGGAGCTGATCCTGCTCTCAATTCCGTTTTTGGCAACAGAGAATACTCTTATTGTTCCATCATTATCCCAGTCGAAGTTCCTTACTTCAACTGAAATGGTCTTGTCGTCGGCAAAAGGATATATCTGGCAAACCTGTTTTGGATTATCAGGAAGCCTGAAATGATACTTGTATGTGAACAGGTTTCCGCCATCAACCGGGGTGTTATTATCTGGAGCTGAACTTAAATAGTACCTGTACAGGTTACCGTCATCGCCTGAAATTCCCTCTGCAATGATCTTGAAAACATTACCTCCGAGTTTTTCAACATATTCGCCCTCTGAGGGATTGAACGGACCGAAAGTGTACCATTTGCTATCATATTTTACATCGGCAGCAAATGACTTTGAGGCCATCTGATAACCGCTCTTATAATTACCGCGGGAAGCGTATATACTCTGGGAACTGCTGTCAGACCAGCACTTTGGACCGCCATATACCGAAAATTTAACAACTGTATTGAATGAACCTTTCAGTTCGTCAACAGCCCCTCCGGTATCCGGATCAAAAACTCTTATGTATACGTTTTGTTTGAATGAAGCCGGCAGAACACAAAAGAAGATCTGGCAGAAGTCATCATCACCCCATGAAGGATCTGCATTGCCTCCGAAGGTAATCAGGTAGGGTATGTTTTCATCAGCTGCAGGCGCAGGTTGTGAAAACAACAAAATCCCTGTTAATATACTGATCAATAATATGAAAATTATTTTTCTGAACACCTCGCAATATACTTATTCGCCTGTAAATATAAATTCAATAAAACCTGTCAAACTACCAGAGCTAGTGACATTCCCCGAAACCGGATCAGAAATTCCCATACCCCCGGCACCGTATTGTCTCTCAGGAAGATTGTTATTCCTGAACCAGAATTCTAGTTCACGGGCACATGCATCGGACAATTCCGGATTTAGATTGTCACTGCTGTCATAAACATGAACAAGCATCTCAATCCTTATGTTACTGTTCTCTTTAAGAATATCTGCCACTTTCTTAAGAAAAATTCTTGATGATTCATCAAAACCGTTCTTTCCGAAACATGTAACCGGCCTGCTGAAATTTCTTAATGCTGATGTTATCCTTAATTTCTGTCGCGATGAAAGATCGTCGGCAAAAAAGATATGATTCTTAAACCAGCTTAAGCTTTGAGTTTCGGACAACGTCCGTATTTCTGACATAATTGCTTCATCTGAGTCTGTACCCCTCTCTGCCTCAAAGGAATCGTAGATCCTTATTTTTTTCTCCACGCACTTTTTCGGTACCTCGCCCGAACCGTCATCAGAGCCTGTAAGCCCAAGCCGGACAGTGTACTCTCCCGCTTTCCTGTAAACATGCTCCATAGCCGGCCCGCCGGGGATGAAGCCATCTCCGAAATCCCAGTAAAAATCTGAAACACTGAAGCTTTTCAGGCCTGAGACCAGTCCGTTGAATTTCATTGATTTATCGGTTAATGCGAGATTAGCCGACTTTAAATGTGGCATATCATTCTCTTCCAGTACCACTTCATAATCTGCTCCTTTTGTGATTGTATCCCTTGTCAGGGCATCAAAGATATTAAGAACAACCTTATATTTTCCCGGTCCTGGGAAACAATGCTTTACCTCTTTTCCCCTGCTGATAACGCCATCTCCAAAATCCCAGACATATTCAACCGGAATAGTATCTGTAAAATTGTGCTCATCAAACAGAGTAAAGCAATACCTGTTTTCCCTGAGGGTGTCGCATGACTCAAATTCTTCAGGAAGTGTGCTGAAAGACAGGATATCATCTGATTTAAACCTGTTTGAGGAAAAAAAACCGTTTGCGATTGTTGAATCTGTAACTATGCCAAAATCATCGAATTCTGAATTAAGCGGAGCGGGCAGATGTATTGGAGAGAACCAGCTACCGGAACTTTCAAAAGTATAATACAGGTCCTTGCCACCAAGTCCGCCGGCTGCATCAGAAGCAAAAAAAAGCCTGCCATTCCTGTCAGCATACGGAAACGACTCATTATCAGCCGTATTCACAAGAGACCCCATATTTACAGGGGGGCTCCATCCCGTCTGAATGGAGTCGCAGTAATAAAGATCCATCTTTCCATACCCTCCCGGTTTGTCAGATGCAAAGTAAAGTCTCCTGCCATCAGGAGAAAGGGAAGGCGTGGCAAACACAAATTCAGGATCATTATAAGGGAAAGGGGTGATATCAGTCCATTTGCCATTTCTCAGTACGGCATAATATATTCCAAGTTTATTTGTACTGTCGGACAGCTTCCTTCCCTCCCTGCCTGTTGTGTTATTGCGGCAGAAGAAAACAATGTCTCCCGAACTGTTGAAAGTTGCCGGGCCATCATTGAAACCGCTTGTCAGCTCAGCAGACAGTAAAACAGGCTGTTTCCATCCAGAACCTTTTGAAGCTGAATACCAGATAGTGAATAGCCTGTTCGCTTCATTTCTGTAACTGACAAGAGAATTGTTATTAATATTTGAGCAGAAAACTATGCCATCGCCATAGAAAACCGGAGAAAATTCATCTGTCAGCCCTGAGCTGAAAGAGCTTCGCTTTACAATATACTTTTCATTCTGAGGAAAGACAGATGCAGCAAAACTGAAAAGCAGAAAAACCGGTAATATAATATACTTGCCCATTTACTCAGCTAAAATTGCCTTGGCCCGAGAGCCCTGCGCGAAAAAATAAAAGTATAGTTCAATGCAAATTCATGTGTCCCTCCAGCATATCCTGACATGGTTCTCATATTGATATCATAACTATAGGCAAGCATAATCTGCCTGTTGAGATTAAGCTGAAGAAGCCCCATAACAATATCTTTGCCTCTGTAGCCGCCACCAATACTGAAAACATCATTAAAAATCAGCTCGGCATTATAACTCAGCCCCGCAGTATTGCCAGGCTGATACCTTACAAGTACAGAGGGAAGCAACTGAATACCTTTTGTAATTTTTAAATAATAACCGCCTTCAAGGAAAATATTGTAATTCCTGTAATTATTTTCAATTGTATATTTCCCGGTAGTATGGTTAAAATTATGAGTTAGAAAGCAGGGCATTGATACTCCGAGAAAAAACCTTTTTGATTTATAAAAAGTACCGAGACTCAGATCCGGAAGGACAGCCCTGACAGGCCTGTTTGTAAGTAAATCATCATCCGGGTCATAGGGATGAAGTTCATTCCATGCAACATTCGAGATTGTAGCTCCAAAACCAAGACCCATGGCAAGTATTCCCCTTTGCATCTTTATCCTGAAGGCATAATTGCCTGCAATAACTGATTCCCTGAAAATCCCGTAACTCCCGTCTGAGACCATCAGACCCAGACCTATCCTGTCCTTATGCAGAGGGGTATGCACTGTAAATGTGCTTATTACGGGCGAACCCTCAAATCCGTTCCATTGGTTTCTGTGGATAGCTGTAAGGCTCAGGGCATCATTGCTGCCGGCAAAGGCAGGATTTATTGAGAGAGTGTTATTCTTGTACTGATCCGACAGCGTGAAAAGTTGCCCGGCCAGCCTGAGTGGAAATAACAGAATCAATATGAATAAAAACTGCCTTATCATCTGATAATTAAAACTGTTCCCTTTTTTATGAATCCGCTGTCAAAGCGTATAAGATACATATATGTGTCATTTTCAAGATCATCCCCGCTGTCAGTCTTGCCGTCCCAGTCATTCCTGTAATCACTGTTACGGTAAACAACAACATTCCATTTATTCAATACAAGTAGTTCAACCCGGCCAAAATCCTGATTTTCAAGGGCATTTATCCTGAAAAAATCATTTTTCCCATCCCCGTTTGGAGTTATAACATCAGGGACAAAGAGATCAGATACAAATACCCTGACTTCAGCATAATCTTCACATAATCCGGACTTTATATTCCATCTAAAGATATTTTCACCAATACCAAGCCCTGTTATTTCTGTAACAGGAGAAGCAATATCTGTAAACTTTCCTGAACCTGACACAAGCGACCACTCTCCCGTCTGCTTATCCTGCAGCTGAGCGCCCATTTCTGTTTCAAATATAAAGGCAAGTCTCTGATCGGGACCAGCATCAGCTACAGGTTTCTCATTCACTTGTATTGTCTGCGAAGCGCTGTTTGAACAGACATCAGTATAAGTGTAGATGAGGCGAATTGTGCCTGAACCTGTGGCTGAAAGCAGATTGTCTGACAGAATTCCAGGTCCTTCTTCAACTTTTAAAGCACCTCCTGAAGGTGAAACAGTAACCACCCTGGTATCAGAAAGACATAAAACTTCATCACTGCTTGTTATTAAAACGGAGGTCAGTGGATTAACCTTCACTGTAACCGGTTTGATATCATCACACCCATTTGAATCAACTCCCTTTATGTAATAGACGCCTGAGAGGGCTTCTGAAGGATTTGCAAATTCAACTGAAGACTGATCATCAAGCCAGAACGAATAAGTAAGACCCGGTGAAGATCCTGAAACAATCCTTTCCTCAGTTATATTAACCCTGGCAGGTGAACATACGGGATCAGGATCAGTAATTCTGACAACCGGACTTTCATGAACGGTTACATTCACAGCTTTTACATCGGAACATCCTTCTGCAGAAGTGCCTTTAATGAAATATTTTCCGGATATTGTTTGTTGGGGTGTCTCATAAGGCAATGTGGCTGCTGAATCTGTCCAGAATGAATATACCAGTCCTGATGTGCTGCCAGTATAAATTGCTGAAGATGTGATATCAACAGAAGCAGGCCGGCAAACCGGATCAGGACTGTTTACGAAAAGTCTGGGTTTATTATTAACAGTGACAGTATAAATGAATTCCGGACCTGTACAGCCATCGGCAACTGCATTAATCCTGTAAACTACATTTAAAGGTGCGTCAGTTGAGTTAACAAGCACTTCTGTTACCGGATCAGCAGTCTGAGCCTCCACTGCTGCATTATCGATCCCCGCAACTACTGCCCTGCTCCACAAGAATAAAGACCCAGCGACTTCACTTGTTATATCATAGTTCAGCTGGCTGCCACTGCACAACGAGATATTCGAAGAACTTGTGACAGATGGAACAGGTTTTATGTTAATTGTTGCTGTAGTACCTTCAAAATCGCCTGTCCTTTCGCATAAAGATGCATCGGTTATTTTTTTAAGCGTGAACACCGTTGTTACTGTTAACGGATTAACAGCAGTTTCAATCCAGTCACCGCTGTTTATGCCATTTACTGACCGGTCAGCCGTACCATCATTATAGACGATACTGAATGGTCCGGTTCCTGATGATGCAGAAAATTTCAGCTTTCCTGTACCTGGTCCACACAAAGGTCCGTTCGATGAAATGCTTCCCTGTGGCAGAGGATTTATTTTAATGATGGCAGTTCCGGATGTAAATCCTGAGGTACGGGTGCAGCTGTTTGCATCAGTAACTGATCTCAGCGTATATGTTGTTGTCGATGTAACAGGTGAAGGATCAGCAGTAAAGGGTACGCCGCTTAAAACTCCGGTAGCCGTCCTGTCGGCAGTGCCATCGTTGTATACTATTGTAAAAGGAGCTGTTCCTGAAGAGGCAGTCCAGGTAAGGCTTCCCGGTCCCTCCTTGCAGTAAGTGCTGCCTGCAAGGCTCCCGTTGGGCCTATCACTGACAGTAAGGCTGAATGCCGGACTTTCTGCACCATCTCCGCAAACGCCAGTTGCTTTCACTTTAATGGAACCGGCTACTGCAGTTTCTGAAAAACTTATAGTAACAGACGGAGTATTATCACCGGAGGTAATAGATGCACCGGAGGGAAGAGTCCACATGTAGCCTCCGGCACCGGTGACTGCGGCAATTGTAAAAACATTTCCTTCACTGCCCTGGCAAACTGATACAGGCCCGGATATTGTCCCTGCGGCGCCGGGTAAAGCAGAAACAGTTACCGAGAACTGATAGGCAACACTATAACACCCTGAAATGCTGTTCTTTACTCTGAGATTTCCGTAATAAGTACCTTTAACTGCAGATGCTGGTACAGTTATGATTATAGTACTTGCCAGCAGAGTTGTAGTAAATGGAATGTCAATAAATCCCTGTGCCTCAGCGGCAGCATTAAAATCAAGTCCGTAAGTATCTGCATCAATTGATTTTGAAGTATAGGCAAGATTTGCAGAGGTGCTGCCACCGCATACAACAGGATTTTCTCCCAGTGAAATTGATGGTTTCACTGGACATGTTGTCTGATAAAAGAAATATACCGGATCAAGAGACAGATCAGTCGAGTTACCGTAATTGCAACCTGAATTTGCATAAACTGGTGGTGATGTACAGTCGAATACTGAGAAATCAGGATCAGAAGGATCGACACCGGTAATTGCCCCTGTTATGAATACTTTCGAAGGAGAAAGAATACTTGTAAATGAGCCCTGTGGCTGATCCTTTGTAAAGTTACCCCCGATAATAAAATAGCTGTTTGCACCTACATTAACCTGGTTTTTAAGAGTTACATTACCCCTTACAATCAGAATACCACCAGTATTTATTATTATGTCAGTATTATTATCAAGATTAAGGTTTCCCTGAACCTCGAGGGTATCATTGATTATCAGCTTGCTCATGGTTCCTGATGAGGTCAGATCACCTGTAACAGTAATGAATCCGTTGATAGTGATTATGTTGCCATTAATATCAATCGATGGGGCAACACCTCCTGTCCAGGAACTGCCGTAAGTCCAGATACCTGTATAATTATCCTTGCTTGTGAAATCCAGGGAAAAAGCCTCCTGGAATGGTTGTAGCAATAACCATAGCAAAATAGATATAACTGAAATATGTTTCAAAAAAGCTCCTGTCAATTTATTAATTTTCAGACTGGTGTAAGATAGCTTATTTCCCTGATATAATATTAGTTACACTATTGCAAAGATAAGCAAAATGGTGAGATGAAAAAAAGAATTAAAGCAATGCCAGAATTATATGTAAGAGAACAACAGCATGCTAAACAAGGCGTTAACAAAAAAAAGTAAGAATTTGGATAGCCTCATGTAAGATTTTATAATGTATATGTAAGATAATGTAAGGTCAATCCTGTTATCATCTGGTTGCTGAACATTATTTGCATTTCGGATTTTAGTTTTGATTTTGGCTTTATGAATATCTTTGCCTGTGCAATGCTGACTATTGCATTTTTGCTTTTACAAGAAAGAGATGTATTTTAAAATAACAGATCCTGAAATTAAACGTACAACAGACTGGTAATATGCGCAACATAGTACTATCCTCCGGAAGCATCATGCTTTTGTTTTCACTGGCCCTGAATGCCGGGGAAAATCATCCGAGGTACTCGAAAAACAGACTGCAGGCTGATGTTGACTCAATAATGCAGTCGGCAGTGAACAATGACAGGATACCAGGGGCAGTTGTACTTATTAAGGAGAATGGAAAAGTTATCTGCAGAAAAGCATACGGATATGCTCAGAAGTATGATATCAGCAGGCATCTGATTGATCATCCTGACAGGATGAAAACCAGTCAGATATTTGATATTGCGTCACTTACAAAGGTTATAGGGACCACCACATCAGTTATGCTGCTGGCAGACAGGGGGCTTATAAAAGTTGATGATCCTGTTGGAAAATACATAGCAGCCTTCAGCAAAGGGGATAAAAAAGATATTACAATCCGCCATCTTCTTACACATACTGCCGGCTTATATGAATGGTACCCGATGTATTACAGGGCTGGCACCAAAGAGGAATGCTTCAGGCTGATAGGTGAACTGCCGCTAAAGTATAAGGTTGGCGAACAGAGAAAATACAGCGATCTCGGATTTACTGTACTCGGACAAATCATTGAGGCGGTCTCAGGTCAGTCGCTCGATGATTTTGTGAAGGATAACATATTCACTGCTCTCGGCATGAACAATACGACTTATTGTCCTCTGAAAACATTTAAGGCAGAGAGAATTGCTGTAACATCTCCAGGCAATCCTTATGAGTACAGGATGGTTCGCGATTCAACGCTTGGTTTCACTATTAAAGAGATTA
>ERZ1645192.4271-NODE-4271-length-11363-cov-13.138574_pt1 | contig 11363 bp, 13 predicted proteins | sample MGYA00575354_ERZ1645192 | MGnify/ENA primary metagenome ERZ1645192 (study PRJEB40844, sample SAMN11349763) | freshwater sediment metagenome | isolation source: river sediment | host: Sediment | place: India: Faizupur Khadar , New Delhi | collected 2017-02-21 ... | reverse complement strand
TCCCCCTTTGCAAAAGGGGGAAAGAGGGGGATTTTATAATTCGCCAGAGTGTAGAGGCCGAAAGGCCGAATGCAAGCATTCAACTCGGAGGATAGTAGATCTATGGAAATCGATCTCGGCGCTCTTGCGCCGCGCGATGCGCACGATGTGCTGGTCAGCGCCCTCATCCCGCGCCCGATAGCCTGGGTGAGCTCGATCAGCGGGCAGGGGCAGGCAAACCTGGCCCCCTTCAGTTTCTTCTGCGGCGTCACGTGGAGCCCGCCCACCCTGGGGTTTTCCGTCGTGAACCGCTCCGACGGCAGCCGGAAGGACACGATCGTCAACATCGAGGAGACCGGCCAATTCGTCGTGAACATGGTCTCGCACGACCTGGCCGGGCGCATGGTGAGGACGGCCTCGTCGCTGCCGCGCGGCGTCAGCGAGGCGGACGAGGCCGGCATTGCCATGACCCCGTCGACCCGGGTCTCCGCGCCCCGCGTGCAGGACGCGCGGGTGGCCTTCGAGTGCACCCTCGACCGGATCGTCACGGTGGGGCAGGGAACCCATGCGGGCAACCTCGTTCTCGGCACCATCGTGCTGATGCACGTCCGCGACGGGATCGTGGAAGAGGGAAAGGGAGTCGATCCGACCCGGTTCGACGCGATCGGCCGCCTGGGCGGTTCGCGCTATTGCCGGTTGCAGGACATCTTCGAGCTATGAGCGGACCGACTCTCACGGATGCAATCCGCAGCAGGGTCTCCTGCCGCACCTACGACGGCCGGGTGCCCGACGAAAAGACGAAAGAGCGGCTCAGGAGCTTCTTCCGCGGGAACGCGAGCGGGCCCTTCGGCAATCCCCTGCGGTTCGAGCTCGTCGACCTGACGGGAGCAGAGCGGGCGGAGCTGAAATCGCTGGGGACCTACGGTGTCGTCAGGGGGGCATCCCTCTTCATCGCAGGCGCCGTCCGCAAGGGGCCCCGCGCCATGGAGGACTACGGCTACGGGATGGAGCGCAACGTCCTGTTTGCGACATCGCTGGGCCTGGGAACCTGCTGGCTGGGCGGGACGCTCAACCGGGCGGGCTTTGCCCGTAAGATCGGGCTGGAGGAAGGGGAACTGATGCCCGCCGTCAGCCCCGTGGGCTACCCGGCCGGAAAGCGCTCGCTCACGGACCGGGCCTTCCGCTTCATGGCGAAGTCGGACAGGCGCAAGCCCTGGGAAGAGCTGTTCTTCGACGGCAGTCCCGGCACCCCGCTCGCGAAGGAACGCGCCGGCGCTCTCGGGGAGGCCCTCGAGGCGGTACGGATCGGCCCCTCGGCCTCGAACCGCCAGCCCTGGCGCATCGTCCGGGAGGGCGCCTCCTTCCATCTCTTTCTCCAGAGGACGCCGGGCTATGACAGGATGACAGGCGAGGTCAGGCTCCAGGAGGTGGATATGGGGATCGCCCTGTGCCACTTCGAGGCGGCGGCGAGGGAGAGCGGGATTCCCGGGAACTGGACGGAGGCAAAACCCGCCTTCGAACCGGGCAAGATGGAATACGTTCTGAGCTGGGCTTAACGAAAGAAAGGAAGGACGGCCATGAGAAAAGGGAAATGGGCGGCGGCGGGGGGCGAGTACACGGTCGCCGCCTATGTGTTTCATGTGATCGTTTCCCCCGACACGCAGCGGGATGCCGCGGAGAGACTCGCGCGGGAAATCGTGGCAAGGCTGGCAGGACTGAAACCGCTGGAGCTCAACGAGGATTAGATTCTCGCCCTGGAGGAAACCCTCATGTTCGTCGTTCGTGCAGCCTGCATTCTGCTGTTTTTGTTCGTCGTCGAGCCCGCGGCGGCAAGGGACGATCTGTCTGCGCTGGTCGGCAAGGCGGACCACGTCATCGTGCTGCGCCACGCCAGGGCGCCGGGTACGGGCGATCCCGCCGAATTCCGGCTGGGCGACTGCACCACCCAGCGCAACCTCTCCGAGGAGGGCCGGAAACAGGCGGCCCGGATCGGGGCGCGGCTGCGCGCGGCGGGGCTCGCGGAGACTACGGTGTACAGCAGCCAGTGGTGCCGCTGCCTCGAGACGGCCCGCGGGCTGGCCGTGGGGCCTGTCGTCGAGCTGCCCGCGCTGAATTCCTTTTTTCAATCCTCGGATCAGGAGGAAAAGCATACCCGTGCGCTGCGCGCGTGGATTGCCTCGGCCGACCTCAGCCGTCCCGTCGTGCTCGTCACCCACCAGGTCAACATCACGGCCCTGACGGGCATCTTCCCCGCCGAGGGCGAGATCCTCGTCCTGCGCCGCGGGCCGGACACGCTGAGCGTTGCCGCTCGATTCCGGGACGGCGGGCCCGCGACCGGGCCATAAAAAAGGATCGGGCGATTCTCGTCCCGACCCTTTCCCGTTTTCTCTCCCTGGACCCGGCCTTCGGCCGCTAGTCCCAGAGCCCCATCACGTCGCGCTTCTTCTTTTTCATGACGGCCTTCTTTTCCTGGAGGGCCTGCCTGGCCGACTGCTCCTTGTCCAGCACCTCGGAGGCCGCCGGGGCGGGCTCCGCCTGTTGGGCCTGCGGCGGCGGGTGAGCCGCCTGGGACTGTTGCACGGGCGCTGTGGCGGGCGCAGGCATCTGCGGCTGCACGGAGCCCTGTACTTCCTTTTTCAGGTCCGTCAGGGCCGCTCCCCCGTCCTTGGGATGCAGGAGGATGATGCTGATCCGGCGGTTCTGAGGATCCTTGGGGCTTTCTTTTACGAGCAGGTCCGTGTCGGCATACCCCACGACGCGGGCCACCCTCGCGGGGTCGAGCCCGTTGGACTCGAGCATGCGCCGCGCCGCGGAGGCCCGGTTGGTCGAAAGCTCCCAGTTCGTGATCTGGTCGCCCCGGAACGGGGCGGCGTCCGTGTGCCCCTCGATGGCGATTTTGGCGTCCTGGGCCTTGATCACCTCGGCCACGGCGGCGAGGATCTCGCGGGCTTTTTGCGTGGGCTCGGCGCTGCCGAGCTGGAACATGGGGCTGCCCTCCTTGTCGATGATCTGGATGCGCACCCCGCCGTCGACGGCATCGATGCGGACGTGCTCCATGAGCGCGTCTTCCTGGCCCTGCCCCTGTCCCTGTGCCTTGCCCTGCGCCCCCTGCTGCCCCGCGCCCTTGCCCCGGATCGCCTTTCTCAGCGACATGGCCACGTTCTCGGGCTTCAGCTCGGCCTTCTTGATGTGGTCGGTGATGACGAAAGCGGAGCCGGGCTGGAAGGTCTTGCCGCTTTCCTTGAAGAGGCTGAAGTTCTTGAAGTACTCCGCCATGACGGCCCGCTTTTCCGTGGAGACCATGGAGAGCAGCCACAGCAGGAGGAAGAAGGCCATCATGGCCGTGACGAAGTCGGCGTATGCCACCTTCCAGGAGCCGCCGTGGTGCCCCTCGCCGTGCTTCTTCTTGACCTTCTTGATGATGATCTTGCGGACGGCTTCCGACATTACTTCTTGATTCTCCTCAGGGCTTCCTCGACTTCCGCGAAGGTGGGCTTGTCGACGGCCGGGACGACCCGGCGGCCGAACTCGACGGCCACCTGCGGGGCGGCGCCGCCCACGAAGGCGACGATGGCCATCTTGAGCACCGAGAGGTACTGGAGCTCCTCCGAGGCCGAATGCTCCATGTTCTTGGCCATGGGCCCCACGAATCCGTAGCAGAGAAGAACGCCGAGGAACGTCCCGACGAGGGCCGCGCCGATCGACTTGCCGAGGACGTCAGGCGGCTCGCTGATCTTCCCCATGGTGAGGACGATGCCGAGAACGGCGGCGACGATCCCGAGGCCCGGCAGGGAGTCGGCCACGGTGGCCACGCTCTTGCTGGGCGCCGTCAGCTCCTCCTGGTGGCTCTCCAATTCGGCGTCGATGAGCGCTTCGAGTTCGTTGGGCTCGATCTTGGTCGTCATGACGGTTCGCAGGGTGTCGACGACGAGGTCGAGGGCGTGGTGGTTCTTGAAGAACGTGGGGTACTTGGTGAAGATCACGCTCTCCCTGGGGTTGTCCACGTCGCCTTCGACGGAGACCAGGCCCTCCTTGCGGATCTTGTAGAAGACCTCGCCCAGCATCGTGAGGGACTCGAGGTAGTCGGCCTTCGTGTATCCCTTGCCGCTCAACATCTTGACGATACCCCCCATGACGGCCTTGATGACCTTCATGGGCGAGGCGATGATGAACCCGCCCACGGCGGCCCCGCCGATGATGAGCAGCTCGACGGGCTGGAACAGCACCGCGAGGTTTCCGTGCTCGAGCAGGAAGCCGCCGATGACGCAGGCGATGACGATGACGGATCCGATGATGGTGAACATGGAGGGCCTGCGTTATCTCCTTTTCTCTCGGAGGATCTGCCGTTCCCGCTCGAAGACGAACCGGCAGATTTCCTCGCGTATTTGATCGTCCATGGCCACGAATTTCAGGCCGATTTCGAACCCGTCGCTCCTCCGGTCGGAAGCCACCACCTCTCCGTAGATGTAGAGGGCCACCGAGGCGCCGGCCGACAGGACCGTCATGATCTCGAGGATGTCGCCCCGATTGAACGCCTCGCTCGAGGGGAACGAGAGGCCGCCCCCGCTGATGTTGATCTGCCTCACCGGCAGCGAACTGAACCCCAGCTTCTGCGCGCCCAGCGCGTTGAGGATCAGGTCCAGCTTTCGGTTAAGCGCCGAGAGCCATTCGGCCAGGGCCCGGTCCTGAATTTCCGGGAGCCCCCCCAGGTCGACCGTCGTCTGGTTGCAGATCCGGGACAGGAGGCTTTCCCTTTCCTCCGGGGGCACGAGCCGCACGCCGAAGGGCACGACGGCGTTAACCCGGGAATACTCCCGGCGGTTCGGTTGACAGGGGAATTCTGTCTTGAAGTTCATTTCGAGCATCCTGGCAAACGTTGCAACGGTTTCATATTCTCTTATCGGTTGCTTTCGTTATAACTTGAAGGAGAATTTGACGACGCAACCACACGGAATTTAACGCTTTATTTTTGGTTCCGCCGGCAGGGCCGGCAACGGGGAAGATGCAAAGGGGGTGCCATGCAGACTCGCGATGAGCGAGGTGACAGGTGGCAGGGCACAGGTGACAGGTAAAAGAAGGGATTAATGCAGGGTTATCATGGGTTGGACAGCAGGCGATCCAGTACAGCGAGAGCTTCCTCAACGGTGTCGGCGGCAGTGAAGCGATTGCCATGGGGCAGACCGATGGCGGGGGTTTTCAGGCCGATGACGGGAGTGTCGTTGCGCAGGGCGTGGGCGATCTCGGAGACCGTCCCCCATCCCCCGTCGATGGCGATCATCACGTGGGGCGTCTTGGCGTTGATGGCGTTCCGGGCATCGGCCATCCCGGTCTGGATGGCGATGTCGACGTACTCGTTGGGGTAACCCGCAAGCGGGCGCACGCGGTCGCTGGGGAGAACGGCCACGACGAGACCCCCGGCGCGGAACGCCCCCTCGGAGGCTGCCTTCATCACCCCGTCGCCGCCCCCCGTAAGCAGGACGTGCCCCCTCGTTGCGATGCCCTCGCCGATTCGCCGGGCGTCGTCGAGGATGGCCGGCGGCGCCTCATGCCCGCCCATGACGCCGATGACGAAGGGTTTTCGCCTGACTTCGATTGTTTGCATGGGTTCTGCTTCCTCTGATTATTCTTTACGCCCCGGGAGCGGGGGAGTCAAATCCGGAGCGTGCGCTTCACGCTGCATTTTCCCGATACCCAACGGGCTGTTGCCCAGTTGCGATGGATCGGAATCCTTCCCGCGAATAGACGATGTTGGACCGCTCTAACGCTTGCTGCACTGCTCCGCCACAAACTCGCCCTCCGGGCTCAGACATGTGGCTCCGCGGCCGTTTCGCTTCGCGAAGAGCGGAACCCCAAAACGCGTCTACCTTCGCGTTCCAGAATCCCGCTCCACCGCACATCACGACCATTAGGATCGGGCTGGGCGACAGCCCGCAAATACCCTCGTCCCGAATCCCTATTTTAGGAATGCTTCCAGCCGCCCGATCCGGAACCGCAGCAGCATGTCGATGAACCGCGGGTCGCGAACGGGATTCTCTCGGAAGCCGAACAGATGGGTCGGACATCGGCAATCGGAGGCGCCGAACCGCGGCACGTCCCAGCCGGCCAGTTCCCCGAGCACCGCCGCGAGGCCGTGCTCGAGGTCTTCGCTTGCGCGGACGGGCAGGGCCGTGCAGGAATCGGCCGCGTCGCGCAGGTAGTCGATGTGCCAGTGGAAGCGCTTGCGGCGCCTCAGGTGCCGCTCCACTCGTGTCGAGAGGTTTGCCCGGGCCGATCCGGCGTAGACGTAATAGCCCTTCGGGAATGTAACACGGCCGAGACCGCCCACGTCGATTCGCCGGCTGCGCGCCATCTCGAGCACCAGGAGGTACGCCCCTTCGTCCCGCGCTTCCTGCTCGATGAGACCCCAGGGGATCCCGACCTCCCGGATCGAGGGGCCGAGGGCCAGGTCCGCGGTCCACGACACGGCGACGGCCTTGACGAGGATGTCGTCTTTCACCGCCAGGAGCGTCCGCGAGAAGGCCAGGTCCGTGTGATAGTCCGGCAGGAAGGCATCGATCCCGGGCGAATGGACGATGAAGACGACCCCGCCGGGCGTCCCCCGTTTGGCGTGGAGGGCGAGCTGCTCGAGGTGCTTGCGGCCGCGCGCGGTGACGGCGTCGGGGAACATGGCGATGCGTCCGGCGAAGAGGGTGCAGGACTTGATCTCGAGGAAGAACTCCCGCCCGCCCCGCTCGAGGAGGAAGTCGTAGCGGCTCGACCCCGCGGCGGCCTCGCGCCGGATGACCGCAGCCCCTTCGAACCCCGGGAGCCTCCCCGCCGCCAGCAGGTGGGCTGCCACGTCGTTGGTGAGGTGCGTGTGGAGCAGGACGGGCCGCCCCTCCCGCTCGACGGCAAGGGCCGTGTACGGCGTGCTCCGGGACGTCTCCGGAGGGTTCGCGACGAGATACAGCGTCCGCCCGGGGATCAGCAGCTCCCAGAGCCGCCCGGGATTGGGGAGATAGGCTTCGACGGTCTTCCCTTCGAGATCGCAGAGGACGAGGAACCGGTTGGGCCTCTCGATGAATCTTGCCATGAGGATTGGCGATGAGAGAGGGATTCGGTATGGAGTTGCGTCAGGTTTCATGGGGGATCCGTCCCACAGGCTGTTGAAAAGGGTCCAGACGCAAGGCGTCCTGAAAAGATAGAAGTTAAGAAGCGATGAAGAGCGGAAGGCAGGCGTGGATCGAAGATTTTTTCATCGTTTCCGCCTTTCCTCACTTCGCAAACGCGAAGCCGGAAAATGCTCGCAGCTCAAAGCATGGATGAGCCCCGGTCAACAGCCTCGCCCCTTTTCATGAACGAAGATGAGCATCGTCGCCGAGATAGCCGTCAGCGCCAGCGACAGGATGAAGGGCGCCTGCATGCCGATGAGGTCCCACAGCAGGCCCGCCGCGACGGAGGCGGGAAGGGCGCACAGGCCGATCACCATCTGAAATCCGCCCAGGGTGCTCGCCCGGTATTCGGCGGGTCCCAGTTCGGCGACGAAGGCCTTCTGCACCGTGTCGATGCCGGCCTGGTGAAGGCCGAAGAGGACGAAGGCGGCCACGACCATCCAGGCGCTGTCGGCGCAGATCATCGCCAGGCAGACGAGTCCCCAGAGGCCGTAGGAGATCTGCAGCACGGCCTTGCGGCCGATGCGGTCGGAGAGCACCCCGAAGGGGTACGAGCAGAAGGTCGCCACCAGCGTGAACAGCAGGTAGAAGACGGGCACCGTGCTGACCTGGAAACCGAACCGGTTGGCGAAGATGAGCAGGAACGAGTAGCTGAACGCCCCCAGCGCGAAGACCGCGCTCAGGATGACGAAGAGCTTGAAGTTGCCGTCGAGGTGGGAGAAGGAAATCCCCTTGAAGAGCTTCGCGTCCTCGAGGGGCTTCTCGCGGATGTTGATCACGATGAGGGCGACGGCGATGAAGGAGGGCACGGCCGCGATGAGCAGCAGGTTCCGGTAGCCGAGCAGCGGGAAGGCGGCGATGCAGAAGACGATCCCGACGAGGGCCCCCGCGTTGTCCAGGGTCCGGATCAGCCCGAAGTTCTTGCCGCGGTTGCTGCGGATCGAGAGGTCCGCCACCATGGCGTCCCGGGGGGCGCCCCGCATCTTGCCCGCCCGGTCCAGGATCCGGAACGGAACAAGCCAGTGCCACGTGGCCGACAGCGCGTATCCCAGCCGGGAGACCCCGCCGAAGAGGTACCCCAGCCAGATGAAGACCTTGCGCTTGCGGGTGCGGTCGGAGAGGTAGCCCGAGATCGCCTGCGAGAGGGAGACGATGGCGTTGCCGATCCCGTCGATGAGCCCCAGGACGGCCATGTTGGCCCCCAGGGACGCGACGAACAGGGGCCAGATCGGGTAGATCATGTCCGACCCCATGTCGTTGAAGAACGACGAGACGGCGAAGGTGCGGATGGTCTTCTTCGTCTCGCCGTCCTGCGGCGGGTTCGCTTCGGTCTTCCGTTCCATGCGAGCGGGGGAGCGTTACTTCCTCAGGTTCGCTTCGATCTTGTCGTGGATATACTTTGCCCCGACGTTGGTGCCCGCCGTGCCGACGCGCACGGAAACGGTGGTGTCCGTCCGCGTGAGGTATGTCACGGTGATCTTCACCTTCTCCTCGTAGAGGACGGCGTCGATCGTGGCCTTCTCGATCTTGCGGTCCGGCACGACGTCCGTCGCCTTGAGATCCGCCATGGCCTTGCGGGCGGCATCCCAGACCGGGTCCATGGGGTACTTGTAGACCGACTCGAGGCTCCCGTCGTGGTAGACGAACCTCCCCGACTCGTAGCCCATGACCGTGTCCCCGGCGACGACGGCGCAGCCGGTGAGGGCGGTCAGGGAAAGAAGGCCGACCACGAGGGCGATTTTCTTCAGCATGCGGTACCTCCTGGCAATGCGTACTCGGAATCGGGCGCCTCGACTGCATTTGCCGGATGCGTCCCGATGCCGGTTGTGATCCCGTTGACCTCGATCGGCGCCGGCCGGGCCCTCAGGAGAAACGGATGAGAACGGCCTGCACGGCCGTGAACAGAACGGCCCCCGCCGTGATGAAGGCGAGGACGGCCGCGGCGACGCGGTGCGGCATGCTCTCCCGGCGCCTCTCCTCGTACCCGAGGGCGAACCCCGCGGCGATCCCGGCCGCAATCCCGCCGCCGTGGGCCCAGTTGTTGATGCCCGGCAGGAGAAGCCCGAAGAGGATCAGGCCGATGATCCACCCCATGGCCTGCCGGTAGATGGCCGTGCCGAAATAGCCGCCCCGGGATTTCCCGTAGTACAGGATGGCGCCGATGAGGCCGCACACGCTGGCCGAGGCGCCCAGCGTGAAGGGGATCCCCACGAAGTAGGACAGCACGAACCCCGCGACGCCGCTGAAGATGTAGATGACGAGAAACCGGGCCGTGCCGTATTCCTGCGCCACGAAGGGCCCCAGCTGGTGGAGAGCCATCATGTTGAAGGCAATGTGCAGGATACCCCCGTGGAGCGAGGAGGCGGTGAGAATCGTCCACCAGCGGTGGTAGTAGTCGATCGGGATCGTCCCCGTCGCGCCGAGCAGCAGCAGGCTCGTGCTCGAGGGGGAGAGCAGCGTGAAGGGGTTGAGCGACATCCCCATCTCCGAGGGCTTCAGGACGAGCGCCAGGATGAAGATGGCCGCGTTGGCGTAGATGATGAACTGGATGATGCTGTCGCTGTCGCGCAGCGAGAGCCGGGAGAGGCCCTGGCGGATCGGGGAGCCCGGGTTTGCGAGCCCGCAGAAGGGGCACGAGGTCTCGTCGGAGCTGATCAGCTTCCGGCAGCCGGGGCAGAGCATCGATTTCTTGTCCAGTTGACCCATTTCCGCCTCACGTTTCCGGGCACGGTAACACAGAGTAAGAAAGGCTGTCAAAGGAATTGCGGGCATTTCGGGCTGTCGGGGGGCGCGGGCGCTGGCGGCATTCGCCTCGTCAGGCTGCCGGCCCATCCAACGTTCTTACCCTCTCACCTGCTTACCTTCTCCGGGAAAGATTTACTTGTCGTGGCAATCCCTGATATAGTGGCGCAGTGAGAAGAAAGGAGTTCCCATGACCCTCCACAAAGGGGATGTCGTCACGCTGACGATCGAAACGGTCGCCTTCGGCGGCGAGGGGCTTGGCCGCGTGGAGAACCTCGTCGTCTTCGTGCCGTTCACGGCCGGGGGCGATGTGGCGGAGGTGGAGATCCGGGAGGCGAAAAAACGGTTCCTCCGCGGCCGGGTGAGAACGCTGATCGCGCCGTCGGCCGACCGGGTGGATCCCCCCTGCCCGTATTTCCGGCGCTGCGGGGGCTGCGATTACCAGCACATCCGGTACGAAAAGCAGGTCGACATGAAGGGCCGGCAGGTCGCCGAGGCCTTCGAACGGATCGGGAAATTCCCGGCACCGCCCGTCGAACCCGTTCTGCCCTCGCCCGCCCCCTACGGGTACCGCGGCAAGGCGGAGTTCCACGTGGAGCGCTCCCGCGACGGGTCGTACCGTATCGGGTTCATGGACGTGGGCGGAACGCGTCTCGTCGACATCGAGCGCTGCGCCATCATGGAGGAGAGCATCAACGAGCAGCTCGTCTACCTGCGCAAGCCCACCCGCGCCCCCCTGCGCGTGGACCGCTACGTGGTCTGGTCCCTCACGGGGAAGAGCGAAGAGACGAACGTCGTGCGCGTCGTGAAGGGCCGCGAGATCCTCGTCCCCCTCGAGGGGTTCTTCCAGGCCAACACGGCCCTCGCGGACGGCCTCGTGGACACCGTCCTGGAGCTTGCAGGCGTCGGCCCCGGGGAGACGGTGCTCGACCTGTATTGCGGCTCGGGCCTCTTTCCCCTGTTCCTGGCGCCCTCCTGCGCGAGGCTCATCGGCATCGAGATCGACGGCGAGGCCGTCGACTGCGCTCGCCTCAACATGGAGCGGCACGGGATCGAAAACGCCGTCTTCCACCAGGGCGATGTCAGGGATGTCCTGGAAAAGGAATTCGCCGGCAGGAACGGGGCCGCCGATGTGGTTGTCCTCGACCCCCCGAGGGCGGGCTGCGAGCGGGAGGTGCTCGACCTTGTTGCCGGGATCGGCCCCTCGAAAATCGTCTACGTCTCCTGCGACCCGGGGACGCTGGCCCGCGACGCCCGCCTGCTTGTCGACGGGGGCTTCGATCTCGCCACCGTCAGGCCCGTGGACATGTTCCCGCAGACCAAGCACATCGAGTGCGTTTCCCTTTTCGTCCGGCGCTGAAGCGCAATGGCAGACGGAATGCAAAAAGAGGGGGCCGGCGCGGCCCCCTCTTTTGCCGTAGATCGTCGAGGTCTGCTTCTCAGAAGTGAAAGTTGGCCCCGATCAGGAACATGTGGTTCGTGGAGGTGGTG
>ERZ1645192.4270-NODE-4270-length-11364-cov-60.808560_pt1 | contig 11364 bp, 19 predicted proteins | sample MGYA00575354_ERZ1645192 | MGnify/ENA primary metagenome ERZ1645192 (study PRJEB40844, sample SAMN11349763) | freshwater sediment metagenome | isolation source: river sediment | host: Sediment | place: India: Faizupur Khadar , New Delhi | collected 2017-02-21 ... | reverse complement strand
GGGGTTGGGAACCTTAAACGGCCGACAACCTTAAAAATCGCCAATACTACATAACTATTATAGTGTGTACGTAGGCAATCTTACACTACGCCCGTTTTGCATTTAAGGTTGGTACCCTGGCAAGGGAGCTAGTCACGCCAGTCACCCCATGCTAGACGGTCACTGACCGACCGAAACACCACCGTCAAGTCGTTGTCATTCATGTCCAGCTGCCGGAGTAGATAGACGACATGTGCCGGCCGTTCATCGGCATGAACACCTAGTAGAGCCTGGACAGCATTGTCCAACGCGGTGATAGCTGCCGCTTCCGCTTGGGTCCCCAAGAGTTCATCGGCTAGACGCGCGCCAGACGCGCGCCAGTCGGTCAACAGATGGGAGGGGACAAGGTCGTCGTCAACGGGATGCAAAGTCGGGGTCATGGATGCACCGCCACAAACGAGCGTGACGACCGGTTCCACGCGTCCAACCTGGCAAGCTCCGCTGCCTCTTGTCGCAGGAATTCCTTATGCTCCGCTTCCAGCAACAATTCATCTAGCTGGGATTGTTCTATATCCATCCCGCAGGGGTCACAGTAGTGCTTTATGCCGTCCGCCGTGGTCAACGTCCGCCAACCTTCAACGGCTAGTTGCTTATCGGCCGTATCGTTCACCCACCCGTCCGCCGTCCGGGACAGGGTGATGACAAGCTCCACTGTGCACGCATCACAGTAGTACATCACCGTCGCTTCGCCGATCATGGGGACACCTCCGCGGTTTCGTCCGCGTAGCAGTCGTTACACAGGGTTGCACCTTCCCAGGTTGGCAGTTCGGAACCTGCATAGTTCGCTTCCGCGATGGGGATTTCCGAGCCGCAACGGTCACAGATTGTTAAGGGTTCGTCCAGGTCGTCAACAGGATGCAAGGTTGGGGTCATAGTTTCGTCTCCAGGGTAGCAGGTAACGTCACCAGTACTTTGAACACGTCCGCATCACGCCCGCGCGCTTGCACGTCGCGCAGAGCCACGGACAACGCCGCTTCAACGATGGTTGAACGGGTGCACCGTCCGCGTGCATCGATGGGTGCAAGTTCGCGGACAAGGTCAAACAACGTCTCAAGCTCCGCGCCGTTAGCAGTGTAGATTGTCAGTCGTCTTTTTGCCGTGGTCATGGGTGCACCATCCTAAACTGTCGTGTGTTGACAGTATACCATAGGTCATTATTAATTGTCAATACACTACGTTTTGACTATTGACAAGCTACACACAATATGTTAGAATGCTTTTGTACAGTCAGTTAAGAGTGATTGTACAAAACCCGCCTAAAGGACACCCAACCATGACGTCCAGCACCCAAATACCGCTGCCGCTGTATCGAGCCGCAATCTATCTCCGAGTGTCGACCGACGACCAAGCAAACAACGGGTATGGTCTGGACGTACAGCGCGAAAAGTGCCGCGCAATGGCAACCGTCAAGGGTTGGGAAGTCGTTGCAGAGTATCCCGACGATGGGGTATCCGGTACCCTGGACGCAACCGACCGACCGGGGTTGTCTGCCTTGCTGGACGCCGCCCGCGCCGGGGAGATTGACGCCGTCCTGGTGCTGGCGCTTGACCGCTTGGGACGCCGAACGTCGCTTGTTCTCTCACTGGTGGAACGTCTCTCCGCTGCCGGGGTTGACGTTGTGTCGGTCAAGGAAAGCTTGGACACCACGACACCCGCGGGACGGTTCGTCTTGACGATGTTTGCCGCCCTAGCCCAGCTAGAACGGGACAACATTGTCCAGCGAACGACAGACGGCCGTAACGCCCGCGGACACCGGGATGGGGAACGCGGAGGGACCGTCCCCTTGGGATACGTCCGGGTCCGCAACGAAAAGGGAAAGGCAATCGGGGTTGCCGTCGACGACACGGCCGCGGAGGTCGTCCGCACAATCTTCAACCTACGTTCCCAGGGATACCCGCTGCGAGCGATTGCCAACCGGTTGAACGACGAACACGTCCCCGCTCCGCGCGGAGGGACCTGGTACGCTCCCGCCGTCAAGGTTGTGCTGGACAACGAAAACGCATACCGTGGGGGTCGTCGCGGGGATAGCTCCGAGGTCTGGTCAATCATCATTTCGTGAATTCCTGTAACTTTGGGTATCAAATGCTTTACACTTTACCCCGACTTGCCGGCCGCGCGGGGAGGTCGTCCACCGCTGCCTATAACGCATCGATGGACAAGTCCGCGTCCCGCCTGGCGATGCGGATACGCTGACCAACAACACTTGCTGGCGCGTCCCCGTCCAGGTCAAGCAACACCGCTTGGAAGTCGATACGCTGGCGCTTGGCTATTCCCATGCTGGCTAGTTGCACTGCCAACCATCGTGCGAACAAGTCCCGCACATCGGGGGACAGTCCGCGGTACACCGTGGTCAAGGTTCCGAGTGCTTCAGGGGTCATGGTTCTATCTCCACTGACAACACCCGACCGCCCGCGACGACCTGGACTAACCGCCGTCGTCGTGTATGCAGTCGGGGGACGCCGCAGTCCGCTCCACACTTGGGACAACTCACTGTAGCGGGTTCTGCCAGAAGTTCAACGATGTATCCGACCAATCCCCGCTGTATGCCACCACCACGGCCATTGTGGGACTTCTGAGAACCGCCACGGCCGCCGCTGGGAACGTCCAGCGCGGAAAGTGCACCTTGCTTGATCTTGCGCCAGGTCGTCATAGCTCACCGCCTAGCGCCGCGTCCAGGTATCCCCAGACGACACCGTCTTTGTATCCCCAGGTCTCCAGACACAGACGGGTTTTGCTCCAACCGTCCGAGTGCAACCGCCGCAGTTGTGCCGCGGTTGTGGGGTCCGGTTGTCGTCCAGCTTCCAACCGTTGTACAACCGCCCCAGAACCGCCCACAACCGGTTCACAACCGGTTCTGCTAGGCCAGTTGTCGACGGCTATACCGCTTACGTCCAGCGCCGGTTGTGCCAGTTGTGGCAGTTGTGGTCTAGCCGTGATGGGAAATTGCACCATGCTGGCGTGCCTTACGCTATAGCACCAACCTGGTGCAAGCTCCGACAGACGAACCCCCGCCAGTCGCCACATTTCGGACACCGTATGCTCCGAGCGAAACAACAGCACGTTGCCCAGGTTCTTACGGACGTGACTGTCAAATACGTCCGTCGTCCCGGATTGCGTCACTGCTACCAAGCAAATCCCGCACTTCCGACCTTGCCTAGCGATTGACCGCAGAGCAATGACGGTTGCGTCTCGCGTGGGTTTGTCTTGCAACTTCAGGTCATCTAACACGCTTTCCGTTTCCTCCGCCACAAGCACAACGTAGGGGAGGGGTTCGGGGAGGTCTCGGACGTGGTCAACGTCCGCCGTGCGCAGTAGGTCTTGACGCCGCACTAGCTCACCGTGCACGTCCGAGATTGCCACCGCGATTTCTTGCGTGTTCGTTGCCGTCGTCTGAGGTCCCCAGTTGACGCCGCCCGGTTCACAGATGACGACCTGGCACGGGTTCCGCCTGGTCAACTCGCGCAGGATGGCATAGGATGCAACCGTCTTGCCGGAACCCGTGGAACCCACCAAAAGCCAATGCGGGGACGTGCGCGGGTCAACGTCGACGACCGCTGCCGGGGAAAGCGGTACAGCTGCCGGGGATGGAAGCTCCGCCACTGGCGCGGACGGTTCCCAGTCCAGCACCCGTTGTGTGACCGCCGCAGTCGCGCGCCGGCCCGACGACAACGCCGCCACGACTTGCGCTTTCTCAGCATTCAAGTCGTGATAGTTTGCCGGCCCGTGGTACATCATAGGGTACAACGTATCCCGTGCGTGCACCGCCCGCGAGCGTAGGTTCATCCACCTAACCAGTGCCACCGCTCCGCCTACGACCACGAACACGAACACACCGAACGTCACGACCGCGCCAGCTTCAAACAGTCCCGGTCCGATGGCGTCTAGCGCATCGATGGCGCGGGTACCCACTTCCCACAACACCCACACCACGACACCGACGATACCCGCCACGACCGCAAAGACAAGGAACAAGGATGCGGTTGCAAGGTTTTTCATGGTGTCACCTTGGAAGTCCTCCGACGATACGCCAGCTGTTTGCACGCCGCGCCGCAGTAGAGCCGGGGACGGCCGTTCCAATGCACGGGGATGGACTGACCACAGATAACGCAGACAGTCGACCGTACCGCTTCTGTTACGACTTTCGTCGCCACGCGCGGGGAGGGGACGACCTGGTCCGAGGGAGCCGGGGGAAGGGTTGTCATAGCATCACCACCGACACCCTTGTAACGGGTTGTCACTGGGATGCGCAAAGCGAACACGCCCGCTATCGTCCACCGTCGCGCCGGCCACAAAGCCAATACCCATGCTTTGAAATTCTACGCCGCGCTTGCCTGTGCGAACGTCGATAGCTTCGCGTTCCCCATAGTCGCCCACGCGGCCCGTGTACTGATAGCGTCGCGCGTCGCTCACTGTGAGCGATTGCGGGTCAAAGTCGTCCGGTAACGCCAACCTGGCACGCCCGAACAAAGCGCGGATTTCGTCCGCCGTCCCTTCAATCGTCACGGTCTCAGAATGTCGGGTTAATCGCATCACACCACCTCCCCGACCGCTTGACGCTCCGCGCGGATGGACGCTGCAACCTCCCGCTTGGCTAGAGCCGTCGTCCCGTCGTCCAGGGACACAAGCTCCCAGCTACGCGCCTTTCGCCAACCGTCCGAGGTTTCGGGTTCGTGGAACAAGCACGGCCGTTCCCAACCTACTCCGCCGCACTGACCGTCACGATACGACGAACACCCCGTGTACTCCGCTGGGGTCCCGTCTATGTCCCCCGACAGGTACGCGTGCACCGTGGTACAGCACTGTCGTTCGTCAAACCATCGCACCTGCAAGATGGGGACGTCGACCGCAATCCCCAACTCCGCCAGCTGCCCCGCAGGGATAACGCCGATGACGGCCGTATCAGGAACCCCAGGGAGGGGAACCACTGGCACGTCTTGCCAAACCGCTGACCTGGTATTCACTTGCACACCTCCGCAACGCGAAAAGACGCGGTCCCCGTTTGCAGTCCGGGGAGCCGCGTCTTTTGTGCGTTACGAAAGACGTGTGCTAGACTAGCACCAGCTCCGCCAAGCTGCCCTAACAGCTGACGGGGTTAGCAGTCCCGCTAGTGTTTCCGCACTGGCGGGATTGCGCTTTTTCCGCTTGTTGGGTATTATCTACACACGACATAGAGTAACATACTCCAAACGACTTGTCAAGCTTCAGTAACAGTCCATAGCGGCCCGCCATGAAAACCCCTATAACGCACACCGTCACAACCGTTGTCGACCTTTTTCAGACATCGACGTCCACCGTCCGCCGCTGGTCCGCAGAGTTCTCCCGTCACCTTTCCCCGTATGCCAACCCTGGCAAGGGGAACGAACGACAGTACACGGACGACGACCTAAGAGTGTTCGCGTATGTCCATCGCAGAACCGCCGCAGGTATCCCCGTCAAGCAGATTGACTTGGAACTGGACACCGCAACCCTGCCAACCCTAGCAGAATTCGTCCGTGGTGTTTCCGCGGTCCCCGATGATACCCTGGTGATGGGTTTGACGGGGGTCATCACCGCCAACCAAAACACGCAACGTCTGATTTCTGAAACCCTGGACAGGATAGCCGACAGCGTCGACGTTGCCGTCCAGCTGGACGCGCTCCGCAGGGAGGTTGACGAACTCCGCCGCCGTGTCGCCGACTTGGAAAGACAGAAGCACGGACACAAAGATAACATCTTGCACACCCCCGTCTATGACACTCCGCAAGAGCCGAACGCATAGGACTGGCGACAGCACACGCAAAGGATGAAACACACACACCCGTCTAGCAAAACCCGTCCTAGCCCGTCCTGGCGGGTCTGGGGGACAGCTGGAAGGGTTTCAATGTACACCCCTTCCCCACTGCCGGCCGTGGGTGCGCAATGTGTTTCAGGGAGCCTAACACAACACCCACAACACCCACATTGAACACAAGACGACCGCCCCGTCCAGCAACCGTCTAGCAAAGCTCCAACAGCTTTTGCGTCCATCGATGGATGACGCACACCTTAGAGCAAAAAGTTTCGCGCGCAAAACTCCGCTCCCGTGGGGAGAACTCATTTGACGGCTATTTGATGCCCATCAAATGACGCACCGCCGCGCGGGGTGAACGTCGTGCAAGTATACTTTGTGCACACCCCGCCCGCGCGGGGGTAGCAATAGCGGAAAAAGCGGGGGTCTTGAGTACCGGAAGTACCGGTAAATCCTCTCCCGGTTGCAGTCCGCTCCGCCCAAACCATAGCCCAGTGTACCCTACCGCGTCACCAGTCTAGCAAAACTCTCATCTATAGTTCCGCCGTCCCCGTCAATATCATTCATGGGATTGACAACCCCTTTTCCTACCGCTTCAGCCAGGTCAAACAGCTTCCGCGTTGTCTCATAACTGCCGGCTGTAAGGTTTCGATATTCAAGCACAAGAGGTTTCGCCTTGTTCCATGCACTGGCAAGAATGTTTTTTTGCTTGGCAATCTCCGCCGCCAACTCCCGTTGACGTTTCATGTTGGCGTGTTGTTCGGCTAACACCTTGTCGTATGCCTCTCTTGCCAATGCCTCCCGCCGTTGCACAGCTTCACTTGTTAGAGCCAACGTCCTTTCGACCTGGTCTAAAGCTGCCGTTGCTTCAGCCAGCTTACGCTTTTCGTTTTCAGATGAAACCCTGGTGTCAATCTTGTGTTGTATAAGCGCAATTTCTGCTTCAAGCTCCGCGCGCCGCTTGCCCAAATCATCTAACTGTGTCATAGGGGGAGTATCCTTTCAATGTGCCGGGGTTCGTCAAAGACGTTCCGGGGGACTGGTATATTCGTCGTCAACCAACGTGTAACGGCTAGGCTTAGTTCTCAGCACCAGCTTTTCCGCTTCGATCTGGGACAAAGCATAGCCAAGCAGGTACCGCACAAAGTGCGAGTGATTGACGTTCAACGAACCCGCCATGTTCGCAATAAGCAAGGCTTGCTGCCTGGTGACGAACCACGTCCGCGAGATATGGTCAGGGTTTCCATAGCCCATTTTCAACCTCTCTTTGAACTCACTTTGAACTCACTTTGACCTTTACACTTTAGGCGCGATTTTGACGCTATTGACCTGTTAGCACATCGGGGGAGGGGGAGCCGTACCAGTCGACAAAGTCCCGCATGGACATGACGACGACCGCGTCCAAGTACTCCGAGCCTGTTTCGTGCACCACGACGACGGGACCCTGGTCAGGTCTCGCACCCGTCCGCGCCTGGTGAACCGCCTTTTTCAACCATGCTGGGATGGACTTTCTTGACTTCACTTCCACCGCACACCAGCCCGCGTCGACGTCTATCTGACCACGGCCGTTGACGGGGAGCCGCTTACCGCCAAGCAAGCCTGCTACCCGTCGTTCGGCATGTTTCCAATTTCCCATGCGCCAAGCTCCAATACCAAGGTTGCACCCCTTGTCAGTTGCAAGGGACGGATACGCCAACTCCGCCCATCGTCCAGGGTGATGACGACCGCGTCCCCGTCGTCCGCTTCACAGTTGACGATGGTGTGTCCGACAACGTAGGGACAGACGTTCGCCAACCGTCCTTCAAAGTCTATCATGCAACCTCCGCCAACTCCCCGTCCAACCGTCCGAGGTTCCGGGACAGCACCCGACCGCGATGTTTCCAGCGGTAGAACAGGTACAGCCGCCGTCCACCGTCCCGTCGTCGGGGAGGGTAGGAACGTCGTTCGTACCACCCCGACCGGGGAACGTCGTCTAGTGCGGGTTTGGGGAGGGGACACACCCCAGCTAGCGCCAGCTGCAACACCGCTGCAACCGGAGCCGTTTCAACCGCTTGTGTTTCATCCATATCAACCTCCACGCGAAAGTGTAAGTTTCCGCTCCGCCAGCTGCAACACCGCTGCCGGGGGAACCTCCAGGACGGGTTCCGCTTGGCGTCTTTCAACCATTGGACAACGATTGCCGTCAACAACGACATGTAGCAAGCATGGTCAGACAACGGGTTCTCCCGCCGTCCGCACTGGTACCCTTATTCAGCTTTCCGCGTCGCCGGCTGGACGCGGTTTCTACCTAATAACGACCGAAACACGCTCCCGCGCCGCCAGCATGTAGGCATATTTCAGCGCCGCAGGGTTCAAACCACCGCCTAAGTCCTCTATCATGACCGCTGCATGGGATGCCGTGGGGGAAATAGATGCTAGGGACGTTCGTCTGCTGATACTAGCAACTATTTCCTGTTGACCGCAACGGGGTACCCTGCCTTTGGTCTCCAACCATGACGCAACCGCTAGACGAACCGTGTCGTATGCATCGATGGGAATGGAATAGCCATACCCGCGCTTTTCCGTCGTGACGGTTCCGCCGTGCCTTTCAACGATTGCTGCAACCGCCGTCCAGTCGCGATGAGATAGCAAGTCCAGTCCCAACCCGCCGCGCTCCCACTTGGGACGGGGAGCCGGGGGTAGCACGGGTTCCGTGGTTTCACCGCGCCGTCGACGTCGTGCAACCATCTTTGGATTGCGTATCCGCTTCCCCTTGGGGATGGACACCAACCCTTCCGCCATGACGGCCGTTGCCGTTCGGAAGTCCACCGACCGGGAACCCGCGAACGGGATAGACGATACCACGATGACGGTACCGTCGTCTGTCGGGGAGCCTAGCCACTGGTCATGGTCTGACAGGATACCGTCTCGGAGGTCTGTATAGTCGTCGTCGTCGCCAATCTCCGCGAGGTACCACCCGTTCCAAGTATGCAGTCCCGACGACACCAGCTTTCGCCGTGCCTTTTCCTTTTGCCACTTGTCGCACTTGCGGTTATGGCAAAACATCGGACGCACCCGTCCGTTGACGTGGGTATCGGTCAAGTGCTGGTAGGCCATAAGACGACCGCACACGGGACACTTGTCGACCGCGGTTCCTAGTTGTTCGTCGACGACCTGGCTAACGTCCGCCGCGGTGTGCTGGTCAACCTGGTCTCCCGGAGCCTGGACGACAATTCCGTATTGCACCCGTGCCAACTCCGCAAGCTCCCGGAACCCACCACCCTTGTGTGCTGGACAACTGGGAGCAAAGCAGAAAAAGACCGCGCGATCCGGGTCAACGTGCAACGATGGGTCTGTGTCGGGATGGAACTTGCAGGGTACCAGCTGGTCCCCAGCGCCAGCACTGTACGACACCTCCAGTTCGTCAAGCAACGTCTGGAAGGGTTCTGCGAACGACGAACGGGTCTCACTGCCGGCTGGACGACTTTTCGCTTTCCTAGCCTTACCTGGTGCCGTTGTGAACCGTTCCAACAGCGCGGTTGGCATGGGAGCCGGGTCAACGTCCCAAGGGGACAGTCCTTCAATCCACTGATATTCCTTCCCCGTGTCAGGGTGAACGCTTGGCGCGACGACGATGTATCCGCCGTCCATCTTGAGGTCAATACCGGGGAGGGTGCTGGGGTTGCTGGACAGGGTGACGCCGCTGGGGACGCGGTAAACAAGATGCCACCCACCGCCGCCAGTCCGAGCCGCAACCGTTCCGAGGGAGTGTTCGTCCAGTCCCAGCGCGGACAACGTCCCGCCGTTGCGCGGGTCAACGTCAACCGTGATGCGGTTCGGTCCCATCGCGACGCCGATGTTTGCATGGGGATACAGTCGCCACATTTCCCCCAGGGTTTCGGGGTCTGTCGTCGCGTCCCAAACACCATGTCCCAGCTTGCCACACTCCCCGCGACACTTGGAGCCGGGTCCGTGTACCTTGGGGATAGCTGGGACCTTGCCGCGGAGGGGTAGCACGGGGTACCCTTGCAAGGCATAGCGCAACGCCCATGCAAGCATGGTATCTTGTCGTTGACGTTTTGTAGAGTTTGTGGTACCATTTGTGCAGAACCGTTCCGCAGTTTGGTACCCGACCGTCGTTCCGCTAGTGATGCCGACACTAGCGGTTCGTCTTTGAGACATGGGTACATCCTTTCATGGGTGCGGGTTGCATTTCCGCTGCAACCCGCACCGTTGTTTTTCAAGCCTAGAAGGGGACTTCTTCTTCTGAGAAAAGGTCACTGGGGGGGTACGACGCCACTGGTGCGGGGACTGGGGGAGGGGTTGACCGCCGCGCGGGGAGTACAGAAGCAACTTTGTTGTACTCCGTCCCGTCCCGTCCAGGTTCCACCGTCAAAAACAGACGTACCCGCTTTCCTTCCAAGTGCGCAGTATCGAGGTTGTACGACCGGGGGATTTCACCACCGCCGAACGCCGCCCGCGACCACTGGTAAAGTTTGGTCTTTGGGTTGAAGGTCTTTGAACACCACCCCAGCACAGTTTGTCCCCCGTCCAGCATGAACTTGAATTTCAGCTGGGGTCCAAACTGACCTTCTTCAGCTTCCACCGTGCCGATGGTTGCGGGATACTCCCCCGCTTCCAAAAGCACGAATTCCGTCTGTTGAACCGTTACGCTCATCTGAGAACCTCCGCAACACCAAGAATTGTGATTGCCGGCCGCCTGGAGAACCCGTTTACACTCTCAAGTCACCACCCCCTTTTCGTGCGTTTTGTGGGGAAAAACGTACACGGGAGACGCGAAAGTGCATACCTTTCGCGCCTCCCGTGTACGTTTTTCCCCAAATCCTGAAAAAACAGACTTGACTTTGTAAAGCAATGTGGTACAATTGTAACAGCTACACACGACAAGCACTCAGCGCGCCGTCCGGTCCCAGCGGTTCCAACTCTATCTCTTGCATTCTTATCCGATCTGGTCTGGATCATGTTGGATTGACCTTTCCCCCTTTCCAATCCATCCAACCCATCCAAGCAACGCGAACCCCCCGCCGTCCGTCTTGACGCGATGATGCCTGTGTGATAGTCCTCAGAAGGAACCCCGTGCGCCTGCCAGCATCACCGGGGTTCTTTTGTTTGTGGTCAAACATGATGTCTCATTCTAACACACGGTTTCACATTTCGCAAGTGAAAACCGAAAACTTGTGCGATCTTCAGTCCAGGTCCCGCGCTTCAAGCTCCGCCAGTCGCCGATCATGTTCTTTCGACTTCCCTACCAGTCCCATGACGGTTAGTTGCAGGGAATTGTACTCCAACCCTTGCTCCGCAACCTCCCGACCGCCGTAAGCAGTCCGTATCAGTTGCGACAGGTACGCACCTTGCTTCCGAGGGGAACCCGCCAAGCTCACCAGCATAGCCGACACACCTTCGTCGACGACGACGGTCAAGCGTTCACCCACAACCCTATGCTTGGGGTATTCGGTCTCCGAGGTCTGAGTATCCATCGTTGTGTCCTTTCCTGTGGTGTGTCGGGGTTGGGAACCTTAAACGGCCGACAACCTTAAAAATCGCCAATACTACATAAC